>Ga0316204_10000431_pt1 | contig 154810 bp, 153 predicted proteins | sample 6monrhotite_MG_2_FD_205661 | JGI IMG/M metagenome (GOLD analysis project Ga0316204, IMG submission 205661) | Microbial mat bacterial communities from mineral coupon in-situ incubated in ocean water Damariscotta River, Maine, United States -... | ecosystem: Environmental > Aquatic > Marine >... | reverse complement strand
CCAAAAAACAGTTTCCCTTTGTTTCTCAAAGAATGTGAATTTAGATTTAATTATGGTTCACCTAAACAGCAACTGAAACAATTGAAAATATGGACTGAAATTTAAGCTGATCTACTACAGCCCCAAATACTATGTTTTATTTTACCTTCGAAGCCTCTTCGAGAAGTTTGAGGGACTGTTGATAGAGTTTTTTACGCCCGATAAGCAGCCGCAGATGTCCGCCATCGTGCTCGTGCCAGAGGTGGGCAGCTCGGATGCCAGCCAGAAGCAGGCTGCGAACTTTGTTTGTATTTGTACTTTGTTTCAGGTGTTCTGATTTTCCACGCACAACAATTCTGGGTTTGAGTGTGCTGATGGTATTACCATAAAGATCAGCAATGCCACCGATCACGCTATCATGTGTCTGGCTGTCAAAATAATGGGCCTGTTTTTTTATTCGTTCCATACCTTCAGCCATAAAGGCAAGCATGGTTTTGTTTTTTGTCAGCTTTTTTTCCAATGTGATGAGGCCTGCCGCATAGGTCATGACAGGTTTTGCCTGTTCAATTTGGATACCGTTAAGAAGCTGGCTGGATAGATGAAGGCCTGACCGAAGGTGATAAATACCACCATAAATGGAGCTTGCATGGTCTCGGTTTTCAGCAAACAGACTGTGAATCATGGTTTCGAAGTCTTCGTGATCACAGGTACCATTTCTGGCAATGTTTTCAACCAGTGATGCGGTTTGCACGATCGCTGCAAGTGCAACCGCACGGTTGGCTTGCGCTGTTGCCTGATTTGCGTGAATGTGCGGTGTGTTGGGCATGGCAGCATTGTGTCGTTGTGATGCGTTTGTCTCAAGCTTTGGAGTGATAATTGGAAAAAATATCTGAAAATTTGTTTGAACATGTACGTGATGCATTTCTCTCCACTGATGTGGATGCGAAGTTGAAAAAAACGCGGGATACTGCGGCTGCCTTCTGTGCGGACAGACTCTCAATGGGTGATTTTGGTGAGCCAGCGCCGGTTGATGCTCCAGGCAGGCCAGCATGTCCGACGCTGGTTCGGGCCAAGCATGTTCCCAAGCGTGGGTTTGGTACACCAGAGGGCAGGATAATCATGATGCATGCGATTGCTCATATCGAATTTAATGCAATTAATCTGGCTTTGGATGCACTACAGCGATTTGATGGTATGCCAAAGCAGTTCTATGCCGATTGGCTCAAGGTTGCTGATGAAGAGGCATATCATTTTGAACTGATTCGGGCACATATGCGACATCTCGGCGCAGATTATGGTGATTATGATGCACATAACGGCCTTTGGGAAATGTGTGAAAAGACCGCACACGATGTGCTGACCCGGATGGCACTGGTGCCACGTGTATTGGAGGCACGTGGGTTGGATGTAACCCCCGGAATTCAGAAAAAACTCACACAGGTGGGTGATGAAAATGCAGTGAGTCTGCTTGATATTATTCTGCGTGATGAGATTGGCCATGTGGAAATCGGCAATCGCTGGTTTCGCTATTGTTGCAAAGAGCGCGGATTAAAACCTGAACCGACCTTTTTCAAATTATTGGATGAACATTATCCAAAAGGGCTGATGGGCCCGTTTAACCTTGGAGCCCGTGAGCGTGCCGGTTTTTCGAAAACGGAGATTGAAATGCTCACAAAGGGTCATCAATAATACGCGGGGGAGATGTGAGAAAGACGGTGATATCCAGTCACCGGGAGTTTGTTTAGTCTTCACGCTGCCGATATGGTTGCAATATATCAAAACCAATTGCATCTGAATGAATCAAAGATTGGGAGTAACGGATCGTGTTTACAGTAAAAAGCAATTTTGAACATGAAGATCAATGTCATACAGGAATTCTCCTGACCAACCTTGGCACACCTGATGCGCCAACTCCGAAGGCGTTAAAACGCTATCTGAAAGAGTTTCTTTGGGACCCACGTGTTGTGGAGGAGCCGCGCTGGAAATGGTGGCTGATTCTTAACGCTGTTATTCTGAACATTCGTCCATCCAGATCGGCAAAATCTTATCAAAGTGTCTGGACAGATAAAGGATCACCTTTGATGGTGCATAGCCTTGATCAACAGGCCGCACTACAAAAGCTGTTGGGTGATCGTGTGCATGTAGAGCTGGCGATGCGGTATGGCAATCCTTCGATTGCAGCAGGGTTACAGGCACTGCGTGAAAAAGGGTGTAGTCGTATTCTGGTATTCCCCCTATATCCTCAATATTCAGCTTCGACGACAGCTTCGACATTTGATGCTGTAGCCGATGAGTTCAAGCAATGGCGTCGGGTGCCGGAGCTTCGAATGATCAGCAGTTATCATGATCATCCTGCCTATATTGATGCGCTTGCAAGCAGTGTTCGCAAACATTGGGAAACACATGGCAGAGCGGATCGCTTGTTGATGTCATTTCATGGTATCCCACAGCGATATTTCGACAATGGTGATCCTTATCCATGCATGTGCAGTAAGACGGGTCGTCTGCTGGCCGAAGCGCTGGAACTGAAAGAGGGTGAATGGTTTGTTGCTTTTCAATCCAGATTTGGACGAGAGAAATGGATCACGCCTTATACAGATGAAACCTTAAAAACATGGGCTGCGGAAGGCATTGGGCGTGTGGATGTGATTTGCCCCGGCTTTTCTGCCGATTGTCTGGAAACAATTGAAGAGATCAAGGTGGAAAACCGTGATTATTTTATGGAGGCAGGTGGCAAGGAGTTTCACTACATTCCGGCACTTAATAGTGATGCTGCGCATATGAAAGCACTGGCCGATATTGCCTACCTGCACCTTGAAGGTTGGGGAAGCTCACTTTGATTCAAATAAACATCCTTTTTGCCAAAAGAAATAAACCCCAACAATGACAAGTAAGTGTTTACTATATATGAGCCAAGCCCCTGTAAAAAGAACATCTCTAAAAAGATCGAAGCTGATTGCTAAAACTAAGCTGAAACAAATAAAGGCAAAAAAATCCCATTTATTCATTTATAAAACCCTATCTCTTGAAAATAATCTTTCATAAGAAGATTTCCAATTATGATAGGTATTATAGATAGAATGCCTAAATCGCTATAGCCTAAAGCTAATGCGGCAAGGGTTAAAAATATAATTCCCGCTCCAACAATAGCTTTCAAAACAGCACGTTTTAACGGTAATATCAATTACATCCCCTTTATACCCAAACGGAGAAGCAAGCTCTTTCAATTGAATATGAACTAGTCCTATCTCGCACTTACTGTGAAGGCAGAAAGCTAGTGACCTCTATAGTTCATCGTGCGGCTCTACCCAAGTATTCCATTCACGATTTCTTTTGAATTGGTAGTAGGCTCTTGGAATAGACAGCACATCAATATATTCCTCCACACAATCCAGAGATCCTAAAGAAGGCGCAAAATGACCGGATGCATTGTTGATCCAGATGATTTTACCACCACGTATTTGTAGTTGCCCTGCTGAATAGACTATATCTGTGCCCTGATTAAGTTGTGTATGCCTTACAAACTGATGTGGAGATTCTGCTTTTTCCCCACGCTGTAACACACAGGATGGATTTGTATTGGGGCAGGCAATGTTTCCACTGTAGGAATAGGTTTTGTCTCCCTGCACACTAAAGCCAACATCATCAGGCCGGTCACTGCGTCTTATTCTTAGTGTTGCGGTACCGCCACTTCCTTTCGGCTTAGGTGTACGATGTAAAACAAAAATATAGAGGCCATCATCTGCCGATGAAATGTTTGATGGGCCATATAATTTTTTGGTGTATCCGAGTTGGGCAAGGGTCATGCTGTAACTTAAACTTCTTCTTGTATCAAAATTTATTGCCCATTGCCCGACACCAAATTTATCAGCGCATTTATACAGTGGTTTCCCGGTATCCAAAACCATCTCCAGTGATTCTGCCTTTTTAAGCATTGGTTCTTGAGCAACGCCACTAGTTGAGCCTGTGGAAGAGTACCAAACCTGACTTGCAAAACGACCACCTCTGGAAAGCGACATATAGACTGCATTTCCACTTGCAGAGGCTATATCCGTGTAACCATTACCATCAAAGTCGCCTGTCCATGTATAACCTGATTCCCCCCATTGATTGGGAACAGTCCATGTTTGGTTATTCAATCCTGTTCCCGTAGAAAGGTGCATGTAAACATTGCCAGCACTGGCAGAAGCGATGCCCGATGCACCATCCGCATTAAAGTCTGCTACCCAAGTGTATACATAACTTCCCCAGACACCCGGTGTTGTCCATGTTTGGTTATTAAAAGCGCTGCCCGTAGAAAGATGCATATAAACATTGCCAGCACTGGCGGAGGCTATATCAGCATTGCCATCGCCATCAAAGTCTGCCGCCCAGGTGTACGAGGAACTTCCCCAGACACCCGGCGTTGTCCATGTTTGGTTCGTGAAACCTGTTCCTGTAGAAAGATGCATATAAACATTACCAGCGCTGGCTGAGGCAATATCTGCATTACCATCGTTGTTAAAGTCTGCCGCCCAGGTGTACGAGGAACTTCCCCAGACACCCGGTGTTGTCCATGTTTGGTTCGTGAAACCTGTTCCTGTAGAAAGATGCATATAAACATTATCGGCGCTGGCTGAGGCTATATCTGCTTTGCCATCGTTGTTAAAGTCTGCCACCCAGGTATAGGCGGCATTTCCCCAGACACCTGGTGTTGTCCATGTTTGGTTCGTGAAACCTGTTCCTGTAGAAAGATGCATATAAACATTACCAGCACTGGCTGAGGCTATATCTGCTTTGCCATCACCGTTAAAGTCTGCCACCCAGGTGTAGGTCGCATCTCCCCAAACACCGGGCAGAGTCCATACACTCAGTTCAAAATCAACGCCTGTGGAAAGATACATATAAACATTGCCAGCACTGGCTGAGGCTATGTCGGTTTTACCATCACCATTAAAATCAGCCGCCCAAGTGTAAGCTGAAGAGCCCCAGTGATTGGGCGTAAATTCCAGCGGCGTAGCCACATCATTTTTTGGCTCAGCCGGTTTTAAAGCATCTGATTCAAGAGGCGTAACCACTTCGATTGTTGGTTCAGTCGGTTTTGAATCTTCTGTACAGGAGACAACAAACAGTAAAGAAAAAGAAAACAGCAGTGCGATAACTTTCATGAAAAAACACCTTCCCTTAGATGAATAACTATACGTACAGTAGAACCCCTTTCTGTTCCCGTCAATGCGCCAAAATTAAATGATCGAGTATGTTGTTTAAAGCAGATGTAGAAACATCACTATCAAGTCGTTTCTCACATATTTCCTGTGTGCGTTCATCAACTACGCTGCCTTATGAATAGAATGGATGCTTTGTTGATATCATTGAACGTTTGATGAAAGGCAATCATGATGTTGGTATGAAACTTGTAAGGAAGTTATGAGTCTTGTTTATAGATTCAGACTCAGTTTACAGGCGCAGAACAGGAAAGGATAAACGGATTTGGTAAAAGCGTTGCAAGGTGATGTTGAGCAGGCATTGCTGAAATTATTAACACAGAAGCTTCGGCAGCTTTTGCCCAGGGCGGCAGAGAGCAGTGTGCTGTTGCTTGTTCATACCCTGCTTGAACCTGACAAACCTTTGTCATCAAACTTTGTGAAGAAGTTGTTGCTTGAACATGCCACGCCCCATGAGATTCAACTTGCCATGATTTATGGCCGGGATTTGTTGTTGATGCAGACAAAACCATGGTTAACGGCAGAGAAACAGGGTGAACATATACGCGAGTTTTTGCTTCACTATGATCGGATTATGGCGCTTTTGCTTAAAGAACAGGAAATATTCTATGAGCAGGATCGAGAGAAGTTGCAAGCTCAGCTGATTAAAGAAGGGCAGGAACATCTGCTGAGTAAAGCCCGAAATCGATGGATGCGGGAGCGCGATGTTTCCATCTACAACCATTATAAAGAGATGCCGATTTCGACACAGGCACGTATATTAGAAATTAGTAAGACAGGTTTTACGGTTAAGAAGGGCGGACATCTTATCCCTGTGCTTTCTGCGGGAGAAGATGCACGTTTTGCCTATGTTCGATTGCCGGAAGGGGATCTATCGGTACGGGTTTCGGTTGAGGAAGTGACCCGGAAAACGGTGCGTTGGCACTATGCAGGCATGATTCAGGCCGATAGGGAAAAACGGCGGGATATACGTGTGCAATGTGATGCATCGATTCCTGTCACACTCAGAAGTGTAGATCAGCATGGTCGGCAAGGTGGTCTCAAGCAAAATCAGAGGGCATGGGAAGGGGTGGTTTATGATCTCTCCGCTTCAGGGCTCGGCATCTCACTCAAACATGAGGTTCGCTTGCAAGTGGGTGATCAACTGCGCTGTTCACTGTTATTACACACACATGAACTTAAGGCAGATGCGGAAGTGCGTTGGGTGGAGAGGGATAAACATCACTATCAGCTAGGGATTGCGCTTGAATATGAATCAGAGAATCACCTAAGGCTTGAAAACGAGGTGAAGCGCAGGCAGCGCGATATTATGGGCGAGCTGAAACTAAAGGGACTGCCGGATTGTTTAACTTCCATTTAGGGATATTCTGAAAAACTACGTCATGTGGTTTTTCAGCACGCCAAGGCAAAAGTGAAGTTTAAGCCAGAGTATTGCCTGTACGGATACGCTGGCTTTTTCAGAGCATCCTTAGAATCGTCAGGCATGAGTTTATTCATATTCGTCATCAGGGTTGAATTTCCGTAAGCGATTGGCATTGGAGACAACCGTTACCGATGATGCGGCCATGGCTGCACTTGCCATGACAGGGTTTAAAAGAATGCCAAAGAGAGGAAAGAGCACACCTGCGGCAACCGGAATGCCAAACACGTTATAGATAAACGCGCCAAACAGGTTTTGTTTAATATTGCGAATGGTGGCGCGTGAAATGGTGATCGCGCGGGTCACGCCATGGAGAGAGCCATGCATCAGCGTGATATCTGCACTCTCGATGGCAATATCGGTGCCGCTGCCCATGGCGATACCCACATCAGCTCTGGCAAGGGCTGCGGCATCATTGATACCATCACCGACCATGGCAAGCTGTTTTCCATCGCGTTGAAGCTGGGCAATTTTTTCATCTTTATCCTGAGGCGACATCTCATAAAAGTATTGATCAATACCGGCTTCTTTAGCGACTGCTGCAGCCGTGTGCTGATTGTCCCCGGTTAACATCACCACTTCCATGCCAAGCTGGTGCATACGCTTGATTGCGATATGTGCATCTTCTTTGACTGGATCAGAAACAGCAAAAAGAGCTTCGATTTCATCGTTTTTTGATAAAAGCACCACTGTTTTTGCTTGTGTTGATAGTTTTTCGAAGGTTTGTTCAAAATTTTCAGATAAATGTACGTCCAGAGAGCCCATAAACGCCCTGCTGCCAAGGGCGATGCTTTGACCTTCGATGCAAGCTGAGACGCCGAGACCGGTATGAGATTTGAAATCCTTGGTATTCAACAACGACAGTTCCTTTTTGTTGGCGGTTGTCATGATGGCTTCTGCCAGTGGATGTTCAGAGTGTGATTCAAGTGATGCAGCAAGCTGGAGTGCCTGGTCAGGATCATCGGCAATGATGTCAGTCACTTCCGGTGTGCCTGCGGTGATGGTTCCGGTTTTATCCAGGATGATGGTATTAATGTGTCCTGCACGTTCGAGTGCTTCACCATTGCGAATCAAAATACCAAATTCCGCTGCCTTTCCGATACCCACCATGATTGACATCGGTGTGGCAAGCCCAAGTGCACAGGGGCATGCGATAATGAGTACTGTCACGGCTGTGACAAAGGCATAATCGATGCTGGGGCCAAACAGATACCAAATAATACATGTGATCGTGGCAATGGAGATGACGGCTGGAACAAAAACAGCGGTGACTTTATCCACCATGCGACCGATGGCAGGTCTTGAAGTCTGGGCGCGCTGTACCATCTCGATGATGTGAGCAAGCACAGTGTCTGAACCGGTGTGACTGACCTTGAAAACAAAACTTCCAGTGGTGTTCAGGCAACCCCCGGTGACAGTGTCTCCTGCCTGTTTTTGCACAGGCATGGATTCGCCGGTCAGCATGGATTCGTTAACCGTTGAACTTCCTTCAACAATTTCGCCATCGACTGGAATATTTTCACCGGGTTTGATGCGAATCATGTCGCCGGGTTTCAGTGTTTCGATGGGTACGGTCGAATCGATGCCATTTTGAACCAGACAGGCTGTTTTTGGCGTGAGTCCGATCAGTTTTCGAATAGCGGCGGACGTTTTGCCACGGCCTCTGGCTTCCAGCGCCTGACCAAGGTTGATAAAGGCAATGATCATGATTGCGGCTTCAAAATAGAAGTGGCGTGCGGATGCCATGATCAAATCAGGGAAGAGCGCGATAAACATGGAATAGGCCCAGGCTGTACCTGTACCCAGTGCAATCAGCGTATCCATATTGGTATTGCCATAACGGATTGAGCGAACGGCACCTGAATAATAATGCCCTCCGGTGAAGGCCATGATCGCAAAGGTGATGATGCCAACCGTGATCCAGAAGCCCTGACTTTCATTCAGTGCAGGCAGTAGCTGTAGCCATCCGGTTGCCATGAGTGTAAGTCCAAATGCAGCGGCAGTGATCGATTTTTTCAGCATGTTGATGAAACGGGCATGTTCATGCGATTGTGTTTCAGACATATCTTCGGTTGAAATGGGAGCAGCTTTATAACCTGCCTTTTCTACTGCCCGAATCAAAGCATCGGTTGCTTCGCTGCCTTCAAGGCCATCGATTTGGGCAGAGTGGTTGGCAAGGTTGACCTGCACCAGCGTTGCACCTTGTATACTTGTCAGCGCTTTTTCTACTTTACCAGCACAGGATGCACAATTCATCCCTTCGATTTGCAGACGGATAGTGGGAGCTTTGATCATGGAAGATCGGCCGCAGATACTGCTTTGCGCAGTGGCATCACTCTCATATTACCAGGAATGCTCTGAAAAAGTCAGCATATCCCTAATTATATTAGGCATCGAAACATACCATTTCAATGTGTGGCTTCGATCGCAGTTTGTTCAGAGATCTTATATTCAGGTTTGATGATGGTGACCTTGGCCTTTGATATCATTTTATCAATCCATTGCTCCAGTGTTTTTTGTTGCAGAAGATTAGCAATTTCATCGCGTGACTCAGTCAGTGATTTGGTGTGAGAGGGGCGTTTACCCAATGTTTCAATAATATGCCAGCCAAACTGGGTCTTGATGGGTTTACTGAGCCCGTGGACTGGCAGAGCAAAGGCCTCTTTTTCAAAAGCTTCAACCATGATGCCGCGTGGAAACCAGTTCAGATCACCACCTCTGGATTTATTGCTATCATCAAGTGAGTGCGTGATGGCAAGAACCTCAAAACTGTCTCTGTTTCGTTTTAGTTTTTTTGTGATTTCCCATGCCAGTTTTTCAGTTCCAATTAAAATATGACGGGCATGAATCTGTTCGGGAATCGTGAAATCAATCAGGTGTTGTTTGTAGTAGTTAGCAATTTCCTGTTCTGCTGGAGATGAGAGCTGTGACGTTTGCCAATTCTCGAGTGCTTCAATCAGAATGGTGTTTCGAGCCCGGTTGATCTGACTTGAAATCAACGGATCGTTTTCCAGACCAATCTCCTGAGCGTGCTGGCTTAAAATAGATCGACGGATAAGAACATTAAGAATCTGGCTGCGGGCGACCGGATCTGAAGCGATGTGATGCAAAGGATCAGGCATGGCCTGAATTTCACGATCAAGATCGGATTCGTGAAAGGTGATGCCTGCTGCTCTGGCAATAACCGGTGTTGGGTCTGTCGTATTTGTTTCTGTACCTGTTTTTTGTTCGCAGGCACTGAGTAGCACTAAGGATAACAGGGCCAAGCATGTGATTTTATCATTCATCGGGTTAGGGTAGCGGCAAGGCACTGATGAACAAGTTTTACCTGTAACTGGTGTGCTTTTAACGATCGAGTGTTTTCCGAAAAAGATACAAATGCAGGGAGGTAGAGGTAAAAATGACACCGGTAACGATGGCCATATTGGTACTCTGTTTATATCTACTGTTTTATCGATTTTATGCCAAAGGATTTCTTGGCAGAAAGATCTTCGAACTGAAAGAAAATGCTATGACACCTGCGCATGAACTGCGTGATGATGTTGATTATGTGCCGACCAATAAATACATTCTTTTTGGGCATCATTATGCTTCTATTGCTGGCCTTGCACCGATGTTAGGGCCGGCCATTGCTGTGATTTGGGGCTGGGTGCCTGCACTTTGCTGGGTGGTTTTTGGTACGTTGCTTGTTGGTGCAGTGCATGATTTTTCGGCATTGGTTCTTTCGGTACGTCACAAAGGACAAAGTGTTGGTACGATTGCCCGGGATGTAATTAGTCCCCGCACCCGGCTGCTGTTTCTGCTGGTGATTTTCTTCCTCGTGGCATTGGCCATGGGGGTGTTTGTACTCGTGATATCAGGCCTGTTTTCAGCACCGGATATCGCAAACATTGCCAAAACATCACATCCGGAAGCGGTGTTTCCAACCTATTCATTGATGTTGATCGCGATGGTGATTGGATTTTTGGTTTATAAAAAGAACGTGCCCGTATGGCCATTGATTAGCATTGGATTTGTATTGATGCTTCTTTTTACCTGGTGGGGGCTGGATCATCCCATCACAGGGTTTGGTAAAGATTTCTGGATCTGGTCGCTTCTGATCTATGCGTTTGCGGCGAGTGTTTTGCCTGTTTGGTTATTATTACAGCCAAGGGACTTTCTCAATTCATTGCTGCTTTATCTGGCTCTGTTTTTGATGTTGATTGGTTTTTTTGTGCTTTCACCTGACTGGGTTGCACCTGCCATTAATCCGAATCCGGAAGGCGCACCGCCGATGCTGCCGTTTCTCTTTATTGTAATTGCGTGTGGTGCTGTATCCGGCTTTCATGGTCTTGTGGCTTCGGGTACAACCTCAAAACAGTTAAATAGAGAGACGGATGCGCCCTTTATTGGTTATGCGGGTATGATTGGTGAGTCATTACTGGCATTGCTAGCTGTATTGGCGACCACAGCCGGAGCTTTTGCGACACGCGCTGATTGGGAATCCTTTTATGGATCATGGGATAAAGCGGTTGGCCTGCATCAGAAACTGGGTGTTTTTATTCAGGGGAATGCAAATTTTATTCATCAATTGGGCGTTCCGGTCGATTTTGCTGCGGCATTTATCAGTGTGGTGGTGGTTGGATTTGCGATGACATCGGTGGATACCGGTGCACGATTGCTTCGTTTTAATGTACAGGAGATTGGTAATACCATTGGCGTTAATTTATTAGAGAATCGTTATTTGGCAACGTTGATTGCAGTTTTTTCGATGGGTTTCTTTGCCTTTTTTGAAGTGGATGGAAAACCTGCAGGCCTGTTTTTGTGGACGCTTTTTGGCACCACCAATCAGATTCTCGCCGGACTAACATTGCTTACCGTGACGATTTACCTTTATCGCAAGAAAAAACCGATCCTCTACACATTGTTGCCGATGTTGCTTGTGCTTGGCACCACGATTACCGGTATGGTGATGGGTATCTTCAGTGCAATCGGGAAAGCACAGTGGGCAGTGGCAAGTGTGGGCACTGTTATTTTTCTGCTGGCCATGTGGGTACTGCTTGAAGCGTTGCTTGTTGTTAAGCATCTCTGGGCGGAACGGAAAAGTGAGTTGGCCGATACTGAAGGTGCTCAGTAATGTTGTTGATTTCAAAAGCTATCTCTCAACTTCTATTGCCACCCGGTGGTTTGATTTTGATGGGTCTGGCTGGTCTTGTTTTTTGGAAGCGGGGATGGGGTCGTGGGCTTGTGATGTTCAGTTTTCTATTTCTCTGGCTGCTTTCAACTGAACCGATCCGTGATGCTTTGACTGAACCCCTGGAATTTCAGCATCCAGTATTGGATATGAAAAAGATTAACATGGATGGGGCTGTCATTGTGTTACTTGGGGGTGGTATTTATGAAAATGCACCGGAATATGGTGGTGAGGATGAGCTGGGTCGTTATGCCATGATGCGGACGGTGTATGCCGCTGATATTGCGCAGAAAACCGGTTTGGATGTTTATGCAACAGGTGGTAAACCACTCACACAATCGGATGAGGCTGAAGGCGAAATTATGCGTCATTGGTTGTTGAAACTGGGTTTGAAAGAGGCTTATGTGCATGCAGAAAGTGCAGCCAACAATACATGGGAAAATGCCGCCTATATGGAAAAAATATTGGCGAAGAAAATGATAAAACGTGTCATTCTTGTCACATCGGCATGGCATATGCCACGCGCTGTGTGGTGTTTTGAAGCCCACGGACTTGAAGTGATTTCTGCCCCCACGGACTTTTTGACAGAGCAGGAAGCTTATGATCTGCGTAGTTATTTGCCACGTTGGACAACCTTGAGTGATTCAGGCCAGGCGTTGCATGAATACCTTGGTTTGTTTTGGTATCGCATCAGGTTTGGATAATAGGCTGTTTTTACGACCTGTTTCGACTGGGAAGAGTGCATGAAAATTATCAAATGAGAACGGGTTCATGTGTTGGGAATAGATATTCAGAGCAAAGCCGCTGGAATAAAGACATATGATCAGCTATAACGTTGCAGTATCTTCAAAAGGCTATCGGAGGCGATGTGACACAGCCCGTTCATGATTCTACAATGGCAACGCTGCTTGAGGGTGAGCTGTTTGCGACCGGAAGTTCATACATCGAAGCAATATATGAAACGTGGATGCAGAATCCTGCATCTGTTCCTGAAGCGTGGGCAGAGTTTTTCTCCGGACTGGATGCTTCTTTGAAGATTAGTTCAGATAGCGTGACTTCAGATTCTATTGCTTCGGAGGCCCTATCACACCAGAAGATGCTGGAACAGATGCAACAGCACTCCCGTTTGAAAGCCGGTTTGCATGATGTTGCAACCGTAGAGGGGAAGGGCAGTGCGACTTACGATGTTGAATTCCCTTCACGGGCGCTCTATCTGATTCATGCTTATCGTGTGCATGGACATATGCATGCAAGTCTTGACCCCTTACGTTTAAATCCTCACAAATCCAGTCCTGAATTGCAATTGAGCTATTACGGATTGGGCAAAAAAGATCTGGATACTGAATTCCCAACAGGTGATTTGGCAGGTCCGAAAAACATGTCGCTTCGGGACATTGAGAGCCTTTTAAAACAAACCTATTGTGGTTCGATTGGCCCTGAATTCATGCATATTACCGATTCAGCTAGAAAACACTGGCTTCAGGATCGTCTGGAGCGTGTGGCCTCAACTCCGAAATTTGATGAAGATACACGCAGACATATTTTCAATCGTGTCATGAAAGCTGAGGAGTTTGAACGCTTTTTACACACCCGTTATGCGGGTCAAAAACGTTTTTCTCTTGAGGGTGGAGAGAGCCTGATTCCGATGTTGGACGCGTTAATTCAGCTTTCCGGTAGCAAGGGTGTGAAAGAAATTATTTTGGGCATGGCGCATCGTGGGCGTTTGAATGTGCTGGCAAATATCCTTGATAAATCTTCCACAGATATTTTTGCCGAGTTTGAAGGCACACAGTTTCAGGATGCCGAGCGTGGCGCAGGTGATGTGAAATATCACATGGGTTTTTCATCCGATGTAAGAACGCCGGGTGGTACGGTGCATCTTTCGCTTGGCTTCAACCCTTCTCATCTGGAAATTATTACACCCGTTGCTTTGGGTTCCGTCAGGGCACGCCAATGCCGAAGGAAAGATTTTGATCGCCGTGAGGTCATGAGTGTGTTGGTGCATGGCGATGCTGCATTTGCAGGCCAGGGTGTTGTGGCTGAATCGCTAAATTTATCGAAACTCAGTGGTTTTAAAACCGGTGGTACGATTCATGTGGTGGTTAACAATCAAATTGGCTTTACGGTGAACCCATTTGATGCACGCTCTACTACTTACTGTACAGATATTGCCAAAATAGTTCAGGCACCGATTTTACATGTGAATGGTGATGATCCTGAAGCGGTGTGTCTGGTTGCTCAGATTGCAGTGGAATATCGGCGGCAGTTTAGAGAAGATATCGTCATTGATCTGATCTGTTATCGGCGGCATGGCCATAATGAAACGGATTCGCCCTCTGTGACGCAACCCGTGATGTATCGAAAAATTGAAGCGCATCCAACGGTTCAACAGGTCTATAGAAAACGCCTTGTGGCCGATGCTGTTATCACAGATCCGGAAGCTGATGATATGGTAAAACAATATCGGGAGTGTATGGATGAACTCCGCCGGGATCCTGAACGTTTACCTGCGTCACCCGTCAACAGCTTACAGGGTAGATGGGAAGGTTTTTTGCATCAAGGTGAAGAAGAGCCGGAAACGTCTATATCTGCTGAGAGGCTTGCAGAACTGGTCCGAAGTGGGCATGAGGTACCAGCAGATTTCATCCTTCATCCTTTGGTGCAGAAAATTTTTGATAACCGTGTTCAGATGATGGACGGTATAAAACCTGTCGATTGGGGCTGTGCGGAGACGATGGCTTATGCAACGCTGGTTGCTGATGGTGGCTGGGTGCGTTTAAGTGGACAGGACAGTGGCCGAGGTACATTTTTTCATCGACATGTGACGGTGTATGATCAGATCACAGGTAAAAAACACATACCACTCAAACAATTGCGTAGCGGTGAAATTTCCAATTTTATTGTTGTGGATAGTATGTTATCTGAAGAGGCTGTGTTGGGTTTTGAATATGGTTATTCAGTGGCTGAACCCAGAGCTCTGGTCATTTGGGAAGCTCAGTATGGTGATTTTGCCAACGGTGCTCAGGTGGTCATCGATCAGTTTATTGCTGCGGGTGAAACCAAATGGCAACGGATGAGCGGTATTGTTTTATGGCTTCCGCATGGTTACGAAGGGCAGGGCGCTGAGCATTCATCTGCAAGGCTGGAGCGTTATTTGCAATTGGGTGCGGAGGACAATATACAGGTGGTTTGCCCGACAACACCTGCTCAAATTTTCCATCTGCTTCGCCGTCAGTATCTGCTTCGGGTGAGAAAACCGCTGATCATCATGGCTCCAAAAAGCATGCTTAGGCAAAAACTCTCATTTTCATGCATGGATGATTTTACGCAAGGTGCTTTTCGGACTGTCATCACTGAGTCTGATACAACAATCAATAAAGAGGCAGCAAGAAAATTACTGCTCTGTTCCGGCAAGGTTTATTATGATTTGCTTGCAGCTAGAATGGAAAGGGCAATTGATGATATTGCGATGGTTCGCATTGAACGCCTCTATCCATTTCCGTCTGAAGAACTAAGCGATGAGATTAAAAAGTACCCCAATGCAAAAGAGGTACTTTGGGTACAGGAAGAGCCTGAAAATCAGGGAGCATGGTATCAGATTAAACATCATCTCAAGCGATGCCTGCTGCCAGCACAAAAAATATCACATATTACAAGGCCAGCATTAGCTGCGCCTGCAGTTGGGTCAGCCAAACGTCATGCGGATGAGCAGAAGACAGTGGTTGACCGGGCATTAAGTTAATGGGAGAGATGTATGGCCGATGTGGAAATTAAAGTTCCAAGTCTTGGAGAATCCGAATCTGAGGCAACGCTTGTTTCATGGTTGAAAACTGAGGGTGACGCTGTTGCTGTTGATGATGTACTGGCTGAAATCGAGAGCGATAAAATTACCATGGAGATCACTGCACTTGATGCAGGTATCTTGAAAACGATTTATAAACAGGCAGATGAAATGGTCGAACCGGGTGAGGTTGTGGCGATTGTTGATACATCTGCTGAACACAAGCCTGTAAAAGAAGCGACTAAAAAATCGACCAGAACAACAAAGCCTGAAGTTGTCATCGAAAGTCAGGAAGAGGCTCAGAAAGAGGCGAAGGCTGTTGTTAAAACGCTTTTGAAAAAATCTGAACAAACTGAAGCGATACCGGAATCAAAAGTTGGGACAAATATTGAAAAGGTGAATGTTTTTTCTGAGGAGAGGTTAGAGAAGCGGGTTGCCATGAGTGGCCTGCGTAAGCGTATCGCAACACGCTTGAAGGATGCGCAAAATACGGCTGCGATGCTGACAACATTCAATGAAGTGAATATGCAGGCTGTGATGGATTTGCGGGCCAGATATAAAGATTCATTTAAAGAAAAACACGGTGTGAACCTTGGCTTTATGTCCTTTTTTGTGAAGGCATGTGCACATGCATCATTTCAATTTCCGGCCATCAATGCATTTATCGATGGTGAGGAGACTGTTTACCACAATTATATGGATGTTGGTGTCGCGGTTTCAACCGAGAAGGGGCTGGTTGTACCCGTACTCCGTGATGTAGGACAACTTAGTTATGCTGAAATTGAGCAGGGCATTGCCTCACTGGCAGGTAAGGCTCGCGATGGTGGTCTTGTGCCGGGTGATTTGAAGGGTGGAACATTCTCGATCACCAATGGCGGCGTATTTGGGTCATTGCTCTCCACTCCGATACTTAACCCGCCTCAATCGGCTATTTTAGGCATGCATACTATTCAGAAACGACCAATCGCCGAAAATGATCAGGTGGTGATTCGCCCGATGATGTATCTGGCGCTGACATATGATCATCGCCTGATTGATGGGCGCGAAGCGGTGCAATTTCTTGTGAACGTGAAAGAGTATTTGGAACAGCCGGGCATGGCGTTATTGGATTTATAGTTTTAAGGATGCTCTGAAAAAACCAGAATATCCTTAAAAGGGTTTGTAAGCTTAAATCTGATGTGACGACCAAACCGAAAAGACGATAGAGGTTTGATATGCGTGAGTTGTTTTCTGCTTTTTTGATGATCATTGTGATGATGGTGGCATCGCCTGCCGTAGCTGTAGAAGTCATTGAACTTCGACAGACAGGATGTCAGTTCATTGAACCTGAAGGCGGTGATCGGCACTATAAGGCAGGCAGTTATGCTGATTGTCAGTCACTGAATGATAAAACAGAGGAAAAACGTTTGAATAAGGCAGAAGTTCTGACCTTGAAACCGGGTGAATACCTGTTTCGTGTACATAATCAGGATGTGCCATATGTGCTTGGTTTCTGGTTACGTGGCGAAGGACTCGAACGCCTAACCCTTCCATCTGTCTCAGGCGGAGGTATCAATACAGGTGAATATAAAGATTACTCTATTACCCTTGAAAAAGGAGAATATCTTTACTCCTGCCCTTTAAATCCAACACCCGATTATAAGCTGATCGTTCAGTGAACATGATGAAACGGGTATTACCATTGTTGTTGTTATTGGTGGTTATCGTGTTGTTTTTCGTTTTTGATTTAGGTCGATTCCTTGCTTTTGATGCGTTGCGCGAGCATCGGCAGGGCTTACAGGATTTGGTCAAAGCATATCCACTGATTGCACCTTTGATGTATATGTTTATTTATATCGTTGTGGTGGCATTTTCTTTGCCGGGAGGTTTGGTGATGACAGTCTCCGGCGGTCTGCTGTTTGGGGCTGTATTTGGAGGTCTCTATGCTGTGGTTGCTGCGACTCTGGGCGCGACAGCGATTTTTCTGATCGCAAAAACATCTTTAGGGGACTTTCTCTTGGCCAGAGCTGGAAATGGGATTCAAAAAATGCAGAAAGGTTTTGCTGAAGATGCCATGAGTTATATGTTTGTTTTACGTCTGGTGCCCATATTCCCGTTTTTTCTGGTCAACCTTGCACCAGCATTTCTTGGGGTGTCTTTGCGCATTTATTTGTTGGCAACATTTTTTGGCATTATGCCCGGAACTTTTGTCTATGCATTGGCAGGTAGTGGTCTGGGTAGCGTGTTTGATCGGGGCGAAACATTTTCGGCGGCAGGTATTCTGACTCCTGAAATGATTGGAGCTTTGATAGGATTGGCGCTGTTGGCACTGTTACCAGTGATTTATAAGAAGTTTAAAACGAAAAATCCTTCTCATGGAGATGCAATATGAGCCAGTGTATCCAGGCAGATGTTTGTGTGATTGGTGCCGGTTCAGGTGGGCTGTCGGTTGCAGCCGGAGCATCTCAGATGGGAGCGAACGTTGTGTTGATTGAAAAGGGTGAAATGGGTGGGGATTGCCTGAATACTGGTTGTGTTCCATCCAAAGCACTGTTGGCCGCAGCTGAAAAGGCTCAGGCGCTGCGTGAAGCGGGTGCCTTTGGTATTCAATCTGTTCAACCCACTGTGGACTGGGCCGGGGTGCACAAACATGTGCACGATGTGATTGCTGCGATTGAACCCAATGATTCACAAGCGCGTTTTGAATCGCTCGGTGTGAATGTTATTCGAGCCACGGCTCGCTTTATTGATGAGAAAACGGTTGAAGCAGGCGAGATGCAGATTCAGGCAAAATATTTTGTGCTGGCTACAGGTTCATCACCCTTTGTGCCCCCTATTGAAGGCTTGGATCAAGTCTCCTATTTTACCAACGAAAATATTTTTTCCAATAAAGATGCAGTGGATCATCTGGTTGTGATCGGCGGTGGGCCTATTGGTATGGAGCTGGCGCAGGCACATAGAAGGTTGGGAGCAAAGGTTACAGTTATGGAGATGGCCCGCCTGTTGATGAAGGATGATCCAGACCTGACTTCGATTGTGATTGAAAAGTTACGCAATGAGGGTATGACATTTTATGAAGGTGGCCGAAACCTTCGATTGCAGAAACAGGAGGGTGGTTTTTCAGTTTATTGCGATGTGGATGGGAAGGACGTTTGTGTTGAAGGCTCACATTTGTTGGTGGCAACAGGTCGTCGTGCCAACGTGAATGGATTGAATCTTGAGGCAGCAGGCATTACATACTCATCACACGGGGTGAAAGTGGATACAAGGCTCCGTACCTCGAATCATCGGGTCTTTGCCATTGGCGATGTGGCAGGGCCTTATCAGTTTACCCATATGGCTGCTTATCAGGCTGGTATTGTGATTCGAAATATGCTTTTTAAATTGCCCGCCAAGGTGAATTACAGCGCGGTTCCATGGGTGACCTATACTGACCCTGAACTGGCTCATGTGGGCATGACTGAGGCCGATGCAAAAGAAGCAGACAAGGAAATCAGAGTGCTGAAGTGGGACTTTGAAGAAAATGATCGTGCACAGGCAGAGAAAAGGACGGAGGGACTGATCAAGGTGGTGACTGAAAAAAATGGAAAAATTCTGGGAGCCAGTATTGCCGGTTTACATGCTGGGGAAATCATTCAGCCATGGGTTTTAGCCATCAATCAAAAAATGAAAATCGGTGCCATGGCGGGGATCATTGCACCGTACCCAACATTGGCAGAAGTAAATAAACGCATTGCCGGAAGTTTTTACACAGACAAATTGTTTTCGAGTGCAACCCGAAAGCTGGTTCGTTTTTTAATGCGTTTCTTTTAAGTTTAAATTTAGATTATTCATTTCAAGTAAAAAACATCACAGGTTTTCCTTGCCTATTGGGTGTTTATAAGTATATAACTAGGCATGTACATACACCTGTAGGAGGGAACTATGAGACGTATACTATTTCTGTTTTCAGCATTGATGCTGTTTTCAACCCAGACTTTGGCAGGCGGTTTTATGATCGGTGAGATGGCGACACGTGCATCTGGTATGGGAAGCGCTTTTACTGCTGTTTCCGATGATGCTTCGGCTGCGTGGCATAACCCGGCAGGGGTTGCTTTCACTGAAGGAAGTCAGGCCATGCTCGGCGGTGATGTTATTTTACTCAACAATGGAAGCTACGCATCGAATACTGCGACAAAAGGTCCGGGTGGTGCACCGATTACAAATACAGCCAACGCAAAAGATAAAACATTCTTTGTGCCGCATGCCTATTTTACTTATTGGGATAAAGATTCAAAACTGGGCGGTTCTCTGAGTATTAACGCACCTTTTGGTTTGGAGACCGAATGGCCGGATACCGCTGCATTTAACAAGAAAAATACTTTTTCAAAAATTCAAATGATCATGGTGAATCCTTCAATTATTTATAAGGTGAATGATAGTTTTTCTGTTGCTTTAGGTATTGATTATGGTTACGTCCAAAAAGTTAATCTGAATAATACAATTCAGACGCTCTCAGGTGATGGTGATGGTTGGGGCGGAAATGCCTCAATTTTTTATAAAAGCGATGTGTTTAATGTTGGTGTTACTTATCGTTCCCGTATCAAGGTTGATCTGAATGGTAGTGCAATCGCAGTCCCCACTGGAGCGCTGGCAGGATCTTTTGGCGGAACCACTACTGGCGTGAAGACATCGATTACGCTTCCTGATCAGGTCAATGTCGGCTTGGCATACAAGCCCAGTGATCAGTTAACACTTTCTTTGGATGTAGACTGGGTAAATTGGAAGACCTTTGATTCAATCGATATCACTTATAATAGTGCTGCATACCGGACAGCAGTGATGGGCTTGCAGGGAGCTATCGGAGCTGCTGTGACCGGGGCAACCAGTCTTCCTCAGAACTGGAAAGCAACAGTTGCATTTCGTGCCGGACTTGAATGGAAATTGAATGCACAAATGCGAGGCAGATTGGGATATGTTTTTGATCCAACACCGATCAAAGATGCTGATTTTTCGCCTTCAATTCCGGGTAATGACAGGCATATATTCTCAATCGGTTACGGCTATGATGTAAAGCCTGATATTACGATTGATTTGGGTTATGCGTATGTTTATTTTAAAGAGAGAAACCAGACGGCTTCTTTAGGTACACCACCGGGTTCTCCAAACAGTGTGAAAAATGGTGTGTATAAGTCCGATGTGCATATTTTGATGGCATCGCTTAATTATCATTTTTGAGTTGAATATGAAGAAGTAAGATTGAACAGGGGCTCTTCGGAGTCCCTTTTTTTATTGGTGCACAAAAGTAAAAAAAAGTAGCCTATAATGATGACAAAGCGTGAAGTGTTTATAAGGAGGCTGAAATGCAGTGGATAGTATTGATAGCCATGATATTGATTTTACTGGTGTTGATTGCCCGTGTTCGGGCTTCGCTGATGATATGGACGATTGGTATTGCACTAACTTTGATTGCGTTGCCTTTAACCGGGCTCCTTGGCTATGGCTTGACCACGGGTTTGTGGGTTTGCTTTTTACTTATTCTTGTGCCTTTTCATGTTGATAAGCTACGCCTTCGCTGGCTGACAGAACCACTTTTTTATCACATGAAAAAGGCACTGCCTTCGATGTCTGAAACCGAACGTTCTGCACTTGAGGCTGGAAGTATCTGGTGGGATGCGGAGCTGTTTCAGGGTAACCCCGACTGGGAAAAACTGTTGAACACACCGCCTCCATCCTTAACAGATGAAGAGACTGCATTTTTAAAAGGTCCCGTCGAAACCCTGTGCAGCATGCTGGATGACTGGGAGATTACGCATAAGTTTAATGATCTTTCACCGGAAACATGGGACTTTATCAAGTCCAATAAGTTTTTTGGTATGATTATTCCAAAGGCGTATGGCGGATTGGGCTTCTCTGCTTATGCGCATTCTCAGGTGATTCAGAAGATCGCAAGCCGCAGCGTGACTGCGACAGTCACAGTCATGGTACCAAACTCTTTGGGCCCTGCGGAACTATTGCTTAGTTATGGAACAAAAAAACAAAAGGATCATTTTTTACCAAAGCTGGCGACTGGTGAAGAGGTGCCATGTTTTGCACTGACAGGGCCTGATGCAGGGTCAGATGCAGGTGCTCTTCCTGATAATGGCATTGTCTGCAAAGGCGAGTATCAGGGTAAGAAAGTGATAGGTTTTTGTGTGAATTGGGAAAAACGGTATATCACGCTTGGGCCGGTGGCGACCATGCTTGGTTTGGCATTCCATGCTTATGATCCGGATCATCTGTTGGGCGAAGTGGATGATCTCGGCATTACCTGTGCACTGGTTCCGACCGGGACAAAAGGTGTGAAGATCGGCAGGCGTCATAATCCACTTAATTCAGCATTTCAGAATGGCCCAAATTCGGGCAAAGATGTGTTTGTTCCTTTTGATTGGGTGATTGGAGGAGAGGCAGAGATTGGCAATGGCTGGCGTATGCTGGTTGAGCGTTTGGCGGTGGGACGCGGTATTTCACTGCCTTCGATGAGTTGTGGTGGAAGCAAGCTGGCAAGTTATACCACAGGAGCTTATGCCCGGATCAGAAAGCAATTCAGACTCCCTATTGGCAAGTTTGAAGGGGTTGAGGAGGCCATGGCTCGTATGGGTGGGCTGACTTATATGATGGATTCAGCCCGTATGTTAACACTTTCGGCTCTGGATCAGGGTGAGCGTCCGTCCGTGGTAACCGCCATTGTGAAGTATTATCTTACTGAAGGCATGCGTCAGGTATCTAATGATGCGATGGACGTACATGGTGGACGTGGTATTTGTTTGGGCCCTTCCAATTATCTTGGTCGCCTTTATCAATCGGTTCCTGTGGGAATTACGGTTGAAGGGGCCAATATTTTAACGCGCAGTATGATTATTTTTGGTCAGGGAGCGATGCGTTGTCATCCCTTTGTGATGCGTGAAATGCATGCGCTGGCAGGTGAAGATGAAGAGGCATCGCTGAAACAGTTTGATTCGCTTTTGTTAGAGCATATGGCGTATGTGATGAGGAATGCTGCCCGGTCATTCGTTTATGGTCTGAGTGGCGGTTATATGGCTCCTTCACCAATATCAGGCAGAGGCTCAAAAGAGATCTCTCGATATTATCGCCAGCTTGCCCGGTTTTCTGCGAGTTTTGCTGCGATAGCAGATGTTTCATTGCTGCTTTTGGGAGGAGCACTGAAACGAAAAGAGTCTCTTTCAGGTCGTTTTTCTGACGTGCTTGGTTATATGTATCTATGTTCATCTGTATTGAAACGTTATGAAGATGCAGGGCGACCGGAAGGAGAATTGCCTTTCGTGCATTGGTCATGCCAGCATGCGTTATACCAGATTCAGGAAGCACTCCATGGAATCATCCGGCATTTTCCGGTTAAGTTGATTCGGTGGGAAATCCGTGTTTGGGCATTTCCTCTTGGAAGACATTTAAACCCACCGTCTGATGAACTGGGGCATCAGATTACGAAGATCATGATGCAACCGGATAAAGAAAGGAGTGTATTGGTAGATGGTATTTATCTTCCCGAAGATTCAACAGATATTACCGGATGCCTGGAATATGCGCTACGGCTTACTTTAGAAGCTGATGTCATTGAAGCCCGATTGAAGAAATCTGGACGGGTATTCCACCCATCCATGACATATGAACAGTGGCTGAAAGAACTTTTTGCAGATGAAATAGTCTCAAAAGACGAGGTGGCATTATTGAAAAAAGCACATCAGGCTGTCCGTTCTGCAATCATGGTGGATGATTTTCCAGCTAAAAAAGCAAGGAAATAAAAATACCTGTATGGTTTAGGATGACGCGTCAAAATTAGATGTATGTTTTTTTGTTTAAGGATATTCTGAAAAACTATCTCCATGTAGCTTTTCAGCACGCAAAGGAAAAAGTACGATTTTGCCTTTGCTTACAAAATCAAACAAACACTTCGCGTGCATGATTTTGGCAGGCCATAAATGGTCTGCACGGATACTCTGACTTTTTCAGAGCATCCTTAGATGTTTTAAAAATTTATAGTCCAGAACTTATTTTCCAGCCCGCAGAAGTTTTATTTAGAGTTATCTGTTCGCGCTGTACAATTTTTCGCCATTGATTGTCTGCAAAAACTTTTAATGTATAGGACTGCTCACACTGGGCCTGCACATCGCTGAGTTGACGAATGTGGCGATCGTACGAGGTCATTTCAGCCTGTTCGAACTTATCGAACAGTGAAATCATCTGAGCAAGAATATCAACTTTTTTATGACCATGATCGCTGTAATCACTGGCGATCAGAGCGCTGTATTCAGGGATGTTTCGATTACTGATTGCATGATCGCGCGAGTCCATCACCTGGGATATTTCAGCTTTATCGGAATCGCTGCAAGCAATAAAACTCAGGCATACAAGAAAAAGAAGGGATGCTATGATTGTGTGCAGATTCTTTTTCATTATGAAGAATATGAGCGTTTAATCACAAGAACTTATAAGAAGTCTTTTATTTTGCTGCTCCACTCACTTTTTGGATAATTATGACGCAGCAGGATAGCCATTTCATGCGCACTTTCATTGATTCCCAAGCGTGCATAGGAAGCAGCCAGATAGTAAAGAGCCTCTTCAATAGACGGTGTTGTCTGATATTTTTCTAAAATGACTTGAAAACGATTTGCCGCAGCAACATAACGTTCTTTATCAAAATAATATTTTCCAACCGTAAGTTCGTGGGAAGAGAGCTTGTTATAAAGACTTTGTAGCCGTGAAGATGCATCTTTGGTATATCTACTCGAAGGGTGTTGTTGTATAAGTTTTTCAAGTGCATCAATGGTGAGTTTTGTTGGGCCCTGATCACGATCTTCCGGACTAACTTGTTTGTAGTAACTCATAGCTAAAAGATATTTGGCATAAGCTATATCCGGGTGTCTGGGGTGACGTTTCACAAACTGCTTGGAAAGCGTTTCACTCAGGATGTATTGTCCAGCTTTATAGCTGGCAAATATACGCAAAAGTTCAGCCTGCACGGCATGTTGACTATATGGGTGTTCTGCAGAAAAATTTTCGAGAAATAAGCTGACTCTTACGTATTCCCCTCTGTCTAAAAGGTTTTTTGCTTTTTCATAATCAGCTTTTGCTGATTCGGATATTGTAAGCTCTTTGCCTGAACAACTGGCGAGCACAAGTGACATGGCAAACAAGATGATGATTTTTTTCATGTGCGGGAGTCTAAATGGCTTCGGGCAATGCGACAACGGCCAGATGGCGTCCTGTCTTACCATGGTCGCGCCGATAAGAGTAAAATCGCTCGGGATGACAGGCAGTACAGGCATGATTGAGTTCAATTTGTTTACTACATATGCCTGCTTCCTGGAGCTGTAGAAGGTTAATCGAAGCAAGGTCAGCGTAGGTTTTTCCTCTTTTTTGCATAACATTGCTTGCATGTAAGTGACTGTTGCTGAGATGTTTTTCAACATCTTCTTGAACTTCAAAACAACATGGCCCGATTGATGGCCCGAACGATGCATGGATATTTTTCAGGCTTGCGCCGTGTTGTTGCATAAGCATGACCGCATGGATAACAACCCGTTTTGCTGTACCTCGCCAACCTGCATGCACTGCCGCTACAATTTTTTCTATAGGGTCTGCGAGAAGGATAGGCAGGCAATCTGCTGTGCGGATCGCAATCGGGCAGTTGGGGCTCTGGCTGATAAGGATATCAGCAGAAGTTTTGTGAAGATGGCCTGCACCATGACAGATGATGTGATGGATGCCATGTTCCTGTTTAGCCTGATGAGGTTGTGAAGTTAATCGGGTATGAGCGATAAGACGTTCCATGTTTGTTGCTATGGAACGTTCATTGTCACCGATATGAGATCCAAAATTTAAGCTGTCGAATGGAGCTTTGCTGACACCCCCTTGACGTTCGGTGAAAAAGGCGGTGATGCCAAAAGTGCGGAACAGCTCAGAGTGAATTAGTTCCAGATTAGCTATAGGCATCAATGAGTGATGAATCAAGCCTTTGAAGATCTTCAGGGAGCGCTGCTTTGCAAAGTATTTGCTCATCTGTAATCGGGTGTTTAAAACCAAGAACCTCTGCATGAAGTGCTTGTCTGGACAGTTCTTTAATAGCGGTTCGCGCTGGTTCAGGAATCTGCTTTCCTGGATTGAATTTTCGTCCGTACGTTGTATCGGCAAGGATTGGCAAATGCTCATGGGAAAGATGAACACGGATTTGATGTGTTCTTCCGGTATGAAGTGTTAAGCGTATTCTGGAAAACAATTGGCCAAAGTTTCGTTCAACCTTGGCACCCGTGATTGCTTCTTTTCCGCTTTCAATAATGGCCATCTTCTGTCTGTGGTGTGGGTTACGGCCAATAGGTAGATCGATTCTTTGTTGTCGCCAGTTTGGTGTGCCACGGCACCAGGCCAGATACTGGCGATCAATATCATGTTCTGAAAATAACCCTACAAGTTTTTGATGCACGATTTCCGTTTTTGCAACAACCAGACTTCCCGATGTTTCTTTATCAATCCGGTGCACAATGCCTGGACGTTCGACGCCGTTGATGCCTGGCAAGTGAGGGCAGTGGTATAAAAGTGCATGCACCAGTGTTCCATGTTCATGGCCATGACTTGGATGCACGACCATGCCTGCTGGTTTATTGACAATGATCAGGTACTCATCTTCAAACAGGATATCCAGGGCAATGTTTTCAGGGGTAAGGTCGAGTGGTTTGTTGATTGGAAGATCAATCTGATATTGCTCTCCTGTAGCGACTCTCATGGAGGGTTTTAATAGATTGTATGGTCCCTGAATCGCAGATTCTTTTAACAGAAGTTTGATACGACTGCGGGAAAGTTCACTCATCTCGGAGAGCGTAAAGTCCAGACGCTGACCATCCATGTGCTCGGGAATGATCAGCGTCTGAATGTTACTGCTTTGTTCGTTCAGGATGACTCACTTATTGTACCAGAGTTCTCAGATGGCGTTGAAAGCACTGGTTTTGCAGATGTTTCAGGTTTAGGGGCTGCATTAGCTTTTGAACCTGAAGCTGTGCTTTCAGAAGTATCTGTATTTTGGTTGCTCTCCGGGCGAACGCCCTGACTTTCTCCTGCGGGTTTACGACGTCTACGGCGTCTGGGGCGTTGGCCTTCAGGTTTCTTTTCAGTTGAACTTTTTTCAGCCTGATTCTGATCGTTGATCAGGTCAATTTGTTTGTTTTCGTTCTTTTCCTGCCGTTCATCAGGAGCTGTTCTGTTGCGATTGCGGTTGCGGCGAGGACGCTCTCTTTTTTCTTCACTTTTTGCAGCATCACGTTCTTTGCCTGTTTGTTTAGGTTTTCCATCACGAGGCTGTTGCTGGCGATTACGTGATCCACGTTCCGGCCTGCGACGATTATTGTGGCTGCCACGGGTGTTCGAAGCGGTTCTGCGAGTCGCCTGTTCGCCCTGTTTTTTATTTTTTCCAAAAATAGCTTCGATGAGTGAAACCCACCAGTTCTTGCCGGAACCTGGGCTTTTTGTTTTGTTGCTTGGGGCAGGGGGAATACCAACCACTGGTTTGATCGGTTTAAGTTTACGGCCGGAGCGCGCAGGTTTTTTGCCTTTAGATGTATCTTCAAGCACTTCGATGCGCTGCTGATTATTTTCATTCCACTGGCGTTCAATACGGTAATGAGGAATCACCAGGTCTGGACGGATTTGAAGCGTGATTTGAAGGTCATAATTCTCTTCAATGCGTGCAATGTGATCGCGTTTACTGTTCATCAGATATTCACCAGTATCGGATGGAACCTGTACCACCAATGTTGGTTTTTTACCTGCTTCAGCCATATCTTCCATGCGTGTTAACATGTGTAAAGACATAGACTCGACTGTCAGTACATGGCCGCGACCGGTACAGCGTGGGCACACTTCCGAGGTCGTTTCACGAACAGACGGATGCAGGCGTTGACGTGACATTTCAAGCAAGCCAAAACGTGAAATACGAGCAAGCTGAATACGAGCTTTGTCATCTTTGGTAGCATCTCTAAGCAGCTCTTCAACCTGCTGCGCATGTTTACGTGAGGCCATATCAATAAAATCGATAACAATCAGGCCACCGATATCACGAATACGAAGCTGGCGAGCGATTTCTTCAGCAGCCTCAAGGTTAATAGCAAGGGCAGTATCATCAATATGTCTGCCTTTCGTGGCACGTGAGGAGTTGATGTCAATTGAAGTGAGTGCTTCGGTCGGGTCAAACACAATGGAACCGCCGGAAGGCAATCGAACTTCACGCTCATGAATCTCTTCACACTGTGATTCAATACTATAATGGCGAAACAGCGGTTTTTTGCCGCGATAGAGTTTTACCAGTTTTTCTTTGCCGGGTAGCACAGCATGCACAAACTGTTTGGTGCGTGTGTAAACTTCATGGTTGTCGACCCAGATTTCGTTGATATCTTCGGTGAAATGATCGCGAATTGCACGCGTGGCCAAGTCGCCTTCCAGATAAATTAACGCAGGGGAGGGTGCGGATTCACCTTTGATACGAATTTCATCCCATAGGCGCCGCAGGTAAGAATAATCTCTTTCCAGTGAATCAAATGTCTGATCTTTCCCTGCTGTGCGTACAATCAGTCCCATATTGTCAGGAACCTGTAGTTGACCAAGAATCGTTTTCATGGCGCGGCGATCTTCATCAGAGAGCTTGCGTGAAACGCCACCACGAGGGGTGTTTGGACTCAAAACAAGGTAACGACCTGCAAGCGAGATGAATGTGGTTAAGGCTGCGCCTTTATTACCCCGTTCTTCTTTAACAACTTGAATCAGAATGGTTTGTTTGTGTTCCAGAACATCCTGAATATTGATTTTGCGAGGATCAGCATTTTTGTCCGCGCCTTCTTTCCAGTAATCTGGATGAATTTCGTTCAAGGGCAAAAAACCTTGACGGTCCGAGCCGTATTCAACAAAAGCAGCCTGCAAACTTGCTTCTACTTTGGTGATGGTACCTTTATAGATATTCCCTTTTGTCAGGGCTTTGTGGGCGGACTCAATATCAAGTTCCTGAAGGTACTCACCATGTACAATAGCAACGCGGCTTTCTTCTTCGTGTGATGCATTGATTAACATCATTTTTTTCGTAGTCATGCGACATCCTTATGCCGCCTGCGGTTTACAATCTATGCACTCCCCACCACTGTAAAAAGTAGGGAAGTTTCATATGTTCTAATTTTTTCAATGGCTTACGATACTTTTCATTATCTTGAATATGTCGTAACCAGAGCTAAACCGTCAAGCGGATCACTTTTATTTTGTGCATGCTCAACACGCAGGTGAGTCAGCTTCTATCTACCATTTACCGGTCTATCTATATCCCATTACCGATTTTATCAGTACACTGCCGGAGGCCTTAAACTTACCTGAATCACCTAGGTATTACTCGGTTTCAGGTGGCCATCACAGCACGGTAGACAGCGTTAAATCACGTGGAACTTGCTGCACAGTCCAAGAGGCTAACGGAACGGAGGGTGTATTGGCAAGCGATGAAGTAGTCCAAAGCCGTATAATTATTGATAAAAATGAAGATGATAGTCGCTTGGATCGTGTTCTCATGCGTCGGCTGGGCAATGAAAGACGATCTCTTATCCTGCGATTAATCCGTAAAGGCAATGTGCGAGTAAATGGTAAACGTTGCAAACCTGAGAGCAGGGTTGCAAACGGTGATGAGGTATTCCTTCCCAATTCGCTACGTGGTGAGGCAGAGCCGAAACCCATGGATGCCATGCCAGTCAGTCTGTTACGTAAAGTCGAATCGTTGGAAATTCTCTATGAAGATGATTATTTACTGGCTGTTTATAAACCTGCTGGCATGGTGGTGCATGGTGGTAGTGGTCACGGGGCGGGGTTGATTGAGGCGCTAAAAGAGGTGCGTGGGCTGCCTGATCTTCGTTTGGCACATCGGCTTGATCGTGATACCTCTGGCGTATTATTAATGGCAAAGAATCTGGAAGCACTGCGCAAGCTTACCGAGTGTTTCCGTGAACGTGATATGCAGAAGACTTATTTTGCCTGGGTACAAGGGCATCCATACCCTTATGCTGCTCGCATGGAGTCCAGGCTCTCCAAGGGTGTCAGTGTGGGTGGCGAACGTATGGTGGTGGATGATGAAGAGGGTAAAGCGTCGATTACAGACTATCAGGTGATGCTGGAGGCAGAACAAGACGGTTTTGAATATGCTTTGCTGGCATTGAATCCGCACAGTGGCCGCACACATCAGTTAAGAGTTCAGTTGCAGTCTGAAGGGCATGCGATTTTGGGAGATTCAAAATATGCAGAGAAAGAAGCGGTTCGGCAGTTCAAAAAACTGGGTGGCAAAGGTCTGGCCCTGCATGCATGGCGATTGCGTTTTGAACACCCATTGAAAGGAAAGTTGATCGAATTGCGTGCAGATTTACCAGATGATTGGATAGCTTTGGTTTGAGTTCTGTTTAAAAAGAAGAACGTGGTGGCAGGAAGCTTTTTAGATGGCACCATTGGCGGTGAAATTGCCCGGATGGATGGCTTGAATTAGTTTTTCTTGCTGGCCTTTTGATGGCGTAATCGATTTGCCACTTTTTTCATCACTTCTTCTGGAGAAATGATGCCTGTTTTGCTTACAATGACTCCCTGAGAAATGCCTTCCGCAACAACTTTGTCTCCAACTAAAAACGTATGCAGCATGTGAAATGATCGGTCATCCCAATCTGTTATTTCCATTTTCACTTCATATTTTTGAAATAATTTTAAAGCTTTTTTATATTTCATAGTGTGTTCGGAGATCACAGGCATCCATTTTTCATTGATCATGGTTCTAGCCAGTCCGGTTCGGATAAACATATCGACGCGGGTTAAGTCACATATGGTTAAATAGCGTCCATTATTCATATGCAAATTAATATCGATGTCGTTGGGAAGGACACTCAGGGTCAAGGCGTTTTTAGGTTTTTCGATCGGAAGTCGTGGCTTAAAAAATGATGATACCCATAAGGTAATCATCCTGAATATCAGATTCATGATAAATATCCAATACGTATTTCATTCATATTTATTCTCCCTATCCTCGATATTTATAGATGAATAGAGTGAAAAAGAAAGGGCGCCTTGATGAGATGCCCTTGAAGATTGAAAAAATGATTTTTAACTTTGCTGGATGCCAGCCAGATACCAGGTTGGGTCTTTGCTGTTTGGATCATGCTGGAAGATCCAGTGCTCCTGTACTTCATGCGCGATAATTTCTTCACCAGACTCCTGTTCCTGAATCATGGCAGTGAAATGAACGGCAACCCATTCAAGGTTCGATTCTACCCAGCTATCTGTCATGTCAGCATTGAGCGTGACAACTTCAGTTTGGGTTGTTTTTTCACCCAATTCATTCATCTCCAGTTCAATGCGCTTGGCAATTTCAGGGGTGCAGAAACCGCGAACTTCATCCATCTCTTTCTTATCCCATGCAGCTTGCATACGAACGAAGATACCTTTGGCAGCATCAAGGAAAAATTTTGCATCGATATCGGGGGTTATGGCGTGACCCTGTGTTGAGATGTCTTGTTTCGAATTTCCAAAGCCGCCGAATGTCTGTTGCGGCTGTTGTGAACTGCCTGCATAAGCCATGGGTTGAGCCTGTTGCGTTTTATGGCGCAGGAACCAAATTGCAGCAAAAGCAATCGCACCAAAAATCAAGATATCGAAGAAGTTGAGGCCTTCAAAGGCACCGCCGAAGAACATTGCACCAAGCAGGCCACCGAGGGCAAGGCCACCGAGCATGCCCATCATGCCAGTACGCGCTGAGCCTTTTTGAGTGTTGCCAGGTGTTGCTTTCTGTGGCGTTGCACTACGCTGCTGTGTTGGCTGTTTGAAGCTACGTTGTTTGCCAAAGCTGGAACCCATGCCAAAGCGCTTGGCACTGGCTTCTTCCACACCAATAACTGTGAGCGTAAACAGGGCCAAAATAGAAAGTACAAACAACTTTTTCATGAAGTCTCCTTAAGGTCTTTAAATTTTAATTGTGCCATGCGTGCATTAAATATGGCGTGTTTAAGATCGCGATCCTTGATGCTTTTAAGCTCCGATGCAACACGCTTTTTATCAAACAGACCCACTTTGGATATGATCTTTACTGTTTTTCCGGTTTTGATGCCGGCATCTGGCTGAACACGGGTGCGAACCTTGCCTAATGATTTGATCTGGCAGCGCTTGAAACAGGCTTTGCGGATGTCATCTCTCAAAAAACGAATCTGCTGTGACATGATCGGATGATCGACTGCGATGAACAGGCAATTTACATCACCATCTTTTTCAATACTTACAGGTTCAGTACGTGCGGCCATCATTGGACCAACAATATCCGGCCATACCCGCCGGAGTTTGGAGATGACAGCCAGTTCAATAAAACGGTCCTGGCCGAGTATTTCGGCAATGCCATGTTGCGCAGGTATGAGTTTGGAGCGCGGACGCCGGTTTTTTTTGCTCAAAGATCGCTCTGTTTAAAAATTAGTTTGTCCATTCAGGTTTAAAAAGGAAGTTTTTTGCCGCCAAGAATATGGACATGAATATGAAACACTTCCTGTCCTCCACCTTCACGTACATTGATCACCAGACGGTAACCAACATCAAGTTTTAGATCTTCCGCCACTTTGCGAACGGTGTTCATCATTGAACCTAACATGGCACTATCTTCTTCACCTGCATCAGCCAGTGTTGGTAGATGAAACTTTGGGATGACCAATACGTGTACAGGTGCTTTGGGATTAATATCGCGAAAGGCTAAAAAATCGTCATCCTCGTATACTTTGTCACAGGAGGTTTCTCCGGCAACGATTTTGCAAAAGAGGCAATCAGTCATGGCATAGTCCCTCGTTGAAACATAAAAATGTTGAGTACCAAGTGAAATATAACAAGACCGCGATGAGAATCAAAGCTGCTTCAATCCTGTGACGGTATTTTTTCGCCCCGGGATATAAATGTTTGCGGGAAGAAAATACCATTTTGACATAGATGTACTCAGTTCGATTTTTTCACAAACTTTGTCAGAATCACAATCTGCTGTCCGCTTACACGGCCTTCAATATGTTCAGGGTTATCGGCGACCAGTGAAATGCCACGTACCGCAGTGCCACGCTTGGCTGTAAAACCACCACCTTTAACGTCAAGATCCTTAATCAGCGTGACTGTGTCACCAGCCTCAAGCACCGCGCCATTGCTATCACGATGTTTCACAGTGTCTTCATCAGCTTGGCCTTCGCCCGTTGCTTCTGCCCAGGTTTTGGTTTCATCTTCGAGATAGAGCATGTCCAGAAGATCCTGTGGCCAGCCTTCGCTTCTCAAGCGAGTAAGCATTCGCCATGCCATCACTTGTACGGCTGGAACCTGACTCCACATGCTGTCGTTCAGACAACGCCAGTGATTTGCATCGGTCTTTTCCGGGTTTTCAATTTGCTCACGGCAGGTTTCGCAAATAAGTACACATTCATCTGCGCTGCCATCTGAACTCGGAGGAACTTCATAGACACTCAGGTTATCGGCTGTACTACACAATTCACATTTGGATTCGCTACGGGCCTGTAATTCTTTTTCTGTGCTCATGATTTAACTGTTTCCTGTGGATTCAACCACCGAATACATCATCGGTGGGTTAAGTTTTATCTATCGTTGGCAATGCTTGAGTTTGTACATGATGAAGTCAATCGCGGCATCGATGTTTGGGGGCTTAATCAGCGAGTATCATCAATGCTAAACTTGACTTTATTTTTATTGTGGCTATATAAAATAAAGGAAAGGGGGGTCATATGGATACTCAGGAGAACATTAAGAAACCCGCTGTGGATGCTCGTAGCTCTATGGCACTTCAAGTGGTCGCACTGATTTGGTATTTATTTTTCATCTTTACAGCTGTTTCATCGATATATTCATACTCTAACGAAGATGCAACAGTGGCAGTGAGTGCATCCATTGTATCTGAAAATGGGCAACCTGAAAATGTAAAGTCTGTGCTTCATGTGAGGGGTGAAATTATTCCAGCAGCGAGCGAACCGAAAAAAGATGTCAAGGCAGGCAAGGCATACATCTCAATCGAAGTTTTAGGAACGCAAAGAAAATCCATACAAATTAGCACAGATTTAGATGACGATGGAAAGTTTAAAATAGAGCCGGAAAACTATACCGAGTTAAAAGATATCACTGAGCAAGATCAGATTGAAATTCATGTCACAGGCGCATTATCAACGGATAATGGTTATGAAGCGTTGTATAGCGAAGGGATTGCTTTCGTTAATAAAAAACAACCATACTCCAAATTTTTTAAATTTGCAGTGGCTGTAACTATGATTCTGGCATTGTTTTCATTCTTTACAGGGCCATACAGAGAACTGGATCACCGCGTATTAATTACGTTTAGTTATATATTAATTGCGGCGTCGATTATTGCGCCATTCTGGATTTTTTATCAAGGGTCTTACTTGTTGACTCCGCTTGAAACAAAAGCAGTGAGCATCATTCAAGTGAAGGACTACTTTCCTCATACATATCTGAATGCAAGAACTGACGTTGATCTTAACACTAAAAGCGATGTGAATATGAAAGTTGCAATTGATCAATGGGCATTAAACATTGGCGGCATTCCAACAAAAGCGATGGAGGGAGAAACAAAGATTACATCCGGTAATTTTTATGATGTTTTGGGAGGGATCGTTGTTCCCATTTTTGTCCTGATTTTGGCTCTTTTTGGAGGGGCTGTTCGAATGGCTCAAATGATCCCGACATTACAATGTGGATTCCGGCACAATGAGCAGATTAACCTTATGAACCTGTTAGTTCCTTTTGCGGGGAAGAGGGATGCCGAACTGCCAAGTGAAAGTCGGGAAGACGTCGAAGATGACAATGCAAATACGACGCGTTCAAAAATCATCCAGCAAATCACTTTTTTAATTACCTCACCTGTCATTGCGGTTGCAGCGTATTATATGCTGATGGGTGTAAATTCCGAATTTGCCCAAAATATGCCGCTTGTTGTTATCCTCGCTTTTACATCCGGATTCATGACGGACAAAGTACTAAAGGCTCTAGCGCAGGCAGGATCAGGAGTATTGGATCACAGCAGGAATCGTTCGCCTAAAGCTGAGGTTCCTCTTGCGAGCAATGGTGAGCCTTTAATAAAAAAGAAACCTAAAAAGAATGGGTAGTCATATCGAGCCACTTCTTTAGCGCTTTTTTGTCATGGGTGGAAATGCCAAAAGGGAGGATGAAATCAATCAGAACATTGTCTGCTGGCAAACATTTTTGATATATAGCCTATCATGGCGTGAAAATTAACGCTGATAACGAAGAATCTGGCCGCGTGGGAATGGTTTTGCCAAATAGCCTATATTTTCTGCTCTGCTCTGGCTGTGTGAGTAACCCAGACTTACCATCTGCTTGCTGAAACGTGCGTGGTGGGCACGTCCCGGATCAACAATGATTACTTCACACTGTGGTTTGGCATGAAAATCGATAAAACCTGACAGCATTTCGCTATGGCCTCGCTCATATAACAGGTCACTGCCGATAATGAGATCGAATTCACCTAAACCGCAGTCTTCGTCTTCCCAACCTGTGCGAATGAACGGTATCACTGCATCCTTATTGAGATCTGTATTCTTTTGAAGGAAGGCACCAGCCTCAGGATGATAATCTGTGGCGGTGATGTCTGCATGTCGGTGGTTGAGTACCAGACTCGATAATGCGATGCCACAACCGACTTCCAAAATTCGCTTGCCAGAAATTTTATAATCAAACATGAGATGAGCGAGAATCTCGCCCGAAGGCCAAACGATGCCAAACAGAGGCCAGGTAGCAGAAGAGATACCAAGCTTTTCAGCAATTAAATCATCATCAGAGAATTCCTGATTGTCTCGTAATGTGCGTACATGAATGTCTGTAGTTCCAAACTCCATGGTTTGATAACGAACGCGTATTGAAGTCATAAAGCTCCTGTGAAACCGTGAATACGCAGCAGCGTGATTCAACTGATTCACTACGCAGGGAACCTAGCGTACAGGTGTCGACATGGTTTGACCAATTGCATAAAGATCTTTGGGCTGACATTGAGATATTGCCATGTCGGTGAATGAATCGGGCAGGAGGAAGTGAAAAAGCTTACTTGGAGAATTTATATGAGACTATTCTCTCGAAGCTTTCTCATCATGGCCGGATACACCAAAACGGCGAGCCAGTTCATTCAGGATATCATCGGAGGAGAGCCCAAGCTCGGCCAGCATGACCATTGAGTGAAACCAAAGATCAGCGGTTTCATAGATGATTTTGTCTTTATCACCATTTTTGGCTGCAATAATGGTTTCAACGGATTCTTCCCCGACTTTTTCCAAAATTTTGTCCAACCCTTTGGCATAGAGAGAGGCAACGTAGGAGGATTCGGACTCAGCACCTTTACGTGATTCAAGTATTTGGGTCAGTTCTTTCAGGATGCCTGTGCTCATTTAATTTTCCTCACTTCTGCGGCTTTTCGAAGCTGACCCACGTATCATTCACCCGTTGTTGAAAAAAGCAGGATGGACGATTGGTATGGCAGGCAGGGCCTGTCTGATTGATGATCAGCAATATTGTATCGCCATCACAATCAAGAAACATCTCTACGACTTCCTGGATATGGCCGGAAGACTCACCTTTTTTCCATTGTGCCTTTCTGGAACGAGAATAGTAATGGGCAAAACCTGTATCGAGTGTTTGTTGCACAGCTTCTTCGTTCATCCATGCCATCATCAGCACACGGCCGCTTTCGGCATCTTGTGTGATGGCTGGGACAAGCCCTGCTTCATTGAATTTGATGGAAGCGAGAATACTCATGCGGTTAACCTGGTAAGCACGCGACTGGCTGCTGCAATCGTTTCATAAATATCATCATCGGTATGGGCCATGGATACAAATGCAGCCTCAAATTGAGATGGAGCCAGATAGATGCCTTCATCCAGCATGGCGTTGAAAAATTTACCAAAGAACGGCAGATCAGAGTTGCAGACATCGGCGTAGCTATTGCAGGAATCCGCTTGAGTGAAGAAGATGGTAAACATAGAGCCAAAACGATTACCACAGGCCGAAATGCCTGCATCTTTACAACCCGCTAAAAGTCCTTCGAAAAGATGTGCACTTTTGGCTTCAAGGATTTCATAAACTGCTGGGTCACGCAGACGTGAGAGTGTCTCAATGCCCGCACGCATGGCCAGTGGATTGCCGGAAAGGGTGCCAGCCTGATACACAGGGCCATCCGGTGAAATTTGGCGCATAATATCTTCACGACCACCATAAGCACCGACTGGAAGACCGCCTCCGATGATTTTGCCCAGACAGGTGAGGTCAGGCATGATCTTAAATCGCTCCTGTGCGCCGCCCGGTGCTACACGGAAACCACACATCACTTCATCAAAAATCAGCAGTGAGCCTTCTTCATCACAGATGTCACGAAGCGCTTGTAAAAAACCTGTGGAGTAGAGATCCATAACACCTGTATTGCCTGGAATTGGCTCAACGATAATACATGCGATTTCATCTTTGTTTTCAGCAAACAACTTTTTTACGGCATCGATATCATTAAAAGGGGCGGTTAACGTAAGCTTTGCATAATCAGCGGGAACACCTGCGGAATCAGGTACGCCAAATGTGGCGGCACCCGAACCGGCTTTCACCAGGAGACCATCGGCATGACCATGATAACCACCTTCGAATTTGACGATCTTGTCACGGTGCGTGAAGCCACGGGCAAGGCGCAGTGCACTCATAGTGGCTTCTGAACCGGAGCTTACAAAACGAACCACCTCAATGGATGGCACCATATCAATCACCAGCTCTGCAAGATCGATCTCCAGCTCACAAGGGGCACCAAATGAGACACCTTTGTCTGCGGTCTCTTTGATGCCTTTAATCACTGCATCGTGGGCATGTCCTAAGATCATGGGGCCCCAGGAACCGACATAATCAATATATTTATTGCCATCAACATCGGTGACATAAGCACCTTTGGCATGATCGAAAAAGCGGGGTGTACCACCCACGCCTTTAAAAGCACGAACAGGTGAGTTTACACCGCCGGGAAGAAGCTTTTGTGCCTGCTGAAAATCTTTCCGGGATTTTTCGATGTTCGATGCCATGTGATGATGCTCCTGAAATCTAATGTGTAAAATATGGCGGTAAGCATAAAGGCTTCACTGGCAGCTGTCGAAAAGGATTTTGATTATTGCGCAGTGAAAAATATATCACCAAAATAAGTGGTGGCTTTTTGCCCATGATTATCACTGTCTGTCATGATGGCAATGGCATCAATATAGCGAATGTCTTTCCCAATCAGCTGGCGGAAATCTTTGCGGACATTGTGTTTGTAGTATTGCCACTGGTTAAGCCTGGAGGCACCTGATTCTACAGCCAGCATGGTCGCCTTGGATGTGTACGGATTAGGCCACGTTTCACCTGTTTGATGCGAAGATGACCAGACATAATTCAGTGCTCGGCTGTTCCAGAAAAAGATGCCACCATCCAGAACAATGTAGAGGCGGGCAACAAAATCATCGCCATGTTTTTCATTTTCATCGATGTTTGAAAATAACTGCTTCGTTTTCCATGACCAGTGAATCCATGGTGTTTTTTCGAGATCAATTCGACGTTTCCGGAAGAGGCCTGAGGCAGTCGCATGACTTGTGGCTTTGAGTACCGTGCGTTTCATTCCGGATGTTGGATCGGCGATCAGTGTGTAGCTGGTTTCGCCATCAAATGATTTATGTTCCCATCCCTTGAGCGTGTTGCTGGAAAATGCTCCAAGCTTCAACGCTATTTTTTTATCATCAGCCATGTCCGCTGTAGTTCCGTATTTTGAAAATAGCACGAGACTTATTGTGAAGATCAAAAACAGCATCTTTGTGTGCTCATTTTGGCAAAGGAACATACAGGCTTCTCCTTGCAAGAAATTGAATCGCATCGTTACTTTCATTTTGATTGAGAAAGTAAATTCTCATGCGGGTTTACGTTTGATGCTTCGGGTAATATAACCTACGATAGATTAAATATGAATGATTGTAGCATGTTATTTATGCACAAAAGAGTGCCCAATAGGGATATTCGATAGGGAAACATCGCCTGCACCAAGTGGCTTTGAGGAGGAGTTTGATGGAAAAGCTAATGCAAAAAATTATCAGGATGATGATTGCATTGTTTGTTTTGTTGGTTGCAACACATGCTTATGCACAGGTTGGTGTGGTTACTGAGGTTCATGGCGAAGTAAGCTTGCAGAGAGCGGATCGGCATTTTATTTTGCAGCCGGGTGTTGATCTTTATCCGCAAGATATTATTCGTTCAGAGGATGCTGCCAGCGCGCAGTTTGATATGGATGATGGCTCCATGATTTCGATCAGTTCCAATACGGAAATCACCATCGCTGATTATCAGCTCCGTGAAGATAAAAGTGTGGCGAGTGCAACGATTGAGCTGGTGACTGGATGGCTGCGTTTTGCGGTGACCAAGTTGCGAGGCCATGAATCATCATTTCGCTTGAGTATGCCGACCGCAGTATTGGGAGTACGAGGCACTGAAGGAGTGATTGAAGTTTTAGGAAGTGATGAATCATTATCAACACAAATTTTACTTGAAGAGGGTGAAGTGGAAGTGGCGGAACGGATTCATGAAAACCGTCTGGCGGGGCAGAAAATTTATTTGAAGCCGGGGCAGTTTGCTGAGCGTAAATTTGGACGCATGTTGTATAAGCGGGCTAAAGCTTCAGCAACGTTTAAAAAACGTCTTCCAGCCAGACTTAAAATGAAATTAAAACAACGTATCAAGATGTTGAAAAAACGCGGTATTGCACCCAGGAAAATGGCAAATAATAAGTTGAAACGGCAGCAGTTGAAAAAGCATGATCAGCGTGTTCTGAAAACGAGATTAAAAAAGGCCAAAGATAAAAAACGGGAGTTTAAACGTAATCAACGAGAAAGGCCTCACAAGAGGCCCATGTAATTTATTTTTTACCCACCCAGACACCTTGAATACCTGCTTGTTGTTGGACGTCTTTGAGTTTGGCTTTTGCTTCGCTTTTACTTGCAAAACCTGTGATTTGGACTCTATACCAGACTTTATTTCTAACTTTAGCAGTATGAATTTCAGAATTGATGCCTTTTTTCAACAGACGAGCCTGTTCATTTTTTGCAAGGGAAGCTTTGATATGGGATGAAAGATTGATGACCCAATCACCGGTGCTTTTTTGCGTATTTGTCACTTTGGTTTGAGGTGTGATGATTTTAATCGTGTTGGCTGTTTCAGGGGCGACTTTTTTGGGTTCAGGAGCGACTGAACTTAATGCCGTTGCAGCTTCAATGGTTGGGGTGCCGGTTAAGCGTTTCTCAATCTTTGTAAGTCGTTGTTGAACAGCAGTCATTTCCTGGGTTTTTGCTGTCGTGGCTGCTGAACGTATATTCTGGAGTTTGCGTTCCAGATCTGTAATCTGATTGTTGGCATCTACTGTCATCCAGACAGCAAACCCACCGACAGCAATGCCCAGAATTGCTATGAAGGTTGGTAGTGTATTTGAACTCCTGTTTTGCCCTGCTTCTGACTCAATGGCCGAAAATTCAGTGGCTACAGGCGCTTCAGAGTTTCCTGTATCTATCTTTTCATATTCTTCTTCGTCGGTCATCTCTTTGATGGCAGCGGTTGCATCAGCAAGAATATGTGTTTCAGTGGTGGTCAGTTCCGGTGTTTCAACAGCGGAGTCTGAATTGTTATTCTCAATATCACTGTTGTTTTGTGAGTCATTGAACTCCGAGAAAGGTACTTGCTCAGGTTCATCCAGCATTTCTTTTGTTAATTTAATAATAGGAGGGAGACCTTCATCTGAATCGTTTTCAGTACGTTCTATACCTTCATCAATGTCTACAGGCGTGTCTGATAAAAAATCATCTGTAGAAGAAGGGGAGTCATCGGTGTGTTCGGTAATGAGTAAATCATCATCGGTTAAGCTATCGGGTGATTCAATCAGCAATTCATTTTCGTTATTGCTTTCAAGCAACATTGATTGTTCAATATCAAAGATGTTTTCTTCTTCATCTGTATCAATGCGAGCATTTGAAATGAGATCATTTGAAGCATCGGTAGATTTTGTATCTTTTTTGTTTTCATTCGACTCTGAAAGAGGTTCCAGAAGGTCTTGAGTCAAAGCATCCATGCCTGCATCCAGATCGCCAAAGTCAAATTCATCTGGCGTAGATTCATCTGTGGATGAAGTTGAAAACACATTTTGATTGTTGCTAAAGTCCAATCGAACTGTGTTCTCCAGATCCGGCAACTCCGTGGAAGGCTTAATCTTAACGGTTTTCTGATCCTGCTTGTCAGACATCAAACTCTCCCTCATATTCAAATTAGTAACGTAAGTTATAGCACAACATTCTAAAATCAAACAGATAATTGGTCATTTCCATCATGGTCAGGTTAGGATTCAAGCTGAATGTGCTGATTGAGCCGGAGGGAAAAAATTGAATAGTTCTCAGCCAATAGGCATTTTTGATTCAGGTGTAGGCGGATTGTCGGTGCTTGAACATATCCATCGATTGTTGCCTGCTGAAGATCTTATTTATATAGCGGACTCAGCTTATATGCCTTATGGCTCACGTCATTTGAATGTTGTGAAAGAACGTTGCCATTTGCTGGCTCATTTTTTTATCAGGCAGGATGTAAAAGCGATGGTTGTAGCCTGCAATACTGCGACTGCGGCGGCGATTGAAGATTTGCGCCAGAATTTTCAAATTCCTGTGATTGGCATGGAACCGGCAGTCAAGCCTGCGGTTGAAGCAACCAAAGCGGGTGTGATCGGTGTATTAGCCACAAACGGTACACTGGCGAGTGAAAAATTCTCACGATTGGTAAAACGTTTTGGTAGTGATGCCGAGGTGGTGTTTCAGCCCGGAGAAGGGCTGGTGGAACAAGTTGAAGCCGGCCACTTTGATAGTGATGATACTCGAAAGATGTTGGTGATGTATCTGGAACCTTTGCTTCAGCAGGGTATGGATACATTGGTACTGGGATGCACACATTACCCGTTTCTTATGCCTCTGATCCGTCAAATTACAGGGGACGACGTTGTGATTCTGGATACGGGTGATGCAATTGCAGAAGAGTTAAAACGACAGCTTGAGGCCGGGCAGTTGAATGCACCTGAAGATGTGAAGGGTTGCATCAGATTCCTGAGCAGTGGGGATCGTGAAAATAGTTTAAATATCATATCCCGTCTGTGGGGCGTTGATGTGGCCGTGGATACAATTAAACTATAAATATCGAAATTTGAGCGGGAGGATAGTGATATGGTAAAACACATTGTGGTGTGGCGATTACATGATGAGGCGAACGGCATCTCAAAAGCTGAAAATGCGCTGCTGATTAAAAAGACACTGGAAGATCTTCAGGGAAAGATTCCCGGGCTATTACATATTGAAGTTGGTATTGATTTTAGCTGCACTGAGCAGTCGGCAGATGTTGTGCTGTATTCCGAGCTTGAGAGCAGGGATGCATTGAATGCCTATCAGGCTCACCCATTGCATCAGGCTGTAATCCCGTTGGTAAAACAAGCTGCCTGTGAACGAACGCTTGTCGATTTTGAGGATTAAGTAAGTAGAAAAAAGTAGAAGTTGGATATGGATCAGAAACTCGAACAAATCATATTGGATTCAACAGATGCAGAAACCGCGGAATTGGGTGAAACGATTGCGTCACTTTGGAGTGGTTATGGTGAAATTGTCCGTGTGAATTTGAAAGGTGGGGTTACAGAAAGCGTGGTTCTCAAACATGTCCGCTTTCCTACAGAAAGAAATCACCCACGTGGCTGGCACAGTGATCGCTCCCATGAGCGAAAAGTGAAATCTTATGAAATAGAGATGGCCTGGTATCATGATTGGAGTGTCCGTTGTGGTGGTGTTTGCCGTGTGCCAAAATGTTATGCCTCAGAAACCATTGAAGAAGATCATCTGATGATTTTGGAAGATTTGGATGCCGCCGGGTTTCCGCTAAGAAAATCAAGTTTAAGCAAACCAGAAGTGTTTCTTTGCCTGACGTGGTTGGCAAATTTCCACGCTACATTTATGGACGAGTCTCCAGCAGACCTGTGGGAGATAGGGACTTATTGGCATCTTGCAACCCGGCCGGATGAACTGGCTGCAATGGAAGATGCAACGTTGCGGCAGGCTGCACCTGTCATGGATAAAATGTTGAACAGTTGTCAGTTTCAGACACTGATTCATGGTGATGCAAAGGTGGCTAATTTTTGCTTTTCTGAGGATGAAGGACACGTTGATAGTCAGCGAGTTGCAGCCGTAGATTTTCAGTATGTGGGTGGTGGTTGCGGTATGAAGGACGTGGCTTATTTTCTTGGTAGTTGTTTGGATGAGACGCTTCAGGAGGGTTGGGAAGCTGAATGTCTGGATGTTTATTTTGACGCCTTGGAAAAAAGTTTGAAAATTCATAATAAAGTGGTGGATATGGTAATTCTAGCGGCAGAATGGCGCATGATGTTTCCAATTGCTCAGGCCGATTTTTATCGTTTTCTTGTAGGCTGGATGCCAACACATTGGAAAATTAATGATTATAGCAAACGTGTGGCATTGAATGTGTTATCAGAACTGGGGATTTAAACTTCTACAGTGGGCATTGCAAAAAACAGTGAAATAAAGCCCTGCGTTGTTATTATCTCGCTCTGAAAAACAATTCCGGGCTATTCAATTATTCGTACAGAGGATTTTATATGTTTAAAGCAATATTGTTAAAGGGTTTTCGTGAAGGTGTGGGTGGACTCATGGCTTTTATCAGCTTTTTAACCCGTCCTCGTAAAATAAAACGTAGCCTGGAAGAAAAAATCGAAACAGATAAAAAAGCAGCCAATATGTCTTTGTATCAATATTTTGCTTGCCCGTTTTGCATCAAAACACGGCGCACAGTTCATCGTTTGAATATCCCTCTTGAGTATCGTGATGCTCAAGTGCGTGGTGGGGAACATCGGAATACGCTGGAGACAGAAGGTGGCAAAATTAAAGTTCCATGCCTGCGTATTGATGAGGGTGAAACAACCACCTGGCTGTATGAGTCCAGTGAAATTATTGCTTATTTGAATGAACAGTTTGATCCGGTGCCAGCTGCCTCATAACGTTTTTTAGTTAGGGGGATGATGGCGGTAAAAAAACAATAGGTCTGCTTTAATGGATTAATTGTTCCCAATAACCCACATCAATCCATTTTCCGAATTTCCAGCCGACCTCTTTGAAGTGCCCAACTTTTTCAAAGGCCAGTTTTTCATGCAGGGCAATGCTTGCTTCGTTTGGCAATGCAATAGCCGCAATCAGACTATGACAGGGTGTCTTTTTGAGTGCTTCAAGCAGATGGCTATACAACTCAAAACCAATGCCTTTGCGGTGATGATCAGACGATAAGTAGATTGTTGTTTCGGCTGAAAATCGATAAGAACATCTGGATTTCCATGGGCTTGCATACGCATAACCTGCCAACTCACCATCTGTTTCAAATACAAACCATGGATAATTCTCTGAGGCCATCGCAATGCTATGTTGCATCTCCTGTGCTGTGATTGTCTGCTCTTCAAACGTAGTGATTGAATGTTTAATATAGTGGTTGTAAATGGTGGCGATGTTTGAGGCATCTTCCGGTTTAACAGTGTGTATCATTTTGATGACTCTCGATATGTTTCTTTAGTACTCATATGTTTCGAGCTGAATATTGGATATATTTATCATGAAAACTGTTTTTCCAATGCCTCTAGTACGGCATGCATAATCTGATTGATATCGGTAAATCTTTGTTTGTCAGATAACATGTCATTTTCAGTTTGAACATAATGAGAGGCATCAAGCTCATCACGACAATGTTCAATAAGCGCATTGGCTGAATGAAGTGTTGTTTCCAGATGAAACTGAAATCCTACAACACGATTATGTATGATAAACCCCTGATTTTTACATGCTTCGCTTGAGGCCAGCGCCTGTGCACCTGCGGGCATGTCAAATGTATCGCCGTGCCAGTGAAGGGCTTTGAATTGAGATGGAATTGCAGTCGATAAGATTGTTTGATCTGTTTCAGGTGAACGGCTGGTATCGAACCAGCCTATTTCCCGATGTTTGTTTTTATAGATCTTTGCACCCTGAACATCTGCAATGAGTTGTGCGCCAAGGCATATGCCAAGTACTATTTTTCCGGCATCGATGGCCTCTTTTATGAATTTCTTCTCAGCACTTAGCCATGGGTATGTTTTTTCATCATATATGCTCATGGGACCACCCATGATGATGAGCCAGTCAATGTCGCTGACAGAGGGAAAAGCTTGGCCATTGTACAAGTGTGTGGCGGTTAAATGATGTCCTTTTTCTTTTAAAATAGGTTCAATGCTGCTTAATCCTTCAAACGGTACGTGTTGTAAATGATGAACTCTCAATTTGACTCCCGTGTGATTTTAAGAAAATTCTGGAAAAAGGTGCGCCGTGTCAGGTTCTTGTTTGCATCAGACTTTTATCTTGCATACTTGATTGCAAGTGCAGTAACAACGCCCCATACCCAGTTGAAAAACAATACAAACAACGGCGTTAATAATCCCAATTCAAGTCCTGCTATGCCTTTGTGTGCGATGAGAGGAAAGATAACAAACAGTTGAATTGCGGTAGGGAAGAGACTCAAAATAGACCCTTTTAATAATGGCTTTGATTGCAACATGGGTAGAATAAAAAGTAGTCCCCAAATGCCACCCCATACAATACGGGGATAAAGCCAGTCAGGTGTTAAAGCAGGAGCAATTGAAACACCGGACAATGCAGTGATGCCAAAGTGTCCAAACAGCCAAACTGCGATGCTATTTGCGAGAGCGCCTATGCAACCTGCCGCAAAGAAAATGAATAGTTTTTTCATGTTTAACCCCAATAAGCGCAGTAGAAAGAATGATTTATTTTAAGAAGATAACATAGCCATGTCATTTTTCATTATCTGCCGCCGGCAACATCAATCAGTGCACCGGTTACATAGGATGCTTCTTCCGACATAGCCCATACGATGGCATTGGCAACTTCTTCGGCACTGCCTGCTCTTTTCATGGGGATGGTATCTTTCATTTTCAGCGGACGATCCACGTCCCCTGTATCCTGATGCATTTCGGTTTCAATCAATCCGGGTCTGATCGCGTTGACGCGTATGCCCTCATCTGCCACCTCTTTAGCTAAACCAAGTGTCATGGTATCGATTGCGCCTTTTGATGCTGCATAATCAATAAATTCGTTTGGTGAACCGATTCGTGCTGCGGAAGAAGATATGTTTACGATGGAACCACCTGTTCCGTCATGTTTTGTGGACATCCTTTTGACTGCTTCACGTGCACATAAAAAGCTTCCGATGATGTTTGTATTAAAAACCCGTTGTAGTCTTTCAATATCGATATCCACAATTTTGGCCTGTTTTGCGATAATGCCTGCGTTGTTTACCAGCGCATCCAGTTTACCCAATTTATTATCAATTGTTCCAAACAAACGAAGCACATCTTTTTCAATGCTTACATCTGCCTGAACCGCTATGGCGATGCCATCAGAAGCATTGATTTCAGTCACAAGTTGATTGGCTTGTGACTGGCTGTTTTTGTAATTGATGCATACAGCCCAGCCTTTTTTGCTGGCCAGTTTTGCAGTTGCAGCGCCGATGCCTCTGCTTCCACCTGTGATAAGGACGACTTTGTTTTTCAAAGTTTATTTTCTCCTCGTATTCTTTTTCTGCGAAAGCCAATAAAAACAGATGAAGAATCACACTTTTATGATAGCGCGGTAACCATGCGTGAAGGTAAGGCGAAATTCTAAGTGAGTAAATGCTGTTTATTAATCATTGGGTGGTTTATGTTGAATCAGGCCAGTAGGTCACCTTGAAAGTACAGATTTCTATCATCTCAAGATGCGAAACCTTAACTCGTTTTTTTCAAGCTGGCCGCGAATCAATGCAAAGAGGAAGGGCTTGCCAGTGTCATCAGTGTTTAAACAACCAATATAGAATCAACCAATGTGATGAACCACTGCTATAATCTTTGTTGAGTTGTTGTTACAGAAAGTTTGCACTTCTTTTTTGTTTTTGATGTACTGCCTTTGCAGCGGCATTCTGTTTCGGAGGGTTATGTGAGCGATAGCGTTGATAGCTGGATTTTGAAAAAAGTATCATTTGACACATTTTTTTCTGCATTGAAATTGGAAGACTATAAGGTCTTGTCGCCGCAGGTTGAAGATGGCGCGGTGACTTGGTTTGAAGCCTCTGAAGCAGATGATTTAAAGCAGGGGTTCAGCGATCAGCAAAGTGTTGGCAGTTATCGCCTGAATCAAACGGAGAGCGATACCTGGTTTTCCATCGTGCATGGTGCACAATCATTGAAGAACCTCACCTTTAAACCTCGTCAGGCCACAGTAAAAATCATCAAAACCGAAGCGGGAATTTCTTTTCAAGCCGAACAACCCAAAGCAGAAAAAATCGCGGTGATTGGCGTGCGAGCTTGTGATGTGGCCGCACTTCAGATTCAGGACAGGGTCTTTCTTGGTGGTGCGTATCAGGATGAATACTTTAAAGCCAATCGCGAATCTTTGCTGGTCATTGCTGTGAATTGTATCCATGCGCATGAAACCTGTTTTTGTGCCTCGATGAACACTGGTCCTAAAGTGAAGGCAGGGTTTGATATTGCACTCACGGAATTAAAAGATGCGTTTATTGTCGAAGTAGGGAGCATCGCAGGTAAAAATATTGTTGAGTCCTTAAACCTGACCATCGCCCCGGAAGACATGTCAAAACAGGCAGATCGACTTATTCAGCATTGTGCTGCCTCACAAAAGAAAAAAATGCCGCAACAGAACCTGCCCAATGCCTTGTATGCCAAACAGCATAGTGAACATTGGGATGAAGTGGCAACGCGATGCCTCTCGTGTGCCAACTGCACCATGGTTTGCCCCACATGTTTTTGTCATTCGATTGAGGAGACGCCCGATATGGCACGACAAACCAGTGAGCGTGTTCGTGTCTGGGATTCATGTTTCAATCCTGAACATGGTTATATCCATGGTAAAAATATGCGGCCAACCACGGCAGATAGGTATCGGATGTGGATGACCCATAAACTGGGTTCATGGATAGATCAATTTGATTCATCGGGTTGTACGGGTTGTGGTCGTTGCACTACATGGTGTCCAGCAGGCATTGATTTGGTGGAAGAAGCTATCGCGGTGATGGGGGAAGATGCGATGGAGAAAAAGGCATGAATACTTTTGCCGATTTTCACGCAGCCAGAATTATGGCTAAACGTGAAGAGACCCCTGATGTATGGACCTTCCGCCTTAGATTTGAAGCGCAAAATATCGCGGATCGTTTTGCCTTTAAGGGTGGTCAATTCAATATGGTGTATCTGTTTGGGGTGGGCGAGGTTCCCATTTCGATTATGTCTGATCCTGATGATAAAGAGGGCTTGGATCATACCATCCGCATTGTTGGCCGTGTTACACGTGGCATAGAGAAGTTAAATGTCGGTGAAACCCTTGGTATTCGTGGCCCCTTCGGCAAAGGCTGGCCACTGGAAGAAGCTAAGGGTAAAGATATTGTGGTTATCACGGGCGGTTTGGGTTGTGCGCCAGTCGTAGGCGCTATTGAATATATTTTTCGTCGCCGTGAAGATTATGGGCAAATTAAGATTCTTCATGGCGTTAAAACACCACGCGATATGCTTTATAAAGCGCGCTTTGAAACGTGGGCGAGATATCCAGACACCCAGGTATTGTTAGCCAGCGATCAACCCGCAAAAGCATGGCATTATCATGTGGGCGTGGTGACCGAGCTTTTTGATATGGTGGATATTACCCCTGAAAAAACGGTCGTGATGATGTGTGGCCCTGAAATCATGATGCAGGCTGGAGCCAGACATCTTGCTGCACGTGGTGTGCCGCAGCAGCAGATGTATCTTTCTATGGAACGTAATATGCAATGTGGTGTTGGGCTTTGTGGTCATTGCCAGGTCGGGCCTTATTTTGCCTGTAAAGATGGGCCGGTGATGTCGTACGATAAAATCGCACCGTATTTGGGGGGCTGAGTTATGATAACCCAAAAACAACGTCCACGTTTAGCAGTGTTCAAGCTGGCATCGTGTGATGGTTGCCAGTTGTCCATTCTCAGTTTGGAAGAAGATTTGTTGCTTCTGGATCAAGCGGTGGATATTGCATATTTCCCTGAGGCATCGAGTCGTATGGAAGATGGACCTTATGATATTACGCTGGTTGAAGGTTCTATTTCAGCGCCCGAGCACATCGAGCAGATCAAAAACATCCGTGCCCAAAGTGGTTTACTGGTCACCATTGGCGCATGTGCCACAGCCGGTGGCATACAAGCATTGCGCAACGGGGCGGATGTCGCTGATTATGTGGCGATGGTGTATGCCCACCCTGAATATATCCAGACATTGAAAGATTCCACTCCCATTTCAGAGCATGTGAAAGTGGATTTTGAGCTTTGGGGTTGCCCAATTGATAAAGAGCAGGTGCGTCATTTTTTAAGTGATGTGCTTGCTGGCGTTGAGCCACGCTTTCCTGAACATAGTCTCTGTATGGAATGCAAACGCCAGGAACATCTATGTGTACTGGTAGCCAAAGGTGAGCCATGCCTTGGCCCTGTCACGCGCACAGGTTGTGGGGCGATTTGCCCAGCTATGGGTAGAGGCTGTTATGGTTGTTTTGGCCCTGCGGAAGTCTCTTTTCCTGCGGGTCGAGAGCATGCCAATACCGATGCATTGGCTAGCCGCTTTTCCGAGGCGCTTCACCTTTCCAATGATGAAGTGCTGCGCCGCTTTAAAGGCATCAATAGCCATGCCTCAGCTTTCAAGGAAACGGCCGAAAAGTGGCAAAAGATGGAGGAAAACAAGCATGAATGAAATGTCTTCTCAAGGTCATGAGAGCAAAACCATTCGTGTGAACATGTTGGCTCGCGTGGAAGGTGAAGGTGCTTTGCACATTGATATAAAAGATGGCGACATCAAAAATGTGCAACTGAATATTTTTGAACCACCGCGTTTTTTCGAGGCATTTCTAGAAGGTCGGCATTATTCAGAAGTATCGGATATCGTGGCACGTATTTGTGGCATTTGTCCTGTGGCGTATCAGATGAGTGCCGTACATGCTTTGGAGAAATTATTTGAAATAAACATTGATCCGCAAGTGAGAAAGCTAAGACGTTTGCTCTATTGTGGTGAATGGATTGAAAGTCATGCTCTGCATATCTATATGCTGCAAGCACCTGATTTTTTGGGTTTACACGACGCCTTGGAACTGGCCAAAAGTAACCCTGATATTGTGAAACGTGGTTTGCGCCTGAAAAAAATCGGTGATGAGATTTTAAAAACATTGGGTGGCAGGGCAGTGCACCCTGTTTCAGTGCGTGTGGGTGGTTTCAGCAAAGTACCATCTAAAAAAGTTTTGAATGGTTTATTGGAAGAGTTGAAATGGGCGCGTGAAGCAGCCATTGAAACATTGCAATGGACAACCACTTTGGATTTTCCGGATTTTGAGCTGCCTTACACCTTTGTCGCGTTATCGCATCAGGATGAGTACCCGTTTAATGAGGGGGAGATTGCGGTGTCTGGTGCTGCCGGGAAAGCGCAGTATGCGGTTTCAGATTTCGAGCAACATTTTAAGGAAAGTCATGTGCAGCATAGCCATGCCCTGCACTGCTTATACCATGATCAACCCTACCTTGTTGGCCCATTGGCGAGATTGAATATCAACGCTGACAAACTTTCGGCCAATACAAAAAAGACTCTGGATGATACAGGTTTAAGCCTGCCCTTTACCAACCCTTTCAAAGGTATTGTGGCACGTGCGGTGGAGTTGCTTGAATGTGTTGAGGAAGCCATCTCTATCATTGAGGATTATGAAGTTCCTGCATCCCCTTATGCTGAATATGAAGTCAAAGCCGGTGAATGTATGGCAGCCACGGAAGCACCGCGTGGTTTGTTGTATCATCATTATAAGGTGAATGCCGAGGGGATGATTGAGTCGGCAAAAATTGTGCCGCCAACGTCGCAGAATCAGACACGCATGGAAGCGGATATGTCGGTACTTTTACCGTCGATTCAGCATCAGGATGAGTCGGAGATTGCTTTTGCCTGTGAGAAAGTGATTCGCTGTTACGACCCGTGTATTTCCTGTGCAACCCACTTTCTGAAACTGGACATAAACCGAAGCTCATGAATAAGGTTCGATTAATCGGGTTAGGCAATGAATGGACCGGTGATGACGCTGTGGGTTTAAAGGTTGCGCAAGCTTTGTTGCCATTAAAAACAGAGGACTTCGATGTGTTGGTGCTTGGCGTACCTGATTATCAGATGTTTGAAGGTTTGGGTAAAGATGACCAGTTGATTGTGGTGGATGCCTGTAAGGGTGGGGGTGAGGTTGGTTCAATCATTAAGCTGACATTGGATGAACTATCCACTCAATACCCTGCCGATTTGATCCGCCATGGATCGTCACACGGCCTGGGATTACAACACTGGTTAAGCATGGCCAAAACGCTTGATGGTATTAGTTGTGAGATATTGATTTATGGTATTGAAATCGGTCAGACTGAGATGGGTGTTGCCCTCTCGCCTGAAGTGGAAGAGGCGGTGTCCACATTGGCAGCACAACTCAAGCAGACGTATGCCAAAGCTGCGGAGCTTAACCATGCATGAAGTGTCTTTGGTGCGTGAGATGAAACGCTTGGTTGAGCAGGAAGCTGCGCTTAGGCAATTTACCAGAGTGAAGTCGATTCATATTGAGCTTGGTTCCAATGCTTGTGTTTCTCAGGATTCCTTACGTTTTGCTTTTGAATCGGTACGTTCTGGTTTGCTTGAAGATACAAATCTGGACATTCATACCATTCCTGCCAAGGGCTGCTGTCGTGGCTGTGGTTTGAGTGCGGTGATGAGAGAGCGTATCAGTGCATGTGCGGCATGTGGCGATTTGATGCTGGCAGCAGGTGGTGATGAGATGCGGATAACAGAGTTGGAGGTGGTGTGATGTGTGGAACTTGTGGATGTAGCAGCCCCGTAAAAGAAGGTCAGAAACAGGCTCATGGGGATCATCATGAACATAGCCATGAACACGAACACCGTCATGGTGAGCACAATCATGGCCATGTTCACGAAACCGAAACGCGGCGTATTTCGGTGGAGCTGGATCTGCTCGCCAGAAACGATCAATTTGCAGCTGCGAATCGTGATCAGTTTAAAGCACAACAGCTCTTTGCTGTAAATATGGTCTCAGGCCCCGGCGCAGGAAAAACCACATTGCTTGAAGCTGCGATCAAAGGTCTATCGACCCATGCCGATGTTTATGTGATTGAAGGCGACCAACAGACATCACTTGATGCAGATCGCATCACGGCAGCGGGTGCCAAAGCCAAGCAGATTAATACAGGCGCGATGTGTCATTTGGATGCGCATATGGTGGGGCACTCAGTAAGTGAACTAACCGCCGCATCCGATTCGGCGTCTGAAAACGCTGGTGGTTGGTTGTTTGTCGAAAATGTGGGCAACCTTGTTTGCCCTGCCGCCTTTGATTTGGGTGAATACAAACGCTTGGCCCTTTTATCGGTCACAGAAGGTGATGATAAACCATTGAAATACCCCGATATGTTTGCCTCATCGGATATTGTGGTGATCAGCAAAATAGATTTATTGCCTTATGTGCCATTTGATATGGAGAAATGCAGGCAAGCGATTGCCACAGTTAGCCCGCAGGCCAGGGTTTTCGAAATTTCATCCACCACGGGTGAAGGTATGGATGAGTGGCTCACCTGGATGGTAGTAGCGCGTAAACGTTATCAGGCAGCCAGTGATCCGGCAGAGAGCGCCAGCCAGAGCGCTGCTTGAGTTTAGGCTCAGCGCAGCAAGCTCATCACGCTATCTTTAAAGATGGTTTGCAGTTTGCATGTGAAAGTGGTTCAAATGTTTTAGCGCTTGGTGTCGATTTAAAACATGCACTGAGTTTAAAACAGGGCAACCAGATTTATCTTTCAAAACTGTTGGGTGATTTGAACAATCCTGAAGTATATGCCCACACCAAAACCTGTTTGGATACGATGAAGAGCCTGGATGCCGTGGCCTGTGATTTGCACCCCGATCTGCACAGCACCATCTTGGCCATTCAGCTATCGGAGCGTCTCAATATCCCCCTTATCCAAGTGCAACATCATCATGCACATCTTGCAGCAGTAATGGTAGAATATGGCCTAAACCAGCCTGTCATTGGCTTGGCTATGGATGGTTTTGGTTACGGCACAGATGGCACAGCATGGGGTGGCGAATGTCTCTATGTGAATAGTGATGTTTCTGGCACAACGTGTGAACGTGTTGGTTATCTCAAATCAGTACCCATGCCCGGAGGTGATGCTGCCAGCCGTGAGCCATGGCGCATGGCTGTTGCTTGGCTGGAGGATGAGCAACTATCAGCACAACTTTTTCCTACCCTTGCAGTTGCTACCGTTTCAAACCTGTGCAAATCAGAGCTAACACCACTCACCAGCAGCATGGGTCGCTTATTCGATGCAGCCAGCGCAATTCTTTTGGGGAACACATACGCAGCGTTTGAAGGCGAAGCCGCCATCAAACTGGAGCAAGCTGCCCATGGGAAGTTGGATGCCAGTGCTCTACCCTTTAAAAGTAAGGGTGGGGTGATCGATATGTCAGAAGCTTTACATGAATTGGCAGTGAGACGTTTAGCAGGAGATGAAAAACCTGAACTTGCTGCATCTTTTCATGCGACAGTAGCGAATGCATTTGCTACGCTGGCTAAAGAGAAAACAACAGAAAAGGGAGGAGATGATGTCATTCTGGCTGGCGGGTGTTTTTTGAATCAAATATTGGAAACACGCATCATCACTAGTTTGGAATCATCAGGCCTTAAAGTCTGGAAAAGTGAACAGGTAGCCAGAGGTGATGGTGGCATCTCATTGGGTCAATTATGGGTGGCTTGTTATGAGCTTGAGAGGCGTATCTTATGTGTCTAGCTGTGCCAGCTCGGATTGTTGAATTAAAAGCCAATGATATGGCTGATGTTGAGATTGGCGGGGTACAACGCGAGGCTTCGCTGGCTCTGGTGGATGCGGTGGTGGGTGATTATGTGATTCTGCATGCTGGCATTGCCATATCGAAATTGGATGAGTTAGAGGCAAAAGAGCGGCTGAAACTCTTTGATGCGTTGGGTGATTTATTACCATGAAATACGTGGATGAATATCGCGATCCAGCGCGCATGAAACGCTTGCTGGCACAGCTGCATACGGAATCATCGGGTGATGCTTATCGGTTGATGGAATTTTGCGGTGGGCATACGCATGCGCTTTATCGCTATGGTTTGGTTTCTGCGCTTCCTGATTGTATGACTATGGTGCACGGGCCGGGTTGCCCTGTTTGTGTATTGCCTGCGGCACGCATTGATGCGGCGGTTGAACTGGCGAAGAAAGATGGGGTGATTTTCTGTAGTTATGGCGACATGTTGCGGGTGCCGGGAAGTGGGCAAAGTTTATTGGGTGTGCGTGCAGCAGGTGCGGATGTGCGGGTGGTTTATTCGCCTCTTGATGCGGTGAAGACTGCTTTGGATAACCCGGATTTTCAGATTGTATTTTTTGCTGTCGGTTTTGAAACCACCATGCCAGCTACGGCTTTGGCAGTGAAAGAGGCGCAACGTTTAAAGCTTAAAAACTTCTTTGTTTTTTGTAATCATGTGCTTACCCCACCTGCGATTCGCGGGATTTTTTCTCCTGATGAATCATCAGATGAACCTGTGAACGTGCATGGTATTGTTGGTCCTGGGCATGTGAGTGCGGTGATTGGCAGCGATGCATATGGTTTGGTGGTGAATGAGTTTAACACACCGTTGGTGATTTCTGGTTTTGAACCTGTTGATTTGCTGGAATCCATTTTAATGCTGGTGCGCCAAATCAATGAAGGGCGTGTTGAGGTGGAAAACCAGTATCGCCGCGTTGTCTCACAAGCGGGCAATACCAAGGCGATAGCGTTGCTGGATGATGTGTTTGTATTGCGCGGGGAATTTGAGTGGCGCGGTTTGGGTTTGATGCCTCGCAGTGCCAGCGCACTGGCAAACAGATATGCGCCGTTTGATGCGGAGAAGTTTTTTGAGGTAATTGTGGGACAAGGTAAAGAACATCCCGCTTGTGTTTGTCCCGATGTATTGCGGGGTAAAATTCAGCCTGAACAGTGCAAGGTCTTTGGCAAAGCCTGTACGCCTGAGACACCACTTGGCGCTTGTATGGTGTCGTCTGAAGGCGCATGTGCTGCCGCCTTCCAATATGGTTAGCTTACCCGCCTGCTGCCCGCTGGTTGCATCGAACGTACTCACTTACAGAAGTAAGCTGCGTGCTTTCTCCTTTCCAGCAAGCAGCATCTGAGCAAGCTAAATCGTGTTGAGCCTTGGAGTACGTTAAATGAGTAGAAGCTTAGATTTCAAACATGGTGTGGTGGAGCTGGCGCATGGATCGGGTGGCAGAGCATCGGCACTGCTTACGAAAGAATTATTTTTGCCTGCTTTGACCAATACCGAGTTGGCCAAAGGAGATGATGGCGCGGTGTTTGAAGTAGAGGCTGGGCGATTGGTGGTTTCAACGGATTCACATGTGATTTCACCGTTGTTTTTTCCGGGCGGAGATATTGGTTCTTTATCGGTGTTTGGTAGTGTGAATGATGTGGCTGTGATGGGCGCAAAACCTCGGCATCTCACGGCGGGTTTTATCCTTGAAGAAGGTTATCCCCTGACCGATTTAAAACGCATCGCTGAATCGATGGGGCGAGCAGCTAAAGCGTGTGCTGTGTCGGTGATTGCTGCGGATACGAAAGTGGTGAAGCGCGGTGAAGCCGATGGTGTTTTTATTACCACGACGTGTATTGGTGTAATGCCTGAAGGATTAAATCTGGATGCTTCAAATATTCAGTCTGGCGATCAAGTGCTGATTTCCGGTTCTATGGGTGAGCATGGCGCAGCAGTTTTGGCCAGTAGAGAAGATTTGGGATTTCATGCCGCGATTGAGTCCGACAGCCAGCCAGTGCATGGCTTGGTGAAGGCACTTTTAGACAGTGGTGCCAAGATTCATTTTATGCGCGATCCCACGCGAGGCGGTGTTGCCACGGTACTTAACGAAGTGGTAAACATGGCAGATAAAGGCATTAAAATCGATGAACAGGCATTGCCAGTGCGTGAACCGGTGCGGGCGGTGAGTGAACTGCTTGGCCTTGATCCGCTATACTTTGCATGTGAGGGCAGGGTCGTTGTCATTTGTGCAGCAGCCGATGCAGAGCAAGCATTGAAGGTGATGCAGGCGCACCCAGCGGGTTTAGGTTCGGTCAATATCGGTGAGGTGGTTGATGGATTACCGCATTTGACTGTGCGAAACAGTTGGGGCGGTGAACGTATTGTGAATATGCTGGCGGGCGATCAACTGCCAAGGATTTGTTAGGGCTACCCTGAAAAAAAACAGAGCATCCCTAGGCTTGTTTTTACTATCAACTTTGGATGATGGCTAACTCGGCCAGTAGATGACTTTGGCAGTACAGGTCTCGGCTATCTCAACCCGTGAGACTTTGATGCGATCATTATTTAGACGCTGCTGCATCTCTTCGCAGAGCAGGCGGGCAACATTTTCACTGGTGGGGTTGATTTGATCAAAAGGTGCGATGTCATTCAAATTGTAATGATCCCATTTGTCGATGGCTGCTTTGACTTCTCTTTTCATAATTTTGTAGTCGATGCCCATACCCAATTCATCAAGCTCTGTGCATACTACAAACAGTTTTACATGCCAGTTATGACCATGCAGGCGGGCACAGTCACCGGGGTAACCGCGCAATTGATGCGCAGCTGAAAAATGTGTTTCAATGGAGAGTTCATAACGGGACATAATGGAAAAATACTACGTATGAAATGTGAATCGTAAATGAATGGTTGGGTTGATTAGTTTCGTGCGTTGGGTAGCAACATAGCAGCCGACACATCCCGCCCTTCATTCACCAGAATATTGTAGGTGCGAGCGGCAGCCCGTGAATCCATACATTCAAAGCCAATGTGTGCTTCTTCCAGCATGGCGATGACTTCCGGGGCGGGAAATGCCGTGGTTCGACCTGTACCAATGACCAATACTTCCGGTGGGTTTTCCATGACCCATGAAAGATCATCTGTTGTTAAATCAGACAAGCGTTCGGGGCCCCAGGGTGTGACAAGTTTTCCATGATGAAAACGCAGGCCACTGGTATAGCGGCTGGTGCGAATCAGGAATGCATCATCCTCATAACCACGAAAGAGCAGGATGCCTTCACTGGAATCCGGTGAAACATCTGCTGCAAAAGAGCTTCCTCCGATCAGGGCTTGGCTTCCATAGCTTTCATTTCTTCATCACTTGGGCCAAAGCGACCTTCAAGTGCGAGCATCACAGGGCTGGCAATGTAGACAGATGAATAAGTACCAACAACGATGCCAACAATCAGTGCAAAGGCAAAATTATGAATCACTTCACCACCGAGCAGGAACAGTGCTCCCACCACCAGCAACGTGGTTAGAGAGGTCATCAACGTGCGAGCCAGTGTCTGGTTCAGTGATGTGTTTACAACATCGACTTCACTGTCCGGCTTTTTCTTTTTGCGGTTAAACGCGAGATTTTCACGAATACGGTCGAACACCACAATGGTATCATTTAGTGAATAACCAATCACAGTTAGAATCGCAGCAACTACTGGGAGTGTGAACTCTTTACCCGTGAGGGCAAAGATGCCAACGACCAGTGTGATATCATGTAGCAGGGCCGCATCTGCGCCAATGGCAAAACGCAGTTTGAAACGGAATGTGACATAAGCAAGAATCGCGATCATGGCAAATAAAACCGCCAGAATACCGGCCTGAGTCAGCTCTTCGCCGACTTGCGGACCTACAAACTCCACACGGCGCATTTCAACGGCATCTTCACCAAATGCTGCACCCAGTGCATCCAGAATGTCAGTGCTTATTTTTGATGAATTAGTGGCGTTTTTATTCTGTACACGAATCAAAATCTCTTCAGGCGCACCAAACTCCTGAATAATAGCCTGTTCATAACCGATGGGTGTGATGGCTTTGCGTACATCGGCAACGGCTGGAGCCTGTTTGAATTTTGCTTCAACCAGTGTACCGCCGGTGAAATCGATACCGAAGTTGAGACCTTTGCCAGCGGTTAGTCCCAGCGAAAGTACAATCATGATAGCTGAAAAGATCAGTGCCAGTTTGCGCTTGCCAAGAAAATCAATGTGGATATCAGGACTAATAAGTTGCATGACGTTGTTTCCTTCGTTCCTTTAAATAACTTTAAATACTCAGCTCTTTGTCGCTGGCACCCTTCTCAACCGTGTGGGCAACAATAGCACGGGTCACCATGATTGCAGTGAACATAGAGGCTAAAATACCGACAGAGAGCGTGATCGCAAAACCTTTCACAGGGCCGCTGCCAAACTGAAAGAGAACAATGGCAGCAATCAGTGTGGTGATGTTGGCATCAACAATGGTGGAGAGTGCTTTATCATAACCACCATCAATGGCTGCCAAGCGTGTTTTTCCGAGTCGGATTTCTTCACGTATACGCTCAAAGATCAGCACGTTGGCATCAACTGCCATACCAATGGTTAGAACGATACCCGCCATACCCGGCAACGTAAGTGTTGCGCCAATCATGCTCATGGCAGCAGCAATGAGCAGCATGTTGAATACCAGTGCCACGTTGGCAACAAGACCAAACATGCGATAGTAGAGCAGCATAAAGAGCAAGACTGCAATGCAGCCATAGATAATAGAGTTCATGCCCTGATCAATGGAGTCCTGCCCCAAACTCGGACCAATGGAACGTTCTTCTACCACCTCTACAGGCGCAGGCAGGGCACCGGCACGCAGCACAATGGCCAGATCACGAGCTTCCTGTGAGCCAAAGCTCCCGGTAATCTGAGCGCTGCCACCCGCAATGCGTTCACGAATGACAGGTGCAGATTGAACCACGCCTTCAAGGATGATGGCAAAACGTTCGCCGACATGGGCGGTTGTTAATTTATCAAATTTGCGTGCACCTTTGTTGTTAAACTTTAAGGTGACTGCATACTCATTGTATTGTGAATCAATCGATACACGGGCATCGGATACTTCAGCACCGGAGAGTTCGGTACGTTTTTTCAGCAGATAGGGCTGACGAATCATTTGGCCACCGCGATTTTCAGCTTTGCCATATACGATGACATTGCCCGATGGGATTTGACCCGCAAGTGCTTTGTCTAGGTCACCTTTTTCATCTACAAGCTTGAACTCAAGCTGAGCTGTGCGACCGATCATGGATTTGGCACGGGCTGAATCTTCATAACCCGGAATTTGTACCAGGATACGACGTTCACCCTGCTTTACGATCACAGGTTCGGTGGTACCCAGTGCATCAATCCTGTTTCGAATCACTTCGATGGATTGATCTACTGCAAATTTTTTAATCTCTTTGGTTTCGATTTCGGAGAGGGTCAATGTAAATTTACCCTGTTCGCTGGAGATGTCGTAACCCGGCAAAGCTGCTTCGATCAGACTTTCAGCAGCCGTTGCGTCTGAGGCGTTTTTAAGTAGGGCGGTTAGAGTATTTCCTTTTGCATCCAATTTGCGATAGCGAATCTTGCTTTCACGCAGTACACGGCGGATGGCGTCCACATCTTCTTCAACACTGTGTTCAACTGCCTTTTCCACATCCACATCGATGACCAGATGAATGCCGCCCTTGAGGTCAAGGCCAAGGTTCATAGGCTGACTGACAGCAGATGGCCACCATGATGGTGGGGTGGTCAGGTTGGGCAATGTACCCATGGCTGAAACCATCAGTACAATTAGAATCAGCCAAAGTTTCCAGCGTGGATAAGCTTGCATAAGTTATTCCTTTCGGTTCCTTTTATGGAATGAGTATGGTGTCAGGTTTTATTCAGCAGCGCCGACAATGGTGTCGCGCTTAACTTTTACACGAACACCCTCTGCAATTTCAATGGTAAGAATATCGTCTTTTACATTGGTGATTTTACCGATCATGCCGCCACCGGTGACAATTGAATCACCTTTTTTAATCTCTGCGACCATGGTTTTATGCTCTTTCACACGTTTCTGCTGTGGGCGGATCAAAAGGAAGTAGAAGATCACCATGATCAGAACCAATGGAATAAGTGACATGAAACCTGAATCGTCACCTGCGGCTGCGTACGCCGGTGTGATGATTGTAAATGCCAGAGCCAAAGCAGCCGAAGCCTGTTTAAGCGTGGAATGGATGATTGAATTCATAGTTATAAAACTCCTGTAAAACTGTGTCATGCGTTGCTGTTATCAGCATCGCCACGATAGGTTGTTAAAAACTGATCGCGAAACTTGGGCCATCTCCCCTCTTCAATGGCAGTGCGTGCCCGGCGCATGAGTTCGCAATAGTAGTGAAGATTATGCAAGGTATTCAACCTTGAACTTAAAATTTCTTTCGCCATGTAGAGATGACGCAGGTAAGCACGCGAGAAATTACGGCATGTATAGCACTCACAATCTTCCATGACAGGGCGGCTATCCACTTGGTGTTTAAGGTTTTTTATGTTTATTTTGCCATGGTCTGTGAAGATGGTTCCATTGCGTGCATTGCGTGACGGCATGACACAGTCAAACATGTCAATGCCACGATCAATGCCCTCGATAAGGTCATCCGGGGTGCCAACTCCCATCACATAACGCGGTTTTTCACTCGGTAGATGCGGTGCAAGTGCATCCAGTGTTGCCAGCATTTCCTCTTTGGGTTCACCCACCGAGAGGCCGCCGATGGCAATGCCTTCAAAATCAATCTCTGAGACGGCTTTCAGGCTCTCCAGACGCAGGTCGCTATACATGCCGCCCTGTACAATGCCAAAAAGGGCCTGACGATCATTTGCAGGGAGATGTTCGCGGCATTCACCTGCCCAGCGCATCGACATTTCCATTGAACTGCGTGCTTCTTCATGGGTGGCCGGGTAGGGCGTGCATTCATCAAAGGCCATGACGATGTCAGAGCCCAGTTTACGCTGAATCTCCATGCTTTCTTTTGGGCCAAGGAACCAGCGGGAACCATCAATGTGAGATTGAAAACGAACACCATACTCTTCAATTTTACGAAGTTCACCGAGTGACCAGACTTGAAAACCACCGGAATCAGTCAGAATCGGACGATCCCAGGCCATGAATTGATGTAAGCCGCCAAGTTGCTCAATGATGTCAGCACCGGGGCGTAACATCAGGTGATAGGTATTGCCCAAAATGATCTGTGCCTGGATGTCATCTGTCAGGTCAGCAGGGGTCAGGCTCTTGACTGTTGCCTGTGTGCCAACGGGCATAAAGACCGGCGTTTCAACCACACCATGAGGAAGGGTGATGCGGCCTCGGCGGGCATAACCTGACGTGTCGGATTCCAGCAGTTCAAAGGTGAGTGCTTTTGATGCAGAAGAAGGCATGGCGGCGCAGTATGCCTGTATGTGAAGGGGATGGAAGCCCGGATCAGAAAAACAGATATTTTCGTTTTAAGAAGCATTGAAAACCGTTGCGTTTGCAAACAAATGCAAATTTATTGCGCACTGTTTGGATCAAATTTCAACTGAAACAGCTGATCATCTGCGGTTCGCAGGCGGCGGCTGATTTCGCGGCCAATATTCATTTGAATGATGGTGAACTGCTCAAGGTCATGTTGATAGAGTTTAAGCAGTAGCATCTGGCTGATTTCGATGGCACTACAATTTTCTATTGCCATGCTTGATGCACTTCTCGGATGCAGGTCAATCAATGCCATTTCTCCGAAGCAGTCGCCCTGCCCAAGGTTTTTGAGCAGATGGTCTTCATTATTCCATTGTTTGCTGATGGCTATTTTTCCGTGTTCAAGCACGTACATGGAGGTGGCATCATCGCCTTCGCGAAAAAAATATTCGCCCGGTGACAGTTGTCTGCTGGATGAGTGCTCAACAAGAAATTCCAGTGTTTCTTTGCTCACGCCTCCAAACACAGGCATGGATTGTAGAAGGGTAACACGGGCCTGCTTCAAGCTGATGCCTTTACTGTTTTCATAGAATTAAAAGTGAACGTGAATAGGGGGGATGTCAATTTTTCTGCAAATAAGATGAAAATATCAAATGTGGTTTATGAAGTGTAAAAAAGCATGTTAATGTAAACGTTGCGAGTTGGTCAGGACTGAGCAAGTTGGGTTTGCATGAATAGGCCGGGTTGAGCATTTACTTTTCATGTCAGGATATTTTGTCGCCAACATATGCTGAGCCTGAGATGCTAGATTTTCGTGTGATAGGGGCCGTAAAGGCCGACTTCGATGTTCCGTAAATATTCAATCACGCCCCAGTATCCTTAGTCTGATGATCGTTGATCATTGCACGTATCGATTGGCTAAGTTCCTCAAATGTGAATGGTTTATTCATAATGACACCTGAATACATTTCATTGTCATGGTTGATCACGTCCATCTGGTCATAACCGGTGGCAAAAATAATGGGAACGTTTGTTCCAAGTTGCTGTAGAGATGTTGCCAAATCAAATCCACCCATATTTGGCATCACAATATCTGTGATGACCAGGTCAATATTTTTTTGGTGAGATTTGAATGTATTTAATGCTTCCTCACCATTTTTTGCTTTCAGAACCTTGTAACCCAGATTGCTTAAAACCTCATCGGTTGTGTCTCGTATGCCTTCCTCATCATCCACCAGAAGTATGGTCTCACCCTGACCTCGAACAGCCACCGTATTTTTTTCTTGATTCTGAATCTCAAGGCTTTCTTGCAGTGGCAGATAAATATTAAATGTCGTTCCTACACCGATCTCACTTTCAACCATAAGAATACCTTCATGCGATTGCACCGCGCCATAAACCATTGCCAGCCCGAGTCCGGTGCCTTTGCCGACCTCTTTGGTTGTGAAAAATGGTTCGAAGATTTTGTTCAGGTTTTCTTGTGAAATGCCGTAGCCATTATCTTTTATGGATAATTGGGCAAATCTCACTGCATTTATATTTGGATGTGTATTTTTAAATTCATCGGTGGCAGTAAATGGTTTCAGTGTACACGTAATCTTTGGCTGACTTACATGAGAGACTGCATCACGGGCATTGTTTAACAGGTTCATCAGTACCTGTTGAAGTTGGGTAGTGTCACCATCAATGATCAGGTTTTCCTGACAAGGATTGCAAATCAATTCGATATTCTCGGGGATAGCAGTTTTGGCCAGTTTATACGCTTCTTTGATAAAAGAATTGAGTGAGAAAATATTCATCTCGATCCTGTCTCGACGCGCAAAGGTAAGCAGTTGCTTGACCATGCCTGCTGCACGCGAGCTAAGTAGTGAGATGCTATCGAGCTTATCACCGACTTCCGGCTGGTTTTCCAATGCCCGTTTGGATAGATAAATATTGCCTTGAATGGCAGCCAGAACATTGTTGAAGTCATGGGCAATACCACCGACAAGCGTGCCCATGGCTTCCATCTTCTGCGCCTGAAGGAAATTCTCTTCCATCTGTTGATATTCACTCATGTCCTGTTGGAATGAAACAAAATGAGTGGTCTCGCCGTGATCATTATAAATAGGAGCCACAGACATCAGTGCAGGATAAAAATTCCCGTTTTTTCGTTTGTTAACCAGTGTGCCATGCCAGATTTTACCCTGAGTAATACGATCCCAGATATTTTTGCACAAAGGTGCCATTTCGGATGTGCTTTTGAGAATATCCGGTGTTTTCCCAATAATTTCTTTTTTTGTGTAACCTGTCATTTCAGTAAAAGCCGGGTTCACATACTCAATGACAGCATTTTGATCTGTAATCAACACAGCTTCGCCAGCCTGTTGCACAGCTTGCGATAGTTTTTGTAAATCACGATTCAGATATGCACTGTATAGAATGTCTGATACCTTCATGGCGACACTTTGGAACAGTACAATTTCTTCAGTAGTCCATGCCCTTTCATGTGAGCATTGATGCAGACCGAGTAACCATGGCTCTCCAAATTTAGGTCTTATCGCGATCATCATCTGAGAACGCACTGTAAATTTCTCCATGCTCGAACCAAGGTTTGGCACAGGGCAATAAATAACCGGTTCCAATGAATTTAAGGCATCATTCATCACCTGCTGTATTTCAGGAGACATCGGGATTTTTTTATTTAAAGTGAAGGCTCCTGGATATTCAGGTGCGCTTGATTCGACAGGGATTTCCCAATAGCCGGCATTAGAATCACATGGATGCAACATCCATGCTCTGTCTGATTGAAATATTTCACGTGTTGTTTTAATCACGCTATCCAACATATCCTCAGGTGACAGAGAACTGCTAGCCGCATCGGCGATCTCCTGCATGCCTTCCAGATGGCGGATGTGCGCGCGATTTGCCTCTTCAAGCTGTTTGCGCTCGGTGATATCAACATGTGTTCCGACCAGACGAATGGCTTTATAATCGGAATCACGGCGCGTTAAAAAGCCACGGCTTAATACACTGATCCAATGGCCTTGTTTGTGGCACATGCGCATCTCAGCCTCAAATGTATCAGCGTTGCTTTTTATACAATCATCGAGTTTTTTTAATACATTATCTTTATCATCGGGATGTAACAGACTTGTCCAAACAGAAAATGTATCCCCAAGCTCAATTTCATGATAACCCAACATGCTTTTCCAACGTGGCGAGTAATAGACGTCATCGGTTTCGAGATCCCAGTCCCACAAGCCATCATTGGCACCGCGCATGGCCAGTTTGAAACGTTCTTCACTCTTTTGAAGTTTTTCTTCTGACTGCTTACGCTCAGTGATATCGCGTACAGTGCCAATGGAATGCAGTGGCGTACCATCTTTAGAGAAATTGGTTTCACATCGTTCAAACACCCATTTAATTTCGCCATCAGGCATTAACAGTCGATGTTCAACTTCATAAAGGGTTCTGTTTTTGAGAGAGTCGGAGTAGGCTTTATCCACGCGTTCACGATCATCAGGGTGGATAACATTGAGAAAGGTTTTATACGATGGCTGGAAGATTTCGCCTTCCAAACCAAAGATGCGGAGCGTCTCATCCGATGGTTGAAGATCTTTATTGACGATATCGAGTGTCCAATGGCCCAGTTTTGCAATGCGTTGAATTTCATCGTGTTTGTGTTCGCTCTCTTCCAGAGCACTGGCGAGGTTTGTCATGGCTTCAACCTTGTGTTCAAAATCAGAAGCCATTGCATTGCTCAGGTCTTTTCTCATGTCATACCTCATACATCCACATCTATGGGATTCATATTACATCATAATAATCTTGGCGAAATCCGGGATAATACGGATGCGAGATTTGGAAACTGAAACGATATGAATGTTCTCAATATGGGAGTGTTTAAAAACGTGATGGATGTATCAGCAATGAGCGGCAGTGCGTGGCAATGTGGGATAATGTGTGTATTTGAAGCAGTGAAACAAGCCCGAAGCTATCAAGCCATCAGGGAAGGCGTGGTTAATATTGGCTGAGCAGGTAAATGCGTACCACATCGGCAATGGATTTGGCTTTTAGTTTTTCCATGATTTTGGCCCGGTGATCTTCGACTGTACGCTGGCTGATTTTTAGTTCTGCCGCGATGACTTTATTCATTTTGCCTGAGACCATGAGTTCCATGACTTCATATTCACGCCGGGTCAGCCCGCTCAGGCAGTGGCTATATCGGGATAGGCGAGCCGTTTTATCACGGCGGCTGGAATCGAGAATCAGGCATTCGTGTATCCGTTCCAGTAACAGGTCTTTGTCCAGCGGCTTCTCGATATAATCAATGGCTCCGGCTTTCATTGCCTGAACCGCTGTCGGCACATCACCCTGAGAAGTCATAATAATGATCGGTATTTGAATGTTTTGTTGGTTAAGTTTTTTTTGTAACTCCAGACCGCTCATGCCGGACATGTAAATGTCGAGCAGCAGGCAGCCCGGTTGATCAGGGTCGAAAGCAGTCAGAAATTCGTTAGCAGAGACATATTGCTGAAGATTAACCCCCGCATTTTTGAGATGGAAGGCAACAACGTTGCGAAGATCTTCATCGTCATCCACCAGAAACACGGTGGAGGTCGTACATATATCCATAAGCTTCTGAAATCCCTTTAACCTGAAGTTTTATCAGTATAGCAAAAAAAATAAAAAATAAAAACTGGACTGGGTTTGTTGAGTCGATCGCGGGTTGATTCATGATAAATATTTTCATGCTATACTCACTTTTGGCATACTGATTGCTTTGTTAATTGAGTCTGACACGGCGATGTTATAAGCATATTCAATATAAATTAATTGAATCAATCAGCAAGACTTTGGAAGAGAAGGTGTATGAAGGATAAAGATTATAAACTGGGACTCCGGGGCAAAACCACACTGGTTTTGACGGGGTTGGTGTTTCTGGCCTTGGCTGCCGCAAGTCTTATCAGTTATGAGCAATCAAAAGCGGTTGCTGAGCGGAAAGTTATCGAACTTGAGGAAAGTAAATTTGCTCTATTCAAACATGAGATTGAAGGTGCTTTGGATAACCATCACAAAAATCTGTTGTCGCTGCATGATGTGCCGCCTGTCCAGGCCATTCTTCGCGCGCTTGTTCATAACAATGTTGATCCGGAAAGTAATGATTCATTACAGACCTGGCGGCAACGCCTGACAACAATTTTTACGGCTTTTTTGGCAAATCACCCTGAATATCTCCAAATCAGGTATATTGGCGCAAGTGGCAATGAGCTGGTCAGGGTTCAGACAAATGCAGATGGTCATGTAGCCAATGTGCCTGAGGCAGCGTTGCAAAATAAATCTGCTTCGTTATATGTGAGTGAAACGCTCAAACGACAGGCTGGCGAAGCCTACTATTCTGATGTCACGTTGAATCGGGAGCGTGGTATGATTCAGGAACCACATGTGCCGGTATTAAGGCTGGCAACCCCTGTGTATAACAGTGATAATCAGTCGGCGGGTCTGATTGTGATCAACCTTTCAACAGAGAGGCTGTTCAGCGGCTTTTCATCTGAAAGCAATGGCGTGCAGCGAAACATTGCCGATGAGAAGGGATTTTATATCAAACATGATGATGCTGGTAAAACATTTGGTTTGGAACGGGATCTCGATTATAGATTTCAGAAGGTTGAGCCGGATTTGGCACAAGATGTCAAAATTCATGATCACTTTATGGAGCGTGATGATAACAGTAAAGAGCTTCATGGATTCCAAAAAATATATTTTTCGCCACAGGATTACAGCCGTTACTGGTTATTAATTCTACATATTCCTGAAGAGGTGGTGTTTGCAGATATCACTTCAGCATTCAATAAAATGCTGTTGGTCAGTCTGTTTGTTGGCTTGTTTGCGCTGTTGCTTATTGTCTGGTTTGTATCCAGGAAAATACTCACACCGGTGGTGAATTTGGCCGCTGCGACAAAACAGTTACAGGCTGGTGATTTAACCGTGCGGGTTGATGAAACATGGGCGAAGGACGAATTTCACACACTATACGCTGCGATCAATGCCTTTGCGATCAATCAGAAACATGCCACTTTTCAGCTGGAGCAGGAAGTTGATTCGCAGACTCTCAGACTCTCTGCAGTGATTGATAATATTATTGATGGTATTATCACGATTGGTGAACGCGGTAGGATTGAATCATTCAACCCGGCAGCAAGGCGAATGTTTGGTTATAGCAATGCAGAAGTGGTTGGTCAGAATGTAAAGATGTTGATGCCCGAGCCTTATCACAGTGAACATGATGGTTATCTTGATCATCATATCAAAACGGGTGAAAAGAAGGTGATTGGCATTGGGCGTGAGGTGACTGGCCAGCGTAAGGATGGCACCACCTTTCCGATGGAGTTGGCAGTGAGTGAGGTTGTCATTGATAACGTTCGTCATTTTGTTGGTATCACGCGAGATATCACTGAACGCAGTGTTTTTGAACAACAAATCGTGGATGAAAAAAAACAGCTATCTGCCGTGATTGATAATGTTGTAGATGGCATCATTACGATTGGTGAACGTGGCACGATTGAATCATTCAATCCGGCAGCGAGGAACATTTTTGGATACAGCAATGATGAAGTGATTGGCCAGAATGTGAAGCTGTTGATGCCCGAGCCTTATCACAGCGAACATGATGGTTACCTTGATCACCATATCAGGACGGGTGAGAAAAAGGTGATAGGTATTGGGCGAGAGGTGACGGGTCAACGTAAGGATGGAACCACCTTTCCGATGGAATTGGCGGTCAGTGAAGTGATCATTGATAACGTTCGTCATTTTGTTGGCATCACTCGAGATATTACTGAACGAAAACACACCGAACAGATGCAGAAGGAGTTTATCTCGACTGTCAGCCATGAACTGCGAACGCCATTAACATCGATTCGGGGCTCTCTGGGGCTTATTTTGGGTGGGGTAACCGGAGAGTTGCCTGAAAAAGCGCATGCTTTGCTTACCATTGCCAATAATAACAGTGAACGCCTGATTCACCTGATCAACGATATTCTGGATATTGAAAAAATTTCAGCCGGTAAGATGGAGTTTGATTATTGTGTGATAAACCTGATCCCCGTTATTCAGCAAACTGTTGAATCAAACAAGGGGTATGGCGATGAGCTTCAAGTTACTTTTAAACTTCATGTGGGTTCTGATGCTGAGGTGATGGTTAACATTGATGAAAAGCGTATTGCACAGGTGATGTCCAATTTGCTTTCCAACGCAGCCAAATATTCTCCAACCCATGAGCAGGTGGATATTTCAATTGAGGTGATAGAAGAGATGGTTCGCATCTCCGTACATGATCATGGTAAGGGTATACCGGAGGCGTTCAGATCTAAAATATTCGGTAAGTTTTCTCAGGCAGATAGCTCAGATACCCGTGAGAAAGGAGGAACAGGGCTTGGCCTGAATATCACCAAAGCGATTGTGATGGAACATGGTGGTAATATTGATTTTGAAAGTCGTGAAGGCAAAGGAACAAGCTTTTACGTTGATCTGCCGTTATGGCATGGAGCATCCGGGATTGAAGAGACCACTGATGGAAATGATATGGATGGTCATGAAGCTACAAATAAGCCGTTGTTGCTGATTGTTGAGGATGATGTCGATGTGTCCAAACTTCTCTGTATGATGGTGGAGAGAGAAGGTTATTGTTTTGATCAGGCATTTAATTATCAGGAAGCCATACAGAAGATAAAGACACATCAATACAGCGCAATGACGTTGGATTTGATGATTCCCGGCGGCAGTGGGCTGACATTGTTGCGTGAACTGCGTAACCATGAGGCGACAAAAGATTTGCCAGTCATCGTTGTATCGGCCAAGGCGAATGAAGGCCGTTTGGAAGTCGAAGGTGATGCATTTAGCATGGTGGACTGGATCGAAAAACCCATTGATGAAAACAGGCTGTTGAGCTCTATTCGTTCAGGTATGTGCCATACTGTTCTTCAAAATGGCCGTGTCCTGCACGTAGAGGATGATCCGGACATCGCCACGTTTGTTGATTCGCTGCTGAGTGATGAATGTGAGGTGGTGCATGCCCGTACATTAGCGAAGGCGATTCAGTTTGTGACCCATGAGGCCTTTGATCTTGTCTTGCTTGATATCGGCCTTCCGGATGGATCGGGCCTTGATCTGCTGCCGATGCTCAGCCTTTCGAAACGTCATGTTCCGGTGATTATTTTTTCAGCGCAGGATGTCAGCGCTGATGTTGCCAGGCAGGTGCAAGGTGTTTTGATCAAATCAAAGACGGACAATGAAAAACTCATGCAACAGATTAAGTTAGTGATAAACAAAAGAAAAATACTATTTTAACAATGGAATGATCGGAGCGATAAATATGCAGGCACTGGAGCGCATTCTTTATGCTGAAGATGAAATTGACATTCAGCAGGTAGCATCACTTGCACTGGAAACCGTGGGTGGCTACACGCTAAAAATTTGTGGTTCAGGGCTGGTGGTACTAAATGAAATTGAGGCATTTGAGCCACAATTGCTGCTCTTTGATGTGATGATGCCCGATATGGATGGGCCGACCGCATTGGAGAAAGTACGTGAGATGGAAGCTTATAAAACAGTGCCGGCTGTGTTCATGACCGCCAAGGTACAACCCAATGAAACTCAGCGTTATCTGGATATGGGTGCCGTTGATGTGATTGCCAAACCGTTTGATCCCATGACACTGGCTGCTCAGGTTCAGGGAATATGGGAAAGGATTCAAAGCTGATATGGCAGGCAAGGTGGATAAGCCTGATGATCAGAAAGCACTTGCTGCGTTTCAACAGGCACTTGCTGCGTTAAGGGGTGGATTTGCCAAAAAAATTTCAGGCAAAGTAGAAGAGATTCATCAAAGCTGGGAACGTTTAAAAGTCGCGCCTGAAGATGGGCACACCTTTCATCTTCTGCATCGGCAGGCCCATACATTGGCTGGCACTGCCGCAACTTATGGGTTTGAAGAGGTCGGCAGGCTGGCCAGAGAGATTGAACTTATCTTACAGGCCAAGTTGGCTGAAGATCATTTTACGTGGACAAAAACGGCTGTGGATCAAGTGGATGTTTTTCTTGTTAAGCTTAAAAAAATCGCTCGGAAAAACACATTCGAACTATCCTCTGATACAGAAGCATCACAAACCGCTGATGCGGGATTATTGATGGCTAAAATGTCGGAGGATATAATTTATTTGGTGGATGATGACGTTGATCTTCTAAAGACTACAAAAGCTCAAATTCAGGCATTTGGTTATGATGTTGAAGCATTTTCTGATCTTAATCAGTTCGACAAGGCCATAGAACGCCAAACCCCTGCAGTTGTGATTATGGATGCTATATTTGGGGAGGGCGAAAAAACGGGTATTGAGCATATCGCCGACATCAATGCAACGCGTAAACACCCACTGCAAAGTATTTTCATAACCAGCAAACATGATGTGTTGACCCGTCTGGAAGCTGTGCGCGCCAATGGTTTGGCTTTTTTCCCTAAACCTGTTTTGGTGGAACAACTGATCGATGTACTTAATGGGCTTAATAATCAGGGTGAGGAAGATGCATACAAGGTGGTCATTGTTGATGATTCAGAAGAGCAATCCGCGTTTGCAGCGTTGCATTTGCAGCAGGCAGGCATGGAAACATGCGAAGTAAATGACCCGCTACAATTGCTTCATGCTCTTGCTGATTTTCCAGCGGATATTATTTTGATGGACCTATACATGCCGGGTTGTGATGGGTTTGAGTTGAGCAAGGTTATCCGGCAAATGGATGCTTATGTCAGCATCCCGATTGTCTTTTTGTCGGCGGAGCAAAATCGGGAAAAACAGATGGGTGCAATGAGTATGGGTGGCGATGATTTTTTAGCCAAGCCGATTGAACCATGGCATCTCATCTCGGCTGTCACCAGCCGGGTGCAGCGTGGGCGAATGATTCGTAAACTGGCAGAGACCGATGGATTGACAGGTCTGCTTACCCATAGCAAGAGCAAGGAGAGGCTGACAGTGGAGCTTTCCCGTGCCATACGTGAGAGAGCAACACTTTCTTTTGTCATGCTGGATATTGATCATTTCAAACAGGTGAATGATACCTATGGGCATCCTGCTGGAGATCGGGTGCTGAAAAGCCTTGCCAATATGCTTAAACAACGTTTGCGTCAGTACGATATCATAGGCCGTTATGGCGGCGAAGAGTTTGTACTGGTCCTGCCCAACACAGATGCGGAAATGGCAAAAATTGTTCTGGATACGTTGCGGGTTACCTTCAGTGAAATCGGTCATTCCAGTGATGATGGACTTTTTCACTGTACGTTTAGTTGCGGGATCGCTTCATACCCTGAATTTGACAAAATCATGAGCCTCAATCATGAGGCGGATCAAGCACTCTATAAAGCCAAAAAGAATGGCAGAAATCAGGTGTTGATTGCTAAGAAAACTCATTGAAATGTGAGTAAGCCGTTACTTTCAGTTACGTGCCAATAACACACCTAATCGCTGAAAGCATGTGCGATTTAATGTAAAAGCTTCGGGTCAATCAAGGCAATGCAACCTGAGTTTGGGTTGATAGGGGAAATTGAGCAGTAGCCCTTCATGTCCGGGTGTTTTGCCGTGAAGATGTATTGAGCATGCCGTGCCAGCTCTTCTGAATGGTAGGGGCCGTAAAGATCCATTTCGACGTTTAATAAATATTCAATCATAACCGCACCATCCTTAGCTGAAAAAAAATCGCTGATCATCAGCTTGTTACAGTTTAATTTATCGGCGATTGCAGCAAAATATTTAGCACTGTTTTCCAAGCTGAGAAAAAGAAGGCATCAATATTGCTTATCGCTTATTTACTTATTGGTTTTGATTGGGGCTGTAACGTTTAACAATTTCTGTGTGATCTCAATGTGATGCCTGATTTGAATCAAAAAGCATGGAGAAGGAGTCTGCTATGGAGCCTGAAGAGAAGTTCTCAATTCGAAAGTTGCTTAAGGTGATGGTAGAGAAAGATGCATCCGATCTTTATCTGACTGTGGGTGCACCACCGGGTTATCGGATCAATGGCGTGCTTCGCAGGCTTGGCGATACAGATCTGACACCGATTAATACGGAGAAACTGGCCGGGGCGCTCATGACAGAGAAACAAAAAGCTGCATTCTCTGAAGATATGGAGATGAATGTGTCTGCTGCCTATCCGGGGCTGGGCCGGTTCCGGGTGAATATTTATCGACAACGGGGCTCCGTTGGCCTTGTGATCAGGCAGATCACCACAGAAATCGCAAGTATCGATGATTTGAAACTCCCGGATATTTTCAAAGAGATTTCGATGACAGCGCGTGGCCTGGTATTGATGGTGGGTGGCACAGGCTCGGGTAAATCCACCTCTCTGGCAGCGATGGTCGATTGGCGAAACAGCAATCAGGCCGGGCACATTATTACCATCGAAGATCCGATTGAATATATGCATAAACATAAAAAATGTTTTGTAACACAGCGCGAAGTCGGCACGGATACCATTTCATTTCAGTCTGCCTTGAAAAACACACTGCGTCAGGCACCGGATGTTATTCTGCTGGGGGAGATTCGAGAACGGGATACGATGGAACACTCGATTGCCTTTGCTGAGACAGGACATCTGGCGATGGCAACATTGCATGCAAACAATGCCAATCAGGCTATCGAACGCATTCTGAACTTTTTTCCTGAGGAGCAGCATCAACAGATTTATATGAATCTGGCGATGAATCTGAAAGCGATTCTGTCACAGCGGCTGGTCAAAACTGTGGATGGAAAACGGGCTGTTGCAATTGAGGTTTTGGTGAATACACCACGTATTTCTGATCTTATTTTGAAAGGTGATATTGGCGCCATTAAGGAGACGATGGAAGGTGGTGCGCAATATGGCATGGTGACATTCGATCAGGCTCTGTTACAGCTATGGAAGGATGGACGTATTGCAGAGGTGGAAGCTTTGCGGAATTCAGACTCTCCAAACAATCTCCGTTTGCTGATGAAAATGGATAAACTTGAAACTTCAGAAGATGATGCAAGTGGCATTGATCAGATTCTTGCGTCCGGCGAAGGAAGTGAGCAGAGCGGTTATAAACTTGAAATTGACTCAGATGTCAGACGTTCTGACTAATTATTCTAATTCGTGGTGGTATTGATTGATTGATCCGAAGCAATGGCCGTTTTGTGGCGAGTTGAATGATTGCCATGGCATGTGCACCTATCTTTTACTTTTTTAGAATGAATTTTTGATGGGGTGAGGCCTCATGTATTCTTTATCCAAGGCGCGATAATTGGATTGCGAACGTTTCATGGTGAATCACCACAGCATGGATTATAATGATAGGTAACCACTAAAAAAATGCGGTCTGGATGGATCGCCCAGGAGGTATGGTATGTTAATCAGATTGGGAACAGTAATTTTAGCATTAGGAGTTGCATTACTGATGACACCCGCGAATGTTTTGGCGGATGGTGGTCAGCATGACGCTGGTCAGAAAGCCGAAAAGATGAAACGTCCCGGTGGTCATGTAATGGAGCGCAAAGGCATCGCTAATGAACGTCCTGGCGGCGAGGTCATGGAACGTCCCGGTGGCCATGTAATGGAGCGCAAAGGCATCGCTAATGAACGCCCTGGTGGCGAGGTCATGGAGCGTCCCGGTGGTCATGTAATGGAGCGCAAAGGCATCGCTAATGAACGTCCTGGCGGCAAGGTCATGGAACGTCCCGGTGGCGAGGTGATGGAGTAGTCCAAACCTTTGACGATCATAGTCGATGATAAATGAACCCCCTTAGCTTTGGCAGAGGGGTAGGAGTGTAGGTGATGATCAGGTATCTTATTTCTCTAATGGCTGTTCTGTTCTTGTGGCCAGCAGTAGTTCTGGCCGATCTGTCGGGAACCTGGATCGGCGATGACGGTGGCCGTTATTATCTTCGTCAGGTCGATTCAAACATCTACTGGTATGGTGAGCGGGAAGTTTCTAATCCTGCATGGGCCAATGTCTTTTATGGTAAGCTGAGTGGTGATCGTATCGAAGGTCGTTGGGCTGACGTGCCAAAGGGGCGAACCAACAGTGCCGGTAAGTTAAGGCTGAAAATCAAACACAACGGCAATATCCTTGTTGCTACGGAGAAGTCGGGCGGTTTTGGTGGTAATCAGTGGACCAGAGATGGGTATAGCTCACCGCGAACACAACCGCCTAAAAAACATGTTACAAAGCATAGAAATCTCAAAGAAGACTGTATTGAATTTGATCCAAACAGGGCTCAAGTAAAACGGATTGAGCGCCGTTGGAAGATTGTCGATGGCAGCCACTGGCTCTTTGATTTTGGTGGCAAGAAGGGTGAGGCAATAAAGGCGATGGGTGTGATTCGTCATTATGGCATCAACCAATCCTGTTATGTTGGTCGGCCTCAGCCGTCACTGAAATACCTGCTGGTATCAGGATCGGCCCCATCTGGCGCAACTTCGCAAGAGGATTGTATCGCTTTTAATCCCAATAAAATTCAAGTGAAAAAGGTGAATGATAGCTGGAAGATTGTCGATGGCAGCCATTGGGTGTTCGATTTTGGAAGCAAGGCAAAAGAGGCTCAGACCGGGTTTGCAGTAATTAGGAAACATGGGTTTAATCGCTCCTGTTATGTTGGCAGGCCTCATCCCAGCTTCGAATATCTGAGACGCGAATGATATAAGCATTCCGAAGTCTTAAAACGACAGTAATATATCCTGACAGAGTCGGGCGGTTTTCCGCTCGATTCTGCCTTTGGGTTCGATCTGGTAACGAAATATCTCTCTATGAAGTTGTTCTTTTCTCTCATTGTCAGATGGGTCAGCCTTGAACTTCCCGAGCAGTTTTTTACTGACGCCATTTTCCACGGTCATCATTGCGGCAAGCATCTCCTCACGTTGTGCAAAGCGAAGATATTGATTCCCCGGATGGGGGGTGCCCTCACTTGATGTGTAGTGATGAAACATCGCATCTGTGAGCATATCTTCTTCAAACCCCAGGCTTTTTGGATCAACACCTCTGGCGAGCGCAAAGAGATAGGCCTGAGCACAGCGAATGCAGTTGTGGCACCAGCGAGAGTACGGCGAAATTTCCATATCACAGCTCATGCGATATTTTTCATAGGCTGTAAATGAATCAAGTAATAACTGGTTAATGGCAAAGTTGCCCAGCCCGCCAATCGGATTTACTACCGTAACCTTTCCATCTGTGAGTTTGGTAACCATGGTCGCCATCTTTCGGGCCGTGAATTGCGTCTGCATCACTTTCAGGGGTGCGATCAGCCCTTGACGATGCACCCTGTTCAATGAATTGTTAAATTCGTTGCTGAGAATAATGGTGGGAGCTGCGTAGTAGTAACAGAACGGGAGCATGCCCAGCACGTAAACAAAGTGGAGATAGCACTGCCGTAGCTGACTCTCCGGTCGTTCCAGAATCTCATAGTCTGACAGTAGCAGAAGTTCATTACGAAGCTCATCACAGTGAACAGTAAATTCCTGTTCAAACTCTGCTTTTACCCGCTCCCTGTGTGCATGCATGCGCGGCTGAACGCACTGCATGATATTAACCGGGTGAACTTTATACGTCAGCCGTTGCAGCAGTGCCAAACTGAGCAGACTGTCCTTGCCGTAGCTGAAGGGTAGTACAACCCTTTCTGTGTTCCAATCCCTCTTCTCTTTTGGCAGAGGTGCATCTGCTCTGTTTATAAATGTAGGTCTGAGCGCTCTGAACCGATTCAGGATATCCCCGGCTTCATCGTGCTCTACATATTGGATTATGTTGGGAATCGATGCTTCAAAAGCATCATGGTAAAATTGCATGAATCGTGGAGCAGGTGTGTCGTAGTGAATCTCTGAGTGCTCCAGCATCAGCGGGGTAATCAATGTGGTTACATATGCGAGTTCCTGAATCAGTGCCTCTTTGGCAGGGTAGGCCTGCCAAACGGCTTCGGGATAACTAAAGGTGCACGGCGAGGCATGGAAATGATCGCCGGTGATTTCAACTGAGAAACCCCGGCCGGTCGGTGACGTTCTGATCTGCACGTCGGTCAGGCTTCAGGTAGTCTGAAAAAAGAGCTGGTCAGGGCGTTCCCCCGGAGGGTCCGATCCGTTTTTCCATTTGTCGATCGAGTGGCATATTCAGGTTCCTGGATTTAGGCGTTGGTTGCTGCATTTGGTCTGGCGGTTGTGCTGCGTTCATGTTTCTATTTTCTTCTTTCAGTTGTTGCTGTTTTAGATGCTGCTCTTGGCGAACCTCTTTTTTCACCCTGGGTGTTTGTGGTTGCCATTTTTTTACGTCATCCTGCTGTTGATCGGAAGCAAAAGCAGATGAACCAGTCAGAGCAAAGAGTGCAGTGATTAAAATTGAGATGGTTTTTTTTAGCATACATCACCTCGAGAGAGTCTATGCTTATTATGTAGACCAATTGGGGCTAAAAAACCAGCAAAATAACTTTTTACTGGCTGATATCATTGATGATTCACGTTAAAGCCCACCGGAAAACCGGTGGGCTTTTGTGTTTAAGTCGTGCATACCTGAAAGTTGTGCATGCCTGAGAAAAAATCTGTCGGTATCAGGAATCATCATGGCCTTCGTGATTTCTGCGCTCATGACGCTCATAGCGGCGTTTTTCATGATCACGTTGATCATCACGGTATGCATGGCGTTTTGCTGCACGGTAATCACGCCAGCGGTTTTCAGTACGGTGACCATAACCCTGAGCGACATAACGACCATGGCGATGATGAAAATAGTGTTTAGCTTTATGATGGCGGCTTTGATAGTCATGTTGATGGTGGTTGTGACGATCATGAGTCGCTTTGTGGGTCCTGTATCTATGTTTGATAACATGGCTGCGTTGAGGCCGTGGATGATGATAGGCCACAGCAGATTGGCGCTGGTTACCGATGATAGCACCGGCAACGGTTCCGAGTACTGCACCAAAAATAGCACCTTCTACGGCCCGATGCTGGTTTGAACCGATGATGGCTCCGCTTGCACCGCCGACGATGGCACCGGTGACCATGGCTTGATCCTGATACGATGCGGCATGGGTGACGGGCGAAACGAAGAGTGCTGAGCTTAATAATATCGCAATCATGAAGGCGTTTTTCATAACAATTCTCCTTTGGGAAGGGTTCCCTTTACATCAACAAGTTTAGGTTGCCTGAGATTGGCAACAATGCGGAAGATCTGCATCACGGGTGTGAAAATTCCGCTATGAGAGATGAGGCTCAATTAAAAAAGCGTACAAACAGTGCTGACATGCGCGCATACCATCAGATAGGGTGCGCCTCATGGCGATTCGAGAGATTTTAATATACCCGGATGATAAGCTGCGTGAGGTAGCTAAACGGGTCACATTTCCGCTTGCGGATGAAGTGAATACTTTGATTCAGGATATGGCTGATACGATGTACGATGCACCGGGCGTTGGCCTTGCGGCGACTCAGGTGGGTGCGCCGTTGCGCATTGCCATCACCGATACGGACTGGCGCAGCGATGAGGTGCGTCATGAAAAAGGTGGTGAGCCTGTTGCAGCGCGCAATTTGAAGGTTTGGATCAATCCTGAGTTCACATGGAAAGTTGATACGTTGGTCAGCTGGGAAGAAGGCTGCCTTTCGGTGCCTGAGGTTTATGAAGATGTTGAGCGTCCTGCGGCTGTTCGTCTGCGCTGGCAGGATACGGAAGGTGAGACCCATGAAGCGGATTTTGAAGGCTTTCAGGCTGTCGCATTGCAACATGAATTTGATCATCTCGATGGCATTCTTTTTATCGATAAACTGTCTCGGCTGAAGCAAAATATGATCAAAAAGAAGCTGAAAAAACGTAAAAAAATTGAAAATTCTTAAAATATTGATTGAAAATGGCTAAAAAGTGAAATTTTCGATTCGTGTTGTCTTTGCTGGAACACCTGCTTTTTCGGTGGGTTGTTTGCGTGCCTTGCTGGATGCTGAAGGCATTGAGGTTGTGGGTGTTGTGTCTCAGCCGGATCGCAAGGCGGGACGTGGTATGAAACTAACACCATCCCCGGTTAAGAAAGCTGCACTGGCTGCCGGTGTCGATGTGATTACACCTGACTCGTTGAAAAATGACCCGGAAGCACTTGCCTGGATGCAAGCAAAAAAGGCCGATGTTCTGGTGGTGGCCGCATTTGGTATGATTTTGCCTAAATCATGGTTGGATGCACCTGCTGTGGCACCGATTAATGTGCATGCATCGCTGCTTCCCCGATGGAGAGGAGCGGCACCGATTGAACGTGCATTATTGGCAGGTGATGCTGAAACAGGTGTGGGAATCATGCAGATGGAAGAGGGGCTTGATACCGGTGGTGTCTACGCTGAATCCAGATTGCCTATTACGAATCAAACAACGGGTGCCGAACTCTGGTTTGCGCTTGCCGATATGGGTGCGAAGCTGTTGCTTGATTCATTGGCAGGTATTGTTTCCGGGGCGTTAACGCCGATACCTCAGGATGCATCTCAAACCACCTATGCAAAAAAGCTCAGCAGTGAGGAGCGAGTGATTGACTGGTCGCAGTCGGCTGAGTTGATTGATCGCACCGTGCGCTGTTTTTCTCCCAAACCGGGAGCAAGGGCGATGTTTCGTGGCAAATGGCTGAAAATTGTACGGGGTGAAGTTGTACATGGTTCAGTCAACTTCGTGGCTGGAACTGTGGCCGATGATACACATCTGGATATTGCTTGTGGTGATGCTGCTTCCGGGAGCGGTTCAGTTTACCGCATGCTGGAAGTGCAGCCGGAAGGTAAACAGGTGATGGGTGCGGATGCTTTTCTTCGTGGTGCACAGTTGAAAAAAGGTAATCTTCTTGCAGGGAGTGAAAAATCTTGAATATTCGCATGCTTGCGATTGATGCGCTTGACCATATTCTGAATAAACATCGAAAGGCTGATGATGTTCTCAATCATTTGATGGTTGAGGTGATTGAGGAACCCCGGGACCGCCATCTTTTGCATGAGATGGTTTATGGTGTGCTTCGGCATTATTTTTCTCTGGAAGCTAATTTTTCGCGTTATTTGAAACAAAAACCGGGTGAATTTGCGCGGCTTTCTCTGTTTGTTGGCGTTTATCAGGTTCGTTATATGCGGGTGCCTGTGCATGCGGCTGTGAGTGAAACGGTGGATGCGGTTAAACCGCGCGATCCGAAAGCTTCAGGCATGGTCAATGCGGTACTTCGGAAGGTTGCTGATGCTGAGCTACCATCGAAAATGAAACCTTATCAACGGGCTGAATTGCCTCGATGGATCTATGCATCCTGGCGGGATGCCTTTGGCGTTGATGTGGTTCGGGCAATCTCAGAGACTAATCAAAAGAAGCCGGAGTTATCGCTTGCTGTGTTTGGTGATCGCGATGTCTGGATGGCAAAGTTTCATGCTCAATTTGATGTCCAATTTGATGTCCAGTTTGATAAAATCGACTCGCAGGCTGTGAAGGGTGAGTTGTCACCCCATGCCGTGATATTGCCATCAGGAATATCGGTGACATCCCTCCCCGGATTTGAAGATGGAGAATTTCAGGTGATGGATCAGGCGGCACAAAAAGCTGTGTTGACACTACAGGTGAAAGCAGGGGACAGGATACTCGATATTTGCGCTGCCCCCGGTGGTAAAAGTGCTTTGCTTGCACGCAAATATCCAAAAGCCGAAGTGATTGCTGTTGAATTGAGTGAGAAGCGCATTCCCCGTTTACAGGAGAACCTCGAACGTGTGAAGGCTGGTAACGTGACGGTGCTCCAGGGCGATGCAACAGCACTGGAAGTGCCGGACTGCTCGATTGATGCGATCCTGCTTGATGCGCCATGTACGGCATCGGGTGTGATTCGCCGGCACCCGGACGCAAAATTCCTGAATGACAAAGAGACTGTGGCACGCCATTCAGGTTTACAGAAGAAGATGGTTTCAGAAGCACTTCGTGTATTGAAACCGGGGGGTCAGCTTGTCTATGCCGTTTGCTCCATTCACCCGGAGGAGAATGAGCAGGTTGTGGAAGGTTTTGCTGAGCTGCAATCGATGCAGCGGATTTTTCCAACAGAGCATCACGATGGCTTTTTTATTGCGAGTTTATTAAAACTAAAACAGTAGTCATTTTTTTCCGGGTAAATATTCAACATGGTTACGATCCAATTCAAGAAAAATCATGCCTTGCCGATAACTTATTTTATCGTGAATACTTTTTTAAAACAGAGGCTTATATTCATCATTTTTATAGGCGTGACCTTATCGCTATTTCTTGGGTGGGTTTTTTACGAAAAAGAGACAGAAAATATAATGCTGGCATTTAAAAAAGATGTTGATGATAAAGAAGCTGCATTGGAAAGAGAGCTACTACTTAATCTGGAAACGTTATATTCTGTCAAGGGATTGTTTGAACATTCAGATCATGTAACACCTGTAGAATTTCAGAAAATGACACAGAGTATTTTTATTCGGCACAAAGATATTCAGGCCCTTGAATGGATACCAAAGGTGCTTCATTCTGAGCGTGAAACCTATGTGAATAAACGTAAAAAAGAATACCCTGACTTTGAAATTACTGAGCGTGAAAAACAAGGCAACATGGTGCGTGCGAGTGAACGGGATGTGTATTTCCCTGTTTATTATGTAGAGCCTTTGGCAGGCAATGAGGTTGCATTTGGTTATGACCTTGCTTCAAACAAAAAACGACAAAAAACCTTGGAGTTATCTCGGGATCAGGCAAAGTTATTTTCGACAGTCAGCATTACGCTTGTACAGGAGGAAACGAGCCAGAAGGGTTTTCTAACTTTTATGCCTGTATACAAAGGTCATCCTGTGACGGTTGATAAACGCCGTGAAAATCTGCGCGGCTTTGTGCTGGGTGTGTTTCGAATCGCCGATATATTCAACAGTGCGATTCAAACTACCACAGCTCAGGGCATGAACTTATTACTTGCGGATGTCACGGATGGGTTTCCAGAGACGCTTCATATTGACCCTTTTTCAAAAGAGACTGATTTTATATTACAGTCGAAGTTCAAATATTCAAAAAAACTTGCCAGATTTGGTAATCGAGAATGGGCGATCATTGCCACACCTACGCAGGGATATATTGCCGAACGTAGAGGTGTTTTGCCATATACAATAGCGATCTTTGGAATAACATTTGTGATTTTCGGTGCTGTTTACACGTTGGGTGTTATGCGGCGTTCAGCAATCATTGAAGAAACTGTTTTGGAACGAACCACAGATTTGAATCAGGCTAAAAAAGAGCTTGAAGAGCTAGCACTGACAGACCAGCTCACCAATATTGCCAATCGAAGACGTTTTGATGAATCGATGGCGGTTGAATGGAAACGATCGATTCGTGAAAAGACGCCAATATCACTGATGATGATTGATATCGATCATTTTAAGCAGTTTAATGATACGTATGGGCACGTAGCTGGTGATAAATGTTTAATATATGTTGCACAGGCTTTGCAAAAATCGCTGCATCGATCAAGCGATCTGGTTGCGCGGTACGGGGGTGAAGAATTTGTTGTTGTTTTACCGGGCACCGAAGATGCTTTTACACCTGCAGAAGCGAGCAGGAGCAATATCGAAAATTTACGTCTCCCGAATGAAAAATCGAGTGTATCGAAATATGTCACGATCAGTGTAGGTGTTGCCACAATGGTTCCTGAAAATGATTCATTACTTAGCGAATTTATCGGCAAAGCCGATCGGGCATTGTATGAAGCAAAAGAAACTGGCCGTAATAAGGTTTACAGGCTGTGAGAAATATCAGCACATAAATATACACAGCCAGATCCTGAGACAGCTGGTGCGGATGAGGCCATAAATGAGTAGCTTCGCCACATGACTGAGCAACGATTGATGAAAGATGGTCTTGGCGAAGATGCGGTTGAGCGTATCATTACTGCACTTGCATTGAGTATCCCAAATTTCCCTGTGAAGCAATTTCGTAAAGATGCTTTGAATGGCATTGAAACACTGGAGCTTAAAGCGCGTGTTCATCATCTCATTGACGTGTTGCATCAATATTTACCTGATGATTTTGAAGAGACTGCGGCACTGCTGATCAAGATGGAAACGCATTGGGATTATGGTGATGAAAATGATCCATTGCGCTGGTTTGCCGCCTGGCCGGTGACTGATTATGTGGGTGTGCATGGTCTGGAGCACCCGGAAATATCACTCAATGTTTTGAAACATCTGACATCACTTTTTTCTTCAGAGTTTGCCATTCGGCCATTCATTAAGCGACATCAGGCCATAACATTTGAGCACCTCAAACAGTGGTGCTGTGATCAGGATGAACATGTTCGCCGTCTTGCCTCAGAAGGGACACGTCCAAGATTGCCCTGGGGACAACAATTGCCTCATTTTATTGCTGACCCTGCGCCTGTGTTGCCATTGCTTGAGTCTTTAAAGGACGATGCAAGTGAATATGTGCGGCGATCGGTGGCAAATAACCTGAATGATATTTCAAAAGATCATCCTGATTTGGTGATTGAAACATGCCAGAGGTGGCTCGGATCGGCGAGCAAAGAGGGTTTAGAGCATAAAGAGACGCGTAAAGATCGACAATGGCTGGTTCGTCATGCCACGCGTACGCTGGTGAAGGCAGGGCATTCTGATGTGTTTGCGTTGCTTGGTTTTACATCCGATCCGAAAGTGGCCCTGCAATCGTTTGTACTAGAAGATGCTGCGATTGGTCTGGGTGAAAGTGCTGTGTTTGATATTGTGCTGCAATCAACATCATCCAATGTTCAAAAGATGGTGCTGGATTATGCGGTTCATCACAGGAAAAAAAGCGGTCAACTTACGGCCAAGGTGTTTAAACTCAGGACGCTTACATTACAGCCAAACGCATCCGTTGAAGTGCGTAAGGCACATGCATTCAAGCAGATTACAACCCGAAAGTATTACTCAGGCGAACATGTTATTGAGTTGTTAATCAATGGTGTTGCGCTTGGGAGTGTGAACTTTGAACTGTCCGTTCCCTGATTGTTCTTGATTGTTCTTTGGCGGGAGCGATAGGCTTTGCCGATGTCGAATGAGATTCAAAAATTAATTCCCGATTTGTCACACTTAAAAGGTGTGCGTGTGATTGCTGCCATGAGTGGCGGGGTGGATTCATCGGTGATGGCGGTGCTGCTTAAAGAAGCCGGTGCGGATGTGATTGGTGTGTTTCTCAATGTTTGGGATTACACGCGTGATGACAGCAAAAGCCATGGCACCTGTTGTGCGCTGGAAGACTCCTATGATGCACGGCGCGTGGCTGATCTGATCGATATTCCATTTTATAGCATGGATATGCGCGAGAGCTTCCGACGTGATGTGATTGATCCGTTTGTGCATGATTATGAAACAGGACGTACGCCGAACCCGTGTGAACGTTGCAACCGATTTGTGAAGTTTGGCGCATTGTTGGATGTGGCGGATCAGTTGGAAGCTGAATATGTGGCCACAGGCCATTATGTGCAGCGAAAAGATGCGGAAGATGGTGTGCACATCTTTAAAGGTGATGATGCAAAAAAAGATCAGACCTATTTTCTGGCAACCACGGGACGGGAACAGATTTCACGCATTCTGTTTCCTGTCGGTCATCTTGAGAAAGAGGATACACGTAAACTGGCTGTGCATTATAATCTGCCAACAGCGGATAAACACGAAAGTCAGGATATTTGCTTTATCCCGGAAGGTGATCGCATTGTGTTTCTCAAGCGTGAGGGTGCAACAGCAGGCTTTCGTGAAGGCGATATTGTTGATGCCGATGGCAATATATTGGGCAAACATCAGGGCATTGCTCACTTTACATTGGGCCAGCGCAAAGGTTTGGGACTGCCGGGTGGGCCATGGCATGTGGTGGGGCTGGATGGGACATTGGCTCGGGTCACGGTTGCTCCGCCTGAAGATGCCATGATCAGTCGGGTGGATGTGCAAGATCTCACATGGATTCGTTTGCCAGAGAAGGGTGAGAAGGTCGAAGTGAAAGTACGTTATCAGATGAAGCCTGCGGCTTGTGAGCTGGAGATGCGCGAAGGTGTGCATCTGGTGTTTGATACACCACAGAAGCCGACAGCACCGGGTCAGGTGGCCGCTTTTTACAGCGGCAGTGAACTGCTTGGTGGGGGAATTGTGAGTGCCGCGAATTGATTTAAATATGACGAATGCCTTTGAAGAAATAAATCAATAAAAACAATGGATTAGAGTGTTTTTGTCTGGTTTTTAAAAAATATTTTGTTAAATAATATAGATTATATCCATTTTTCTATATTTTTCTATGAATTTACAATAATTCTATTTTTGTGTTGGCTGATGTATGTGCCCTCTCAATCGATTGCTATTTGCTGAGACTTGTTTTCTTAGGGGGTTTCTGAAAAACATATGTCTATGTGGTTTTTCAGAAGAGCATGGGTGGCCTGCACGGATGCTCTGGCTTTTTCAGAGCATCCTTAGCTTTTCTTTTGAAAATGTAAGTCTTTGCACTCAGGGCATATGCCGTGGGAGAAATCTGCTTCAGAGTGCTGATTGATGTATACTTCTAGCTGACTCCAAGAACCCTGATCATCGCGAATCTTTTTGCAGTATGCACAGATGGGAATAATGCCTTGTAACTGTTTTACTTGTGCGAGGCTGTTTTGAAGCTCTTGGATGAGTGTTTCTTTCTGTTTGTGAACAACATCCAGGTTTTTAATCATATTTCCAAATGCATTCCCAAGTTCAGAAACTTCATCTTTTAATAAATAGACAGGCCACGGTGTTTTATCTCCCTTGCCATAGGTAGTGACAGCCTGAGCCATTTTTCTCAAGGGTGAGGTGATTCTTATTGAGATAAAATAGGCCAGAAGACCGAGCAGAAAAAGTGTGAGTGTGGTAAGAATATAAAGACTTATTTTTGATTGTTTGAGGAGATCAGACGTTCTGTTTTCAGCATGTTTGAGTTCACTTTGTTCGATTTCGATGAGTGTTTTGAATGTGGACGAAAACTCATCGATGATCGTTTCATATTGAGTGAAAAGTTGTTGATTTAAAGGCTGGGACATCTCTTTTTGCGTGAATAACACTTCGGCCTGCCGGGCTAGCTTTTTTTGTTGTGAAATGAGTTTGGTAAAGAGGTTTTTCTCCAATGCTTCATCGTTATGTTTTGTGAATGCGGTTTGCTGGAAGAGGGCTGTACGTATTTGAAAATTGTTAAGCCAGACTTGAAATTCATCTTTTTCAGCTGAGTCACCTGAGATTAAATAGGCCAGGCTCTCCTGAATGGCTTCAAATGTCTCAGCTGAGATGCTCTGAACTTGCTGAAGTGATCGACCATGGAATTCCATAGATTCAATCGTTGTTGTTTCAATTTTAGTGGTCATGTAGATATCCACCGAAAAAATAATCAGGCCTGCTGCTGTAAACCCTCCGATGAGTTGTGTTCTGATATTCATATTTATCAAGATTAGTATATTTGATATGACTTGTCATTTGTTGGGCATTTGTTTGTTCCCCGCGCTTCGCGGGAGAATGCCCTAAGTTACATTGCCCTCCTTATCCTCTCGCTGCGCGTGAGAATAAGGCGTTCAAGCAGAATCCTTTCAGGACCAGGCCTCCTTCGACCCCTCCTAAAAAATCATATGATAAATATCATATGTTTTCTAAGGATGGGAGGCGGGGTTCCGCTTAACGCGTTCATTATATGGTTCAAGATGCTCTGAAAATAATGTCCGTGCAGGCCATGGGAAGTTTATCAGAATGTTGCATGTAAGTGACTGGTGTTTCCTCTGCTTACAAAAGAAGAATTTTAGCGTTGGGTGCTGATTCAGTAGACGAGGCAGGGACTCATTTTTTTTGTTGTATGGCGTTTATATTGGCGTATGTTTGATAGCGGTGATTATGAATCATATTACGATCATCAGCGGGATGTGAGTTGTGCAACGGTGTGTATCAATGCTTCGATATTGAAGGGTTTGGAGAATGAAAATATATTGGGCATTTTTGACACATCATTTTGCATACCATCAGCATAACCCGTGATGAAAATGATGGGAATATCATCTTGCAACGCACGAATCTGTTTTGCAGCCTCCGAGCCATTACATTGAGGCATTGCCATATCCAGTATGACGACATCAATACTGTCAGCTTCTGCTGAAAAAGCAGCGATTGCCTTTAGGCCATCTTCAGCTTGCAATACGCTGCAACCAAAATCTATGAATGCTTTGCTTATGGCTTCTCGTAATATGGTTTCATCATCTGCAATGAGAATGACTTTGCCGCTCAAATCGGGCGTTTCCACCGTGTTTTGAAACGGGTCAATTGTTTTTGAAGTTTCGTGGCTCAGTGGAATGTAGAGCTGAAAGGTCGTTCCTGCGCCTTTTTCGCTTTCCACTTCAATCGCGCCGCCAAAGCGGGTGATGCAACCGTATGCCATGGCCAATCCAAGGCCTGTCCCTTTATCAATACTTTTGGTTGTGAAAAAAGGTTCGAAAATTTTACTGACATGTTTACGGTCAATGCCAACCCCGTTATCATGTATACTCATACGGGCAAATGAAGATGTTTCAAGGTTTGGGTGTTGATGATGAAAATTTTCGTCTGCTTCAAAGATGGTCAGCGAGATATCAATTTGTGGTGCGCTGACATCTTTAACCGCATCACGGGCGTTATTTAGAATATTCAGCATAGCCTGTTGCAATTGTGATACATCACAGCAAAGCATCAGTTCTTCGTTTTTAGTGTGGCATTTAAGGTGTATGTTTTTTGGTATGCCGACCTGCGCCAGCTTTAAGGTTTCACGCATGAATTCGCATGCTGAAAAAACGGAAGTGTTAACACTGCCTTTTCGTGCAAAAGCCAGCAGTTGTTTGATCAGATCAGCACCACGCTCGCTTAATATCTGAGTGTGCTCGAGATGTTTTAAGGCTTTATCATCGCTCACATATTTTCTAATGAGATAAATATTACCCATGATGCCGGCAAGAATATTGTTAAAATCATGGGCGAGACCACCGACCAGCGTGCCCAGCGCCTCCATCTTTTGGGATTGACGAAATTGCTCCTCGACCTGTTGGCGTTCGGAGATTTCAATATTAAGTTCTTCCACCTTTTTTTCCAGCGCGTGGTTCATCGCATGCAATCGGTCTGTCATGTTGTTAAATGTGTGGGATAATGTGCCGAGTTCATCATTGGAATAAATAGCGACTTTATTGGGCAGGTTATTACCTTCAGTTGCTTCACTGGTTGCTTGGGTTAGTGCAATGATGGGTCTGGTAATCATGCGTGCCAGAAAAATTGAAACGATCACGATGAAAAGTGAGGTGAATAAAAGTACGCTGATCAGGAATATTTTCAAATCCTCGATGGGTTCAAAAGCTTCGGATTGTTCGATGGTGGATACAAGCCCCCAGGCTGTTTTTTGAATATGTTTGGTTGCGCTTAAAGCGACTTTTCCATGGTAGTTTATTGCAGTTATAATGCCTCCTTCTTTATCCGATAATGCCTGAATGGCTGGTGATGTGCTCTCGGTTTTGGGTATTTTTCGTGTTAATGCTGCATCAGGGTCAAATCTTAACGGCGTTAAAAACATCACGTTGCCATGTTCATCACGTGTGACAAGATAAGATTCACCGGTTGCTCCCATGCCCGAATAATCGCTGACCATGGCAAGAATATTCGAAACATCTGATACAATGACAAGGATACCAATGAGCTTGTTTTGCAGATAGAGGGGTCCTGATAATGTCATTTGCAGCTGGCCCTGCGCATTGCGGAAAAAGGTAGAAAAATCTTTTTCATGGGGGGGGGTAAAAAGCATGGCTTGATTTGGGTGTGGCTTTCCAATCATCGGAACATCGGTGGAAGCCTGTACCATGCCATCGGGCGATAAAACAGAGATTCGTTTGAAACTGCCAATTGAGGTTTGAGCATCGGTAAGTATCTGGTTCATTTTTGTTTGATCTGCAATCTTATGATCATGTAAAAACTTCACCAGACTTAGACGTAATTGTGTTCGGCTGGTGATGAGGGCGAGGCGTTCATAATTTTGTGTGATGATATTTTCAATTTGATTTTTCTGGATTGAGGCCACGAGTGTGAGATGATCAAATACCTGTTGGGTGACTGTTTGTGTTGCCGATGTAAAAAGAAGAAAACCACTTACACTGATCGCGATCAGCGATGCCGGTAGGAAAGCAAGCAGCAGTTTTGTGTAAATGTTCATCCGTTCCATCCTGTTGTGCAGCGATTGATGATGATCTGAATCAGCGATAAATAGCATAGCAAGGTTAACGCCAAGATGCCAAAAGATAGTGACTTTAAACAGATGAATGAATATAAAACCTGCGGAGTTGTTATGGTTATGCTATAAAAGAAGGCGTGGATATATATGCCTGAGATGTTCCAGTTTGAAGCGCAGGATGCACCTGTAGCGATGATGGCAGCGCGTTGGTCGGGCGAAGATCCGTTCGTAGCCGAGATTTTTTTTCAAAACAATCAGGCTTTGGAAGCGTTTGATGATCTGTTAGGGCATCGTCTGGTGGATGTGTTTGAAAATGTTTTGCGCTCGAGTGAGTTGCGTACATCGATGAGTGGGAATAATTTGTTAATACGCTTATTGCAGGAAGGACAGATCAAACATGTTCAGGGAGGGCTGGCACAAAAACGGGTTGGGCTGTTTGCCAGCGTGCAGGGAAAAACATCTAAAACCATTCAGTTGATACTCTTTGATACGACACAGCATTACCTTGACTCATTAACTGGCATTCTGGGCCGCGAGTTATTTTTTGATCGTCTGAAGATTGAATTGCTGCGTGCCGTGCGGGAAAAAACAGAGGTGCATTTATGTTTTCTGGATCTGGACGGGTTTAAACCGATTAATGATAGTTATGGGCATAGAGTCGGGGATGCTGTGCTTAAAGAGGTGGCACAAAGATTACAGTCTTTGGTTCGTCGCCATGAGAGTGTGGCACGTTTGGGCGGTGATGAATTCACGATATTGCTCTCTGGTGGTGGTATTGATTCGTTGAATTTTGCAGAAAGTAAAATCATCTCTGCAATAAATGCGCCATATCATGTGGATAAACAAATCATTGATTCTTTGGGTGTCAGTATTGGCATTGCCTGCTTTCCAAAATTGGCTGCCAAAGCAGATGAATTGGTTAGTTATGCCGATGATGCCATGTATGTGGCCAAAGCCAGAGGTAAAAATCAGGCAGTTTTATTTGAGCCAAGCATGCAAGGTTCTAAAAAACGTTGATTTTTCATGGTGGCACGTTGGGGTTGCATATGAAAGTGAAAAAGAAGGTGGTTGAAGTGGAGGGCTATTCAGTTCTTGGAAGTTGAACGTGCCTCTACTAGAGTCCCGCGCCTCACCGCAAGGGTGAATAGATCGAACCAAGTTAAAAGAGGACTTCATGGCTATTCAACGCACACTTTCCATCATCAAACCTGATGCCGTAGCGAAAAACGTAATTGGCGATATTATTCGTCGTTTTGAGGAGAATGGGCTTTCTGTTACAGCAACCCGTATGATTCATTTAAGCGCTGATCAGGCGGGCCGTTTTTACGCGGTTCACAAAGAGCGGCCATTTTTCAAAGACCTATGTGAATTTATGAGCTCAGGACCTGCCCTGGCGATGGTTTTGGAAGGCAGCAATGCCATCAATTTGAATCGCCAGCTGATGGGTGCAACGAATCCAAAAGAAGCTGAAGAGGGCACCATTCGTGCCGACCATGCTGATTCCATTGATGCAAATGCAGTGCACGGCTCTGACTCAGCAGAGAATGCTGCGATTGAGATTTCCTTTTTCTTTGGCGATCTCGATGTGAACAGTCGCCTGTAATTCATCTGTATTAAGCCCCTTCAATGAGCGAACAAACCCCGGAAACTCCTGCTCAGGATCGCACGCCTGAACAGATTGCTGTGCGCCGTGAAAAGCTGACTGCGATTCGTGAATCAGGTGAAGCATATCCGAACACCTGGCGACCCGACGCGATATCAGCTGAATTGCATGCAAAGTATGATGATGTAGAGGCTGAACAACTGCAATCTGATGCGGTGTCCGTTCGTGTGGCCGGACGTCTGATGGGTCACCGGGTGATGGGTAAATCCAGTTTCATGCATATTCAGGATGGCGCAGGGCGGATTCAACTGTTTTTGAATCGTGATGCGCTGGGTGGCGCTGAAATCTACAATCCAACCAAAAAATGGGATTTGGGCGATATTGTAGGGGCTGAAGGCACACTGTTTCAAACCAAAACAGGCGAGCTTTCGATCAAGCTTAATCATATCGAGCTGATTTCCAAATGTCTTCGCCCATTACCTGAAAAATGGCATGGTTTAAGTGATAAAGAACTTCGATATCGCCAGAGATATGTTGACCTTATGGTGACGCCTGAGTCACGGAATATCTTCCGCACACGATCAAAAGCGGTGTCGCTTCTTCGCCGGGGGCTGGAAGATAAGAGTTTTATGGAAGTGGAAACACCGATGCTTCAGGCTTTACCCGGTGGTGCTGCGGCGCGTCCGTTTGTAACTCACCATAATGCACTGGGCATGGACTTGTTCCTGCGTATTGCGCCTGAGCTTTATTTGAAACGTCTTGTTGTGGGCGGTTTTGAACGTGTGTTTGAAATCAATCGAAATTTTCGCAATGAGGGGCTGGATGCAACGCATAACCCTGAATTTACGATGGTGGAATTTTATCAGGCTTATGCGGATTTTAATGATGCGATGGATACCACTGAATCACTGATTCGTGGTGTGGCGGATGGTTTGAGTGTTTCCAGGGTCGAGTGGGATGGTGTTGAAGTTGATCTTGCCCAGCCATTCAAACGTATCAGGCTGGATGAATCTGTGTTTGAGAAGCGCCCTGACCTGCGTGGCCATGCCAATGACAAGGCGTTGCTGGCAACCATTTGTTTGCAGGAAATTGAAAATTTCAAACCGTTGATTACCTGGAAGGCAGGTCATTATCTGACAGCCCTTTTTGAAGCGCTGGTTGAAGATACGTTAGATCAACCGACATTTGTGACACATTATCCGGTTGATGTATCACCACTGGCACGGCGAAATAATGAAGATTCAACGGTTACAGATCGTTTTGAGCTCTTCATTGCTGGCAAAGAAATTGCTAATGGCTTCTCTGAGCTTAATGATCCGGATGATCAACGTGGTCGTTTTGTGGCTCAGGCGCAGGCAAAAGCTGCTGGCGATCTTGAAGCTACTGGTGTGGATGAAGATTATTTACGTGCACTGGAGTATGGCATGGCACCGACTGCAGGCGTTGGCATCGGTGTAGATCGTCTGGTTATGATGTTAACAGAACAGCATTCGATTCGGGATGTTTTATTGTTTCCTCATATGCGACCCGAGTAAAAAACTAAAATCGGTGGTAGGTTAAGATGCATGCAGGATTGATAATGACCAAAGATGTGATTAGTTGCCTTCAGGATCAGAAGGTGTCTGATATTATCGATATTCTCAACGAAAATTCATTTCGAATGATTCCTGTTGTTGATGAAAACAACAAAATTCTTGGCGCGCTGAATACGATCAATCTGCTTTCCAAACTTGTGCCTGAATACATCGTGAAAGGCTATTTGAAATCAATTCCATATGCACCGGATATGGGATTGCTTCGCAAACATTATAAGCAGATTTTAGATATCGAAGTGGCTGAATTGATGGACAGGAACCCGACCATCGTGCATGAAAATGAATCACTTCTTTCAGTGACTGCTGAGTTGATTACGCATGACCGTTTTGAGTATGCGATGGTTGCCAATAAAGACAATGAATTGGTAGGTATCATTGCCAGTAGCGATGTATTGCGCTGCTTAGGAAAATTTACACCTGAGGAATTATTTGATGCATGATGAAACAGTGAGCCAAGTAATTTTTGGACTGGACCCGACCTGGGTCGCAGTATCGCTTTTGCTGATTGTGTATGTCGTCATTATGGCCGAAAAATTCAATCGTGCCGTTCTTTCTTTGTTGGGCGCAGGCATGATGATTCTCTGTGGTGTGATTACGCAGGAACAAGCTGTAGCCGGCATTGATTTTAATACGATTGGCCTGCTGACTGGTATGATGGTGATTGTGGCGATCAGTCAGAAAACAGGGATGTTTCAGTTTGTCGCCATTAAATCAGCAAAAATGGTGAAAGGGGACCCCTGGGGTATTTTACTGGTTCTCTCGGTTGTAACAGCTGTGTTTTCCGCGTTTCTTGATAATGTTACGACCGTGTTACTAATTGCCCCAGTGACACTGTTGATTACCGATGCCTTGAATATTAAACCCTACCCATTTCTTTTTGCGCAAATTCTTGCTTCAAATATTGGTGGTACGGCAACACTGATTGGTGACCCGCCTAATATTATGATTGGTTCGGCAGCAGGGCTTTCTTTTTATGATTTCATGGTAAATACAGCACCAATCACACCGTTGATTATGTTCGTAACCATGATTTTCATCTGGTTTATGTTTGGTAAAAATTTGCATGCAACAGAAGAGGCTAAGGCACTGGTGATGCAGTTTAATGAACATGATGCCATTACAAATGTCCCGCTTTTGAAGAAGAGCCTGTTTGTACTTTTTGCGGTGATTTCCGGTTTTACCGTTGCGCATAGTTTTCATCTACAGCCTGCATCAATTGCGATGTTTGGTGCTGCATTGCTGCTTGTATTGCAAACGTGGGGGCAGGATTTGCAAAGCAAGGATCATGCTTATGAAGGCATCATGGCTGAAGTGGAATGGACAACCATTTTCTTTTTTGTTGGGCTTTTTATCATTGTAACGGGTGTTGAACATACCGGTGTGATTGAAATGTTGGCTCACAAGACACTCGAATTAACCGGTGGTGACTTTAACGCAACGGCTGGGGCGATTCTTTGGGTGTCTGCCATCGCCTCTGCATTGATTGATAATATCCCGTTTGTCGCCACGATGATTCCTTTAATTGAAAACATGGCACCAACATTTGGTGGTACGGAATATTTAACGCCGCTTTGGTGGGCACTTGCACTGGGTGCATGCCTGGGTGGTAATGGATCATTGATCGGGGCATCGGCAAACCTGATTGTTGCGGGTTTTGCTCAGCGTGCGGGACACCCGATTGCATTTTTGCAATTCATGAAACATGCCTTTGGCTTAATGTTGATGAGCATTGCGATTGCACATGTCTATCTTTATTTTCGATATTTGAGCTGAAATTTCCCGGCAAGTCCCCCCATGTTCCGGTTTTTAAACTAGAATAGGATATTGATTATCTAAATTGGGAGTGTGTATATGGCGGAAGATCCGGTCTTTTTCACAATTTTCCTGATTTTTACAGGTGCCGCAGTGTTGGCAACGATTGCTCTTTATGCACGTCAGGCACTATTGGTTTCCTATATTCTGTTAGGGATTTGTCTGGGGCCCTGGGGAGCAGAGCTGGTATCTGATCCAGATATTGTGAAAGCGATTGCTCATATCGGCATTATATTTTTACTTTTTTTGATTGGACTCGATCTGCCTGCTCAGAAGTTTTTCCATCTGGTTCGTAAAACTACGATTGTTACAGGACTTAGCTCGATACTCTTTTTAGCTATCGGCGTGACCTTGGGCGATATGTTTGGCTTCACGATGACCGAGTCACTGGTGATTGGATTTACGTTGATATTTTCCAGTACCATTATTGGTTTGAAACTTTTACCCACGACTGTGCTTCATCATCGGCATACAGGCGAGGTGATGATCAGTATTCTATTGCTTCAGGATGTGATTGCCATTGTCGTGTTGCTGTTTTTGGAGGGTATGAGCAGAGATGAAATGCCTCTGCTTGAAATGGGTTCACTTGTACTTACGTTGCCGCTGATGTTTGTGTTTGCTTATCTGGTAGAGCGATATGTTTTGAGTATATTGATTCGGCATTTCGATAAGATACAGGAGTATATTTTTCTTTTGGCGATTGGCTGGTGTCTGGGAATGGCCGAATTGGCGGCGGTATTTGGCTTGTCACATGAAATTGGTGCTTTTATCGCAGGGGTATCATTAGCAACAGGGCCGATTTCAAAATTTATTGCAGAGAGGTTAAAACCACTGCGTGATTTTTTTCTGGTTATATTCTTTTTTTCGGTGGGTGCAAGCCTGAATCTTGTGGTGCTACAAAAAGTAATTCTACCTGCATTGTTGCTCGCCTTCATTATGCTGGTGCTTAAGCCGGTCGTGTTTAAGTGGTTGTTAAAAAAATCAGGCGAATCTCCTAAACGTTCCATGGAAGTGGGTTTCCGGCTCGGCCAAATGAGTGAGTTTTCATTGTTGATCGCTGTATTGGCTCTGGATATTGGTATGATTGGCGCCGAGGTTTCCTATTTGATTCAGGCGAGTACGGTGCTGACGTTTATGGTTTCATCCTACTGGGTTGTTTTGCGTTTCCCAACGCCTGTTGCTGTTTCCGATCGGCTGCGTAAGGATTAGGGAATTAATTTTTCTAAAAAAGTGTTCGGACTTTTTCAGAACGTTTTTATTCGAGTTTCAACGTTCAGTAACTGGGCGTTAGCAAATATAATGGAGAGTGTAGCAAGGTGATGATCAAACCTTATGAATGGATGTTGGCGCGTCGCTATCTTCGCTCACGCCGGGATGAACGATTTGTTTCCATTATAGGTTGGAGTTCTGCGATTGGTGTCGCGATTGGTGTTGCTGCTTTAATTATTGTGCTTTCGGTGATGTATGGCTTTGATGCTGAGTTGAAAGATAAAATCCTTGGTTTTGCATCTCATGTCGATGTACAAGGGCCTGAAGAGACGCTTGAAGCGTGGCCTGAATGGCTGGAGCGGGTAGAATCGATTGAAGGTGTTGAACGTGCTGCACCTTATATATCCGCACAGGTGCTTGCAAATCACCATGCTCAGTCGACTGGGGCTATTTTGAAAGGTGTTGATCCGGCTCGGGAAGTTTCGATTGCTGAACATGTTGTTTCCGGAAACTTTTTAAGTGTTGATCCCGATGCTTCACCATTTGAAGTGGTGATGGGGAAAGATCTGGCCCGAAAACTGGGTTTGCAAATTGGTGATCATGTTCGTCTTATCTCGCCAAAAAGTGGAGTAGGCCCGTCAGGTATGGCTCCCCGTATGCGTGCATTTAAACTGATTGGTATCTTTGATTCCGGGTTCTATGAATATGATGTTGGACTGATAGTGACATCCATTACTTCGGTACAACGGTTGAATCGCCTTGGAGACCGCGTGACAGGCATTGAACTTCATTTACATGATCGAAGCCGGGCAAGTGATGTTGCCATGGCAGTGCGCATGGCATTGCCTGCCCAGGCATGGGTGACGGACTGGATGCACAGGCATCGTTCGTTTTTCAAGGCATTGAAACTTGAGCGGATTGTGATGGGTATTATCCTATCGCTTATTGTCATGGTTGCTTTGTTTAATATGGTCTCTTCGCTGGTGATGGTGGTGATGGAGCGACGCAAAGAAATTGCTATTTTGAAGACGGTAGGCGCAACCCATATGTCGGTCATGCGAGTGTTTGTTGTGATGGGTTGTCTGCTCTCCGGTCTGGGTACTTTAGCGGGCGCAGCTTTCGGCCTGTTACTTGCTTGGAAGCTGGATGCGCTGCTTTCTTTTATTGAAACGGTCACAGGAGTAACATTTCTCTCTGGAGATGTTTATTATATTGATCATGTCCCCTCGATTATTGACCCTGCTTCTATTATTATTGTGGTCGTGGTTAGTTTGGTCATGGGGTTGGTGGCGACGATATATCCAGCATGGCGGGCGGCAAGCGTTCCGCCTGCTGATGCGTTAAGGTACGAATAATTTATGTCAATAGAACAGTTGAAACATCAGGCAAAGCAAGCCCTGCTGGATGGAAAATATAAAAAAGCCTTAGAGTATATCGAAAAGCTTTATCAAGCTGCACCGAGTGATTTGCGCAATCATGTGAAGCTGGCTGAATTACGTGAAAAAACGGGTGATACAGTAGGTGCGATTAAGGACTATATCACCATTGCCAATGCATATGCTGAGCAGGGTTTTGTTGTGCAGGCCATTGCAATCAATAAAATCATTCTTCGCCTTGATTCGACAAAAACCGAAGTCAAAGAGCGCTTGAAAAAACTTTCAAGTGAGCGTGGTGATGATTGGGCCATTTCGACGATCTCACCCATGAATCATGCGGGTGCGACGGATGTCAGCGGTAAAGATCGTGCCAAGTTAAGTTTTGAACGTGTGCCACTTCTTTCGTCGCTGTCCGGTGATGAGCTTGAATCATTTATGGATTCTTTGGAGCTGCGCGAAGTCAATGCAGGCGATCATATTTTTAAACGTGGCGAAGATGGTGAGTTTCTTTATTTGATCGGTATGGGAAGCGTTGGTCTGGGGGCATCTTTGGCTTCTGGCAAAAAGCGGGTTTATACACGCCTGACCGAAGGTGATTTTTTTGGCGAGCATGCTTTTATGGCGCGCGCAAAACACCATGATGACGCTGTAGCTGAGACGGATGCCAGCGTGCTGATGATTGATCGAGCTACGTTTGATCGTTGGGTAGAAAAACATCCCGCCATTCAGGCGACTGTTGAAGATTTTTATAGAAAACGTGTGCTTGCACGTGTTCTGGCCATTACGCCAGTGTTTGAAGGTGTGCCGCCTGAGGCACGTCTCGCTTTGGCTGATAAATTTCATCTGCAGCCTTATAAAAGCGGGGATGTCGTTGTCAAAGAGGGTGAGGCAGGTGAGACCTTTTATCTCATTCGTTCAGGCCATGTGCGCATTTCAACCCATGGTATGGGGGGGCAAGGCGAACAGGTTGAGCTTGGAAAGATGGAAGAAGGTGCCTTTTTTGGAGAGGTTTCTCTGCTGACAGATAAACCACGAACAGCAACGGTCACTGCGGATGATGATTTGGAACTGATGGAACTTACGCGTCATGATTTCAAGGAGATTGTTGCGAATTATCCATCGGTATTGAAAGTGGTTGAGGCGTATCAAAAACAACGGGTACAGAATACGATTAAAACTTTGATGAAAACGAAGCAACGTTAAGCATGGAAAGCAGTTCACAGCCGCTTCTGTCAGTTCAGGGTGTGCATAAACAATATCCTTCGCCTGCGGGTGATTTGCATGTATTGCAGGGTGTGTCCTTTACGCTGAATGAGGGTGAATTTTTGGCCGTTGTTGGAGAGTCAGGTTCTGGAAAAAGCACGCTTTTACAACTGCTCGGAACACTTGACAATGCGGATCAGGGTGAAGTTTGGCTTGATGGAAAGTCTTTGTTTGGGCTGAGTCAGAATCAGCAGGCATTGATACGTAATGAATCGATTGGTTTTGTTTATCAGGCACATCATTTGATACCGGAGTTGACAGCACTTGAAAATGTCATGTTGCCTTTGCATGTTCGTGGTGTTTCAGAGCAGGCAGCTACCGAACGGGCTATAGATTTGTTGGATCGAATGAAGCTAAGTGACCGTATACATCATGTGCCCGCAAAGCTTTCTGGCGGTGAAGCGCAACGTGTGGCTGTTGCCAGGGCTCTTGCTGGGAAGCCTCGCCTGTTGTTGGCCGATGAACCAACCGGAAATTTGGATGAATCAACGGCACAAAATGTTTTTGATGCCTTGCAATCGTTATGTAAGGAAGAAAATGCTGCGGTGCTCATGGTGACACATAGCAGTGCTCTTGCGGCCTCCTGTGATCGTACACTTCGACTGGTGAGTGGGTCTTTCCTGTAGGCTTGGTTAGTAAAAACGTTGACGAAACAGGGGGTTCTGATACACTCCCTAAAGTTGTTTCGAGTTTTTTCAAGCAACTTGCCAATATTTAACGCAGTTGGGGCCATAGTGACAAAAGCGGAAATCGCAAAAATTGTGCATGATCGGATAGGGCTTTCTAAGAAAGAGTCAGGACAGATTGTTGAAGCTGTCCTTGATGAAATCAAGAAAACGCTTGAGGGTGGAGAAGATGTAAAGCTTTCCGGTTTTGGCCATTTCATGGTGCGGGAAAAACATGCTCGCCGTGGCCGGAATCCAAAAACAGGTGATGATATTACAATTGCTTCCCGTAAGGTTGTAACTTTTCGTGCAAGCCAACTGTTGAAAGAAAAATTACTTGGGGAAGATGATTGAGTTCTCAGGCTAAAGCACTGCTTTCTGCGGGTGTAGAAGTCCCGGATCTTCCAGATAAACTTTTTTTTTCGATTCGTGAAGTCAGTGGTTTGTGCGGTATTGAACCGCATGTTCTTCGTTATTGGGAAACTGAATTCAAACATATCAAGCCAGTTAAAAAAAGTGGAAATCGCCGCTTTTATCGGCATCGTGATGTGTATGTGGTACTCCAAATCAAACATCTTCTTTATGATTTGAATTTCACAATTCGAGGCGCAAAAAAACGCCTGATGAGTGGAGATCTTAGTGAAATGGTTGAGCAGCAAGACGTCCAGACATCACTTCGGATGATTCGAGAAGAGCTTGGTGCCATCAGAGCTTTACTGGCCGATTAATTTCCATACATTTCATCGTAGTATGAAACGGGGCGTAGCGCAGCCTGGTAGCGCACCAGACTGGGGGTCTGGTGGTCGGAGGTTCAAATCCTCTCGTCCCGACCATTTTATAGTAACTAAAGCTGATGGTTTGATCTTTTGAATATATTAAATAAAAACCTTTCTTTTGAGCGGCCACGTAAGCGGATGGTTGCTGAACAGCTTGTTCCTCGGGAGATTGATGATTCCCGTGTGCTTGAAGCCATGTCTATCGTACCGCGCCATCTTTTTGTGGATGCCGCATTGGCCAGTCATGCCTATCAGGATTCTTCATTGCCGATAGGAGAAGGTCAGACCATTTCTCAACCTTATATGGTTGCCAGAATGAGTCAGCTTCTTGAATTGAAAGGGAACGAGCGTGTCTTGGAAATTGGTACAGGCTGTGGCTATCAGACGGCCGTACTCTCCCGCCTTTGCCGTCGTGTTTACAGTATTGAACGCATTGAATCTTTGCACGAGCGTGCCAGACAAAATTTACGTAAAGCCAAACATGCCAACGTGATGCTGAAATGCGGGGATGGAATGCTCGGTTGGGAGGAGTATGCTCCCTTTGACGCGATCATTGTTACTGCGGGAGGCTTTGCCTCGGATATTTGGCTGGAGCAGTTAAAGGATGGCGGTTTTCTTCTTTTTCCTCAGGGCGAAGAAGGTGGTCATCGGTTGGTACGGCGTCGGAAACAGGGTAAGCAGGTGATGGATGAGTTTTTTGATGCATGTAGCTTTGTTCCGTTGCTTGAAGGAGTGAATCATCGCTGAATCTGAGATAAACAAAGGAAATCAAATCGAAGTCAATGAAATGGCTGATAAGCGGGAGTCATGGTTGCGGCGCTGTTATGGCTGGACGATGTCCTGGGCGGATCATCCGCATGCCAAAATCGCACTGTTTATGATTGCATTGATTGAGTCGAGTGTTTTTCCCATTCCGCCTGATGTTTTACTTATTGCGCTGGCTTTGGGGCGTCCAGATCAGAGTTTTCGATTTGCAGCGATCTCTACAATGGGCTCTACGGTAGGAGCCGCTGTAGGCTATCTGATTGGCATGACGTTATTTGTGGCTGTTGCGATGCCGATCATTAATTTTTATGGCGTTATGCAGCCCTTTGAATTGGCTAAGAGCTGGTTTGAGCAATATGGAGTCGCGATTATACTCATTGCGGGTTTTTCACCGATTCCTTTTAAAGTATTTACGATTGCTGCCGGTGCTTTTGGATTGCCATTTTTATGGTTTATATTGGCCTCGTTTGTATCACGTGGAAGCAGGTTTTTTTTGGAGGCCGCTCTTTTGCATTGGGGAGGGGCACGTTTAAGAGCATTTGTTGAACATCATTTTGAGTGGATTACAGTTGTCGTAACCGTTCTGGTTGTTGTAGGTTTTGCTGGGTTATGGCTGTTGCACTAAGATTATTCATTATCTTTGCCGTTTTGGCTTTTTCCGGCTGCTTTAAAACGGAATTGCCAGGTTATGCCAATGGCAAGTTCGGACAAGGAAAATACTCAACTAAAAAACATCCTAAAACATATGCCAATTATACCGTTCGCCGAGGCGATACACTATACAGTATTGGCAAGCGTTTTGGTGTGAATCACAAGCTTTTGGCTCGCCGAAATCATATTCGCCGACCTTACACAATTTACGTTGGGCAGAGGCTTTCGTTAACAAAAAGAGCAGCACGACCAAGTTATATACCGATGCTAAAAGCGAAGTCGCCAAAAAGGCTTGCTCTCACGCGGCCAAAACAAAAAACATTGCAGCCAAAAAAGAAACTCTATCGTCAGGCTGCTATCAATGGCGTGAAGTCTTTCCGTTTGCGTTGGCCTGTGAATGGTCCGGTTACAAGTGGTTTTGGAAGGCGGAAAAGCCGAATGCATGATGGCATAGATATTGGTGTAAAAGAAGGCACTCCGGTTCATGCTGCGGCTTCGGGTGAGGTGGTGTATTCAAAAGGCCTGTCTTCGTATGGAAATCTTGTCCTTGTCCGGCATAGCAAAGATCTGTTTACTGCCTATGCACACAATCAAAAGAATTTGGTGCGCAAAGGTGATAAAGTTAAAATGGGTGATGTGATTGCCAGAGCAGGCAAAACAGGAAGGACAAATGGCAGGCCAAATCTTCACTTCGAGGTCAGGCGAGGAGAGACGCCGGTTGATCCGCTTGCTTACCTTCCTCGGAAATAGTATTTTAAATTGAGAATATGTGAGGAATTTGGTAGAATCAGGTGCAGGGAAGTATTTTTCAATAAAATTTAAATTATATGAATTTATTTTTGCATTTGAAAAACAAAATATATATTCATATTAGAAGCCTTATAGCGTTATTTTGTAATATATGTTACTATAATTTTTCGTGTGTTAAAGGTTTTATGAATTCTTCCGATAGAGCAGTAAGTCTGTATAATGCACGGAGGCAATTATGGCAAAACGGCACAGTCTTGACCCGATGACACTCTATATGCGTGAAATATCACGTTATGATCTTTTAACAGCGCAGGAGGAGATCGATATCTCCCGCGCGATTCGAAAAGGCGATGAATCTGCACGCCACAAAATGATCCAATCTAATCTTCGGCTTGTTGTGAAAATTTCCAGACGCTATATCAATCGCGGCCTTGCACTTTCTGATCTGGTTGAAGAAGGCAATATTGGCTTGATGCGTGCGGTTGAAAAGTTTGATGATGCACATGGTTGCCGTTTTTCCACTTACGCCACCTGGTGGATTCGCCAGTCGGTTGAACGGGCTATTATGAATCAGGCTCGCACCATCCGATTACCGGTACATGTTGGGAAAGAATACAATTCGATGCTGCGTACAACCAATGAGTTGCGTGCTTTGTTAGGGCGTGAACCGCTGGAAAATGAAATCGCCTTACATATGGGTAAAAGCAGTGAGAGAGTCCAGACGCTTTTGGGCGTGGCTACGCCAACAGAGAGTGCGGATAATATGCTGCATGACGATGGCGATTTCACATTGTATGATGTGACTGAAGATGTATCTGCTGAATTACCTGATGATCATCTTGATATCGAAATTCGTGACGATATGTTGACCGGCTGGATGGATAAGCTGACGTCAAAAGAGCAGGAGGTGGTTCGCCTTCGTTATGGTTTGGATCGAACCAGTGATCCGTGGACTCTGGAAGCTATTGGCACACATATGGGTGTCACCCGTGAGCGAATTCGTCAGATTCAGGTTGTTGCCTTACAAAAATTACGTACAGTGATGGATTCAGAAAAGATTACGCTGGAGGAGATTGTTTGAGTTCACAGACTGCGGTTCATCTGCGTGATTACATTCGGGACATTCCCGACTTTCCGCGCCCCGGAATTGTATTTAAAGATATTTCACCGTTATTGGCTGATGGACAGGCTTTTTCTGCATCGGTTTCACAACTGGCGTGCCTGATGCCGCAAAATATTGATGCGATTGTGGGTGTGGAATCAAGAGGGTTTCTTTTTGGTGCAGCTTTGGCGCAACAGACCGGCATTGGTTTTGTACCGGTCAGGAAACCGGGTAAATTGCCTGCTGAAGTTCATCAGATCGAATATGAACTTGAATATGGCTTTGATGCATTGGAAATTCATAGAGATGCATTAAGTTCCGGGCATAAAATTGTGCTTGTGGATGATCTGCTGGCAACCGGCGGCACTGCACGGGCTACTGTGGATCTGGTGCGTCATCTTGGCGCGGAAGTGACAGCATGCCTGTTTGTCATTGAGTTGAGCTTTCTCAACGGAAGGGATGTGCTGGACGATGTCCCGGTTCATAGTCTTCTTTCTTATTAGAACTTCTTATAAATTAAACAGATAGAGCCATGTCACTTCGAGGGTGCAGGATGGGTGATATGCAGCTATCATGCACCCCGCCGGAGCCCTCGTAGCTCAGCTGGATAGAGCGACCGCCTCCTAAGCGGTAGGCCACAGGTTCGACTCCTGTCGAGGGCACCATCTACAGGTTTGGAGAGTAAAAACATGGAAGAAAGTCTGAACCCTGCGGTTCCCGTTCTTATCGAAGAGGAGATGAAACGCTCCTACCTCGATTATGCGATGAGTGTGATTATCGGGCGGGCACTGCCTGATGCCCGTGATGGCCTAAAGCCTGTGCATCGCCGAATCCTTTTTGCGATGCAGGATCTTGGTTCGACGCATGATAAACCTTACAAAAAATCTGCGCGTGTTGTTGGTGATGTGATTGGTAAATACCACCCACATGGTGATACAGCTGTTTATGATGCCATGGTGCGTATGGCACAGCCATGGAGCATGCGTCATCTGCTGATCGATGGGCAGGGTAACTTTGGTTCAGTCGATGGCGATTCACCTGCTGCGATGCGTTATACAGAAGCGCGCATGAGCAAGGTCGCTGCGGAGCTGTTGGCGGACATTGATAAAGATACGGTTGATTTTGGCCCGAACTATGATGGCTCCATGGCTGAACCCAAAGTGCTGCCAGCCAAATATCCCAACCTTTTGGTGAATGGTTCACAGGGTATTGCTGTGGGCATGGCAACGAATATTCCGCCGCACAATTTGGGTGAAAGTATCGGTGCAACCATTGCCTTGATTCATAATCCTGAGGTTGATGATGAAGAGCTGATGCAAATCATGCCAGGCCCGGATTTCCCTACGGGTGGTTTTATCTATGGACGTCAGGGCATGCGCGAGGCGTTTGTCTCAGGTCGTGGTTCGGTCACCATGCGTGCCAAGGCTCTGGTTGAAACCCATGCGCGTACCAAGCGTGTTTCCCTGATTATCAATGAGCTTCCATATCAGGTTAATAAAGCAAAACTGATTGAAAATATTGCGCACCTTGTTCGTGATAAAAAGATGGAAGGTATTTCGGATTTACGGGATGAATCTGACCGTGATGGCATGCGTATTGCCATTGAGCTGAAACGTAACGAGATCCCGGAAGTAATTCTGAATAATCTCTATAAACATACCCAGCTACAATGTAATTTCAGCTGTAATATGCTGGCGCTGGTGGATGGGCAACCCAAACTGTGTGGTATCCGTGAACTATTGCTGCACTTTGTAGATCATCGCCGTCAGGTGGTGACACGTCGTTGCCTGTTTGATTTGGCAAAAGCCGAAGCACGTGCCCATATTCTGGAAGGTTTGCTAATTGCGCTTGATAATATTGATGAAGTTATCAAGTTGATTCGTGGCAGCCAAACGGGTGCCGAAGCCAAAATGGGCTTGATGGAACGTTTTGCTTTGTCCGATAAACAGGCTCAGGCTATTTTGGATATGCGTCTGCAACGTCTGACAGGTTTGGAACGTGATAAAATCAAAGCAGAGTTTGAAGAAGTTCAAGCAATCATTACACATTTGAAAGCCATTTTGGCTGATGAAAAACTATTGATGGCTGTGATTGTTGAAGAGCTGGAAGAGGTGCGTGATAAATATGCTGATCCGCGTCGCACGCTGATCATGGATGAAACTGCTGAGCTGTCAGTGGAAGATTTGATTACCGAAGAAGATATGGTGGTCACGATTTCCAATGAGGGATACATCAAACGCAATGCGGCTTCTCTTTATCGTGCTCAGCGCAGGGGTGGAAAGGGTAAAACTGCAATGACCACCAAGGAAGAGGACTTTGTTGCTCAGTTGATGGTGGCTTCTACACACGATTACCTGCTCTTCTTTTCAGATCGTGGGCGTGTGTTCCGTAAAAAGGTCTATGAAGTGCCTCAAGCGGGCAGGGCGACACGTGGTAAAGCACTGGTGAATCTGCTGCCTGTTGAAAAAGATGAAAGCATTTCGGCCACATTAGCGGTTCGGGAGTTTGACGATAATTATTACATTGTGATGGCTACGGCCAATGGTGTGATTAAAAAAACCAAGCTTTCGGATTTCAAAAACATTCGTGCAAATGGCATTATCGCGATCAAGATTGATGATGATGATGATCTGATTGGTGTGGCTCGTTCCAACGGTGAGCAGGATATCATGCTCGCTTCAAGCGGTGGTAAAACGATTCGTTTTGCTGAGACGGATGTTAGAGCCATGGGCCGAAGTACACGTGGTGTGACAGGCATGCGGATGCCTAAGGGTGATACTGTGATCGGAATGTCACTGGTTGTAGATCGCGCATGTCTGCTTGCGGTTTCAGAAAATGGCTATGGCAAGCGTACCGCGGTTGAAGAATATAACCCGCAGAAACGTGGCGGTCAGGGTGTGTTCACGCTGAAGACAGGTGGCCGCAACGGTGCCATGGTCGCAGCAGTTCAGGTTGTGGAAGATGATCAGGTGATGATGATGACCGATACAGGGCGTTTGGTTCGTATTCGCATGGGTGGCATTTCGGTCATCGGTCGTAATACACAGGGTGTTATATTGATCGACTGTACTGAAAAAGAACGTGTGATCGGTGCCGCGCGCGTGGTCGAGAAGCAGGACGAGGATGATGAATCCCTGAGTGATGATTCTGAAATCGATACAGTGGATGAATCTGAAGATGGTACTGGCAATCTGGAATGATCGATCGCAAGGCCTTTCGTACAGATTTTGATGCCATGCAGGCAGCGCTTTCTCGCCGGGGAGAAGGTGTGGTTGATGCAGGCTCTGCCTGGAGCAGAGCAAAAGCCTTGGATGTTCGCCAGCGTGAACTGAAAGGGGAACTGGAAGTTCTTCAATCTGAGCGTAATCGTGTATCCAAAGTGATTGGCCAGAAAAAAGGTTCAGGTGCCGATGCATCTGAAGAGATGGCTTTGATGGGCGAGGTATCGCGTCAGGTCAAAGGGCTGGATGCGACAGCTAAAGAGGCGGAGGCTGAATTTTCCAACATCTTGTTAGAGATTCCAAACCTCCCTCATGATTCGGTTCCCGATGGTGCTGATGAAGCGGCAAATGTGGAACTTCGCAAGTGGGGAATACCAAGAGAAGATGAAGTCCCTGCACATTGGGATATCGGTGAAGCCTTAGGGATTTTGGATTTTGAAGCGGGAGCAATCCTTGCAGGAAGTCGTTTTTCTGTTCTCCGGGGTATGGGAGCCAGGCTTGAACGTGCATTGATGCAGTTGATGCTTGATATGCATGCAGACACACATGGCTATGAAGAGGTTTGGGTGCCTGCGATTGCCAATCGAAAAACCATGACAGGTACAGGCCAGTTACCAAAGTTTGAGGATGATCTCTATAAACTTGAGGGTGAGGATCTTTTTTTAATTCCCACAGCAGAAGTACCCGTCACCAATCTTTATCAGGGTCAGATTCTTGATGGTGCTGCATTACCGATTAAACACTGTGCCTACACACCATGTTTTCGCCGTGAAGCGGGATCGGCAGGCCGTGATGTGCGTGGTATGATTCGACAGCATCAGTTTGATAAGGTGGAACTGGTGCAGTTGGTTCAACCCGAACATGCCCTGAGTGCTTTGGATGGTCTGACGGCACATGCAGAGGCCGTGCTTCAGGCATTAGAGCTTCCCTACCGTGTAGTTGATCTGTGTGCCGGAGATATTGGTTTTTCTGCACAGAAGACATTTGATCTTGAAGTCTGGTTACCGAGTCAGGGCATATATCGTGAAATCTCTTCCTGTTCATCGTTTGGCCAGTTTCAGGGCAGACGTGCCAATATCAGATTCAGAGGTGAAGATGGGAAGCCTGTTGCCGTCGCAACATTGAATGGTTCAGGGTTGGCAATTGGGCGGACTTTGGTGGCTGTGCTTGAGAATGGCTGGCAGGCAGATGGTTCTGTAAAGATACCCGTTGCATTACAATCTTACCTTGGTGGACGAGAGATCATTGCAAATGCTTAATGAGTGGCTATATTTCGCCGCGCACCAATGATGACACTTGGAAGGGTGACAGAGCTGGCCGAACGTACCGGTCTTGAAAACCGGCGTAGGGAAACCTACCGTGGGTTCGAATCCCACCCCTTCCGCCATATACAAATAGGGGATGCCATAAAGGCATCCCTTCTTTTACGGAGAGATGGCTGAGTGGCCGAAAGCGCGCCCCTGCTAAGGGTGTATAGGGCAACCTATCGAGGGTTCGAATCCCTCTCTCTCCGCCATTTATTTAAACGATAATCGTTTAACGATGTTGATATTGTATGGCAGGATACTCTTGTGTTAAAAATATTTAAATTTAAAAAGAGCGCACTCAGCCTCCTTGGCGGAAACATTGTCATGGCAATGTTGCTGTCACTGTTTGTACTCAGTGGCTGTGATTCAAATGATAAAGCAACCATTCAGTGGCAACTTCCTCTTACAGCACCGGATGATCCGCATGGTGAGCAGAAAGATCAGACTGTGTTGCCGGAGTGGGCAACTGCTGTAGAAGGTGATGCATCGTTGATGTTTTTACAGACATCAACAGCCCGCACCTTTCATGTGAATGTGGCCAATCATGAGAAAAAAATGTTTCAGGATTGGGATATTAACCTGCTTGGACTGGCCAATGGATTGCGTACAAAATCTGGTGCTTTTATTGATGATGAAAATGTGCATAATCCCGCCGCGTTCGTGGCGTTACATTATAAAGGTGATCTGATTTATCGAGGTTGGCTTTATCAGGAATTCCCCGAACTTTTTGGTCCGGACACGCCGGATTGGAAATTATGGTTAAAAGCCATTAGTGTTCGCACCCCTTCAGAAGAGGGTACGAAAAAACAAGGCTCCCTTAGCTCAGCTGGATAGAGTATCTGACTACGAATCAGAGGGCCGGGCGTTCGAATCGCTCAGGGAGCGCCATATAAGAGAAAGGCCTGCGAGAAATCGTGGGCCCTTTTTCTTTGTTAGTGGTTATACAATTTAATTGAAGCGGTGTGTTACGATATCTGATGTAACGCGGTAGTAGCTTCGAGGCTTTTTTAGCGGAAGAAGGAATGCTTGAAGAATATACTGCCGTAGCCGTGAAGCGCGTAGTGGCCATGGTGATCAAAGACTGGAAAGATGCAGACCAGTTGCGCACAACTTAACAGGATACTTGACCTTGCCTGACATTCCGACGTTTCTTGTTGTTTGGCATTTGGAGAAAAAGAAGGGCTTCTTCTTGATGTCTATAAGAAGTCATAAACAAGGCATTATCTTGCATTTTTTAGTGTAAAGCTGTATAATTGACTTCTTATGAAGGTTGATATATTTTCTATGGCAGATAAAGCGATTCTTGTCGAAATCGGGAGAAGGATTGCCACTGCGAGGCTGAACCAGAACATTACGCAAGAGAGCATGGCCGAGCGAACGGGTGTATCAGTCGAAACTATCCGCCGCATGGAAAAGAACGGGAGCGGTAAAGTTTCGACGCTGGTTGCCATATTGCGCGAGTTGCAAGCGCTGGATCAGTTGGAGTTAATGTTACCTGAAGACACTATTGACCCGATTGCCCTAGCTGAAATGCAAGGGAAAACCCGTCAGCGTGCGAGAGGAGGCAAGTAATGGCCGAACACTCGGTTGCAGAGGTTTATCTGTGGGGGGAGCAGATCGGAGCAGTCGCATGGGATAGCAATCGCCAGTACGCAACCTTTGCCTATACGGACAAATTTGCCAGAACCGGACTTCAGCCGTCACCGTTGCTTATGCCGACTGATGGTGGCCGAAAAAAACGCTTCACCTTCACCAATCTCAATCGAGATACGTTTGCGGGTTTACCGGGCATGTTGGCAGATTCACTGCCTGACAGGTTTGGAAATGCCATGATTGATGTGTGGCTTGCCAAAGAAGGCCGTACCAATATAAATCCTGTCGAAAAGCTTTTGTACATGGGGAGCCGGGGAATGGGAGCTCTTGAATTTCGACCGGCCATTAGGTCAGCTACAAGTCGGGCTGTGCCGATTGATATGCCCGGAATTATCGAGTTGGCCAATCAGGTCATGCAAGCTAAGGGAGAGCTACAGGTAAGCAGCAACGACAACGATGCCTTGAACGCCATTCTACAGATTGGCACATCTGCCGGTGGCGCTCGACCCAAGGGTATTGTTGCTATTAACAGTAAGACGAAGGAGATTATATCAGGGCAGGCGGCGATACCAATCGGCTTCGATCACTGGATTATCAAATTCGATGGTATAACGGATATGGAATTAGGCGAACCCAAACAATTCGGTCGCATTGAATTTGCATACTATTTGATGGCCAAGGCATCTGGCATCGACATGATTGAATGCGACTTGTGGGAAGAGAGCGGAAGAGCCCATTTTATGACCCGTCGATTTGATCGTGCAAATGGCGGTAAAATCCACATGCAGTCCTTGTGCGCACTCGCTCACTATGATTTCAATAGAGCACGCGCATACAGCTATTCACAAGCACTACTGGCTACGATGCGCATAACCAAATTGCAAAAAGATATAGAAGAGCTCTATCGCCGCATGGTGTTTAATGTGTTGGCCAGAAACCAGGATGACCATACCAAGAACATTTCCTACCTGATGGATCAAACCGGAGCATGGATGCTTTCACCAGCATATGATTTGACCTATGCCCATAACCCGGCAGGTCAGTGGACGAATGAACATCAGATGCTGGTTAATGGAAAGTCGAGTGGTTTTACCAGAAAGGACCTGCAAGTGGTTGGTGATGAGTTTCACATCAGGCATAGCGTGATTGAAAAGGTCGAAACGGCTGTCAATAATTGGCCAGAATATGCTCGCTTGGCTGGTCTGAATGAGGATATTGTCAGAGAAATTGGCAATAATCACAGAACCCGGCTGCTGGAGTAATTATCAATTTGATCCGAACCTGACGGTGAGCCCAGAGGATATTGGGTAAGAAAAGTTACTGCGTTACGACATCTGATTTGAAGAACAGTGCAGGACTGATTTTGAACCGGAAAGAAAGCTTTTCGATGTGCTCTTTTGTCAGGTTTCTTTTGCCATTCAGAATCATTGAAACGAGTGATTTTTTACCAATTTCCGCTTCGAAGTCTGAAGTTGTGAGTTGATGGTTATTCATCAGTAATCTGAGCGTGGCCACGCCATCATCGATGGCATCAGCTTTCAGGTCGTATGCCATCACATCACGTTGTCTTGCCTCATATCGTCCGATTGATCCGGCAAGAAGAGTCATTAGATCATTGATCGGATCATCCTCTGAGTCAGATGCTTGATCAAAAAGAAATTCCATAACATCCAAAGCACGTTTGTAGTCTTTGGCATTGTGGATATGTAGCAGAGGATCTGCATGAGTAGAAAACTCAGAAAAAGAGTTTAGTAAAACTTGTGGGTTTAAGTCGTTTGTAATCATTATAAATCTCCTTTCTTTGCTCTCTTGGTTAACTTGTCATACTCAGCATGCGTTACTATGTATTTTACATAGATTCGCTGATGCACAAACTGGATGGCCATAAGTAAGCGTAAATTATTTCCACCAATGTCTACAACCCACCATCTGTCTTTGTCCTCAAAGTTATCCAGAGAAGGAAAAACCTTTTTCAATTCAAGGGGCGTTCTAAACATCCCTTTTTCGAGAATTTTATGTACGGTCATAATCGCTGTAGCATCGTTCGGAAACTTTTTTGCAGCCTCAACGAATGGCTTCTTTGATATGACGTGCATACGGGAAGTATAGTAGGTGTTCACAATTTGTAAACATTTGGGCAGAGGCAATATGGATGAATTAGTAGACTGGTTGTACAAGTGCGAAAGACTTCATAGGTGACGATAAGGCTCTATATGACCATTTTATAAGTTATCTAGGGTGACTGTACCGAACGATACGATTCCTTATATAATAATAAGTATCCGTATTGCTAAGGAACTACGAATCAGAGGGGCGGACGTTCGAATCGCTCAGGGAGCACCATATAAGAGAAGGGCCTAGCAGAATGCTAGGCCCTTTATACATTCAAACAATATATCATCTTCTTCTTACACTGCTAAATAATGATATATTATGTCCTTGTAATCTAACAATTAAATATTGTGTCCCCAGAACTTCGAATAGATAGCGAATGTATGATTGCAAGACCTGACCCTAGGTTTCCTTCTCACGAATCAATTGAATCTGGTCTCATTGATCGAAATTATTAAATTTCGCTCTCGGCTATACCGAATTCATTCAGAATTGTTTTAAATCGATCAACGTATAAACTCTGTAAAACATGGCTATTTCGGTGGTCGCTGTAATCAATAGCATTAATGCCATCAAGACCATCATATTTAAGGACATCATATTCTTCTATCTTAAGTGTTGATGTTAAAACGACCTGCTTTTTCAAGCTTTCATACAATTCAATCATCCTCTGTTCTTTATGGGATGACAGTTCTCCCGATCTATAAGAATCCATGATTATAGGAAACTCATGATTAAAATAATTATTTAAAGCAATCTGCTTACAGAAGTAAAATTCCTGTTCTTCACTACCCGAATAGTTTTCCCCTTGTTTTGAAAAAAGACTATTAAATATTTGAATTCCATCAGGGTCTATGTCGTGATAAAATCCGTTCATGGAACCTAAGATTACCTCCATCATTTCCTTATTCCGTTGTTCTGAAACAGCATTTTCATTTGCCATTTCAACCAATTCGGCTTTTAGGCTTTCTATGTCACTCTGAATTTTCAGAAGCTCAGAACTGTAATGTTCTTCCGTTGCAATCTCTTGTGAAAAAATGAGCACATCTTGGACTTCAGGAGAAATCTGGCTCATTTCACTAGTTAGCTGATCCTGCTCATTATTAATTTGCCCAGTAAGTTCGTTTATAACATCTCCCTTTAGTGAGATTTGCTCTCTAATGGAACTAACCACCCTATTTCGAACATGGCTATTGCTTACTTCGAAACTCAAGTCTCCATTTGAATAAATAATTTTGTCAGCGCCGCAACTAGCGCATACAATTTTCCCCATATCAATTGTTTGATTGAGTGAATTTAACTCTAACAGTAGGTGCTCTAGTTTTGTTCTTCTATTAATCTCACGTGACCGCTTTCTTTTGTAATTTGAAATTCTACCATTAATTTCGTTGATAGATTTACGATGCTTGGCCACATCTTCACGGTCGCTATATTTTAAAGCTTGGGATGCAATCTCTGGATTCTTTTTAACCAGCTGAAGTTTTCGACTAAGTGGTCTTTTCTCTCCTTCCTTTTCTTTAATTTTCTTCTTGATCTGCTCTTCGTTCAATTCAAACAAAGGAGCTTCTTTACTCCCGATCATAGACCTTAACATATTCCCAAAATCAGCTTTATTATATTGGCCAGCATTCTGAATATTCGAAGTATTTCGTTTATCTTGGCCAACAAAAAAAAGCTGGTAATACAGGTCAATATCAACAATTTTATTTTCATTGTTTTTCTTTATCGTAGGCAGAGAAAAAAGATGTTTGTTAATGAAATATTTCAACTCAGAAATACTATCAAATTTCTGCCAAATTCCTTCGCTCTTAACAATTATGGTTCTGTTTTTTCTCAAGAACTCATATTCAACCTTTCCTACTTCAATTTTTGTATAGAAAAAGTACTTTCTCTTATCAAATCCCGAAGGAAATATTGGCGTATTCCCCAATGCGAAGAGCAGCCCCTGAATAACGAGTGTCTTGCCTTTATTGTTGTCATTACTATAGATGATGTTGACACCATCAATAAACCTATCTTCAATAAATGCTTCATTATAATTTCCAAAGGCAGCTACTTTAATTTTCATTGTTTAAACCTTCCTTTATCAGGGAAATAAAAAACACTGTGCTTGTTTCATCAATGGGGTCTACTTGCGTAATAAAATGTCTTGGCAGCCTGTCAAACACCTCACGAGATGATGCCTCAGGGTTTCCTTTTACATGTACGATTATTCTTTCAAGCAAGCGCCAAAAGGCCTGCTTGTTATTTTTATTAAATAACGCCTTAGCTAGACAAGCATTATTGTGCTGAAGAACATCTCTATGCTCATCTTCGTCGAGCCCTCGTAATTCATTAATGTAGCCAATTGGGATGCGTCGGTGATCAAACAAGTCTATGCCTATTAGCCTGCTAACAACCAAGATGGAAATATCATCTTTTTTGATATGTTTTTCATACTCAAGAATTTCAGATGCATGCTCACATCTTGCGCCCTCAATATTTATGTTCTTTAAAACTGTCTGCTTATCACGAATTTCCTTAAATATTTCTCTGTACAAGTCTGGGCTTTTAAGTTCCTTGTCTCTAAATTCAACAATATCCCTGACGTAGTCTCCACCCTCAGGCAAAGCCACTACAAAAAGCACTTCAAGCAGGAACTCATCAATTTTAGCTTCGACACTTAGAGGCAATTTTTCCAATTGCTTTCTTCTTAAATATTCATCCACAAGTCCTTGTTTCAGAACATTTCTTCTTTCATTGTTAAAGTTGTTAATATCAAACTGATACACATCTTCATTAATCAAATAGCCATCATTAAGCTTAGGGATGAAAAGTAGACTTTGGCAGAAAGTTAGTTCTGACTGGTAATTCAGAAGCAGTGTAATAAGTGCTTCGCCAATGGTTCTAGGCCTTAGCGATTTAACGCCTTTAGATTGTACATCCCAAAGAGTATCACAGGTATTACTAGCACCCGTGACATCATTAAAACAATCAACGAAAAACAATGCTAAATCATCATTAGCTTTATCTGTGACAAGCACATGAAGTAAGGCTTTCGTTTCATACTCTGAAGCTGTTTGGTTGTTCCGTTCAGTATTCCTTATCTCATACATCGTAATTCCCAAGAGTGCGACAAGGAAAATTTGGGGATAGCATGATTATTGTAAACCTTCATATTTCCTCCATTATCACAAACAGATCAGTGGCTTCGGGATCGATGCCTGTTTGAAAGAGCAGCGTGGTGACTTGTCTGCACACACAAATGTGTGAAGATGAGAAAATCAGATTAGAACTGTGATTTGAAATCATTCCCTCGCCCCTTCTAAGAACAAAACAACTTTAGGCGCTTTGGCGCCACATGGCAATTGTGGAGCGGTTAGAGAAAAAAAAAACTTTTAAGGATTTAGAGGGAAATTCAATGCCGGCGAGAGCGGGTCGGTACTATATTTAGGTTAGATGTCGCACATTGTCCATTGCTCTGAGATGGTGGTTATTTCGAGTTTTTATTGTTGTGAAAGCAGTGCGATCAAAGCCACGTTGATGATAAGCAGAGCAATAGCCAAGCCTCTCCAGAAGCCAATTGGGTTGCGTTCAATCAGTGGGGCTGATGTTTTCATGAACAGCGGGTTGGGGTTGGATAGATCGTGCAGGAATTCTGAAAAACTGTCATATCGGCGTTCGGGATTTGGGTGCACAGCCTTCTGAATGGCACCATCCATCCATAATGGAACCTCGGAATGATGTTTGCGCACTGAAACATAATCATAACAGCTAAGCGCCTCGGCTTTGTTCTGTTCTGTGTAGGGAAATTTCCCGTTAGAGAGCATTTCATAGATCGTGACACCCAAGGAGAACATATCACTCCTGGGCGTGCCTTCAGCGCCGCTGAACAGCTCTGGGGCGATATAATTTGCAGTGCCCTGAAGATGTTGATGTTCAACCGGTGTGTAGATCTCTTTTAGACCCGCAACCAGCGTGCAGCCAAAATCGATGATTTTGATATCGCCATGCTGATCAATCATGATATTTTCAGGTTTTAGATCCTGATGCACCATCTCTTTACGGTGAAAGCCGCGCAGTCCTTTAATAATCTGGGATGTGATATTGCGTACCTCACCAAGATCAGGTTTGGGATGATCCAGAATCCATTGGGTCAATGACTGGCCTTTAAGAAATTCGGTGACGTAATACAGATAACTTCTTTTGTGTTTGGTCTCATGTACTTTGAAAACATGCTGATTATCAATGCGTCGTCCTACCCACTCTTCATGAACAAATCGATCGATATAGGCAGGGTCATCAGAGAAATTCACGGATGGTGTTTTGATGACAACGGTCTCGTCCGTTTCAGTATCTTCAGCCAGATAGATCTGAACGGTGGTGCTGGCATGCAACTCTTTGATGATACGATACCCATCCAAAGTCTGCCCTGCTTCCAGGTGAGGAGGGAAGGGGAGTTTGGTCAACTCGCGGTAAAATTCGTTTTCATCCTGATTTGGCAGCTTTTGAACACGGATAAGCTGGCAGGTAAGATTATCATCACTGCCTGCTTGCATGGCTTTGGAGACCAGTGTTTGAGCAGCTTCCTCCAGCTTCGCATCGCCAGACTTGATGTGGGCAAGAATCTCTCCATCTGAGAGAAATTCGTGGATGCCATCGGTTGTTAATACAAAAATATCTCCGAGCTCAATGCCGATGTTTTTATAATCGACTCGAACGTTATGCTCTCCACCCATCGCCCGGGCCAGATAGGATTTGTTGCGATCGATCATCAAACGGTGATCTTTGGTCAGGCGTTGCAATGTCCCATTGCGAAAAAGATAGATACGTGAATCACCGACGTGAAAAATGTGAGCAGTTGTTGATTTGAGAATCAGTATGGCAAGCGTTGAGGCCAGCGATAATTCAGATGCATAACGCCGCATGCCCTGGCTATAGAGCCAGGCATTGAGTGCGTTGATGACCCGTTCCCCCGATTTGTGCACTGACCATGAATCCGGGGTGCTTAGGTAATCAGCAATAAAACCCTGTACACAATATTCGCTTGCTTCCCGGCCTGCCTCAGAGCTTCCGACACCATCGGCAGTGACCGCGATAATGCCTTTATGTTTGAGCGCTTCGCCCTCGGGTATGCGAATGCCGCAACAGTCTTCGTTTTGTTCTTTGCTGCCGGCTTGTGTGCATTGGCCTGCTTCTACAATTAACTGGTTTGTCATAACCTTCTTATTAGACTCTCATTAAACGTGATGTGATGGGCTTGATAGCAAACCCACCATCAACACTAAACATTGTTTGCGATTAATGCAGTTCGATCTTTTCAACAGTTCCATCTTCGTTCTCTTCATACATAAAGCCTTTTGGCTCTTCCAGTGTAACTAAAACAAACAGAAACACAGCAGCAGCAGCAGCGGCAATGGTGATAAAGAATACTTGAGAAGAGACAAATGATAGCACTGTCAGAAACGCTACGCCGCCAACATTACCATAGGCACCTGTTGTGCCTGCGACCTGTCCGGTTAATCGACGTTTCACCAATGGCACAACTGCATACACAGCACCGTTGCCTGCGTTCACAAACAGTGAAGCAATGATCATGACACCAACAGCAGCAGCAATTGACCATGTACCATCAACTTGGCCCATCAGGAAATACCCCAGAGTTAACCCAGCAAGGGTAACCAACAGTGTCTTTTTGCGCCCGAATTTATCGCTGAAATAGCCGCCTGCTGGCCGCATAATTAAGTTCAAACCTGCAAAGATGGAAGCAAACAGTGCGGCTTGTGTAATCGATAAATTAGCCGTTTCTTTAAATGTATCAAAGAAAAAGAGAGGCAACATTGAAATCACTGCCAGCTCAGAACCGAAGGTGATCATATAAGATAAATTCAAGGCTGCGACCTGTTTGAATTTATAACGATGAATTTCTGCAACAGGTTTTGCATTGGTTGCAAACAAACCTTTGTTTACACGATAAATTTGTAAAAATTGATAGATATAAAGCGTTAATAATGCGCCGTATATGATATACGTTTCAACCGCTGAAAATATGCTCAGATTGGCAGGGCCAATTTTCCATGCCAAAACACCCAGTGCTAAATACAATGGTGCAGTCATCAAACCATACAAGAAGAAATCACCTTGACTGGTAACTTCCATGGCACCAAGGTTTTTAGGTCGGTAGTAAGTGGTTCCTTTTGGGTTGTTGCTCACCGAAAAATAGAAGATGAATGAGAATATTAAAGCAAGTACACCGGTAGAAGCGACAGCCCAACGCCAGCCATCATCGCCGCCAACCCACAATGCGATCGTAGGCAGTGCAATTGCAGCTCCGGCAGAACCAAAGTTGCCCCAGCCGCCATAAATACCTTCAGCTGTACCAACTTGCTTGGCTGGAAACCATTCAGATACGAGTCGAATGCCAATGACAAAACCAGCGCCCACAAAACCAAGAAGAAAACGATACGTTGCCAGCTTTTCATAGCTGTCAGCAAATGCAAAAAGGAAACAGGCAACACTGGCAACGGCAAGTAAGACCGAAAATGTGATCTTAGGACCATATTTATCAACCAGCATCCCAATAATGATGCGTGCGGGAATGGTGAGTGCCACGTTCAAAATTAATAACAGCTTCACTTCTTGATCGGACAGGCCAAATGTTTCGCGTATGGATGCCATCAGAGGGGCAAAGTTGAACCAGACCACAAAACTGATGAAAAATGCCAGCCATGACATGTGTAAAATTTTCATCTTACCTGTGAATGAGAATAAATTGATTTTACTTTGATCTACGCCTGTAGACATTGGATAAGCCTCCGTAAAGTTATGTTTGTTTCAGCAAAGCAACTTAAAGGCCATTATTTCAAATTGCTAATTTTAAAGCATAAATTGAAATTTTATATGAAAAGTGTGGTAAACCTCCTTATTTGACGGCTAATTTTTAATCATTAATGTAGATAATTAAGGCAGATGTTTTGATTACATAAAAAGAATTGAAACTTCATTGATTTTTTGGACTGAATTTATTATTGATTAGAATATTACATGTATGGGTAACTGAGCGATTTCAAATGAGCTTATGTGTGCAGGTTATATATATCTCTAGATGCTAGAGCTCTGCATACATGCTGGTGACTTTATTCATAAGTTTCAATATGAGATCAGATGATTCGGCAACCAATGGAGGGCCAAAACGTTCCTCAGCCGACTGATTCTCCAATTTTCCTACAAGAATGTAAACACGCCACAGTGCAGCGACAACCTCTAAATCCTGCTGTATTTCCAGTGTGTTTTGTGGTGCATCAGCGAGCGTTTTCATGGCGATCCCAAAGTCACGGGTTGCCTGCTGAGCATCACGGATAAATATCTCATCCCGAATGCCCCAGACGTGTAACATATAAAGGTTGGCAATGCGTTGAGATAACATGCGTTGACGCCCTGATATGTTCACCAGTTTACCCTGTGCCGTGCCGGATATCTCTTCTAAAATAAGTACCACAGCATGGGCTTGCCGCAAAAGAACTTCAGCTTTTTCACGCAGCAATTTTGCCTGATCTTTATTCGCAGGTTGCTCTGCAACTTTTTTGACTGGAGACCAGAGGTAACGTTCCTGTTGCACCGCCTGGGTATATTGCTCTGTTCCGGAAAAGGATTGTAATTGATCAAGCTGTTTTTCAAACAGTGCCATGGCATCTTGTAATTGTTTCCGGTGAATGGAAGGAGAAGTGCGCATGCCGACCAGACAATAAGCTTTAACAATCCGTTGTGTTAACATACGTTGACGGCCAGCGATGTTGATCGCTTCACTGATACTGATGGATTCTTCGGCATTTGCCAGTTCAGGCAGGCAAAACATATTCAACGCGGTGGTCAGCCATAATAAGCGACATAATGTTTTGAGTGAATGTTGTGCACGCTGTACAGGTCGTGCATACCGTTCGTATTGTTTATGTTGGGTATGCTGTGTGTACCTAGACATGTGAAACCTCCATTGCAGTTGTACAGATTGATTGGCAAGCGTGGCATGTGGCGACTTTATGCACAGGCTTATGCCGCTTTTTGATCTGAGGGGTTGCGCTGTTTTTCATAAAGGAATGCGAGCACCTCGTGCCTGTAATGATTGTATTCAGCATTGTCTGACATCTCGACCCGGTTTCGAGGACGGGGTAGATCAATTTTCAGAATTTCACCCACCTTTGCAGCAGGCCCATTGGTCATCATGACAATACGATCCGATAAAAGAACGGCTTCATCCACATCATGGGTGATCATGATGACGGTGCTGTTTAAGTCCGCCTGAATTTCCATCAATGAATCTTGAAGGTGAGCACGGGTGAGTGCATCAAGCGCACCAAATGGTTCATCCATCAGCAGTACCTTGGGTTGCATGGCAAGCGCTCTGGCAATGCCCACACGTTGTTTCATACCACCGGATATTTCTGCCGGGCGTTTGTGCAGTGCATGATCCATATGCACGAGTGTGAGATTGTGTTCGATCCAATCTTTCATCTCTTGAGGATTTTTACTTTTATTGAAAACTTGTTTTACTGCCAGTTCAACATTTTCATAGGCTGTTAGCCATGGCAGCAGCGAGTGGTTTTGGAATACAACGGCACGGTCAGGCCCCGGTTCATTGACCTCTTTGTTTTCAAGAAGCACGCCACCTGTGGTTGCCTGATACAGGCCTGCTACGATGTTTAAAACTGTAGATTTACCACAACCGGAATGTCCGATTAGTGATACAAACTCACCCTCAGACATGATGAGGTCGATTTCATCCAGTGCTTTAAAAGGACCTTGTTCGGTGGGGAATTCAATGGATACTTTTGAGAGTTCCAAATATCTGTCTTTCATATTTATATCTCCTGATTAGCGTATTTCTGCGTTTTTGTCCCAAGATACAAAACGCTGGCAAGTCATTAAAAAACGATCGAGCAAGAATCCAATGAAGCCGATCGTTAAGACCGCAAACATGATGCGGCCCAAAGAGTTCGAGCTACCATTCTGGAATTCATCCCATACAAATTTTCCCAATCCCGGATTTTGCGCCAGCATTTCTGTGGCAATCAAAACCATCCAGCCAATACCCATGGAGAGGCGCAAACCGGTGAACATCATAGGAATTGAGGCAGGAATAACGATTTTTTGGATATGTTTAAACCAGTGCAAGCGCAGCACTCGGCTAACATTAATCAAATCCTGTTCAACCGAGGCCACACCCACGGTTGTGTTTAATAACGTCGGCCATAGGCAACAGACAGAAACGGTGATGGCTGAAACCACGAATGATTTGGCAAACATGGGATCGTCAGTGGAATACACGGCACTGACCACCATGGTCACAATGGGTAACCATGCTAAAGGGGAAATCGGTTTGAATATCTGAAAAATAGGGTTGAGTGCATTGTTAAGTTTGGTGCTTAAACCACAAAATATTCCTAAAGGGATGGCTACAACACTGGCAATAAGAAATCCGGTGACAACAGTAATCAAGCTGGTGAATATCTGATTAATAAATGTAGGCGCACCGGTATAAATTCGGGTTTTCACCTTGGCATCAGGATTCGTGGCTAGTTTTTTTGCATTACGTTTTTCCTGACGTTCGTTAAAGGCTGCTTTTTTTGCCTGTTCTTCAAAATGTTCATCAATCAGGGTACTGCCTTGTTGCCAAACTTGAACAGGCCCAGGAAGTTGTCCTAAACTGGTATGGATATTGGCTGAAACAATAGACCAAAACCCTAAAAATATAATGATTGCCAGTGCGGGCAGTAATATGCCGTTGGCAATCATTTTCAGTTGTTTTTCCGGTTCATCAAGTGTGATGAGCCTAAACAGGGGAATCATCCAAGCCATACCTATCGATTCCATTGTTTGAAACGTTTGTTGCTTCATTATCTCTCCATTCATAAGAAAAAAAGCTCCCCCCTGTTAATAAGGGGAGCTTTAGATTTTAAAGACTTACTTGATTTCTTTTTTACCTTTCAGGCCAATAGGGAAGCTATCGATATAAGCGTTAGGCTTGTGCCCATCAAATGTAATGTTATCGATAAATTCAGTTTGAGCGGGTTTGAAACCTGTTTCTGTTTTGAAGTCAGGAAACTCACCCGCACTAAAGTCACCATCAGCAATCAGTGCTTTGGCTGCCGTCTGATAAAGATCTGCGCGATAGACCTTTTTTGCGATATCAACATACCATGAATCAGGTTTGTATGTTCCAATCTGTCCCCAGCGACGCATCTGAGTCAGATACCAGATGGCATCAGAATAGTATGGGTAGGTCGCGTTGTAGCGGAAGAATACATTGAAATCCGGTATTGAGCGTTTATCGCCTTTTTCATACTCAAAGGTGCCTGTCATGGAGTTCGCAATGACTTTGGCATCTGCACCCACATAATTTGGCTTGGAAAGGATTTTCACAGCCTCCATACGATTGGCATTGTTGTTTTCATCCAACCATTTGGCAGCGCGGATCAGTGCTTTTACGAGGCGGGTTGTGGTGTTTGGATACTTTTTGGCAAATTCTTCAGTGATACCAAAAACTTTTTCCGGATTATTTTTCCAGATTTCATAATCTGTAATGACCGGGGCACCAATACCTTTGAATACAGCCTGCTGATTCCAAGGTTCACCGACACAGTAACCATAAATGGTTCCAGCTTCCATGGTGCTCGGCATTTGTGGTGGTGGTGTGACAGAAAGAAGTACATCGGCATCAATCGTGCCTGAAGTGTCACCTTTAAGTGGCGCGTAATAACCGGGTTTCAAACCACCGGCTGCAAGCCAATAACGTAGCTCATAGTTATGTGTTGAAACCGGGAATACCATACCCATTTTGAAAGGTTTGCCTGCATTTTGATATTTCTCAACGACAGGTTTGAGATAATCAGCTTTAATGGGGTGAACGGGTTTGCCATCTTTTACAGGCACGTGTTTTTTCATCTCTTTCCATACTGAATTAGATACAGTAATTGCATTACCATTCAAATCCATACTGAAAGGGGTGATGATGGTGTGTTTGGTGCCGTAGCCAATGGTTGCAGCCAGTGGCTGACCAGCCAGCATATGTGCGCCGTCTAATTTTCCGTCTATCACACCATCAAGCAGAACTTTCCAGTTGGCTTGGGCTTCAAGGGTTACAAAAAGTCCTTCATCTTCAAAATATCCTTTTTCATAAGCAATGGCCAAAGGCGCCATATCGGTCAGCTTGATAAAACCGAATTTTAAATCTTCTTTTTCCGGTTCTCCAGTAGCAAAAGCTAACGTGCTATTGCTAAACAGCAGGATTCCAGCTGTAGCAAAAACGATGAACATATTTTTCCATTTACGATGATCAGATCGCATAAATGACCTCCATGTAGTCTATTATGATCGATCTATAGCAAGCGCTGTTCCACCTGTGTAAGTTATTGATATATATCTTATTTTTATATTTTGTGAAGATTTCTGTGTAGATTTTAGGTGAGTTTCGATCTGTGTGGCTAATAATTAAGCAGTGCGTGCATAGCTTGTGTGCACTTACATCGGATGACTCATTTAAGCCATGGTTCTTGGGCGTGTATTTCCATGAATGTACGCCAGCGACTCCGATAATTTTTTCAATAACTGACAAGCCAGATCATCGGCGGCAATAATTAAATATTGCAACATGTTTGCAGCGATATCGGGGTGATGCTCTTTAAAGTGCTGATAATCTTTGCGTGTAATGATAGCGATGTGTGCAGGCGTGATTGCCTGTGCTGATGCCATATGGGGCCTGCCATCAATGAAAGATAAAATGCCTGCGATGTTTCCCTGCTGTTGATTAACAATGGTTGCACTGTTTTGCCCAATTTCTTCGAGTTTGATGGTTACTTTTATTTCACCTTCAAGTATGATGAATAAGTGGTCATCCATTCTGCTTTGTTGTGTGAACAATACTTCTCCATCGGTGTATTTAAGGCCTGTCAGATGCCTGCTGAAAATTATTGCTTCTTCTGATGTCATTTCACTGCATATTGGGAATGTGGAAATAAGATCGATGTCCTGACTGCTTAAATCATATTTACTGATGCTCATTGCGTGCTCCTTTTTTAATTTGCTTATTATATATATTGGATATCACAAAATTTTGAGCCATGCATTGATCATGCGGCGACAATATTCTCTTGCAACGGGTAAAGATTTCGGAATTTCATTTAACAGCGCAGCAACTTTATGTTCTCTCAGATATGCGCTTTCACTGGTGCCGTGGTGAATCCATTCACGAATCAGAGGTTCAGTCATTTCGGCATGAAATTGCATGCCGTATTGCCCGGTTTTTAATCGAAATGCTTGATGAAGAACTTCAGGTGAGGTGGCAAGAAGTGTGGCTGTTTCAGGTAGCGTGAATGTTTCTCCATGCCATTGAAAGACCTGTAGGCCAGTATCTAGCATTTCACCGTATAAGGGATCATCAATCGCAAAAAAAGTTGGATGTAACGGATACCAACCCAGTTCTCTAACAGGAGATGGGATCACCTCACCGCCAGCAGCTTTTGCCAATAGCTGAGCACCCAGACAAATAGCAAAGACCGGAAAAGCATTGCGGATACACCATTTCAAAAGCTTTATCTGGCGATCGATAAAATCCAGATGTACATCGTTTGCTGACATATGGCCACCCATGACGATCAAACCTGCATAGCTGCTCAATGACTGAGGAACAGGCTCTGTTTGTGTCATGATGATCTGGCTGCTCCAGCCGGCATCGGCAATGGCCTGTTCGATCATGGCCGGAGGCTCTTGTTCCACTTGCTGAAGGATTAGGATGGGTTGCTTCATGTCTTACCATAGCAATCTCTATGCCCTTCTTTATGGTGAGGTTTTTCTTCTTATATATACGCTTTATTGACTTGTAAGGAGGATTTCATCAGAGCACTGCCTGCTTTGTGATCAATTCTGATTATATTTTAGGCAAAGAGATGTGTAGCCCAGCAGTTTGAAGGTGTTCTTAAGGTTTTAATTTATCGTAACTGTTTGAAATATAAAAATAAAACCAAAGTGGAACAGCGATTGCTATGGATGTTCACACAACACTGTAATACATGGAGAGTACAACAATGCATAAAATAGTACGTAGTATTTTAGGAGTGGCGATGATCTTTGGCTGCACGCAGGCAATGGCGGCAGAATGGGACGTATCGGCAGATTTGCGTGAGCGGTATCAGTTTTTTAATAACCTAGATTTTAATTCAGCCGTAGACAACAATAGTTGGGAATTTGATTCCAGATTATACATAAAGGCGAAGGCAGATTTTGGAAACGGGCTATCCGTTTTTTTACAGCCCCAAGCAGTTCATATTTTGAATCACACAACAACGGATACCCAGAACTTTACGCAAGCGGATTTATTGCAGGCTTATCTGCAATATGATGTGAGTGGGTTTGGGGTCAGAGTGGGCAGGCAGCAGCTGGTCTATGGCGATCAACGATTGCTGGGGCATCTGGGCTGGAAGGATGTGGCTCGAACCTTTGATGGTATGAAAGTTTTTTATAAAGATGATGCATTCAAGGTTGATGCGTTTGCAGTGCATCCGGCGGATATTGGTGCCATGACACCATCGGCTGCATCTCCCCAAGGTGAATCTCTGGTGACATGGGAAGATCGTCGATTGATGGGTGTTTATGGTACTTACACCGTTGCACCAAAAACAGGCATGGATGTTTATCTTATCAACTGGTATCACGGTGATGGTGCTTCGGTTGGCGCAGGTCGTAGTATCAATACTTATGGTGCGCGTGGCTTTGGTAAATGGGGTGGGGTTGATACTGTTCTAGAAACAGCTTTTCAGTCAGGAAAATGGGCAAAGGGTGTCACTCAGAGTGCTTCGGCCTATGCAGTAAAAGCAGGGTATACCTTTGATATGTGGAAAACCCGTGTAGGCATCGAATATGACTACAGTCCTGGTGATGCAACGCCGGGTGCTGGTGATCACAAAGATTTTGTATTTCCGTTTCACACCAATCATGCTCACTACGGCGAAATGGATCGTTTTTCCTGGGCCAATATGAGAGATATTCGTTTATCATTAAAAACATCGCCGTTAAAAGGGCTGACATTTAAGGGTAATGTTCACTTTCTGTCTTTGGATAAAGCAACGGGTGATTGGTTGAACGTTGTGGGTGCAGGCAAGCTGTTTGCAGGCAATCCTGCTTATACTTCAAAAGATGCCGGGACAGAGATTGATTTGAAAATTATTTACAAAGTGGCTGCGGTAAAAGGCCTGACGCTTGTAGCGAATTATTCAATCTTTAATCCGGGCAAAGCAGTGGCAGAGCGAAATGGTGGTAAGTCTGATGCAGCCAGCTTTGGTTATGTTCTGGCGAGCTATAAATTCTGATGGACTTTATTATGTTGTGGCGATAGAGATTCCGCCTCAATCATTGCTGCTGTATTGGATTTCTATGGGGCAGTGATGGGCTGGGTGCCTATAAATTAAGCTTCAGCGCACATTTATTGTGCGCTGAAGCTTTGTGTTTGCGTGGATTGAACCCATGGAGCGAAATAAATGATAGAATTTGGTGTGTTCTTTCTCATGGCATCAGGATTGCTGAGGTCGGCTAGACCGCATACAAACGGAGACGATAAATGTTGAAGAAAAAACTGGTGATGATTGGTAATGGTATGGCAGGGGTTCGTGCGATCGAGGAGATCCTCAAAGCCAATCCTGACATGTTTGATATTACGATTTTTGGTGCTGAAAAGTATCCAAACTACAATCGTATTATGCTTTCTCCGGTTCTGGCGGGTGATACCACCGTTGAAGATATTATTTTAAATGATGAACAATGGTATGCCGATAACGGCATTACGCTGCATATGGGCAAGCGCATCAAAGAGATTCAGCGTGGTTATAAAAAGGTCATCGCAGAAGATGGCACTGAGGCTGAATACGACAACCTGATTATCGCCACCGGTTCTGATCCTTTTATTATTCCTGTGCCGGGTCACGACAAAGACGGCGTGATGGCATTCCGTGATATTGATGACTGCGATAAAATGTTTGCAGCGGCCAAAAAATACAAAAAAGCGGCTGTGATTGGTGGTGGCCTGCTCGGGCTTGAAGCAGCCAAAGGTCTGCTCAACTTAGGCATGGAAGCCACAGTGATTCATGATCAGGCCACGCTGATGAACATGCAGCTTGATAGTGTTGCAGGTGAAATGTTACGTGCTGACCTGGAAGAGCAAGGCATGCATTTCAAGGTTTCCACACTAACCACTGAAGTTACGGGTGATGAACGTGTCAGCGGCCTGAAATTTAAAGATGGTTCAAGCCTTGAGTGTGATTTGTTGATCATGGCCGTGGGCATTCGCCCGAATATGGCTTTGGCCAAAGATTGTGGCATTTATTGTAACCGCGGCATTGTGGTGAATGATTATATGCAAACAGTGACCGATCCATCGGTTTATTCGGTGGGTGAATGCGCAGAACATCGCGGCATCGCGTATGGTTTGGTGGCGCCACTGTTTGAGCAGGCCAAAGTGCTTGCCTATCAGATTACAGGTCAAGGCTTAAAGGCATATCAGGGTTCGGTAGTTTCGACCAAGCTTAAAGTTTCAGGTGTGGATGTGTTTTCAGCTGGCGATTTCATGGGTGGCCCGGGTGCAGATGTGCTTGAGCTGATGGATCGGGTTGGCGGTGTTTACAAGAAACTCGTGCTTGAAGATGATAAAATCAAAGGTGTGGTCATGTTTGGCGACACTGCCGATGGACCAACATTTTTCCAATGGATGCAGGATGCTAAAGATGTATCCGAGCAACGTTCCAGCTTGCTCTTTTCGGCATCGGGGTTGGGTGATTCCGGGCATTCGGGCATTGATTTGGTGTCGGCCATGGCGGATGACACCATTGTGTGCGGTTGTAATGGCGTAAGCAAAAAAGATATTGTTGATTCGATTGTCACCAAGGGTTTAACCACCCGTAAAGAAGTGACAAGCTGCACCAAAGCTGCCGGCTCTTGCGGCGGTTGTGCAGATCTTGTGGATCAATTACTGGCTTCAACGCTCGGCACTGCATTTGTCGAATCCGATCATGAGCCGATTTGTGGTTGCACGGATTTAAATCATGAGCAGGTCAAAGAGCAGATCAAAACCAAAAAACTGACCATGGTTCGTGAAGTCATGAACGTTTTGGAGTGGAAAAAAGAGGGTTGTCAGGTGTGTCGTCCTGCGATCAACTATTACATTGGTATGTTATTCCCTGAAGATTCTGAAGATGATCGCAGCTCGCGTATTGCCAATGAAAAGATGCATGCCAACATCCAGAAAGATGGCACATTCTCGGTGATTCCGCGCATTTATGGCGGTGAAACCACGCCCGATGATTTGATTCGTATTGCCACGGTGGCCAAGAAATACGATGTGCCAACCGTGAAAATCACAGGTGGCCAGCGTATTGATCTGCTCGGCGTGAAAAAAGAAGATTTAACAGCCATGTGGAAAGATTTGGATATGCCAAGTGGTTTTGCTTACGGTAAAGCTTTGCGCACAGTGAAAACCTGTGTGGGTTCGAAGTGGTGCCGCTTTGGCACTCAGGACTCAACCTCACTGGGTATTCACCTTGAGAAACGTCTGGACAGGATTTGGTTTCCGGCCAAAGTGAAATTTGGTGTATCCGGTTGCCCGCGCAACTGTGCCGAGGCGACGATTAAAGACATCGGCATTGTGGGTGTTGAAGGTGGCTGGGAAATCAGTACCGGTGGTAATGGCGGTGTACACGTTGTGGCTACAGAGCTGTTGTGTATTGTGGAAACAGCAGAAGAAGTGGAAGAAGTCAGCAAGGCTTATTTGCAACATTACCGTGAAACGGGTCGTCACAATGAGCGCACTGCGCCATGGCAGAAACGTGTGGGTCTGGAGAGCATCAAAGCTTTGGTGGTTGATGATCTTGAAAGCCGCAGAGCTCTGGTAGCGCGTATGGATGCCTACATCGCAACTCAGGATCAGGATCCTTGGGCGGCACGTGTTGCAGATGCTGAAAAAGAAGAAATAAACAGATTTTCGGAATACAAACGCATTGATATTCCAGTAAGGGTGGAAGCATAAGATGAGTAAGACAGCAACATGGATTGAAGTTTGTAAGCTTGATGAGATTCCACCATCACAAGCGCGTACCGTGAACGCAGGTGATACGGTGGTTGCCGTATTTCGCCTTACCGATGATCGCGTGAAAGCCCTGGAAAATCGTTGCCCGCATAAAGATGGGCCGTTGGCCGAAGGTATTGTTTCCGGTGATGATATTTTGTGCCCCCTGCATAACTGGCGCATCCATTTGGATGATGGTGTTGTGGCGGCACCCGATGAAGGCTGCGTCAAAACGTATCCCGTCAAAGTGGAAAACGGTCAGGTGTTTTTAAGCTTGAACTAACCGGATACCAGTTGTTGCTAAACGATTACACTGCCTTAAAGAAACAGGGTGATGATTTTGGCGCATGTTTTTCATGGTGTGTAAATTTGATGGAGTGTAAATGACCAAAACAGTCAACAGTGTGTGTTCCTATTGTGGTACGGGCTGCGGCATTCAGTTGGAAACAGATGGTGAGCGTATTGTTTCGCTGACTGGCAATGTTTCGCACCCGACCAATCAAGGTAAACTGTGCTCCAAAGGTCGTGAGCTTCACCATACGGTACGCACCCATGATCGCCTGCTGCGCCCGCAACTTCGAACATCCCTGAATCAACCGCTTGCCCCTGTGGATTGGGATACCGCGCTGGATTATTCAGCCAGTAAATTTGCCGATATCATTAAACAACATGGCCCGGATGCCGTGGCCTTTTATGTGTCGGGGCAATTGCTGACCGAAGACTATTATGTGTTCAACAAACTCATGAAAGGGTTTATTGGCAGCAATAATATTGATACCAATTCGCGGCTGTGTATGTCTTCGGCTGTGGCCGGGTATAAACGCGCCTTTGGCGCGGATGGGCCACCGACCTGTTACGATGATATTGAGCTGGCAAGTTGTTATTTTATTGCAGGTGCCAATCCTGCCTTTGCGCATCCCATCGTATTTCGGCGTATGGAGGCTGCCAAAGAAGCCAATCCGGATTTAAAGGTGATTGTCGCCGATCCTCGCCGCACCGATACCTGCTCGATTGCTGACCTGCATCTGCCGCTCAAGCCCGGCACCGATGTGGCACTGTTTCAGGCGATGTTGAATGTGATGATGTGGGAAGGTTTTATCGATCAGGATTATGTGGATGGGCATACCACAGGTTTTGAAGCTACGGCCCAACGGGCGAAGTTGATGACTCCGCGCAAAGCTGCAGAGATTTGTGGTCTGGATGCATCCGATATTACCAAGGCAGCCTTGTGGTTTGCCGAAAACAAAAGCCTCTCATTTTATACCATGGGTCTGAACCAGTCCTCTTCAGGCACGGATAAAAACAATGCACTGATCAATCTGCACCTGGCAACAGGGCAGGTGGGCAAAGCCGGTTGCGGGCCATTTTCGTTAACAGGCCAACCCAATGCCATGGGTGGGCGTGAAGTGGGTGGTTTAGCCAATATGCTGGCTGCACATCGTGATTATACCAACCCTGAACATCGTAAAGAAGTAGCTGATTATTGGGGTGTGCAGGATGTGCCGCAAATTCCGGGTTTAACGGCCACCGAGCTTTTTGATGCGTTAGAAGCAGGCTCGGTGAAAGCAGTGTGGATTGCCTGCACCAATCCGATGGTATCCATGCCTGATGCCAAACGTGCGGAAGCAGCGTTGAAAAAAGCTGAATTGGTGATGGTTTCAGATGCCTATCATCCCACTGATACGACAAAGTTTGCCCATGTTTTGTTTCCTGCGGCGGGCTGGGCAGAAAAAGAGGGTTCGGTAACCAATTCGGAAAGGTGTATCACCCATTTGCAACAGGCTTTGCCTGCGGCGGGGCTGTCGCGCCCTGATTGGAAAATTGCTGCTGATTTTGGTCTGTGTTTGGGTCAGAAGTTGGGCAAGGATTGGTCTTCTGCCTTTAACTATGAAAAAACAGGTGATGTGTTTGATGAACATTGCGGGCTTACTCAAGGCCGTGATATTGATATCACAGGATTGTCGTATGCACTGCTGGATGAATTTGGTCCACAGCAATGGCCATACCCCAAGGGCTCGAAACCGAATCAAATCAAACGCCTTTATACCGATGGTATCTTTGAAACTGCAGATAAAAAAGCGCACTTCATTGATGCGCCCTACAAACCCGTGGCTGAACCCACCGATGCACAGTTTCCTATATCCCTGACCACAGGTCGCATCCGTGATCAGTGGCATACCATGACCAAAAGCGGCCATGTGCCGCAGTTGATGCAACATGCGCCGATTCCACAACTGCAAATGCATCCAGATGATGCCAGAGCCAGAGAGATTGATGATGAAGATCTGGTCTTGGTGACCTCTCGTCGCGGCGAAGCGATTGTGCCCGCACGAATCAGCAAGGATGTACGTGCTGGTCTGGTATTTCTGCCCATGCATTGGGGCAGCATGACCGCCCGAAGTGGTCGCGCCAATGTGTTAATTCAGTCTGTCGTTGACCCCGTATCCAAAGAGCCTGAATTCAAACACTCTGCCGTAGAAGTACGGCGTTTTGAGCCTGCATGGCAGGGCATGATGCTGATTGCAGGACAACATGTCCCACTTGGGCGGGAGATGATTGAAGGTTACACCTACGGCGTTGTGTCATGTTCTGGCAGTGATCATCCTGTCACATCCATTGATCTGGCATGTACGAAAGCCTTGAAACAGGAGCAGTACAAACGCTTGGATCAGATGTTGGAGCTGGGTAAAAGCTTTGAAACACTGACCTATTCAGATCGTAAGTTTGGCATCAATCGTAAGGCATGGCTTGATGATGGGCATTTGGTAGCTGTGCGCTGGGTGGGCGGCGATATGCATGAGGCCCAATGGTTGCGTAAATTGATGCTGGAAGGTCGGGATGTGAATGAGCTGCGTCCGTTCCTGCTGGCTCCGGGTGGCCCGGTCACCAAAGAAGATACCAAGGGCAAGATTATTTGTGCTTGTCAGAATGTTGGAGAGCTGGAGCTTAAAGCTGCGATCAGCAGTGGTTCCAATACTGTGGATGCCATCAAAGCCTGCACCATGGCTGGTACGGGCTGTGGTTCGTGCGTTCCGGAAATTAAAAGGTTGCTCCTGGACGCATCCTAAGGTGTTTGCTCATGCTTAAGATGACTAAGTTGCTCTTTTTGGCACTCAAATAAGGTGTAGTTTTCAACGTACAATATGGAGTTGTTTATCAATGTGTAGTGATCTATTATGTGTATAGTAAAGAAAATGTTCTAAAAGAGAGAAAATGTCTCCTGTGCAATCGCGCCGACAATTTTTGGGGATAGGTCTGAAAGATAAGGCTGCCCCGCTTCGCCCCCCATGGGCAATCGATGAGACATCTTTTTTAGATAGTTGTACACGTTGTGGTGATTGCCTTTCTTTATGCCCCGAACATATTTTAGTGCCAGAAACAACAGGCGGTTATCCGCGGGTTGATTTCACCCAAAGTGAATGCACTTTTTGTAAGAAGTGTGTGGATGTTTGCCCAACACCGGCCTTGAACGCTGAGCTATCATCACCTTGGCTAGCGAAAGCAAAGATTAGTGACCATTGTTTGGTCATGCAGCATGTGGTTTGTAATACGTGTGGTGAGCAGTGTGAGGCTAGAGCCATTCGATTTATTCCTGCGTTAGGTGGCGTTTCTTTGCCATCTATTGATTTAGAGAGCTGTACCGGTTGTGGTGCTTGTGTGGCGCCTTGTCCTACACAGGCGATTGAGGTGAAGGTATGAGTGATGAACACAAGAACAATGAGGAAGATGTTGGCTGCATTGTTGGTGCAGTTGTACAATTGAAACCCGGTGTTGCGTCAGATGTTCGGCAACGATTATTGGGCTGTGAAGGTGTTGAAATTCACACCGAAGATGAGCAGTCACGTTTGGTCATCACCATGGAAGCGAAAACAAGTAAAGCCGTACTGAAACTGACCGAACACATTCAGAATTTAGAAGGGGTCTTGAGTGTGACCCCCGTTTATCAACATTGTGAAGAAAATAACAAACAGCAACAAGGAGGCTGGCAATGGCGATAAGTCGTAGAGATTTCATCAAATCAAGCGCTGCAACGGCAGCAGCGGCATCAATCAACATCAGTATACCCACTTTGACGCAGGCGATGGATTTTGACGCAGAAAAAAATAAAATCCGTTGGGATAAGGCCCCGTGTCGTTTCTGTGGTGTGGGCTGTAGTGTGATGGTGGGAACAAAAGATAACCGCGTGGTGGCCACTCAAGCCGATCCGAAGTCTGAAGTGAACAAAGGGATTAATTGTATCAAAGGTTATTTCCTTTCTAAGATTATGTATGGAGAGGACAGGTTGACTTCTCCGTTGCTGCGCATGAAAGGTGGCAAGTATCATAAAGAGGGTAAATTTACGCCAGTCTCCTGGGATGTTGCTTTTGATACCATGGCAGAAAAATGGAAAAAAACGCTTAAAGAAAAAGGACCTGAAGCTGTGGGTATGTTCGGTTCTGGTCAGTGGACAATTATGGAAGGTTATGCCGCTTCCAAGCTGATGAAAGCAGGGTTTCGCTCAAACAATATCGACCCGAATGCACGCCATTGTATGGCTTCGGCTGTGGGTGCATTTATGCGTGCCTTTGGTTCGGATGAACCCATGGGCTGTTATGATGATTTGGAACATGCTGATGCCTTTGTCTTATGGGGCTCAAACATGGCGGAAATGCATCCGATTTTGTGGACGCGTATTACCAATACCCGTCTGAGTAAACCGGGTGCTGAAGTGCATGTGCTTTCTACCTATGAACATCGCTGTTTTGATCTGGGTGATAACAATATGGTCTTCACACCTCAGACGGACATGGTGATTTTAAACTATATTGCCAACTACATTGTTAGCCATAAAGCATATGATCAGAAATTCATTGATAAACATGTAAACTTTAAAGATACCATAACCGATATTGGTTATGGCTTGCGCCCAGAGCATCCCTTGGAGCAAAAAGCTAAAAACTCTGGTAAAGGTAAGATGTCTGAGATTTCCTTTAAAGCATATGCAAAACTGCTTAAGCCATACACGCTTGAACATACTGCCAAACTTTCAGGTGTACCAAAGGAAAACCTTTTACGTTTGGCTAAGCTTTATGCCAATCCTAAGAAGAAAATCACCTCACTTTGGACGATGGGTTTTAACCAGCATACACGTGGCGTTTGGACCAATGGCCTGCTTTATAATATCCATTTATTAACAGGTAAAATTTCTGAGCCGGGAAATAGTCCGTTTTCGTTAACCGGTCAGCCATCGGCGTGTGGTACAGCACGTGAAGTAGGAACCTTTTCACACAGGTTGCCCGCTGATTTGGTCGTGAAGAAAAAAGAACATCGCGATTTTGCCGAAGGTGTCTGGAAACTGCCAGAGGGTACGATTCCTGCCAAACCGGGTTATCACGCAGTGGAGCACAACCGTATGCTCAAAGACGGTGTAATCAATGCTTATTGGTCGATGTGTAATAACAATGTGCAGGCAGCGGCAAATATGAATGAAGAGACACTGCCTGGTTATCGCAATCCGGATAACTTTGTTGTGGTTTCTGATCCGTATCCAACTGCCTCAACCATGGCGGCGGACTTGATCCTGCCTACAGCGATGTGGGTAGAGAAAGAGGGTGCTTATGGTAATGCTGAGCGTCGTACTCAGGTCTGGCGTCAACAGGTTGCATCACCCAAAGGTGCGAAGTCTGATCTTTGGCAGTTGATGGAATTTTCTAAGCGTTTCAAAGTCAAAGACATCTGGCCAGCTGGTCTGATTGCTAAAAGCCCAAAACTTCGTAATAAAACACTCTACGAAGTGCTCTATCGCAACGGGAATGTTGATAAATATCCAACGCAGAAAGTGACCGATGACAATGGTAATGTGTATGCCAATGATGAGATGGATCACTTTGGTTTTTATGTGCAAAAAGGTCTGTTTGAAGAGTATCGTTTGTTTGGTACAACTGGGCCAAAGAAAGGCCATAACCTGGCGGCCTATGATCAGTTGCACAAAGAACATGGTATGCGCTGGCCTGTGGTGAACGGCGTAGAAACAAAATGGCGCTACCGTGAAGGTAGTGATCCCTTTGTTCCAGCTGGAAAAGAACGCTATTTTTATGGCAACAAAGATGGTCGGGCGAATATTATTTTTGCGCCGTATGAACAACCACCTGAAATGCCAGACCAAACATTCGATATGTGGCTGTGCACGGGCCGTGTGCTCGAGCACTGGCATTCAGGAACGATGACCCAACGCGTCCCAGAGCTGTATAAAGCAGTGCCCGATGCACAAATTTTTATGCATCCGGAAGATGCAAAAAAACGCGGCTTTAAACGTGGTGATATGGCCAAGGTGCAAAGCCGTCGTGGTGAGATTTCGGCAATGGTTGAAACAAGAGGCCGTAATAAACCACCCAAGGGGCTGATTTTTGTGCCCTGGTTTGATGCGCGCCGTTTAATCAACAAGGTTACACTGGATGCAACAGATCCGCTGTCCAAGCAGACGGATTATAAAAAATGCGCCGTCCGCGTTGTTAAGGTTTAGGGGGAGATGAATATGAAAACTTTAAGTATAACAATGTTATTGATGTTTGTTTTTGCTGTAGCTTGGGCGGAAGGGTTTGATGTTCATTCTTTGCGTGGTGATATGGCATTGGATGCGCCATCTGTGCAGACCTCAGCCAAAGAGTGGCAGGAAGGTGAGGGTAAAATCATGCGCAACTATGCGCAGCAACCCCCGCTGGTGCCACATTCGGTGGAAGATTTCGAGATTACCCGTGAAGATAATAGCTGTCTGGCCTGCCATAACTGGAATTCAGATATGGAGGGAGCAACCAAAGTGGGTGTTTCACACTTTGTAAACCGAGATGGCGATGCGCTGGCCAGGATATCGCCAAACCGCTATTTCTGCACCCAGTGCCATGTGCCACAAAAGAATGCTAAACCATTGGTGAAAAACACCTTTAAATCTTTGGCAGATGAATAAACGTCAATTGCGTATGAAAGATATGACATTCAAGGCATTTGCTAATGATTGAAGCCACCCCTATGCGCTTTTTTGAAAACAAACCTTCCCGTTTGTCTGTAGATGGCAAGCTAACTGACAACTTTGGTCGCCAATTGACCTATATGCGTATCTCAGTGACAGATCGTTGCAATATGCGCTGCAATTATTGCAGGCCAGATGCCGATGCATATAGCGCAGAGCCGCATGCCCATATTCTTCGTTATGAAGAGATTGAACGCATTGTAAGCGTGGCAGCCGAGATGGGTGTATCCAAGCTAAGAATCACAGGTGGTGAGCCACTGGTGCGTCGTGATTTGCCCGTATTGATAAAACAGCTAAGCAATATTTCAGGCATCACTGACTTATCCATGACCACCAATGCAACATTATTGGAAAAATATGCCAGAGATTTGATGGATGCAGGGCTGCATCGCATCAATATCAGTCTGGATAGCTTGAATGCTTTACGCTTTCGGCAATTAACAGGTGCTGCTTTAGCGCCGGTATTGGCGGGTATCCGGGCAGCCAAAGATGTTGGCCTTGGCAAAATTAAACTGAACACGGTGTTGATGCGTGGCATCAATGCAGGGGGCCAGAAATGTGAAGTGGCTGAGCTTATTGATTTTGCCGAAAAAATGCAGGCCACAATTCGTTTTATTGAACTGATGCCGATGAAACAGGGTATGGATTGGGAAGAACATTATATTTCCATTGATGAAGTATTAAAACGCAGTGATGTACAGGCGCGGGTAGATACCAGTTCCAGCATGCAAACAGGCAATACGGCAGCGCGTTATCTGCCTTTAAAAAATGGTCCTGGCGAAGTGGGTTTTATCATGCCGATGTCCGAGCGGTTTTGTGAGGGCTGTAATCGATTGCGCCTTACATCCGACGGCGGTTTGCGCTCATGCCTGCCTGCCGATCATCAACTTAGCCTGCGTGATGTGATTCGCCAAGGTGGCAGTGATGATGATATCCGGTCTGTATTCCTGCGTTCAGCACTTATCAAGCCTGAAATTGGCATTTACAACTTCTCTGCCGATGATAACAAACGCTCGATGATTCATATTGGCGGTTAATATGTTGCGAAGATGGTTGCGCATTTCCACCTGTATCACAGCGATTGCAACGATGGCTTTGGTTTTATCTTCTGCGGCGTTGGCAGGTGAAGTTTTGACCGTGGCGGTCGCATCAAGTTTGTACCCATTGATGCAGAAACAAGCTGCTGCGTTTGAGAAACAACACGATGTGAGCGTGCGTTTGATTTCAGGCTCCACGGGTCGTTTGTACAACCAGATTGTGCAGGGCGCGCCTTTTGATCTGTTTATTGCGGCTGATGCAAAATATACTGAGCAATTGAGAGAACAGGGAAAAACGGGTTCAATTGTTGAAGTCGGTGAAGGGTATCTGGGTGTGATGTCTGGAGATGGATTGATCATTGATATGATTCAATTGACCGACCCGGCGATTCGCCGCATTGCCATTGCAAACCCTGAAGTTGCACCTTTTGGCAAAGCCGCAAAACGGGTGCTTGAACAACAGGAGTTTTGGCACCGCTTAGCAACAAAGTTTGTTTATGCTCAGAATGCGATGCAGGCGCGCATGATGGTGGATAACGGTTTGGTGGATGCGGGGTTCGTGCCGGTTCAATCGGGTGCTGTTGCGATAGCGGTGATTCATTATCAGGGCGTTTTGCTGCGTGATAAAACCTTGGCAAGGGTGTGGCTGAAAAGTATTCAGGATTCACAACTATCAATCGTACAACCATCAGTCCCACAACCATCACGCTCACAACCATCACGCTCACAACCATCGATGTCACAAAAAAGTGTATGCAAAGCGTCGCGACCATCATGATGGAATCACTATGGATCTCCCTGCAACTGGCGCTGGTGACGACGATCATTCTTTTGCTTGTTGCGCTGCCTCTGGCTTATATATTGGCCTTTAAAACATTTAAAGGGCGTACAGCGCTTGAAGTGGTTGTGGCCTTGCCTTTGGTTTTGCCACCCACGGTGCTGGGTTATTTTGTTTTGTTGATGATTGCGCCAAACACTGGCTTGGGGCATCTCTGGCAGTCGGCGTTTGATCATTCGCTGGCTTTTTCATTTTCCGGTATGGTGATTGCTTCCGTGCTTTATAGTTTACCCTTTGCCGTGCAGCCCATGCAGCAGAGTTTGCGTGCGATCCCGGACAGTTGGCTTGAGATGGCTCGCACACAGGGCTTGAGTTTAAATCAGACCCTGATTCAGGTGATGTTGCCCGCTGCCAAGGGTGGCGTGCTGGTAGCCGCCGCGCTCTCTTTTGCCCATACAATGGGCGAATTTGGTGCGGTGTTGATGGTGGGTGGTTCGATTCCGGGTGAGACCAAAGTTGCCAGTATTGCGCTGTTTGAATTTGTTGAAATGCAGCAGCAATCCGAGGCATGGATGTTGGCATTGATTCTTCTGGGTGTGTCTTTTGTCATGTTATCTGTGGTTTATACACTCAATCGGCAAGGCTCGAATCCGGGTATATTCAAATGAAAAACCGTATTAAGATAAAAGCTCTGGTCGGGGCATTGGATTTGCAGGCCGATGTAACTTTTTCTGATGAAATGATCATTATTTCGGGTGAAAACGGGGCGGGAAAAACCACGTTGTTGCGCTGCTTGGCAGGGCTGGAAACAGCCAGAGGGCACATGTTGGTTAAGCAACAATTATGGCTGGATAGCGCTGCTGATTTTGTTTTGCCGACTCAAATACGCCATATTGGTTGTGTATGGCCTGATGCTGCTTTGTTGCCATGGTTAACTGCCGAAAAGAATATCACATTGGGTATCGATCAGGTGGATGATAGCTGGCTGAATCTGTTGGCAGAGCGCTTGGAGATCACCGCTTTGATGCAACGCAAGCCACATATGCTCTCGACCGGTGAGGCACAACGGGTGGCTCTGGTCAGAGCGATTTACCGGAAACCTTCCGCGCTTCTACTTGATGAGCCTTTTTCCGCTCAGGCTCCGGCCATTCGGCAACGTTTACGGGCGGTATTGAAAGCCGTTCAGGTAGAGTTAAATATACCGGTGATCATGGTCAGCCATGATCGTGAAGATGCCGAGATGCTGGCTGACCAACATTGGCGTATGCGTGAGGGTCGATTGCTGACACAGGCATTCGAAACATCAGTGAATAGGAAGTTACAGGCATGAATGATTTAACCCATTTTGATGAAAGTGGCCGCGCACGCATGGTGGATGTATCGGCCAAGGATGTGACCACACGTATCGCAGTCGCCAGTGGTGAAATTCATATGTCAGCCAACACCCTGGAGCATATTCAACAAGGGAAACTTAAAAAAGGCGATGTGTTGGCCGTTGCCGATGTTGCGGCAATCATGGGTGCGAAAAAGACACCCGATCTGATTCCTATGTGTCATCCATTGATGTTGTCCGGTATTGAAGTCTCCTTTTCTGAGCTTGAACAGACTTGCGGCATCAATGTTGAAGTATCGGTGAAATGTAACGGCAAGACAGGCGTGGAGATGGAAGCGTTAACGGCTGTGGGCACTGCCTTGCTGACCATCTATGATATGTGCAAAGCTGTCGATAAAGGTATGACCTTGAGCAATATCTGTCTGGATGAAAAAAGGGGTGGTAAGTCGGGTGATTATAAGCGGTAAACTTACCGTGTTTGACTTTATATTTGAGATGGTAATATAATTACAATTGTAATTACTTTTATAGGAGGTTTGTGATGCAAGTTAATGTTGTTAAAATTGGTAATTCCAAGGGCATTCGCATTCCTAAAAAGGTGCTGGATCAATGTCATGTTGATGATGTATTAGAGTTAACAGTTAAGGATAATGACATTCTACTCACCCCCGTGCATAAAAAACCGCGTGAAGGTTGGGCAGAATCCATTCAGGCGATAAATAAAAAGTATGATGAAGAAACACTTGATCACCAGTGGTTGGATGCGGAATTGCTTGATGATGTGGATGGGGAGCGGTGAAGCCTGATCCATTACGTTTTCAGGTTTGGCTGGTTCAGCTTAATCCGACTAAAGGGCACGAAATCGCTAAAACACGACCATGTGTCATCGTATCCCCTAATGAAATGACGAGGTTAGGCACAGTGCTTGTTGCCCCCATGACTTCCAAAGGTTTCGATTACCCTTGTAGGGTTCGTTGTCGCTTTCAAGATAAAAAAGGGTTGGTTTTATTGGATCAAATGCGAGCAGTGGATAAGACGCGCTTGCTCAAAAACTTAGGCATGGTGAGCGAAGTGGTTCAAGCCCATATTTGCGCCAAACTTCAAGAAATGTTTGCCCTGTGAATGATTGATATGATTGTGCATCAAGACATGAAAGCTGAAAATGACTGCAATCAGGATACAGTTAAAGTTCTTTTTTTTGGTGCTATTGCGGAGAAAATGGGCAAACGAAGTTTGGATATGCAGCCAGGTACAAGTCTTGCAGAAGTGATGAAGGAAATAGGTTGTGAAGGTTTCTCACCCTTTCTTGTGGCTGTTAACCAAGTGCAGGTGAATGATATGAGCGTTTTGGTTAATGCCGGTGATGAGATTGCAATCATGCCTCCTTTTTCAGGGGGGTAATCATGGATGCCGTTCGTATTCAGGAAGCTGATTTTTCCATTGAAGAAGAGGTCAATGCGCTAAGAGAAACATCCAAACGCATTGGAGGCATTGCCACATTCTTGGGCTGTGCCCGTGATTTTTCTGAAGGTCGGGATGTTTTTTCGATCACCTTTGAACAATATGCAGGCATGGCCGAAGCCGCACTGGCGGCTTTACGGACTGAAGCATTGGAGAAGTTTGATATTATCGAAGCCCGTATCATTCATCGGGTGACAACCGTGTTTTCAGGCGATCAGATTGTATTGATTGTGGTCGGTGCGGAGCATCGGAAAGCTGCGTTTGCAGCATGTGAATGGATCATTGATACGTTGAAAGAACGGGTGCCGATTTGGAAAAAGGAAATTACCCCTGATGGTGATTCATGGGTAAGCCAGCATCCATGAGTGCGTTCACAGACATGCCTGCGAACACACCAGTCCTTGCTATCGTTGGCCGCTCCAATTCAGGTAAAACCACACTGATGGAGAAGCTGGTATCCGGGTTAACAGCCAAAGGTCTACGCATTGCCACAATTAAACACAGCCATCACCAACCGGAAATGGATACACCGGGCAAAGACAGTTGGCGGCATAAACAGGCAGGTGCATCCACCTCGCTGCTGGTAGGGCCTGAACAGATGTTAATGGTCAGTGATGTGGATGAAACTTTGAATCCACAGTTGTTAACAACGCGTTTGTTTGCTGATTATGATTTGGTATTGGTGGAAGGTTATGCATCCGTTCCGGGGCCAAAGATTGAAGTGCTCAGGGTTGAGCGTTCAAGCACCTTGCGCTGTGCTGAGTCAGAACTCATTGCCGTTGCGACGGATATTTCCGATCTGAAAGTGAGTGTGCCTCTACTAGATATGAATGATACACAATCTCTGATCGACTTTATTCTTCAATGGTTAGGCGATATGGAAACAGGTACCTGATATGGTGAATCAGTTTGGAATGGGTGAGCAAAGTGCGTGTCTTCTTACTGCAATCTCGGATGGACGGAAAGGGTTAGTTAAATATCAATCGAGTCTGACTCACTACTGTCCCACATAAGTTGGCCTGCCATACTTGGCTTGGTCAGGTGTCCAATAAAACGTTGAGAAGACTTTACTTTCGGCCTGCCAAGGAAGGCCGAGGAGGAATAGACAGAATTCATGTCCAATGAGACCGAATATGAAGTAACTTATTGTTTCGTAACGTTCTCAAGCGCCTATCAATCATTCTATGGGACAGTAGTGAGTCTGACTCTATCGATTAGGTTTTACGACCACTAAAGCAGGGGAGGAAGAGTAGAAATGATAAATGAATATACTGTCCCCGATTTCCGTAAATTGTTACAGGTATTAAAGATAATTACTGCTGGTGTTGCTGTGTTGCTATCTGGATGCGGAATTAATGAGCCTTTTGTACGAACCTATAATATTGATATAAGCAAACCAAGCATGTCATAGGAAGAACTGGAGCCATTTTTTGATGAGTACTTCTTTTCCAAAGGACTATCATTAACAAGAAAATACAGTGTTCTTTATCCAACGAGGTCACACTACACAATTTATGAAGTTCGTAGTCGGAATGAACATGGTGTGTATGGGTACCCAAGTGTAACGCTATTAATCTCTGAGCCTGATAGAATCTACCTCCAACAAGAAGAATGGACTGTTCAGCCTATAGAGCCTACTCCTTCAGACTACATAGCTGAATTGCAAAGTGATCTAGAGAACAGTTGGAATAAAACGCATGAGAGAGCAATGAAAATCGAAATTATAGATACGATTGACCCATACAGGGGGTTCTCACATGACAATTAAGTGGGCATTAGTAATGTTGTTCCCTCTTTTGTTAGGTTTCAGTACTGTAGATAATGTTAAATATATTGCTGAGTATGATTTAAGTGAGATTGAAGCTGAACAATTACTAAAGAACCTTGAATCATTTGCTGTGTCACAAGGGTTCGTACTGAAAAAGCGAATCAAGGAAACGATACCCAAAATTGAACTTGTTTCGGTTCTTCAATCGGGAGCAAGATGGCAGGGAGGGGTAGACTTAGAGTTAACCCTAGATGAGGGGAATCAACAAATTACCCTTAGTGCAAAGCGGTATCATGGGGGTTGCACTAGAGCCGATAGTATTGAGAAAATAGATGAGTACATTACAAAGTTTCAAATGAGCATGAAAACAAAGTATGGTATCAATGTTAACTTGAAACAGTTTCAAGAAAACCAATGACTACTTTCGGACCGAAGCGGTGGTTTATAACTGTTACTTCTGGAGTATAAGAAATGGGTGAAAGATACACTGAAATCAATGAAAAACAGATGGACTTTATCAAAAAACAGCACATGTTTTTTGTAGGTACTGCCACAGAAGATAGCCGCATCAATATCTCTCCTAAAGGCATGGATGCTTTTCGGGTGTTGGATAAAAACAGAGTGCTTTGGTTGAATGTAACTGGTAGTGGCAATGAAACAGCCGCGCATGTACAGCACAATGACCGTATGACGATTATGTTTTGTGCTTTTGAGGGTGCACCTAATATTCTGCGTCTTTATGGGCACGCGAAAATCATTCAGCCTCATAATGCAAATTGGCAAGAGCATTATGCGTTGTTTGGGGCATTTGAAGGGGCAAGACAGATTTTTGATATGCATGTTGATTTGGTGCAAACATCGTGTGGTTTTGGTGTGCCTTTGTTTGATTATAAAGAAGAACGTGGAACACTGCACACTTGGGCGACTAAAAAAGGTGAAGCTGGTATTCATGATTATTGGCAGGAAAAAAATGCAGTTAGCCTTGATGGTAAACCCATTAAAATAGGGTGAGCGTGACAATTTTAAATTGTACTGCGGTGATTTTGACAGGTGGTGAATCCAAACGTATGGGTTCGGATAAGGCGGCGACCAAGCTTCAAGGTAAACCCTTGTTAGAACATGTGTTGGAGAAGATAGAACCGCTTTTTTCAGAGCTGTTGATTAGCGTGCATGTCTTGCGTCCTGATTTGAAATATAAACAAATTATCGATGCTTCAGAAGATCGTGGCCCTATGGTGGGTGTTCAACGGGCGCTTGAAGAGGCTAAGATGGATTGGGTATTTGTGATTGCCTGTGACATGCCTTTTGTTTCCACAAGGTTGATTCAAGAGCAGGCAAATAAACGTACATCTTTTGATGCGGTGGTGCCGTTTGTGGATGACAGACCACAACCACTTTTTGGGTTTTATGCCAAAACATGTTTACCCATGATAGAAGTACAAATGCAGCAAGGGCAACGCAGTATGATGCGCCTGCTGGATAAGCTCGATACCTGTCTGGTTGCAGAGGCACAGGTTAAAGAAGTTGACCCATCGCTTAAAAGTTTTATAAGCCTTGATACAGTTGAGCAAGTAAAAGCTATGGAGTTTAAGCATGAGTGATTTTTCGGTGACGCAGGCGCAAGCGAGCATTCTAGAACATGCGTTTACTTCAGATGTGGTGCTGGTGCCGTTGCATGATGCTTTAGGCCGTGTGTTGGCAGAAGATGTAAAAGCCAATCGCAATCATCCACCTTATGATGTATCCGCTATGGACGGTTATGCCATAGGTTTTGCAGATATCACCCAGCTACCAGCAACACTGAAGGTAGTGGATGATATTCGTGCTGGGCAAATGCCGCAGGTAGAAATTCAACAAGGCCAAGCAGCACGTATCATGACGGGTGCGCCAACACCTGTTGGCATTGATACCGTGGTTCGCGTTGAGGATACAGTTTTGGATGGCGATGTGGTTTCCATTTTATCCCAACCAAAACAGGGTGCTAATATCAGGCCGTTGGGTGAGAATTTAAAAACAGGCGAAGTTGTGCTGAGCAAAGGAACAGCAATCACTCCGGGTGTGCTGGCTATTTTGGCGATGGTAAAACAAAAACAAGTGCCTGTTTTTGCCAAACCCACAGTGGCGATTCTTTCGACTGGTGATGAGCTGGAAGCTATTGATGATCCCATTGATGAAAACAAAATCCCTAATGCCAATTCACATGCGCTTTATGCCCAATGTAAATCACTTGGCATTGAAGCAACACTGCTTGGTATCGCGCAGGATAATGAAGAAGACTTACGGGCAAAGTTGGCTTTGGGGTTGAACTACGATGTGTTGTTGGCTTCAGGCGGGGTGTCTGTTGGCCATCACGATTTTGTGCGACCAACTTTGGATGCATTGGGTATCACTATGCATTTTTGGCGGGTGGCGATGCGCCCTGGTCACCCTTTGGCCTTTGGCACCGTAAAACGCAAAGGTGGAAAGAACACGGCGGTGTTTGGCCTGCCTGGAAATCCAGTGGCGAGCATGGTCTGTTTCGAGCAGTTTGTTGCACCAGCGCTGCGGCAAATGATGGGGTATAAGAAACTGTATCGCCGCACCTTGAATGCGCGTCTATCGCACGGTTTGCAGGCAGCTTCAGGGCGTACTCTTTTTGTTCGTGTGACACTAAGCCGTGATACCGATGGTTATGTAGCAACTTCAACAGGCGAACAGGGAAGTGGCGTGTTGATGTCGATGGCTTTGGCTGATGGGTTTTTGGTGGTACCAGCTGATTCAGCGGGGTTAAGTGCTGGAGATAGGGCGATGGTGCAGTTATTACAAGGTATGGATTTTCAGAACGATGCAGGCTTGGAGGCATAAGTGAGCGGTGATTCAGAATATATAGCGACGATGGCGAAGATCGGATTTGTGACCGTTTCGGATCGTGCCTCACGCGGAGAATATGAAGATTTGGGTGGCCCGGCCATGGTTGCATGGTTTGAGCGAGTGTTAAGCTCTGAGTGGGAGGCTGTTAAGCGTGTGATCCCTGATGATCAGGATGGTATTGAGGCCACCCTGAAAGAGCTGGCAGATATTGAAGGCTGTTGTCTGATTGTCACCACTGGCGGTACGGGCCCTGCTGTTCGGGATGTGACACCGGAAGCCACGGAAGCGGTATGTGAGAAGATGATGCCGGGTTTTGGTGAATTGATGCGGCAGGAGTCGCTTAAATTTGTACCCACTGCCATTCTTTCCCGTCAAACGGCGGGAGTCCGTGGCAAATCGTTGATGATTAATTTACCGGGAAAACCTTCTGCCATTGATGATTGCCTGAATGCCGTGTTTCCTGCGGTGCCGTATTGCATTGATCTGCTTGAAGGCCCTTATTTGATTGCCAACAGATCTGAATGTGACGTGTTCCGGCCCAAACACGCAAGGAGAACAGACAAGGAGAACAAGCAGTGACACGTAAAACATTATCCGCACCTTTAGAGGCTGGTGAAGTGGCGTTGGTCGGTGCTGGTCCCGGTGATCCAGATCTGTTGACACAGGCTGCGGTCAGGCTGTTGGCCGATTGTGATGTGATTGTTCACGATGCGCTGGTTCCTGAAGCTATATTGAGTCTTGGTGCGAGTGATGCCGAACGGATTTACGCAGGCAAACGTGGTGGGCGTCCTTCTGCCGCACAGCAGGATATTAGTAATACATTGGTTCAACTTGCCAAAGAAAACAGACGCATTGTCCGTTTGAAAGGCGGTGATCCGTTTGTATTTGGGCGAGGCGGTGAAGAGGCCCGGGCACTTGTTGAGGCGGGCATAAAATTTCGCGTGATTCCGGGTATTACATCCGGCGTTGCAGCACCTGCTATGGCCGGAATCCCTGTCACGGATCGTACGGTGAACAGCTCGATTGCTTTTTTAACGGGGCATGAGTTATCCGATGAATCCCGCATTGATTGGCCCGCTTTGGTCTCGGCTTTTCCTGTGCTCGTATTTTACATGGCAGCCCGCGTGCTTCCCGATTTGGCAACGCGTCTGATGGATGCAGGTCTTACGGAAGAGATGCCTGTGGCCGTGATTCATAATGCATCGCTACCGGATGAAACGGTTACAACCGGAAGCCTGCAACAGGCCAAAGCCGGAACGCTTGAAGCGATTTCTCCAAGCATTGTCATCATCGGTGAGGTGGTGAATGAGCGTACACCCTGGAAAGATGACTGAATATCATTCGAAGCTGCTATGGAGATAATCATGGAACGTTGTGTCTGCGAAACTGGCCTGTAAAACTAAAAAGGGTGACAGGAAATGAATCAAAGCATGGAAGAAGATTTAGATAACATAGAGCAACGCACTTTGGCTCACTACGAGGAAAATGCTGATTCCTTTTGGTTGGGCACACAGGATCACGATGTCAGCCAGAATATCGATGCCTTTTTGCAGGCCCTGCCCAAGGAAGAGGCGCTTGATATTCTGGATTTTGGATGCGGCCCCGGGCGTGATCTTGCGACGTTTAAAGCATTAGGACATAACCCAACAGGGCTTGATGGCAGCAAATCATTTTGTCAGATGGCGCATCGGCATAGCGGTTGTCCTACATTGCATCAGCAGTTTCTCAGCCTTGACCTTGAGCCGGAAAGTTTTGATGGTATTTTTGCGAATGCATCACTGTTTCATATACCGAGCGCGGAACTACCTCGAGTATTAACTCAATTGCACAGTGCACTACGGTCTGATGGCATTCTATTTTCATCGAACCCAAGAGGGGACTCAGAGGGTTGGCAAGGGCCGCGCTATGGTCATTATATGGAACTTGAAAACATGCAAAATTTTCTTGAACAGGCAGGATTTAAGATTATGCACCACTATTACCGTCCTGAAGGTCAGCCGCGAGAGCAGCAGCCCTGGCTGGCGATCATCAGCCAGCGTAGCGTATGAAGTTGTAAGTAGACCATTATGAAATCAGGAGTATTCCCCATGCATACATTACTACTGGCCGGATTATTATCCCTTATCAGTGTGACGGCGCACGCAGAAGTACAAAACAAAGAGATTGTTTATCAGATTGATGGCACAGAGTTTACAGGCTATCTGGCTTTTGATGATGCGCTTGAAGGTAAGCACCCCGGCATACTCGTGGTGCATGAATGGTGGGGGCACAACGCTTATGCACGTAAGCGTGCCGATATGTTGGCAGCACTTGGTTATACTGCTTTTGCATTAGATATGTATGGTACAGGTAAATTGGCTGATCACCCCGATGATGCAAAAGCATTTATGATGGCGGTTACTGGCAATGTGGAGGAGATGAAAAAACGTTTTCAGGCAGGATTGAATATCCTACTTGCTCAGCCGAACGTGGATAAGGAAAAAACGGCAGCCATTGGTTATTGTATGGGTGGTGGCATTTCACTGAACATGGCCAGAGCCGGTACTGATCTGGATGGTGTTGTGGTTTTTCATGGCTCTTTAGGGACCAAACAGCCGGTGAAATCCGGTGATATCAAAGCAGAGATCATGGTATTTACCGGTGCGGCTGATTCTTTTGTCCCTCAGGCTCAGGTGCAGGCTTTTGAACAGGAAATGAAATCAGCCGGCGTGACCTATACTCTGAAAAGTTACCCGGGCGTAAAACACAGCTTCACCAACCCAGACTCTGACGGTCTAGCCAAACGTTTTAATATGCCGTTTGCCTACAATAAATCTGCTGACGAAGATTCCTGGCAGCAGATGAAACAGTTCCTTCACAGGATTTTCAAATGAATTAGAAGAATTAAAAGATCTCAACGGTCTGGTTAATGACAGCTTCGAGCTCTTTTTTCGAGGCTTCTCCCCTAGCCATGACTGCCATGCCATTATTAATAGCTTGCAGGTAAGCCACCAGTGCTTCCGGTGATTTGTCGGGTGAAAGGTTGCCTTTTTGTTGTTCAGCTTCAAAAAAAGCAAGTAGTCCAGCCTGTGTATTGCTATTGATGAGACGGATAGCTTGGGCTGCCTTTTCCGGCAGAGCATCTCCACCGCATTCACAACTGCTGTTCGCAACAAAACACCCCCCCGGCAAGCTGCCATCCATTTGCATGGTGGCAATCGAGTCAAGATAAAGCCGAACTCTCGCCTTCAAGGGCGCATCACCCGTCATCAGTTTCTCTGCATGTGGAAAGCCATGCTTTTGAACATAACGCTCAACCACAGTTACAAAAAGTTGTTCTTTGTTGCCAAAAGCGGAGTACAGACTGGGTTTATTGAGTCCCATTGCAGCCGTTAAACTGGTGAGTGAGGTACCTGCATAGCCATTTTTCCAGAATAGCAGCATGGCTGCATCCAGTGCCTGTTCTGTATCAAATAAACGTTGTCTTCCTGTTGCCATAAATCCTGCCTGACCTTAACTGTTGACGATAGTGTACCGATCAGTATACATTTCGCAACTATACCGAACGGTACAAAATAATGATTCGTGTCTACATATCTATATAAACAGGAGCTATCATGGGAAAACTAGAAGGAAAAACGGCAGTTGTGACAGGTGGTAACAGTGGTATTGGTTATGCTGCTGCCAAAGCATTCAAAGCGCAGGGCGCCAAGGTGCTGATCACAGGCCGTAACGAAGAGGCAGTGCGAATCGCAGCCGAAGAACTGGGTGTGCAAAGTATCGTTGCCGATCAATCAAGTCTTACTGATATTGATGCATTGGTTGAACAAGCCAAAGCTTCATTGCAACACGTTGATGTGTTGTTTATCAATGCAGGCGTGGTTTCGCTTGCGCCGTTTGAGCAGATCAGTGAAGAGCAATTTGACTACAATATGGATATCAACTTCAAAGGTGCATTTTTCACTTTGCAAAAATTTCTCCCTATTTTGAAGGACGGGGCATCCGTGATTAACCTTTCATCCATCAATGCCTACACCGGTATGCCCAACACGGCCGTCTATGCAGCAAGCAAAGCAGCACTAAATTCACTCACCAGAACAGCATCTTATGAGCTGGCAGGTCGAAAAATACGGGTCAACTCGGTCAACCCCGGCCCTGTAAATACACCGATTTTTGGCAAGATTGGTTTCCCCGAAGAAGCGATTGCTGAATTTGCAGGTGCGATGCAAAATCGGATACCACTCAAACGTTTTGGTGAGTCTGATGAGATTGCCAAGCTGGTGACATTCCTTGCCTCTGATGACGCAAGTTTTATTACGGGCAGTGAATACAACATTGATGGCGGTAGTAATATTAATCCGCTTCTTGGTTGATTTGGAGCTATTGATTTTATAACACCAGTGGTTTGAACTGCTGGTGTTATTCATCTTCTTTTGAGTATGTGTTGCAGTTGTTGTGATTTGGAAAAATAAAAAATGGGTGGAGTAAAAATGAAAGAATTTTGGGATGAACGTTATGCAGATGCCGAATACGCCTATGGCAAAAAGCCAAATGAATTTCTGGTCGCTGAATGTCAGCGCATCAAACCCGGTGGTCGCGTGTTATGTCTGGCCGAAGGCGAAGGCAGAAACGCCTCTTTTCTGGCTGCGAAAGGATTTGCTGTAACTGCAGTGGATCAGTCCAGAGAGGGACTTGAAAAAACAAAAAGGCTAGGCAGAGAGATGGGGGTTGAGATCACTACCATTGAAGCCGATTTGGATAACTTTGCCATTGAGCCAGCATCCTGGGATGCCATTGTTTCAATATCAGCACATCTCCCACCATCGATTCGAAAAAAAGTGCATGCTCAGGTTGTCAGCGGCATTAAACCGGGTGGGGTATTGATTCTAGAGGCATACACAGAAAAGCATTTGGACATGCCTGGCATCGGTGGGCCGCAGTTGCATCAAAAAGAGCTGTTTATGGCGTTATCGGAGCTAAAAGTTGAGCTGGCGGGGTTGAATTTTGTCATCGCTCAGGAGGCAGAACGCCATTTCGATGAGGGTCAATACCATCAAGGCCTGAGTGCTGTGGTGCAGGTCGTGGCTGAACGTCGTCGCTGAACGTGTTGCTCATCAATAAGGATTGAGACGAAACGCACATTGTTCTCACACAATTCATTGTTCAAGAAGCCCCTCGCTTCATAACTATTTCGATCACGCTCAATAAAGGATATCACTATGAGAAATATACACACACTACTGTTTGCATTATGCGCGTTAAGCATTGGCTTTGGCGGATTGGCCTACGCCGAGCATCATGAAGGTGGAAATCATCAGCGCACGTCATCCGACCATAATGCCAAGTTCAAAAGCGCCAATCTGGATGTTGAGAAATGGCAAGCGCGACTGGAAGATCCAAATCGCGATGTGATTGCAAACAAACAAGCCATTGTCGATGCGATGAAGCTAAAACCCGGCGCGTACGTAGCGGATGTGGGTGCAGGAACGGGCCCATACATCGATCCCGTTTTAAAGGCGATTGGCAAAGATGGCTACTATTATGCTGCGGATATAGCACCAGCCTTTGGTGGATTTATGCGTGATATGGTCGATGAAAAAGGCTATGAGAATGTCAGCGTGATTGTTAGTCAGTTTGATAGTGCCACGTTGCCGCCCAATGCGGTTGATACTGTGTTTGTGATCGATACTTACCACCACTTTGATCAATATAACGCTATGCTAAAGTCCATGCATAAAGCCCTCAAACAGGGGGGTGAGTTAATCATCGTTGATTTTGACCGCCATGACGCTGCACGGGAGTGGGTTCGAACCCATATTCGTGCCAGTAAAGAGGTGTTCCGCGAGGAGATCAAGGCCAAGGGCTTTGCATTCATTGAAGAGGTTAAAATTGACAGCTTAAAAGAGAATTTCTTTTTCAGATTTAAGAAGTTGTAATGAACGGGAGAGCAAAACCTTTTTCTCTGAAGACGCTTGTTGCTCTTGTGATCGCCAATATGATCGGTGCAGGAGTCTTTACCACTTCAGGTTATGCCTTGGCCGATCTTGGATCTCCTCATGCAGTCATGATGGCATGGGTTGTTGGTGGGTTTGTGGCGATTCTAGGCGCACTTAGCTACGGGATGTTGGCAGCAAATGTGCATGAATCGGGTGGGGAATATCTGTACCTCAGCCGTAATATCCATCCAGCTGCAGGCTTTGTAGCAGGGTGGGTTTCGATGCTGGCGGGTTTTACCGGTGCTATTGCTTTTGCCTCAATGACGTTTGAGAGCTATGCCTTGCATAATACCCTTTCCCCTGCATGGCTACATGAAGGCATGCTGGCAAGTGCTGTGATTTTACTGGCGGGATTGTTACACGGCTTAAAAGCCGCCCCCGGTGCGTGGATACAAAATATTTTAGTGATGATCAAACTTGTAGCACTTTCCGGTTTTATCACCTATGCAGTAATGCAACCCCCGCAATCTTTGGCGTTTGAGATCCCTGTTTTTTCAGTCGATCAGCCACTCTTGGCCTTTGCCACCAGTTTAATGTGGATTTCCTTTAGTTTTAGCGGCTTTAACGCCGCCATTTATATCGCCGGAGAAGCTAAGAATCCAAAAATTAATGTTCCCAGGGCGTTGTTATTTGGCACACTTATCACGGCCGCGTTTTATATGCTTCTCAATGCTGTGTTTGTGTATTGGCCTCCTTTGGATGCTGTTAGAGGCACTACAGAAGTTGCTGCGGTTGCAGCTGAGGCGATTGGTGGTAAAACATTCTCTGATATTTTGCGGCTTATTATTGCGCTGGCATTGGTGACATCTGTTTTTTCGATGATGATGGCTGGTCCACGCGTCTATGCACAAATGGCTAAAGATGGCGTATTCCCGAAATGCTTCAGGCATGATGGTGAGGTTCCAAAGTCAGCGATTATGCTGCAAGTTGTCATGGCCTTGGCCATGGTTTGGGTATCTGATTTACGTGATTTGTTATCCTATTTGGGATTCACACTTTCGCTATCGGCTGCTTTTACCGTATCGACGTTGTTTAAAACTTATCACAACACGTTTATCAAACCACGTTTTTACCCTTATGCCCCCATTCTGTTTGTCGGCTTCACTCTGTTGTTTGCCGGGTTAGCTGCCATTCGCAACCCATGGGAATGTTTGGCGGGGGTTGTGAGCGTGTTATCCGCGCTTGGAGTCTATTATGCTAGTGAAGAAGTACGCCAGCGCAAAGAAAGGAGACAACTATATGGCACATCATAAAACGACACCGTTATTGCCACCTACCGCAGGAGAAGCTGGAAAAACATGGTCAGCCCATGATCTGGTAGCGGCAGGATTGGATGAACGGTTTACCAGCCAGCGTGTTGCGGTTGAGGGCATACATATCCATGCTGTGATTGGTGGTGATGGACCACCGCTTTTGCTTGTCCCGGGCTGGCCGCAAACATGGTATGCATGGCGCAAAATCATGCCGTTGCTGGCAGACGCTTATACGGTGATAGCTGTTGATCCGCGCGGTATTGGCGGATCAGACGCACCTCGACAGGGGTATGACCTTAAAACAGTCGGTGATGAACTTGTCGCCTTCATGGAAAAAGTTGGATATGAGCATTTCTTTCTGGCGGGGCATGATGTTGGGACGTGGATCGCTTACGCCATGCTTGCCGATCACCCCGACCATATTAAGGCAGGTGTCTTGTGTGAAGCGTTGATCCCGGGTCTTGTGCCATCACCGCCTTTGTTCATGCCTCAGGAGCGGATCAAGTGGGCATGGCATTTTGCTTTTAACCGCGCGCCCGACATCAATGAGATTTTGGTGCGTGGTAAGGAACGGGAATTTTTAGCACATCAGTTTGAAGTGAAAGCCCATATCAAAGGGGCGATTACGGATGCTGATATTGATCTCTACGCTCGCTCTTATGCACATCCAGATCATTTGCGCGCCAGCTTTGATTATTACCGCGCCTTTGATGAACACGCCCGACAAAACGAACAACGCAAACAGTCGCTCCTTATACCGCCAGTTTTGGCTATCGGCGGGGGACAATCGATGGGCGCACGGCAGGAAGATATGTTAAAGCCTTATGTCCAATATTTAAGTGGCTCTGTACTCGATGCAATAGGCCATTATCCGGCCGAAGAGAACCCTGAAAACATGAGTGCTGCTCTTAGAACGTTTTTTGAAAACAAGTGGCGATCATGAAGGATTATCGCCTTCCTGCAAAATTCGAAACATTCGTCTTCAGCTTTTTACTCTCCTGCTTTATGTCACTCATCGTTTCCGGCATTGCCATATTCCAGGCAGTAGGGATAGAGCCCGTCTTCATGCAACAATGGCTGATCGCCTGGCTTTCTTCATGGGTGGTGGCCTTCCCCATTGTCACCGTGGTTGCGCCTTTGGTTGAAAAGCTGTTGCCCTATTTTGTGAAACATGACTAAACAGGCGCTAAGTATGGTCTCTCTGAATTTCCATTTATGTTAAAGGTAAAAAATATGGCAAAAGTACTGGTAATTAACTCAAGCGTGCGCTCTGATGACTCGATATCTCGCGAGCTAACAGCTCGTTTAGCGGACAGGATAGAGGTGGATAATAATGAGATCAGCCACAGAGATCTGACTGGAGATATTCACTTGATTAGTGAACAGTCACTAAGTGCTGTGGCAAAGGCATCTGAGGATCGAAGCTCTGAAGAGCGTGATCTTGCATCGCTGGCTGATGCACTCATCGAAGAGCTTGAGTTGGCTGATTATCTGATCATTGGTTCACCGATGTATAATTTCGGACCTGCTGCGAGCTTAAAAGCATGGGCAGATTTGGTGGCCCGATCAAAACGAACCTTTACCTATACCGATGCTGGCCCGGCAGGGCTGCTCAAGATCAAAAAAGCGTTTGTCATCGCCGTGACGGGTGGAACAGCTGTGGGCAGTAACATCGATTTTATGACGCCCTGGTTGAAACATTTTCTAACCTTTATCGGCATTAGCAATATCGAGATGATTACAGCCGATGGTATTTACGGGCCGAGTGGAGCAGAAAATATCAGGCACGCCAAAGAGACAATTGATGGGTTGACCCTTAAAGGAGTTAAAAATGAGCATTAAAATATTAGCACAGTGTCGTTGCGGTGAGGTGACATTCAAATCCACAGCAGAGCCTGTTATTCAACTGAGCTGTCATTGCGCTGATTGCCGCGATGCAACACATCAGGATTTTTCGAATATTGCATTCTTTAAAATGAACACTACTGAAGTTACTGGTGAGCTTACCCAGAAAAACTATATGTCCGATTCGGGCAATAAAACCCAAAGAGATGCCTGCGCTAGCTGTGGCACGCTCATGTTTGATACATCTGAGGGTTTCCCCGGGCTGAAGGGTGTGTTTTCCCAACACATCCAAGCACCCTTTGTATCTGATCCTAAATGTCATGTTTGGGTTGAAAGTAAACTCCCTGAAACTGAGTTGCCTTCAAATAGTGTGCAATATAGAAAAGGTCTGAATTAAAATTCATCTTTCCGAAATTGACGAAATTCTTCATGGAATATGACTGTCGGGGATAGTATCAACTATCCCCGATAATCATGGGTTTATTCAAGTGGTAAACCCGCTTCTTTCCAATCTTTTTTGCCACCTGTGTATGCATAGACACTCGTATACCCTGATTTTCTGAGTGACGCCGCTGCGATATGCGAATTTTGGCATGTTGAATTTGCACAATAGAGCGGCCTTTTACATTGATCACCTGTGATGCTTTACAGCATTTTTGCGAATAGTATTAAAATACTCAATGGTGTACTGCTAAAACCACCCAAAAATAATAAAACCGAACAACCCAGAAAGCATCAGGATTGAAGGAATCTGAGCCTTATAATTATTAGCATGTGCTAATTTTGCTTCACGAATTGAATAAATGGTCGCAATAACAACTAGAATCAGGCCGACCGCTGCTACAAAAAATGTATCCAGCAATGGAGGAGGCGCAAAACTCACCCCATCTGTTAAGGCCTGAATTGTTTCGATTCCCGAAGGCTCACGCATAGCATCGGGCAAAAAGCCTGCCCATGAGGTGAATTTAGCAATGCCTTTTGCCATATGTCCTGCGGCAATTACAACAACCATCGGCAATACCAACTGTTGCCAAGCCTGCGTTAAGCTTGATGCTCCTTTCATAAGCAAAGTGATACTGCCGAGAACTGTCCAGAGAAGCAGTGGAAACACCATCAGCGTCCAAATTCCCTTGATCCATCCACCCAGTTCAGGAGAGGTTACCCCTGCCATTACCATTTTCACAGGCCAGAGAAACACATCTTTAGCCACTGACCACTCCGTACATAGCTCATACATCACAAAACCTGATAAAAGCATAATGAATAGGGTCATTGGCCATGATGCTTCTGGTTGCCGTGTATCATAGCTGTAGTAAGGGGTACGAAGTTGTAAGTGCATATTATTTGGCTGGCATGACTTAATACACTGAGTACAGATAAGGCAATCCTTATTACTATTTAATGCGGTTGGAGCCAACAGTGTAGGGCAACTTCGCGCATCCAGTTTGTGACAGTTCTCAGCATTCACACACCACTTTTCATCGCAATCATCACACACCTGCTTTGATTCAGGACGCACGGCCAGCATGCCGCCTCGACCATAGACATTAAGTAGTAGGCCAACTGTGCAAAATCCACGGCAATATGCACGATTTTCGAAAAAAAGGCCTGTAATAATGGCTGTTGCAATCAAAAACATTAGGAATATAGCAGTATAGCTCGGTACACGATGCAGGTGCGCTCCTGCAATCAGCATCTGAATTGTGGCATAAAAAATGAGGATTAATGCGCCGGAGAGCAGCCATTTCCCAAGTTTAAATTGCCGAATACCCAGCCAGCGTCCAAAGCGTTCACTTAGATTGCTTACCAGCTCCAATGGGCAAACGGTGCACCAGGCCCGTCCAAGAAGCACTGCTAGCCAGACCATCACAGGCCACCATATGCCCCATACTAGTAAAGTGACAAGATTGGTTTTTGCATAGAGTTTATCGCTGACGCCGTCCGGAGCGGAGGCACCCCAGCCCAAGGCAATAAGAAGGATGAACATGAATAGCAGTAGCACCTGAAACATATAAGGAAAGCCATGCCATAGGACAAAAGCTCTGACAAAGTTGATTCGAAGCAGATTAAAACTTCTTTCTTTGAAGATAGTCTGAAATGGAAACCGCACACTGCCTCCTAATGACACTTCAGCTTTACTTATTGGATTATAGATCAATATATTTATGGATGCTGAATACCTGCTTTTGGCCCAGACTGTGTGAAAACGTAAATTAACCAGTTCACTGTAGCAAGAATATCATTCGATCCCATTTTTACTCGTATTTGAGTTTGCTTTAAGCAGAAGAAGCTCTTGGCTGACTTATGTGGCTAAT
>Ga0316204_10000429_pt1 | contig 155348 bp, 142 predicted proteins | sample 6monrhotite_MG_2_FD_205661 | JGI IMG/M metagenome (GOLD analysis project Ga0316204, IMG submission 205661) | Microbial mat bacterial communities from mineral coupon in-situ incubated in ocean water Damariscotta River, Maine, United States -... | ecosystem: Environmental > Aquatic > Marine >... | reverse complement strand
AAACGAGAAAAAAAGGCAAATATCGAGAGCATTCCTCTTGAAAAACGGCCTTTCAACCGAAAAGCCAGCCCGCTTACTTTCCTAAACCGTGTTTCAATCAGAAGCCGAGGACTTTTTCAGCAGCCTGTTAGGGCCTCCGTGAAGGCGGTAAAGAGTTCACCGGAGAGGGCGCCACCTGTTTGTGAGAAAGCGTAACCGGACCGTGCCTGAGGGACTGCCAGATGCCTTCTAGGTATGCTGCCAGCGTAGCTTGGCGTGTCTTGGCAACGCTGCTATCCGCAGTCCTGAGGGAGGCCTTCACCTCAGTTGCCTTTGGCGCAATCCTTTTCGTGACCGATTCGTCACCCAAAGGAAAGGTGAGCGTGATCCCTCGCGCCTTATCCAGAACGTCTAGCGGAATCCGTTGCCGGAAATATTGATTGGAAGACCCACGTCTTTTCATTGGACGAACTACCCGTAGCAACATGTCTTGTGCCCCACCTTTGTGTACCAGTTTGGTGAGACGATCCCCTTGATATCAGGGGAATATGTTGCTTTCAACGGGTTAGAGGGAAAATGGTGCCCAGGAGAAGACTCGAACTTCCACGACCTTGCGGTCACTGGCACCTGAAGCCAGCGCGTCTACCAATTCCGCCACCTGGGCAAGTGGGGTACATTTCCGCTAATATGGCGCGGAAGGACAGTCGTTAACCCTCACGGCTGGCCTTGTCAACAAAATCGGTATATTTCATGGATAATTCCATCATGGGTGTGTCATGATGGCCTTCAAGTCCACTTTTTCTTTCAGGAGTTACCCCTATGTCGCGACGCATCGTTACGGTCTTCGGCGGATCAGGTTTTATCGGACGGCATCTGGTTCGGCGACTGGCCAAGGAAGGCGCGATTGTCCGCGTCGCCGTGCGCGACACCGAACAGGCGCAGTTTTTAAAAACCATGGGGGATGTCGGGCAAATCGTTCCCGTTTATGCCGATGTGACCGATCCGGTCAGCGTTGCCGCCGCCCTTTCCGGGGCGGATCAGGCGGTTAACCTTGTCGGCATTCTGTCGGAAAAAGGAAAACGAACGTTCGAACGCATTCACGTTGATGGCGCCCGGAACGTTGCCGCCGCCGCCGCCGCCGCGGGAGTCGGCAAGCTGGTCCAGATATCGTCCCTGGGGGCAAGCGCCGAGTCTGCCTCCCGCTATTCCGGAACGAAGGCCGCCGGAGAACAAGCCGCCAGGACAGCCTACCCCGATGTCAGCATCGTCAGGCCCGGCGTCGTCATGGGGGCGGAAGACAGATTCTTCAATTTGTTCGCCGGCCTCTCGCGATTCACCATGTTCCTGCCGGTGTTCGGTTGCCCGGTGATTCCTAAAATCATCTTGTTCGGAGCCGATGGCCCCGTCGATTTCGACTTCTATGGCGACGGCGGAACCCGCCTGCAGCCGGTCTTCGTCGGTGATGTCGCAAGCGCCATCGCGACCATTCTTGGCGACCCCGAGAGCGCCGCAAAGACCTACGAACTTGGCGGCCCGCAGGTCTACAGTTTCAAGCAGGTGATGGACCTGATGCTAAGAGAAATCGATCGCTCCCGCCTGCTGGTTCCGATCCCCTTCGCGCTGGCCAAATTCTGGGCGTGGTTCCTTGAAAAAATGCCAAGCCCGCTGCTGACCCGCGATCAGGTGACATCGCTAAAAACGGATAATGTTGTTTCCGGGGATTATCCGGGGTTCAGGGAATTGGGCATCACGCCGATGGCGGCCGAAGCCGTGCTGCCGACCTACCTGCACCGGTTCCGTCCCGCGGCGCGGCGGCATCTACGCCAGAGCCGAGGTTAAGGCAGCGATCCTGGAGGACCGGATTTTCCGGTTTCAGCCATATAGCCGCTGGCTTCGGCATCGGAAATTGCCTCCGCCGCGAAAGAAAAGGTTCCCTGCTCTTTGACTTCCCGCGCGGCCCGCATGAACGCCCCCAAAGCCGCCCGAGCAAATGCGCCCCCGACACTGATTCGTTTCACCCCCACCGATTGCAGGTCCTCGACCGAGAAAGTCGACCCGTTCAAACCCATTACAACATTCACCGGCTTGTCGATGGCCCCGCAGACTGTGCGAATGGCATCGAGGCTGGGCAATCCCGGCGCATAAACAACATCGGCTCCGGCTTTTGCAAATGCCTGCAAGCGTTCGATCGTGTCATCAAGATCGGGCCGCCCATACAGGAAGTTTTCGGCGCGCGCCGTCACCAAAAACGGCCGATCCCGGGCCGCATCGCAGGCGGCGGCGACACGTTCGATGGACATTTCAAAATCAAAAATCGGGTCGGTCGGGTCGCCCGTCGCATCTTCTATCGAGCCGCCAACCAGGCCGACACCGGAAGCAAACCTGATGGTCTCCGCACAGGTCTCGGGCGCGCTACCAAAGCCGCCTTCGAGATCGGCCGAGACCGGCAGATGAGTGGCGTTTACGATATCCCGGGCATTCTCAAGAATTTCTTCGCGACCCAGCGCCGCGGCCGAATCGCGACGGCCAACGGAAAAGGCGTATCCCGCGCTTGTTGTCGCCAAGGCTTCGAACCCCAGAGCGGTCAGCATCCGCGCCGTGCCGGCATTCCATGGATTGGGAATAACGAAAACTCCGGCCCGTTCATGCAGGGCTTTGAATTGCTCGTATTTTTTTCTTTGTGTCATGCTTTTCGCCGCCTCGCGTGATGGCCGTCGCCGGGACCGGTGATAACGGGCGGTTTCATCTGACGCCTTTGGTGTCAAACTCGAAACCGTTGACGGAACGCCCGAAATGGATTTTTTTAAGGCGCCTGCTGGTCCTGCAACTGGCGGCCGGCGGCGACGATCAGTTCACCGTATTCCCGCAAGAAGACGGAGCCGCGAACGGTGCGCTGGATCAGCACGCTACGGCGATCGTTTTCATCGGGCTTGCGGCGCAAGAGTTGTAAATCGCTGAGCCGATCAAGGGCGCGGGTAACCGCCGGTTTTGAAATCTTGAGAGCATCGGCAAGCCCCCTGACCGTGTGCGGCGGCGGCATCAGGTAAACCGTCAGCAACAACGCCATTTGCCGGGCCGAGAGGTCCGGTGCATCGCGCCTGACACTGGTGACAGTGGCACGCCGCCACAGATCCAACGCCTGCAATTCTTCGAGTTCAATGGCCATTCAGGCCCGCCCCCATATTCATTCCGCTTTCAAAACTTCTAACCGAAAAGCATCCCCCGGCGCAACAAAAAAGCCCCAAAAGAACCGATCCACCCAGCAAGTCAATTATATTAAACGACCGAAATGATTCTCCAGGAATGCAAACAAAGACCGCATTCCCATGGCATCCCCACCCTCCGGGCGACCGGGGCGGGACACCGCGTTCCAGGCCATCAGGTCCACATGCATCCATGGAATTCCAGGCCCGACGAATGATTCGAGAAACAGCGCCGCCGTAATCGCCCCGCCATAGCCACCTTCCGGCGCGTTGGTCAAGTCCGCGACCTTGCCGTCCACCTGTTTCCGGTAGCCGCGCCACAACGGCATCCGCCACAGGGGATCGCCCTCGTCTTCACAGTGCCTTAGAAGGGCCTGCGCGAGTCCGTCATCGTTGCAAAACAACGCCGGCAAATCTGTGCCAAGGGCAACACGGGCCGCTCCGGTCAGGGTTGCGCAATCGATGATCAGGTCGGGATTTTCCTCCGATGCCGCGGCCAGGCCATCGGCCAAAACGACCCGGCCTTCGGCATCCGTATTGCCGATTTCAACGGTTTTGCCGTTCCGGGTCGCAATCACATCAAGGGGCCGCAGGGCATTTCCCGAAACACTGTTCTCAACCGCGGGTATAAGCACCCGCAGCCGAACGGGCAGATTCGCCGCCATCACCATCGAGGCCAATCCAAGCACCTGGGCCGCCCCGCCCATATCCTTTTTCATCAATTTCATGCCCGCCGCCGACTTCAGGTTCAAGCCGCCGCTATCGAAGCAAACGCCTTTGCCGACCAGCGTCAATTTTGGCGCGTCGGCATCCCCCCAGCGGAAATCTATCAGGCGGGGACGGCGATCGCTGGCGCGACCGACGGCGTGAATGGCCGGAAAATTTTCAGCCAGCAAGGCTTCATCGACAACGACCCGGAAATCAGCGCCATGCCGTTCGGCGAGACCCCGCGCCGCCGCCGCCAATTCTTCAGGCCCCATGTCGGATGCCGGTGTATTGACCAGGTCGCGAACAAGGTATGTCGCGTTCGCCGCACCGCTAACCGCGCCCCGATCGCAGTCCGGCCAGACCAGACAGGCGACTGTTTTGCCGTCATCTGATTTATAGCGGTCAAAGACATAGGCTCCCAGCATCCAGCCCAGCGCGGCGAGCCCCGATATGGCGTCATCGGCCTCACCGGCGATCTGATAGGTACCGCCCGGCAGGGCGTCCGGAAACGCCGCCCACGCCCACACGTCGGCGGCCTCCTCACCCAACCCGGCGACAACCCTTTCGACCCGGCCGTCCGCACCGGTGATCTGGCACCAGGTCCCGGCGGCGGCCTTGAAATCCGACGCCGCAAGACGGTTACAGACCTCGTCCGCCTGCCCGGCCAGCCACTCCGGCAGGGCATCTTCGGTCAGGGCAATCAGGGGGATTGCGGCGGCGGCGGCGGCGGCATCGATCAAATGAGGGTTCACGGGAAATGGCGCTCCGGGTTCCGAGACTTAATTGCCGAGCAGCTTGTCAAGCGCCCCGCCGGCGTCTTTCAGCGCACCCTTGGCGCCGGACGGACCTTGTTCAAGGGCCTTTTTAGCGGCGTCGGCGCCGCCCGATACGGCGCCCCCGACGGCGTTTTTCAAGCCATCGAGGTTCAGCGCGCCAACGGCCGAGCCGGCCCCGGCCGTCATTTTCTCGATCAACTGGCTGGCGATTTCGCCTGGAGTGGCGCCACCCTTGTCCTTGCCGATATCGGTCAGATGGATATCCGGCAGCGGAGTGGTCATGGTTTTGCCGCCCAGGAACGAGGCGCTGACATTGATTTCGCCACCCCGTACGTAGAGATTTTCAATCACCAGCTTCGGCCCTTCACCGCCACCGGATGATGATCCACCGCCGCCGTTTGTCTTCATGAAGGCGTCGACATTCCGCTTGATCGCATCGATGTTGCTTCCCGAGCTTCCGACCTCGTAGGTCACCTTCGGAGCGGTGATGGTGATTTCCCTGATCACCACCGGGTCGGATGTCACCGTCGCGGTATCGAGGGTGATGCTGATTTCGCCCAGGTTGAAGGCCCTGTCGGTTTTGAAGCCAGCCGGATTACCGACGTTTAGGCCGCTCAGGCTGCCCTTGCCGGACGATACCGAGACAGAGGCGTCGTCCAGGGAAACACCGACGCCGGCGACCTCTGTTCCCACCGTTTCCACCGCCGTCTTGATCAGCGAATCCAGCGACGACAGCAGGGTAACCACCGCGGCGATAACGATGACGACCAGCAGGCCGATCCCGATAAACACTCCTCGTTTCATGGCGTCACTCCTCCCACAGGGTTATGCTTTCAAGAATTATTGGACAGGCCCGCCGAGTCGATCTTCTTGTCCGTGTTGTATTGGCTAAGCGAATACACAGCCCAGATGGCCGCCGGCACCCAACCGATCAGGGTCAGTTGCAAAATCAGACAGATGATCGCCGCGACGGGGCGACCAATGGTGAAGAAAAGAAGCGGCGGTAACAACAGGGCGATAAGCAGGCGCATGGTTCTATTCCTTGGGTTTGTTTAGTCGTCCGTTATTCAGAGTAGCCCGTCACAATCGAAAAGCAATGGCATAGTGCGAGGCTGTATTAAAATGGAATATGGGACCGTCGCGGGAGATAACAACCCGATAGGACCGGGAGGAGACGCCCGATTTTATGTGTCCGGAACCCGCGTGTCCGTTTGCCCGAACAGCACCTTTTTCGCGTCCTCATCAACCGTCGCGACGGAACTTATTTCCAGCCCGATTTCATAGGCCTTTTTTACCGCCGGTCGGTCCGCCATCACAGTAAACCAGCGCTTTAAATCCGGGAAGTCTTCCAAATTCTGGCCCTGACGTTCATAGGGAACAATCCAGGGGTAGCTGGCCATATCGGCGATGGAATACGCCCCGGCCATGAAATCCCGGTCGGCGAGCCGGCGATTGAGAACATTGTACAGGCGCGTCGTTTCGTTGACATAGCGGTCGATGGCGTAGGGTATTTTTTCCGGCGCATAGACGCTGAAATGGTGGTTCTGGCCCAACATCGGCCCCAGCCCACCCATCTGCCAGTTCAACCATTGCAGGACTTCGACCCGCGCCCGAATTTCCGTCGGCAGGAACTGCCCCGTCTTTTCCGCCAGGTACTGCAGGATCGCGCCCGATTCAAAAACGGATATGGGATCCCCGCCCCCGGCCGGATCATGATCGACAATAGCCGGCATCCGGTTGTTGGGGGCAATTTTCAGGAAATCCGCTTCGAATTGATCACCGCGACCGATATTGATCGGTTTAATGGTGTACGGCAGCCCCGTTTCTTCCAGAAAAATCGTGATCTTGTGGCCATTCGGTGTCGGCCAGTAATATAGGTCAATCATCTTGCAGGGTCTCACATTCGTGGCATGTCGGCCGGACCAAGAGTGAGTCGAACAGCCCCGGCCAGGCTATCGACAACGCGTGCGATTTCTCCTCCGGTCAGAAGATCCATCGGCGCGGCTTCGAACGTTTCGCTCCTCAGGCGAAGCCAGCGCCGCCGCACATCGACGCTGTCGCTGACCCCGTTCAAGGATTTATGCAGGGCGACCACCAGCTTCAGGCTTTCCAGCGCCGCCTTCGGCAATTCGCCAGGACCCGTGGCTCGCCACCGGACAAGGTCGGCTTCGTCAAGCCCGGTCATCGCCGCCTGTTCGTGGGGCGCGAAGTCCAGATCATCGACGGCGATCAGGTAATGTTGAAAAAACTGGATCAGGCCGATCCGCTGCCAGACGGCCTTACGTTCGCTTACGTCAAGGGCGGCGCCAAGGGGCGAATGAGCCCTGAGCAAGCCGCCGTCGGGCGTATCGGCCAGGATCACCGGGGCCAGATCGACGACGGATTTATCAAGCAGCGCCGCCCAGCGATCCCAAATCATGTCCTGATTCGGGGCGCGCCGTCGCTGATCTTTCAGCTGCCGGCGCGCCCGAACCAGAAGATTTGGGTGCTGTTGAACCAGGCCCATGATGGCCCGGTGGAAAAGCAGCGCCTTTTCCTCGCTAAGGGTAAAAAGGTCCATACCCCAAGGTAAGACGCGCGCCGCCATATTCCAACAGGGGATTGGACGGTACATATATTTTTCTTCGCGGCGCGGCCAGTCCGCCGCCATTTACGTCCGCCAGAAATTGCGGGTAAACAGGACAAGAACCGTCAGAATTTCAAGCCTGCCGACAAGCATCCCAACCGACAGAATCCATTTTGCACTATCCGGCAACGAGGAAAAATTGCCTGTCGGCCCGATAATCTCTCCGAGTCCGGGCCCGACGTTGGCGATCGCCGTCACCGCACCGGTGACGCTTGTCGTAAAATCAAGGCCGGCCAGAGACAACAGAAAGGTCATCAGCACAATTATGGCGCAGAATTGAGACACAAAAATGCCGATGGATTTCATCACCTCGGTTGGGAAACTTCTGGAATTATACTGGACAATAAAAACACCGCTTGGGTGCAGCATGGAGTGAAGCTGCTGGCGAATGATTTTGTACATAATTTCGAATCTGAATATCTTGATGCCGCCGGCCGTCGATCCCGTGCAGCCGCCAATACAGGTCAGAAAGAAAAAAATCACGACCGGGAAAGAACCCCACAAAGAATAATCGGCGGATGCATAACCGGTCGTGGTGACCACGGACACCACGTTGAATGCGGTCAGCCGAAGCGCCTCCAGGACCGGAATTCCCTGGGTGATCGAAAGCCACGCCGACAGGCACAAAATCACCAACAGCAAAAAATAGACGAAACTCTGAACCTGACTGTTCTGGAACAGATCTTTCCATTTACCGCGCAGCGCCTTGGCATAGAGCGCGAATGGCAATCCACCAAGCAACATAAAGACCGTCGATATCCAGTGAATGGCGGGAGCCTTGAAATGCCCCATCGACTGATCCGACGTCGAAAATCCACCGGTCGACAATGTCGTCATCGCATGATTAACGGCCTCAAAACCAGTCATCCCCGCAAGCGCATAAGAGATGGCGCACAGCGCCGTCAAACCAAGATAAATCAACCCGATAACACCGGCGATCTGACCTGCCCGCGGCAGGATTTTTTCCGATTTATCCGATGATTCCATCCGGAAAAGCTGCATGCCCCCGACCCTCAAAAACGGCAACATGGCGACGGCGGTAACGATAATCCCGATGCCACCGATCCACTGCAACAGTGAACGCCACAGCAAAAGCCCCGGCGGCATATCGTCCAGCCCGGAAAGAACCGTCGAGCCGGTTGTGGTCAGGCCTGAAATTGCCTCGAAGAAAGCATCGGTGGTGTCGATTTCAAGATCGGCAAACAAAAACGGAATTGCCGAGACGACTGAAATCAATACCCAACTCGTTGTTGTGAGAAGAAAGCCCTGGCGAATATCGAAGGATATATCGCCCGTCCATGAACTCGAGACCATCAGAACACCGGCAAGGATCGAAACCCCGCCGCTCATCATGAAGATTTGCCAGTCGGGATTTGCATCCGACCAATCTACCGCGCCGGGCACCATCATCAGGAAGCCGATCACCAGGATAAAGATCCCCTCGACGACGACTATCGGCCTTACATCGATCATGACGGCGTCCAACTGTTAGGGGGAGCGGCGAAGAATATGTTCACGGTGATCGAAGCTTAGTCCATTTGATGGGGATTCGATATTGTACAGCGGTCCGACCGCAGCTTAAACGCCTTTTGCTTTCCCGGAATATCAGATGAAGGCACTGTCGGGGAATATTGCCGGCGCCACAAGGCCCATCCGGGATGTTTCCGGAAGCTCTCATCAAGCCGCCCATAACCATATTCAATTCAAAGGAGCAATGCCGGGTAAAGACTGGCGGAGGGAGGGGGATTCGAACCCCCGATACAGTTTCCTGCATACACGCTTTCCAAGCGTGCGCCTTCAGCCACTCGGCCACCCCTCCGCATCGCGTCGTTGAGCGCCCATTGGGTACGTGCTCAAGCGGGCGCAAATTAACCGAGCCGGAGCGACTGCGCAACGGTTATGATGCCGGCATGCGAATCCTTTTTTATTGCGGCGTGATATTGGTCGCCATGAGCCTGCTGGCAGCCGCCTTCGAAACGGCTGCCCACGGGCTGTTCGGGGCGAATCAGGGCTTCATCATGTCAGCCCATGACCTATGGTACGCGTTGCGTCCGAAAAGCCTGCTGGTGTTCGAAATCAGAACCGAAAGGATCGCGCGGTGGCTGTGGAACCCGGTAATGACGACACTTCTGATATTTCCGGCCTGGGCCGTTTTCGGCGTGCCGGGCGGCCTTTTGTTGTGGTTCTGTCACCCGCATCGCGGACGGCAAGACGATGATGATGACGTTAAGGGGGTGCTGGAATCCTTCGAACTTTTCAACGAACTGACCCGGCAGGCGTTGCGGGACAACCCGAAGGGCGAGGAACACGGCCCCCGCGACATGCTGCCCGACGACCTGATCGGCCAGGACATCGCGCCCGATGCCAATCGCCCCGGCGAGGTCATCGATAACGATGACCTGTTTGATTCCGATGGCGGGGACGGCTGGCGGCAATAGCGCCCCCAAAAATCGTACATCGGGCATTGCGAACACGAAAAGAAAGGCGTATGAAAGCGCCTTTCCAGCCGCCGCCTCATATAACTGGCCTTTAAGACTTCTGGCAATGCACATATACCTTCCGATCGCCGCCGTTTCCGAAAACCTGTTCGTCCTGCTTGGACTGGGCGGAACGGTCGGTCTGCTTTCCGGCCTGTTTGGCGTAGGCGGCGGTTTTATGCTGACGCCGTTGCTCATCTTCCTTGGCATCCCGCCCGCCGTGGCCGTCGCATCGGGCGCCAATCAGGTGCTCGGATCTTCGATTTCCGGCATCAGTTCGCATTGGCAACGCAAGGCCGTGGACATCAAGATGGGGGCCGTTCTCATCGTCGGAGGCCTGATCGGGTCCGGGTTTGGCATGCTACTGTTCGGAATTCTTCGCAAGCTGGGCAACATCGACCTGACCATCAGCCTTTGCTACGTCACTCTATTGGGGACTCTCGGCACCCTGATGCTGGTCGAGAGTTCGAAGACCCTTTACCGCCGCACCAAGGGCACCCAGATCAGGCGCAAGCTGCATCGCCATTCATGGATTCATCGCCTCCCGTTCAAGGTCCGTTTCCCGCGTTCGCGCCTTTACATCAGCCTGTTGGCACCCCTCGTCGTTGGCGGCATTACCGGCGTGTTATCGGCGATCATGGGGGTCGGCGGCGGCTTCATCATGGTTCCGGCAATGATCTACCTGCTCGAAATGCCGACATCGGTGGTCGTCGGAACATCCCTGCTACAGATCATCTTCGTTACCGCCAACGTCACCTTGTTGCAGGCCATACACAGCTTCTCGGTCGATATCACGCTGGTCCTGATCATGCTGACGGGCGGTGTTGTCGGGGCCAAGTTCGGGGCCAGGATCGGGCGCAAGTTGCAAGCCGATCAGCTGCGGTTCCTGCTCGCCATTTTGGTTCTCGGTATGGGCCTCAAGATGGCGATCGATCTGGTCGCGACGCCTGACAATCTATACTCGCTGGCTGTTCTCTAGCCGTGGAGTCTCATAAAGTTGTTCAGGGGCAAGCCTGGATGGCTGATGGGTGACTTTCCTTTTATCCCGGCATGGGGCCGGCGCCAATTGCAGTGATGCAGCCAATGCGGCGGCTCGCAGGCTCTTTGCGTGGATGTTTTATAGGCTCCAGAGCATTTCCGGGTTTGTCCCGTTCATAGCGGCGGGCCGGCCCGGCGGGGTCCAGATCGCGCCAGCGGTTGAAGCAGTGGCGGCGCTGACGCCCATCGCCGTGGCGACGTCCTCGAGATGTTCTCCACGCTCAAGTCGAGAGATCAAAATTTCTCGACCTTTGGGTGTTAGCCAGGCATTCTTATGGACGTTCATTCGGTCCTCCCGAGCAGCCTTTGTTTTTGCAAACTTCAGCTTTTCAGAGTTGGATCGAATGAACAACCTGTTGAGACATCACACCTGGTCAGGCGTCTCGTTGGTGGCGATATCCGGTGGCCGTAGCCCGGTGGCGGTGACGGTAACGCGCATGCTTTCGTCCAGCCCCTCATCGAACGTGCTGCCAAAAATAATCAACGATTCCGGATCGATTTCCTTACGCACGCGATTGGTCGCTTCATCGACTTCAATCAGGGTCATGTTGCCGCCGCCGGTGATGTTGATCAGCACGCCCGTGGCCCCCCGAATGGATGAAACGTCCAACAGCGGATTGTAGATGGCGGCTTCGGCGGCCAGGATGGCGCGTTCCGGCCCCGACGCCTCGCCCATCCCCATCATGGCGCGGCCCCTGCTCTGCATCACGGTCTTGACGTCGGCGAAATCCAGGTTGATCAGGCCCGGCAGTACGATCAGGTCGGTGACCGACCGGATCGCGTGATACAGGATGCCGTCGGCCCGCTTAAAGGCCTCGGCGAAGGTGGTTTTGCTGTCGATGACCCGGAACAGGTTCTGGTTGGGAATGACGACCATGCAGTCGACGTTTTCCTCAAGGGCCGTTAAACCCTGATGGGCGGCGCGCATGCGGCGATCCCCTTCAAAATCAAACGGCGTCGTCACCACCCCGACGGTCAGCGCCTGTTGCTCGCGGGCGGCCCGTGCGACGACGGGCGCGGCCCCGGTGCCGGTGCCACCGCCCATTCCGGCGGCGACAAACACCAGATTGTAGCCGCAAACGGCCCGCTGGATGTCTTCGATGGATTCTTCGGCGGCCAGGCGGCCTTGTTCGACATTGGCGCCGCAGCCCAAGCCACCGGTCAGGTGCGGTCCCAATTGAAATGTGTGGCCGGTTTGGGAATTGGCCAGCGCCTGGGCGTCGGTATTGGCGGCGATGAAGTCGACGCCGCCCATGTTGGACCGGATCATGTTGTTAATGGCGTTGCCGCCGGCCCCGCCAACGCCAATAACGCCAATGCGAGCGGCGTTGCCGTCATCGGTGTCAGAGTCGGGAATGCCGATTTCGATCGTCATATCAAGGGTCCAGTTGGAAGCAGGTAAGCCCGGGCGCGATAACGCCGTGGCCTGAACGGGGTGTGAGACACCGTTGATTATATTTTTTGAACCGCCGTTTGACCATGCTTTGTTTGAGGGGGGCGTCCGGCGCCGCCCCTGAAGCGGGGGTGATGGTGGAGCCGAGGGGAATCGAACCCCTGACCTCGTCATTGCGAACGACGCGCTCTCCCAACTGAGCTACGGCCCCATCATGAAATGTCGATCGCCGGATTGCTCCGACGCCGGCCCCGTTTATGAAACCGTTGTTGCCGCCTGTCAAGGTTCTCTGCCGGCTCTTTCCCGTCGTTCCGGTTGCCGTTCCAGTGCCCTTGCGCCGTGCCGGTCGCGAGACTAAATTAACCCGGCTGAAACCAACAAGGATTCTTGACCGTCATGGATGTTATTATCGGACCCGTAATACAACTGCTGTTGACCGTTATCGATGTCTACGTCTGGATCATCATCGTCAATATCGCCCTGAGTTGGCTGGTCGCTTTCAATGTCGTTAATACGTCCAACCGATTCGTCTACATGATCGGTGATTTCGCCCACCGTGCGACCGAACCGGCGCTGCGGCCGATCCGTAATATGCTACCATCCATGGGCAACTTCGATTTGTCGCCGGTGGCGCTGATCTTTGGCCTGATGCTGATTCAGGGGGTGTTGGTCCGGCTGCTGGTCAAATTTGGCTATTGAACGCCGTCCTCATCCCGATCCCTTCTCCCCCGCTACCGGCGGCGTTCGCGTCCGCGTTCGCCTAAGCCCCAAATCCTCGTCCAACCGAATAGCCGCGATAGAAGAGAACAGCGACGGCAACGGATTTATCAAGGCCATGGTCACCACCGTGCCAGAGGCCGGCAAGGCCAATGCGGCGCTGCTCAAGATGCTGGCGCGCCAATGGAAGCTGGCGAAATCAACGCTCACGGTGGTTCAGGGCGCAACGGACCGCAACAAGACAATCCACGTCGCAGGGGAAACAGATATATTGATGCAACGGTTGCATCAATGGCTCGGTAATTTTCAGGAAAAGGAATAACGATCATGGCCGACGCCCACATCATCGACGGTAAAGCTTTCGCCGAAGGCTTGCGCCGGCGTGTCGCGGTCGAAGTCTCGAAGCTTGTGGCGGATCACGGCATCACGCCGGGTCTGGCCGTGGTGCTGGTCGGCGAAGATCCGGCGTCGCAGGTTTATGTGCGCAACAAGGGCAGGCAGACTCTTGAGGCCGGGATGAATTCCTTCGAGCACACGTTGGCGGCGGAAACGTCCGAAGCCGACCTGCTGAAACTGATCGATGACCTTAACAACGACGACAGCGTCAACGGCATTTTGGTGCAACTGCCGCTGCCGGCTCATATCAATGAAGACGCCGTCATCAATGCGGTCGCCCCTGAAAAGGATGTCGATGGCTTTCACGTTATCAATACGGGCCGTTTGGCGACCGGCGATGGGCGCGCCATGGTGCCGTGCACGCCGCTTGGTTGCGTGATGATGCTGAAAGACCATCTGGGCGACCTATCGGGCAAAAAGGCGCTGGTGCTGGGGCGTTCGAACATTGTCGGCAAGCCGATGGCGGCCTTGCTGTTGGCCGAAAGCTGCACCGTCACCATCGCGCATTCGCGAACCCGTGATCTGGCCGACGAATGCCGCCGCGCCGATATTCTGGTCGCCGCCGTCGGCCGGGCGCAAATGGTCCGGGGCGACTGGATCAAGCCGGGCGCCGTGGTGATCGACGTTGGCATCAATCGTATCGAGGCGCCGGAACGGGGCGAGGGCAAAACCCGACTGGTCGGCGATGTGGCGTTCGACGAGGCGGTTCAGGTGGCCGGCGCCATTACGCCGGTGCCGGGCGGTGTCGGCCCGATGACCATCGCCTGTCTGCTGCGCAATGCCGTCGTCGCCACCTGTCGGCAACACGACCTGGCGGCGCCGGAATTGTAGGCTTTAGTGATCCGACGGACGGGCTAACTGCTGGCGCAGGCCGGTGTCGTAGCCGACCCCCGCCGCCGTCAGGGTAATCGATTGCGGGAAGCCCGACCGGGCCAGCCCCTTTCTTTGCAGCGCCCGCCACACGGACTCGATCGAAAAGCCGCTGATATCGCTGGCCGAAACGACAAAATCGCCAATATGAACGTGATTGCCATGGGGCTGCGGCAGGGCCGTCAGGGTTACCTCGCCGGTGCTGGCGTCGGTCGATGCCGTTTGCGGATGGCGGGCCAGTTCCTGCATTAACAACAGTGTCCTCAATTGCAGTTTGTTCAGCTTCAGGGGATTTTTCTTCGGCGGCATGATTATCGTTCCGGTGGTATGGTTATTGTCGATGTTCTTTGCTATGACCGTACCATGACAGAACTCGCCGTTGCCATCCTGTGTTTTATCCTGACTCACGCCATCCCGGCCCTGAAACCACTCCGCGCCCGACTGGTGCGGGTGATCGGGGAAAAGCGTTATATCGGGCTGTATTCGATGCTGTCGACGGCGGCGTTGATCTGGCTTGGCTTCGCATTCGTGGGGGCGCCTTATGTCGAGGTTTGGAACCTGGGGGACGGCGCCCGTTGGGTGCCGGTGCTGGTCATGCCGTTCGCCTGCATTCTGATGGTCGGCGGCCTGACCCAGCCCAACCCGTTTTCGCTGTCTTTTGCCGACGCCGGAAAATTTAATCCCGACCGCCCGGGTATCGTCGCGATCACCCGCCATCCGGTGATTTGGGCCATCGGGTTGTGGGCGATTAGCCACATGCCGCCGAATGGCGATGCCGCCGCCTTGATGATGTTTTCGCTGTTGCTGCTCTCGGGGCTGGCGGGATCGATCAGCCTGGACGTTAAACGCCGGGCCCGGATGGGCAAAGAACGCTGGCGACAGATGGCGGAACGGACCTCGAACGTTCCCTTGCTGGCATGGCTTTCCGGCAAGACCAGACCGACGGGATTGGGCTTTTTGCCCCTTGTCGGCGGGCTGGCAATGTATGCTATGCTGTTTTATCTGCATGAGTGGGCAATCGGTGTTCCACCGTTGCCCTGATCGCAGCCGAACGGGGAGGGGGGTATCATGGATGACCGATTGGCCGATTTGGCCGTGTTGGCGGTGTTCTTTGTCGGCAGCCATTTCATACTGTCACATCCGCCGGTGCGAAAGTTTCTGATTCACCGCTGGCACACCTGGCCCTTTCGCGCTTTCTACTCGGTCATATCGATTATTCTGTTCATTCAGATGCTCGTGGCCTACGGGGCCGCTCCGGACGCCGCGCTGTTTGCCCCGGCCTTGACCATGGCGCCGTTGATTGCGATGGCTCCGGCGACGATTCTGATTCTGTGTGGCTACACCATCGTCAACCCGTCGGCGGTCGGACTCGAAGATCTAGGCAAAGCCAGGGACATACCGGGTATCTTGAAAATTACCCGTCAGCCGGTGATGTGGGGTATCGGGTTATTTTCATTATCGCACATGGCCGCCAGGCCGGTTGCCGCGGCGTGGATTTTCTTCGGGGCACTTGCGGTTCTGGCGTTGGTCGGTGGCTATCATTTGGACCGGCGCAAGCTGGCGGAAGACGATAAAGACTGGACGGCGCTTGCCGCTCAGTCATCCTTCGTGCCCTTTGCCGCCATTTTGGGCGGTCGGGCGCGGGTGACGCCGGGGCAGGTCGGCTGGTGGCGACTTCTCGGTGGCATGACGTTGTTCGCCGGGCTGCTGGCGGCGCACACGGCGGTGATCGGGGTTTCGCCGCTGCCGTCGGACTTTATGCTCTAGCCAAGCGTCGCGGGCGGTGATAAAAGCCGGGCCATGAGTACAGATTTAAGCCATATCCGTAATTTTTCCATTATCGCACACATCGATCACGGCAAGTCGACTCTCGCCGATCGTTTGATCCAGTTGTGTGGCGGCCTGCAAGACCGCGAGATGAAGGAACAGGTTCTCGATTCCATGGATATCGAGCGCGAGCGCGGGATCACCATCAAAGCCCAGACGGTGCGCCTGAGCTACACGGCGGGCGACGGCGAGACCTATCAGTTGAACCTGATGGATACCCCCGGCCATGTGGATTTCGCATACGAGGTCAGCCGCTCGTTGGCGGCCTGCGAAGGCTCGCTGCTGGTCGTCGATGCGACCCAGGGGGTCGAGGCACAGACGCTTGCCAATGTCTATCTGGCCCTTGATAACGATCATGAAATCATCACCGTGCTTAACAAGATCGACTTACCGGCATCGGAACCGGACCGCATCAAGGCGCAGATCGAAGACGTTATCGGTATCGATACCTCCGATGCGCTGGAAATTTCCGCCAAGACCGGTCTTGGCGTTGAAAACGTGCTGGAAGAACTGGTCAAGCGTTTGCCCGCACCCGAAGGCGACGCCGCGGCCCCGTTGAAGGCCCTGCTGGTCGATAGCTGGTACGATCCCTATCTGGGCGTGATGACGCTGGTCCGGATCAAGGACGGGGTGCTGAAGAAAGGCATGAAGGTCCGCATGATGGCCGCCGGCACGGTTCATCAGGTCGAACAGGTCGGTGTGTTCACCCCGAAGGCGACCAGGGTCGATCAGCTTGGGCCCGGTGAAGTCGGCTATATCACGGCGTCGATCAAAACCGTTGCCGACACCAATGTCGGCGACACCATCACCGAGGATAAACGCCGCGCCGACGCCCCGTTGACCGGCTTCAAGCCGTCGGTGCCGGTGGTGTTCTGTTCGCTGTTTCCGGCCGATGCCAATGATTTTGAAGACCTGCGCGAATCCCTCGCCAAGCTGCGACTGAATGACGCCAGTTTCGAGTTCGAACCGGAAAACTCCATGGCCCTCGGCCTCGGCTATCGCTGCGGGTTTCTTGGTCTGCTGCATCTTGAAATTATTCAGGAAAGACTGGAACGGGAATTCGATCTCGACCTGATCACCACGGCGCCCAGCGTCGCCTATCACATCGACATGGTCGACGGGACATCGCTGGAACTGCACAACCCGGCCGACATGCCAGAACCGACCCGGATCGCGGCCATTTCCGAACCGTGGATCAAGGCGACGATTATGGTGCCGGATGAATATCTGGGCAGCATTCTGCAATTGTGCACCGAACGACGCGGCGAACAGATCGAATTGACCTACGCCGGCAACCGGGCGATGGCGATCTATCGTCTGCCGCTCAACGAAGTGGTGTTTGATTTTTACGACCGCCTGAAATCCATTTCACGCGGCTACGCCAGCTTCGATTATGAAATGGACGGCCTAAAAGAAGGCGATCTGGTCAAGGTGTCGATCATGGTCAACGCCGAACCGGTCGATGCGCTGGGGTTCGTTTGCCATCGCAGCCAGGCCGAAGCTCGTGGTCGCATGGTCTGCGAGCGCCTGAAGGATCTGATCCCGCGGCAGTTGTTCAAGATTCCGATCCAGGCGGCCATCGGCGGCAAATTTATTGCCCGCGAAACCATCAGCGGTATGCGCAAGGATGTCACGGCCAAGTGTTACGGCGGCGACATCACCCGAAAGAAAAAGCTTCTGGAAAAGCAGAAGAAGGGCAAGAAGAAGATGCGCCAGTTCGGCAAGGTGGAAATTCCGCAATCGGCCTTCATCGCCGCGCTCAAAATGGGCGACGATTGAGCCGAGCATTTCCGGGTTAATATGCCCCGTCAGAATGCCTCATATTAACCCGGAAATGCCTTAGAATTTCCGATCCCGGATCAGGCCTTCGCTCATCCGTTCCTGGCGCAGGTATTGGGCAAGAATGTGCATTAATGATTGGTGGACGTCTTCGACAACGCCGTAGTTATCGCCCGTCACATGCAGGTTGACGGTAGCAAGCCCCGCCGAACGACCGCCGTCGAACCCGGTCATGGCGATAACGTCAAGGCCGTTGTCACGCGCCCATTGCACGGCCCGGACCACGTTTTCGGAATCGCCGGACGAACTGACGGTGATCAACACATCGCCCGCCTGCGCCATCGAGCGCAACTGATGGACAAACACGTCATCGTAGGAAATATCATTGGCGATGGCGGTGATGATTTCGACGTTGCTGCTGAGCGAAGTGACCCTGGGCAACAAATCCGTATCGGCCTGGATGCCCTTTTGATGATCGCAAACCAGATGGTTCGAAATAGCGGCCGAGCCCCCGTTGCCACAGCTGTAAACCGTGGCGCGGCGCCCATAGGCGGTCGCCAGCAGTGTCGCCGCCCGGCTCAACAGTCCGCGATCCACCGAGCCGGCGCTTTTTGCGTACTCGGCGAAGTAATCATCGCTAAAGGCGCCTGCGGCAGAATATTTCCGATCGGGAAAGGTCACAATAAAAGTCCTCGAATTATCAGTGTCGGCGACGACAAACCTAATGGTTCGCGCCCGAAGCAACAAGTGGCAAGCCGGGAAATACCGGTCGATCTTTATCTTTTTAATGACAGGGGCCGCCCGACTGTGGAAAATTGCACCCTGCAATTGCACAGACTTCCATGGAACAGGGGCGCATAAAACATGCAACGTATTGTCATGTGTGGCGGTAGCGGCGCCGGAAAAAGCACCCTTGCCGATCACCTGCAAAGTGATGCGGTCAGCGATATGCCGGGCCACGAATTTTTCATGGGGGACCTGGCGTCCGCCGCCGTAAACGCGAATTTGGCCGTGGTTGTTATCGATGCCCGCAAGGGGGTCACCGATGATATCTACCGGCAGTGCCATGCCCTGACAATGCTGGGCGTTACAGACGCTGTCTTTGTCGTTAGCAAGATGGATCTGGTTGCCCGTTCCCAGGAGATTTTCGATGATATCGACGCCAAATTCAGGGAACACGCCGAAACCCTGGGCTTGGCGATCCATGGCGGTATTCCGGTTTCCGGCGACGACGGCGGTAATATCTCCGCGCCGGACGGTGCCATGCCCTGGTATGATGGGTCGACGCTGACGAGCCGGCTTGCAGGCTTCGAAATTGCCAAGCCGGATCAATCCGGTCCGTTCAGGTTTCTGGTCGACGATATTGACGCACGCACGATCATCGGCACAATCGAAGGCGGCGCCATCGGTGCGGGCGATGCCATCGTCGCCCTGCCGTCCGCCGACACCGGGGTGATTGACTCTATTGTCACGAACGGCGCAAGAAGCAGACTGCGCTTGCAGGACGACATCAAGATTTCTCCGGGCGACATGATCTGCAAGGCCGATAACCGGGCGCAGTGTTCCGATCAGTTCCGGGTAAACCTGCTATGGCAGCATGAGGACCCGTTGCTGCCGTCCCGTCCCTATTTGCTGAAAATGGGCGCCAGGGTTGTCGGCGTATCAATCACCGACATCAGATACATCATCAATCCGCGTACCCTTGAACACGAAAACGGCAAGACCATGCGCCTAAACGACGCCGGGGTATGCAATATCGCGCTCGCCGGCCCGATCCCCTATGACCCCTTCAAGGAAAACCGGGCGACCGGTTGCTTCACCATTCTTGACGTGGAAAACCGGCATCCGGTTGCCACGGGCACCATCGACTTCGGCCTGTACCGTGCCGACAACATCCATTGGCAAGCCCTGGGAATCGACAAGTCGGCGCGGTCTGAAATGAAGGGCCAGAAACCCGCCGTACTATGGTTCACCGGCCTGTCGGCGTCGGGCAAATCGACCGTCGCCAACCTGGTCGAACAGAAACTGCACCGGGTCGGGCGGCACACCTACACCCTGGATGGCGACAACGTGCGCCACGGCCTGAACAAAAACCTTGGCTTCACCGACGCCGACCGGGTCGAGAATATCCGCCGCGTTGCCGAGACATCGAAGCTGATGGTTGATGCCGGACTGATCTGTCTTGTCTCGTTTATCTCGCCGTTCCGCGCCGAACGGCGAATGGCGCGCGACTTAATGAATGACCGCGAATTCATCGAGATTTTCGTCGATGCATCGCTGGACGTGTGCGAGGCACGCGACCCCAAGGGGCTCTACAAGAAAGCCCGGGCCGGCGAGATCAAAAACTTCACCGGCTTCGATTCGCCCTACGAACCACCGGAAAAAGCCGAGATCGTTATTCCGACGGCAGACATGGACCCGGAAGAAGCCGCCACCTACATCGTCGAATATTTACAGGCGCAGGGCTTTGTTGTTGGCTGACCGATATGGCGACCCCGCACAATCCGCCGAAGGACCTGAGGTTCAATCCGGCATCCTGATATGAACCGGGCCCGGTGCCGCACCTTCGCGTTATGTTTTTTCATCGTCACGCGGCGGGAAGCGTCATGGAATTCGTTCCTCGCGGAATTTTCCGGTTCGATCCTTATCGCCGTCATAATGATAGAACAAACGCGTCGCGCCGGGGACTTCGACGATTCTGGATATCCCCTGTTTATCCCTCTCTATTTTATACCTGACCGACCTCGCCTCGGTGGCGCGTCCCTGATCGTCCCACTGACTGATTTTTGCGCCGTCGCGGGTATAATTGCTTACCCATTTTCCGCGTCTGCGTTGCCAACCGGTCAATAGTGATGACGTCGCGTCATATTTGTAAACATCCGCCCAGTTGCGCCGTACGAACAGGCGAGGCTCCAGATATCGTTTCGTATAATTCGGGTCGTCATGATCGATACTCACGATCTGGTGCCGGTCGTTATATTTTCGCTTCTGGTTGGCCGGGTACAGGAAATTGATGAACGCGGGCGCCGAGTGGTACTTTCCGGAACTTGCAAACACCCCTATTTCCACCCGATCGGTGGTCATTCCAGGGATCCCGGGGACGGCACGCCGTTCATGCCACGGCACGATGAGTTCCACCTCACTGCCATTTTCGTTCCGCTTGTTGATCTTTATTCGATCCTTGTCGCCGCTCAAAACGACCCAGTCGTACCGATCGTCGGGTTTCGAGCTTTTTCCGGTGCTTTCGGCGCGAATGACCATTCGTTTCTCATATGCCGTTGAGCGGATCACCCTGGCGATTGCGCCGGGAGTATCAAAAAGAATTTCCGATACCCCGACCGAGAAATCATCGACACCCGGTTGCGGTCCGCTTTCTTCGACGGTCCGCAAGTGGACCATCGGCGGCACGTCTTCAATTTTCATCCGATGAGCCAGATTTATCATCGTCGGCAAATCGATATTTTCGGGTTTGAAAACAGGCGGGTGCGCCTTGGCGCTGAGATAATCCGCATCTGTCTTAACCGTTTTCTGGCCGCGACGAAGAATCATCTGAACGGTCGGCATCACGAGGTGATTCGTCCGCAGATAGTCTTTTACATCGGGCCTGAAGGCGGCAAGTATGCTTGTTACGGCGACAAGGAACGGCGCATCCGAGCCCGAGGAACCCTGGGAGACGATCACATAGGGTGTATTCGCCGGCAGCAGGTCACCCCGCCCCGGATCGTAGTCCTGATGCTCGGGATAAACGTACAATTGGTTGCCGACATACTGCCGGTAAAGAATATTCGGAATGCCGGGCAGGGTCAGGGCATGACGGGCCTGGCTGCGGCGTTCCGCCACGGTAGAGGAATTTCCGATGGTGATCGCGTTGAAGGACATCCTGGTATTGAGGCCGTAATCGACCCCGGCGGCCCGTGCGCGGGGGCCATATTTTACCGACGTCATCTGAGGAAAGGACCGGATCAAGGTACCGCCGGAATGGTTTCTGTCATGATTGTCATAGAGATCGCCAGAATTCCCGGCGGCGAGCCCCTTTGAATACCATTCGTTCAATACCTTCCGGGTCCCCTTGCCTCTCTGGACCTCGCCCGGCACGGTAGCTTTCGGCCCAAACAGGAATTCGCTCTTCAAAATTCTCCGTTTCGGGTCCCATGAGGTATTGTCTTCCGTAACCAGGGCAACCCCGCCCCGAACGACGGCAGGGGAAACTTTGCGTGGGCGAACAGGAACGGCATTGCGGGCGCTCTCTCCAATCGGTCCCATCAAGGATTGAAAGCGTTCTTGCCGCCTGAGCGGTTCGAGCGCCGGATCGGACAGGATCAGATTGAGATCCGAAAAACCCCGCCTGATCGCGATTGTCAGTCGGTCAAATGCCGCATCAAGATTATTCTGCCGGACCAGCACCGCCGCGAGCAGATACTGAATGCCGGGCATTTGCGGAAATGCGTCTATCATTGCCCGCAATTGCCGTTCGGCCTGTTTCAGTTGTCCGTCCCGGATCAGGAAAAGTGCGTTCTGACGTAAATCATAAAATTCTGATAATTCGAAAGCGTCGATTTCCTGTTGCCGATTGAGACCGGTTGATGGCGCCGCCGATTGTTGAGCGGTCGCCCCGTTGCCCGCCAGTAAAAGCGCCAGCAGCGCCAGCGGCAACAAAGACGCGGGTCTGCATCGTCGATTAATTGATGTTACACGAACATCCAGGGTGCGGTTTTGCCTTTTCATTTACGTCCAACTAATTTCTTCATTTCTCAATAGTATCTATAACCTATATTTTGGCGCCATTGATGATACGACGATCAGGGCCTAAACCTTTAATGCTTCCTCCCGTTGCGGCTCGCCCCGGGCCGGCCGCTCTTTGAATCACCCAGGGCCGGCCTGACGGTTCATGTTTGTTTAAATTCTCTCATGATAATGACAAAGACAGCCTTCAATGAACAGGACCCGGCGACATGATTTTCAGCTCATATGAGTTCATTTTCTTATTCCTGCCTGTTTCTCTATTCGGATTTTTCTTTCTGTCCCGAATATCCCATGTGTTCGCCGTCGGTTGGCTGGTTTTTTGTTCGATGTTTTTTTATGGATGGTGGGACATCCGATATGTTCCCTTGTTCGTTGGGTCGGTGCTTTTCAATTACGTGCTCGGCACCGCCCTTGGAAGAGAGGGCGGTTTCAAGCCTCGGCAGAAAAAACATGTTCTGACCGCCGGAATTGCGGCAAACCTTCTTTTACTGATATTTTTCAAGTACACCAATTTCCTGATCGAAAATGTAGATGATCTGTTTTCAACCAATATTGGCTTTATTTATATTACCCTGCCGCTCGCGATATCGTTCTTCACTTTTCAGCAAATTGCCTACCTCGTCGATGCCTATCAGGGGAAAACCCGCGAATACAGCCTGCTCCATTATTCCCTGTTCGTTTCCTTCTTTCCCCAGCTTATCGCCGGGCCGATCGTTCACCACAAGGAAATGCTGCCGCAGTTCGGTTTGGGCATTAACAAGAATATTCGACGACATAACATCGTCAAAGGGATGACAGTTTTCATTATCGGCTTTTTCAAAAAGGCGGTCATCGCCGATGGCATCGCACCCTATTCAAATGATATGTTCGCAGCCGCCCAGAGCGGCATATCTTTATCATTTTTCGACGCATGGTCGGGTGCGCTGGCCTACACATTTCAGCTCTATTTCGATTTCTCGGGATATGCGGATATGGCGATCGGTTCGGCGCTGCTTTTTAACATACGGCTTCCGATCAATTTTAACTCTCCCTATAAGGCGTTGAGCATCTCGGATTTCTGGCGACGCTGGCACATTACCCTGTCACGGTTCCTAAAAGACTATATATACATTCCGCTGGGAGGGAACAGACGGGGGCACACGCGGCGCTATACAAACATGATGGCGACCATGTTGATTGGCGGCATTTGGCATGGCGCCGGCTGGACTTTCCTGCTGTGGGGTTTGTTGCACGGAATCTATCTCGCCATTAACCACAGTTGGGACGCCGTTGTTAAACGATCAGCCTGGCTGATGACCGTTCGTGGATTGCCGTTGTATAAATCGGTCGCCTGGATGATTACATTCTTATCGGTCGTCGTCGGGTGGGTTTATTTTCGATCCGAATCGTTTTCCGCCGCCAACACTATTCTTTCCGGCATGATTGGCCTGAACGGTATCGACCTCCCTCAAGGCATCGTCTCGAAAATTCCGGTCCTGCAGGCGTTGGTCCTGAAATTCAACATCCCGACAACGTCCGGCACGGCCGTTCATTTTTCCCTCTCGTATATCTGGATTGGAACGTGTTTGTTGATCGCCTTGCTGCTTCCCAACTCCCATGAAGTCACACGACTGAAGTGGATCAACAAGGAAAACGCCCGATCAAACCGTGGCTTTGTTCCGGTCTACTGGGCGGTAAACCGCAGGTGGGCCGTTACCCTGGGCGTCATTGCGGCACTATCGACGCTGGCTCTGACCCGAGCCGGCGAGTTCCTGTATTTTCAGTTCTGAGGCGACGCCGTGCATCCCACGACATACATTCGAATTCTGTTTTATGGCTTCGTTCTGACGATGGCGGTCGCGATGGGCGTCGTATATGTGATTGACCCTTATCGAATCTTCCTGAGTCCGGAAATCAAAGGAATAAACGAAGTAAAACCCCGCGCCGAGGGCGAGATCTTTTTCAATCGGATGGTCGGCATAAAAAGCAACCGGCCAAAGACTCTGTTACTGGGAAATTCGCGTGTTCAATGGGGTGTCCGGGCGGGAAGCGATGTCTGGCCGGAAAATCTGAGGCCGGTATATAACGCCGCGATCCCGGGAAGCAACAACCAGACCGCCCTCAGCTATCTGGAATATGCGATCCACACGGGGAACATAACGACGGTCGTCCTGGGATTAGATTACTTCAGTTCTCTTATCAAGGAAAGCGCGGATATCAGAAAGCCGGTAATATTGGGGAATTACCCATCGATTCTCGCGGCAGATGCAAAATTGACGACAAGGTTAAAAAGCTATTTTCTGAAACTCGCCTCACTCGATAGCCTGACGGACAGTTTCCTGACAATCATCGGTCAGAAAAATCCCTACGGGAAAGATATTCTGCGAAACGGCGACAACCCGCTGAATGAATACAAGGAATTTGTCGCGACCAAGGGGCATGGTAAGCTGTTCAAGGATTATCTGTCCGGAACAAAGCCTCTGCTGGCCGGGAAGCGAAGAATATTCATTGCCGAAACCCGATCCTCCCCGGAATTTGCGGCCCTGAAACGCCTTCTTCTTCTCGCTGACCGAAGCAACGTGCGACTTTACCTGTATTTCCACCCCTATCACGTCACCTTGCAGGAGCTGATCCGCTCGGAAGGAAGGGCAGCGGAATATGAAAAGTGGAAGAGGCGAATCGGACGTTTGGTGCAGGGCTACAAAAATCTTGAACTATGGGATTTCGGCGGTCGCAACGCCTGGACAACCGAACCGGTTCCAAAAGCCGGGGACACGGTTACGCATATGAAATGGTATTGGGAGCCCGGTCATTACAAAAATCAACTGGGCGAAAAAATACTGGCGAGGATCTTTGGACCCAATTTATCCGGTTCCGGGGCAGCTTTCGGGAAAAAGATTTACCCGAATTGAAGACGGCAATATCCTGTAACGGGTTTTCACGGGGGGCCGTGACATCGCGCACCCTATTCGTCACTTATACCAAGTTGCATTAATAATGACCCATAGAGATCGCGTCCGCAGCCCGTCGGGCAGGAGAGAAGCTGCAGGCGATGTTGATCATCGTCAAGGCTTTTCGACGCACTCCGACGGGTTGCGGACGTGACCGGAACGGCGGCCTCACAAGACTTTTGGACGTCGTCGCCCCCATCTTGCGATACACCGCATCGCTGCGCCGTGCGCTCCTCGCCAAAAATCTTGTGAGGCCGTCTCTATGAGTCATTATTAGTGCAATTTGGTATTAGGCGGCTTGCCGCCAAATAACCACGCAAGATAGATCAGAAATATCCTGGGTCCCTGAACCAGATAGCGTTTCCACATGCGTTTTGGGTCTTGCAAGAGCCGGAACAGCCATTCCGCCCCCATTTTCTGCATCCATTTGGGCGCCCGGCTTTCCCTGCCCGTCAGGAAGTCGATCGACGCCCCGATACAAAACCCCGTCCCCGTCGCCCGACCGGTTTGCAGCACTGCCCGCGCGACGACTTCCTGCTGAGGTGAGCCGACGGCGAAGAAGACGTAACGGGACGGATGGCTGACAACAAAATCAACGCACTTGTCAATTTCCGCCGGAACCTTCACAAATCCCATGGGCGGATTGTAATGCGACAGGGCGGCGGACCCGACCGATGCCTGCAACAGTTCAACGACGTTATTATCGCCGCCGATCACACAGACCGTATCGCCCTTGTTTATAACGTCGGTGAAGGTCCGATGCGTCAGATCGCTGCCCGTTACGACCGGAAGATTTCGCCCGGCGAGTTTCGCCATCAGATAAAGAATTTTGCTGTCGCAAAGACACAGCCATGCGTCTTCGTAGAACGGCATCAGCCGGGGTAGTGCGGCATGCAGCCGCACGACGTGATCGACATTCGGCGTAACAATATACGAAAACGGCGCCGTCGGAGCCCGCTCGCCGATGATCGATAACACCCGGTCGATTGGAACGGGGTCGAACCTCAGACCAAGAAACGGGATCCTCGCAACACCTGTGGATTCTTCCGTCACGGTGCGGTGGACCGCTCATCGGGAGGAGAAAATTTTTCCCGGATCGATGCGTTATGACGGCTCAGGGCCCTTCTTTTTCCCAACAGCAATGACGTTAACTCGTAACGCCGAAACACTCGCAAATATTGATGATCGTCCATCCGGGGCTTGCCGCCAATCATGGCCCGCATGTAACCCAGAAAAATACCGAAACCACCGATAACATACGGTTTCTGGAACATCCGGTACAGGGCGACGGCCAACATGTAATACGGCGCCGAACCCATGTAATATTTGCCCATGCCCCAGCGAAGCCGGCCCGTCCATAAATTCTTCTGGGTGGACCCCATCATCCGCAGATGGGTCAACCTGATTTCCGGATCATCGTCCGAACAGGTGATCCAGCCTTTCATCCGGCACATGTGACCGTCTATCCCGTCCCAGCCGACCTGACGGACAAAGCCGCCGATGTCCTGAAAGCATCGGGTTCGGAAAAACTTCGCCGCACCAACGGCATTTTCATCGCCAAGCTTTTCGTTGATCAACGAGCCTTCATGCAGCGTATAAATCTTCCCCGAGAAGGACCCGAGGTAGGGATCCGCCTCAAACCGGGCCATCAATCGCTCAAAATATCCGGCGGGAACGATCAAGTCTCCGTCAAGCTTGCACAGGTACTCGTAATCCGAGATATCGACCGTTTCCAGGCCCGCGTAAAATGCGTCAACCACGCCGGACCCGACCGCGCGCGCGCCGCGATCTTCCCTGCGGACAACCTCGATGAACGGGTGCTTCTTTTGCGCCACGGCCAGGAGCGCCGGTGTAGCGTCGGTCGAGCCATCATCGACGATGATCCATTTTGCAGGAAGAACCGACTGAATTGAAACCGAATCGATCGTGTTCTGGATATAATCCGCCTCGTCTCGACATGGTGTAATGAGCAAGTAGCGTTGAGACATATTCCCCCTGTGGGCTTCCCTCGAAAATTCAATCAGTTAGGTGCAGCGTAGGACATTCCCGTTATACTAGGCAAGTTCACTGTGCGTTTGGATGGGAAACTGGTTTGTCAACTTTGACGCCGTGTGCTACATCAAAAAACGCAGAGAAACATCGTTAAATCAGAACAAATTCAGTATCGGCTGTCTGACAGAAACAAGAGGGACTTATGAGGGTTTTGGTAACGGGCGGGGCGGGATTTATTGGCTCTCATACGGCCGATGGGCTTCTCGCCAAGGGATACGATGTGCGGGTTCTCGATAGCCTCGAGGAACCCGTTCACCGGGCCGGGCAGGTCCCGTCGTATCTGGACCCCAGGATAGAATTCATTCGCGGCGATGTTTGCGACGAAGCGGCCCTGCTCGATGCCATGCGGGGATGCGACATTATTTATCACTTCGCGGCCTTTCAGGACTACCTGCCTGTATTTAGCCGTTTCTTTCTGGTCAACGCGGTATCGACGGCATTGATCTATGAGTTGATTGTTCGTGAAAAATTACCCGTCCGCAAAGTGATCGTCGCCAGTTCGCAAGCGGCCATGGGCGAAGGCCGCTACGAGGACGCAAGCGGCAAGGTTGTGCTGCCAAACATCCGGCTTGGCGACCAATTAAGCCAGGGCGATTGGGAAATTCGCGCGCCGGAGGGATTTTCCGGACCGCTACGATATCAACGAACGGACGAGAGCGTCAGCAATCCGCAGAACCCCTATGGTCTCAGTAAAATCTCGCAGGAAAGCATTACCATGCAGATGGGGAAACGTTACGAAATCCCCTCCGTCGCGTTACGCTACTCGATCGTGCAAGGGCCAAGGCAGAGCTTCTACAACGCCTATAGCGGAGCCTGCCGCATTTTTTCACTCAGCTTCCATCAGGGGCTGGAGCCAAGCATCTATGAAGATGGGCAACAGGTTCGCGATTTCGTCAATATTCACGATGTCGTCGCGGCGAACCTTCTTGTCCTGGAAGACGAACGCGCCGATTATCAGGTTTTCAATGTTGGCGGTGACGCCGCCGTCACCGTTTCCGACTTCGCGAAAACGGTTGCCGCCGTCTTCGGCCGTGACGATTACGAGCCGAAACCCAGCGGCAAATTCCGCTTTGGGGATACCCGGCATATCTGTTCCGATGTCAGCAAGCTCAAGGCCCTTGGCTGGACGCCGACCCGGACGCCCCGCGAGAGCGTCGAAGCCTATCGGGAATGGCTGGGCGAGGCCGAGTCTATCGCGGATATCCTGCGCTATGCGGAAGAACAGATGGAAAAACTGGGGGTCGTAAGCAGTGTATCGTCGTAAATTATCGGGTTCCGCGCCGGGCGCCCCTGCATGATCCATTACATGACCGCCGACGGGATCGCATCACCCTGGAATGCAAACGAGCTGCGCCGCGTTCAACTGGCCGGGATTCCGTTTACGCTCAACGCCCTCCGCAAGCCGACGGATTTCTCGCACGAGGCCGGCTGGGCCCAAGAGATGAACGACGACACCGTTTCGATCTATCCGCTTGCTCCCCTCCGCCTGGCCGCCAGTCTGTTCCTCGCCCCGATCCTGTTCCGCGGTCGATATTTTTCCGCGCTGTTCAACGCGTTATTCGGTCGGCGGGAGAGTCTGAAAGTTCGCTTCGCGGCGCTTGTCCACTTCTTCGTTGCCGCCTACTGGGCGTTATCGCTCAGGAACGATAAGCCCGATCACATCCATTCACAGTGGGCGCATTCCGGTGGGACCGTCGCAATGTACGGGGCTTGGCTATTGAATGTGCCATTCAGCTTTACCGGCCATGCGGTCGATCTTTTTCGCCAGCGTGTCGCCCTGCAGGATAAAATCGAACGGGCCGATTTCATCGTTTGCATTTCAAATTTTCACCGCCAGTTCTACCTCGACCAAGGCGCCAGCCCGGACAAGCTGATTATTGTTTACTGCGGCCTCGATCTTACTCTTTTCAAACCCGTCAAGAAATCCAGGGCCGAAGACGTTTTTACAATTCTCTCGGCGGGCCGACTTATCGAAAAAAAGGGTTTCCACCATCTGATCGATGCCTGCGGATTGCTGCGCGACCGGGGCCTTGACTTCAAATGCGTCATCGGGGGCAGTGGACCCCAGGAAGCCGACCTGAGGCGGCTGATCGCGGATCGCAAACTCGACAACACGGTAACGTTGACCGGGGAGGCACTAAAGCAGGAGCGAATCCCCGAGTTCATGGCCTCCGGCGATGTGTTCTGCCTGCCTTGCGTTTGGGCCAGGGATAACGACGTCGATGGACTGCCGCAATTGCTGATGGAGGCGATGGCCTGCGGCCGGCCGGTTATTTCAACCCGGCTGGTCGGCATTCCCGACCTCGTCATAAATCAGGAAACCGGGTTGCTGGTGGAACCAGGGAATACCGGGGAACTTGCCGATGCGCTGCAATTCGCGATACAAAACGAAGCGCAAATGAACGCGTTTGTCCTCAAGGGGCTTGAACTCCTGCAGTCACGCTTTAATCTCGAAACCTGCCTGGAACCGCTTTTCGATAAATATCGCAGCCGTTCGGACGTACATTCTTAACCGGAGACTTGTTGGCTAATGGTGATCACACAGACCCCCTACCGCGTCAGCTTCGCCGGCGGAGGAACCGACCTGAAGGCCTTTTACGAGCACGAATACGGCGCCGTCCTGTCGGCCGCCGTGAACCTTCACATGTATGTCACGGTTAGCCCGCGGTTCGATGAAACCGTCAGGGTGTCTTATACAATGACCGAAATCACCGACGGCATCGAACCGATCAAGCACGAACTGGTGCGCGAGGCGCTAAGGCTGACCGGCTTGTCCAGGCACATCGAGATTACAACCGTCGGTGACGTTCCCGGCGGAACCGGAATGGGGTCGTCAAGCAGTTTGACGACCGGGATTCTGCATGCGCTTTACGCCTTTCGCGGCGACATCGTCACCGCGGAGCGCATCGCCGAAGAAGCCTGCAAGATTGAAATCGATATCCTTGGTCACCCGATTGGCAAGCAGGATCAGTATGCCGCGGCTTTCGGTGGCCTCAACTATATTCGCTTCAATCCATCCGGAACCGTCGATGTCGAACCACTGCCCTGCCGGTCTGAAACACTGGATCGCCTGGAATCTCAAACGCTGATCTTCTACACCCGGCAGCAACGCAACGCCGATACGATTCTGCAGAAACAGAGCGACGGAACGGCGGACAAGATGGGCGTCCTGCGGGAAATGCGTGATCTGGCCGGCGAAATGCGCTACCCGTTGGCGGGTTCCGGCGATCTTGAAGAATTTGGACGGCTTCTTCATCGGGGTTGGGAGTTGAAGCGTTCCCTGGGCTTCGGCATTACCAATGACGCCGTGGACGGGTGGTACAAGGCGGCGCGCAAGGCCGGCGCCATGGGCGGAAAACTCCTTGGTGCCGGCGGTGGCGGGTTCCTTCTGCTGCTGGCGCCCGAAGACAGCCACGAAGCCATTCGCGAAGCCCTTGGGCGACCGCGGGAAATAGAATTTCAGGTCGATCGCCGTGGAACTCGTATCGTTTTCATCAGCGACCACCAGGCCCTTATCAAAGACGGAGGCTATGCATGAATATCCTGATCACCGGCGGCGCCGGATATGTCGGCAGCACCTGCCTGCGCTATCTTGCCGGGAACGGCCACAAAGTTGTGGCGTTCGACGATTTGCGCAAAGGCCATGAGCCCGCCGTTGACGGGCACCCCCTGGTCCAAGGCGATATCGCCGACACGGCCTTGCTGGTCAAGACCATGGCCGAACATAACATCGAAGGCGTCATGCATTTTGCCGCCGCCACCGATGTCGGTGAGTCGGTGACCATCCCCGAATACCATTACGGAAACAATGTCGGTGGCACCCTGAGTCTTCTTAACGCCATGCTCGAGGCCGGTGTGAAGCGTATCCTGTTTTCGAGTACCTGCGCGACCTACGGCGAAAGCCAGAAGGAGCCGATGGCGGAAGACACGCCACAGGAACCGTGCAGCCCCTATGCCAGATCGAAGCTTACCGTTGAGTGGATGATCAAGGACTTCGCCGAAGCCCATGAACTGGGCTACACGCTGTTAAGATATTTCAACGCCGCCGGGGCCGATCCGGAAGGCCGCTTTGGCGAAGCTCACGATCCGGAATTCCACTTGATTCCCGTCATCCTGCAATATTGTCTCGGCCAGCGGGACAAACTTTTCGTCTTCGGCAACGATTACGATACCCCCGACGGCACCTGCGTGCGCGACTACATCCATGTCAACGACCTGGCCTCGGCCCATCAGATGGCGTTGGAAAGAATGACGCCGGACACCAAGGAAGTTTTCAATATCGGCACCGGTGACGGACACTCGGTTCTGGAAATAATCGAGGCCTGTCGGCGCGTTACCGGCATGGACATTCCCTATGAATTGACCCCGCGCCGGCCGGGCGATGCGCCATTGCTGGTTGCCAATGGCGCCTACATGCGCTCGACGCTCGGCTGGTCTCCGCGTTTTGACTCCATCGATGCGATTGTCGAAACGGCCTGGCGCTGGCATCAAAGCCATCCCAACGGCTATGATTCCTGATCGTCCATGACGGTGGAACGGGTCACGGAAAAACCGGCGAGGGCCCTGTTGCTGGCCGGCGGGTTGGGGACACGGCTTCAGCCGTTAACCCTGAGCGTCCCTAAATGTCTGGTTCCGGTCGGCGGCAAGAGCCTCCTTGATTACTGGCTTGAAAAGCTGGCTGACGCCGGCGTCAAGGACGCGCGCATCAACACCCATCACCTGGCTTCCGAGGTTCGCAGGAAAATTGAGCAGGTTAACCGCCATACCGGACTGGCCCTGGCGGAATGTTATGAGCCGCAACTCCTGGGGTCGGCGGGAACCATCCGGGAAAACCGCGATCTGGCCGACGGCGCCCGGGATGTTCTGATCATCTATGCCGATAACCTGAGCAGCATCAACCTTGGGCATTTCCTGGCCTGTCACCGTGCCCGGAAAGCCCCGATGACGATGCTGCTGTTCCATGCGCCCCATCCGGAGGCCTGCGGAATAGCCGAACTCGATTCCGAAAATACGATCATCGACTTCATCGAAAAGCCCGATCGGCCGAAAAGCGATCTCGCCAATGCCGGTATTTACGCGCTGAGCGCGGCGGCCTATCGGGAGATAGCCGACAGGGGCGGCTTCGACATCGGGTTCGACATACTACCGACGTTTATAGGCCGTATGAAAGGATATGTGTTCGATGGATACCACCGCGACATAGGCTCGCCGGCCTCCCTTCGTCAGGCCGAAGAAGACGTCAACTCGGGTCTATTCCAGGCGGCGTCCGAACGATAAAGACCGTCCGATACCTCATATTCCCTTGTACTCAATTATTTTCGAGCCGCGCCCGAGCAGGCGATTCTTCCAGTATTTTGTGACCCCGGTCAATTGGGAAAACTTCCCGAGAATACAGTAATTTGTATAGAGCACCGCATCGCCGGGACTGCCCCCCCTGCTTAACCGATAGCGGTAGATTCGGCGCCACAGAACCGGATAACCGAGCAACGCCAGCAGGCTTGCGCCCTGCGTCCAATAAGCCAGGGCCAGTCCCGTCGCCGGAATAGCGAACGCCCAAATCAAAATGGACCAGACGTCTTTTGCGTAATATCCACCAAACACCCGGCCGTGGCGGGCCTGACCTTCGGCATAGGCGTGGCCGCTTCTGACCGCCCTTCGCCACCATTGTGAAAACAGCGTCACGTTGGCATCATGCATCGTCATGTCGTGATCGATGCGATAAATTTTCCAACCTTGCTCGCGAAGCCGAAAACACATTTCCGGTTCCTCGCCGGCGATCATGGCTGGATTGAAGCCACCGACGTCATCATAGGCCTTGATCCGGACGATTGAATCGCCCCCGCAAGCTGCGGCCTCGCCGACAGGCGAATCCCATTCCATATCACAGAGCCGGTTGTAGATCGTCTTGCTTGGATAACGCTCCCGCCGTCGCCCGCAGGTGACCGCATAGTCAGGATTTTCATCGAGAAATTTAACCGCGGTTTCGATCCATCCGTCGACCACCTCGCAATCGCCATCGACAAACTGCACATAGGTCAGTTCCGGGTTGATCCGGCGAAGCCGTTCAAAACCGGTATTCCGTGCTCGCGCCGCCGTGAACGGTTTGGAAATATCCAGGTCGACGACATCGGTGCCGAGCTCCCTGGCCATGGCGACACTGTCGTCCGTCGAGCCCGAGTCGACATACACCAGACACTCGACCGACCCCAACAGCGACTCGAGACAACGCCTCAAACGCTCCCCTTCGTTCCGACCAATGACGACCACGCCGATGGAATTTGCCCGCTGATCCAACTGATTATCCATCCGTCACCTCGTTCGTTTCCACGTCGGGGCGGTTTCTCTGCCAACGGATTTGAAGTTCCCACAATCAACGTCAATTCCCAGCCATTCGGACAAGATGGCAAGATCGCTGTCGAATATGTCGATTAACCGCGAGCGGCTTGCCTCGGAAAGAGCGGGGGGACGCTCCATTTTCCAGTAGCCTTTAATTCCTTCCCTTATGGACTCAGGCAGGAGTCGGCGGCGAAAGAATTCCGATCCGGGAAGCCTTTTCAGGAATTCCAGCGACCGTGTCGACCGAAGACGCTGGCTGGATACATTTTGCTCTTTTGTTCCCTCGTTCCACGTCGGCGTGCCGCGATAGCCGATGAACGAACATATCCGCTCGAGTTCTTCCTGCGGGCAGCAGACCAATCGGTCGAAAAACACCGGTAACAGACGCTCCCGGCCGAACGTTTCCAAATAGGGTTTCAGTTGCTCGCCATAAGAACCGTACGAGACAAGTTCCGGGTGTTTGTCAATCGCCTCATCGATCGGAACGGAAATAACACCCTCGCTCCATTCATGGACATAGTGCGAAATCAACCGATCGACCGGGTGGCGCATGACGTAGATAAACCTGGTCGCGGCCCCTGTATGGTCGGCGATCCGCCGCACGGTATCGGGATAGGTCGGAAGTTTTGTGTAATGAGTGCTCGATTCACCGCACAGATCATTGTCGCCGGCATTCGCATACAACGCCTCATACCATTCCAGCCCCCGATCCCAGATTTCATTGTCGCTAAAGAAATTAGGCTCCTTCGGCTCCGTCATAAAGAAACCGGGCTGTTCCGCCAACTGAACGTGCAGGGTACTGGTGGCGCACTTCATGGCCCCGATGATGATAAAATCAGGTCCTCGTCTCATTTCTTCGATATCCAAGGTGTATATGATGACGTGCGCATCGGGTTGCTCCAGTTAATCCAGTTGTCTGTCATCTGACGGTCGCATGTGTGGGGCTGTTTGCTCCCCAATCGCTCCCGCAGGAAAGATATCAGGCGACCCGACATCCACATCGCATTGCCCAGCAGAATGCCGAACAGGCCGCCATAGAATTTTGCAAAGTATCTGGCGCGGGATTCATATATGTACCGCGGCAAGCGCCGGCGGGCGGTCGTATCCTTTTTCAGCGATGCCGAGCCTCCGCGAAGGTGTATCGCCCGGGCTTCCGGAATATGGACGACCTTCCAGCCCGCCTTCCGGGCTTTCCGGCAATAGTCGATATCTTCGAAATACAGAAAATACCCCTCATCCATCCCGCCGATCCGGTTTAGCGTTTCACCACGCACCATGACACATGCAAAGCTTATCCAGTCGGTTGATCTTGTTTCATCCGGAAGGCCTCTGGCAACCACGAAGCTTTTAAACAGACGATCAATCGGCCCGGTTTCGGCCGCCGACAAAAATTCGCTTATCGGCGTCCGGTTGCGAAAACAGCTCACTTGCGGTTCGCCGTCTTGCCACTGCAACCTGGGACCCGACAGCCCGATATCTCTATCCCCCTGCATTTCAGCGATCATCCGATCGACGGCCCCGGGCGTAACGCGGGCGTCGCTGTTCAGCAGCAAGTAGAATTCCGCCTCCTGCGATGCCATGCCAAGATTGTTCCCGGCCGAAAAACCACCATTGACCGGCGACGGTACAAGCCGCGCCCATTTGTCCCAGCCGTTCTCACTTATCGCGGCCTGGATCTTATCGGCGGAGTCATCTTCCGAGAAATTATCGACCACGATGACGGCCCGGTCCTGACGCCCGGCGACGTCGGAAGCCAATGATCTAATCGCTTCGATGGTCAGATCCGGCGTCCTGTAATTTACGATGACCGCGGAAAATTGCTTCATCTTGATATCGTTAAACGCTTATTGCCACAAAGTAAGCCCATTTTTGTTTGCTTATTGGTCAATATAAAATTCCAGGCTATCTGTATTTATCGTTGGTCCCGGAAGGATACCAATTCCCGACAGAGCCCCGAAAGCATGGCACAATGGATTGCTCTCTTTGGCGACGTCCGGGATTGACGGGAAGGCTATGGCGGCATCAAACTTGATTAAGTGACGTATACCAAGAAGCATTGATATTAGCCTGCCAATAGCTCCGATAGACGTTTATCGGAAGGTACCGCCAATATATTTTCATACGTCCGGCTTTCCGGAACGTCTATGACCCGTATGTCAGGCGTACCTGCCTTGATAAAATTAAACACTGTCTTTTCAAAATTGCTCGCCTCCGCCGGCGCAAAAACCAACTCAACGAAGACATATCCCTTTAAAATCTGCCTGAAATTATCAAAATAGTCCTTCTCATAGCGATGCGCATGGTACTCGAACGCGACGATAGGCCGATGCCGGTCTATCGTTTCTTTCAGCCCCTCCAACACCGACATTTCGAACCCTTCGACATCAAGCTTAATAAAGTCGATATGCTCGATTGCAAGCCCTTCTACGTAGGGATCGCCCTTTACGACGTCCAGAAATATAGAATCTTCATTTTCTTGATCTTGAAAATGAGCACAACCCAGATTGCTCTCAACGCTGGCCATAAATGGCAGTTGCGCATCCTCGGCGCCCAGTCCAAGGGGATGTATCGTGATGTTGTCGATATCATTGGCGGCAATATTTCTTTGCAACCGCTCTATGGCCGTCGGGTTGGGCTCAAATGAATGTATCGAGTCGAATAAACCAGAAAGATATAGGGAGTGATTGCCAATATTAGCCCCGATATCGAGCATCGTGCGCGTCGGCTTTATGAACCTTTCTATAAACCGCAAGAACCTGGCCTCATATATCCCATCGATAAAAATGAAGCGATCGACAAACTCCCCCGGATACAGGAAAAAACTCAAGCCTTTCGCCCCCTCATGCAGGAACGGCTGGTTCTTTCTGCTCCAACCGGCATCCCGAATCGGCGTTAATATTTTCCGGAATACGGCATGTCGCATAACGAAACCGGCTCTTTGCAGTGCGTTCATTATCTGTAGGCCCCTTGGCCGCTGACCTAAATCAACTTCATTTCAATGGCTGCCATCGCGGCGGCAGTCCTGAAACCATACGATAAAAGATAAAAGATTGAAATAAAACCGCCTCTACGTGTTCCGGATCGACGGAACATGTGCCCCGGCGCAGGCGCCGGGAGCTAACGAACAGCCCCGTTATAAATTCCGGCAAGCCGTTCTCTTGCGTCGGCATAATTGTAGAGCTCATCCATATTGAGCCTCGCGCTTCTTCCCATCTCCAGCAACCGGTCGATGGTGGTATCCTTGTTCCCCAGGATTTCGGTCATCTTCCGGGAAATCAGCGTTTTCGTTTCGCCCCACGCCTCTGCCGCCGACGGCCCCCCGGTATGAATCCATCTCAGGTCATCGCTCAACGGCACGTCGATCATCCATCCATCCACCGCGTCCCGGATCAGTTCGGGAAACGCGAAGATGTTTGTCGTGATACGCGGCATGCCGCACAGGCCCGCTTCTACGGGAACCCAACCCAGGGTTTCGTCGATCGACGGAAAGAGCAAGATGTGGGACCGCCGGAAAAGGGCTAAAACGTCGGCATTCGGTAACCTGGCGTAATGGGTCACCCAGGGTTTTTCTTCCAATGTCCGCAACATCGCCATTCTGTCGAATTGAAGCGTCGGGACCGCATAGTTTTTATCTCCGGGATCGCCGATGACCGTCAACTCGACTTCAACGCCCCCATCCCGAAGGAGCTGCAACGCATCAACGGTTGCTTCAATCCCTTTTCGAAACAACTGGGCGCCGACAATGCAGGCTTTTATGGGACCCTTTGTCGGGCGATGTTCTGACGTTTCATCGCCGATATTAAAGCCTCCCCTAAATACTTTTACGGTGTCGGCGAGGCTGTTCAGCCCACGCGCCTTCATCCTTCGCTGAGCGAATTTTTTCCCGGCCTCCGACAACGCATAAATCCCCCGGCAACGGTCGGAGCGGAGAATGTTATATCCAAAATCAAGGCTCTTTTCCGAAGGAGACCCGAAGAAACGCGGCAACTCCATCTCGGTCGTCAGCACAAAATCCTTGTTGAGCGGCAGCATATTGAAGCTATGCAGAAGATCTATCGGGCCGCCGACAACGACAGGGCACTGGACCATGATGTTATCGGTCTTTTTCGTAAATTTCTGAAACGGAATTCTGTTCACTTTTACGAACTTAAAGCCATCCGGCTTAAGGCCGTATGAAACCTTCTCGACCCCGTATCCGGCATTGAGCACGCCGACTTTCTTCCCACGGGCACCGATTTGGGTGACCCAGTTCTTTGGAAGCGGGAAGACGTTTTTCTGGATATCCATTGACTAAGACCTCGACCACATCACAGGCTTCAACTTTCCATATCGCTATCTATTTGGCGGCTTCTTTTCCGATTGCGGCGAATAGGTCATTCCGAATCCGTCCCTGATATACTGATTCACATCGTGAGCCGTATATTCCTTCCGCCAGTTATATCTGGATTGTTCGCTCGCCGCCGCAATGAACGCTTCCAATGTGGGCGTCTTACCGAGTGACCGCATGTACGAGGCGATGTCCCGATTTGGGTCGGGATACCGTACCTTGCCTTTTTTATAGTCCGTTTCCCCACTCTCGGAGAACCATTCAGATGAAGAAATAACCGGACCGGAAGCAAACAATTTAGCGGTCAACTTTTTCAGAAACGAGGTAGAAGGCTTGGATCGGCTGCGATGAATGGAGAACCACCCACTATTTCTTCCGCCGGGGTCTGCACTGCCGCTGTAGTATTTGTTCCCGGACATCGTGACCCCGGAAAAATCCCCGTCCACCACGGTCGCCAGCATTCCTCTTTCCGGATTCTGGAAATCGTTGTCGCGGATCCGCACGTTGTCCACCCCCGGCCCGACTGAAATAAACATCAGGGGGCCGCGATTATCGGCTGGGTCCCCCTGACGGTGCCAGTCATAGGCGATATTGTCGCGAATCAAAATATCCCCCGAGCCCTTTCTCAAATTAATCCCAAAGGCCTTCACATTAAAAGTGCTCCGCTTGTTGTGAGCAACGATATTGTTATAGACTTCGATATCACGGGCATAGGTCGCGTTATATCGTCCCGCCGCCGTCCCTATCAGTAATATTCCGGTGCCCTGGGATTGGGTATCGATATCACGCGAGTTAAGGACGACATTCCCCCGTATGACGCCCCGCGTTACGGATTGCGCCGGATTTTCCCCGTGCCCGAAGACGATTGCCTGTGGGTCTTGCAGAAAAAGATTATCCTCGACCACCCCCCCCATACGAAGCTGCACCCCGCCGGATGCACCGTCGGCGTCGATATTTCCGCGGACGGTCGTATTACCGTATCCCGCCGAAAGATACATATTCCTGTTATAGACGGTTGATTCCGGAATACCCATCGATGCGCCGTTTATATAAGACGGCCCATCGATGTCGGTGCCAGGCCGTGGCCCCGTATATTTCTTGATGCTATACTTGTCATCTGACTTGAAGCGGGTGCTTTTTGCGATAAAGACACCGCCCAACGTCCATTTTAGCGTAACGCCGCCGCCAATTTCATCGTTTATCGCTTTTTCTATCTTTGCCGCGACGGCATCCATGGTCCTGACGCCGGTGAAGTCGGCACCGCTCACGGAATATGCGCCCCCTTCGAGTTCGATGTTAAACCGGCCATCGGAAACGGCGGCCCACGCCGCAACATCTTTGTTGGGAGTCACGACGAATCGAAATTCATCGCTCCATCCGCCGTGATAAAACAGATTCTCCTCAATCAATAATGGCGCCTTGATGTGTGTGTACAGGCCTTGCGCATGGGAATTGAGCGAATAGGCCTTCGCGAAGATATTCCGGCGAAGAGCAAAGCCGAGCGTCGGCTCCAACTGGAGACTCGGCGCTCCATATTCGAAATAGTTATCTTCAAACAAAATATCGCCGCCATTGACCAGCCACTGGAATGCGGCGACGTTTTGCCCGGTGAATTCCGGATGCTTTGGGTCCTTGCGATAAAAGTAGGGGTGCAGCCCGACGATGCTGAGGTGTCTGATTTCCCGAGCCCCGCCCTGATGCGCTTTCCACCAAACCGAAGACGCATCGAAACGGGGCCGCGCCCTGGAATCACCGTAACCGGCGAGGACCATGGGCTCGGCATGCGCCCGGCCGGATTTCGACCAGAAGCCAAGGGTCTCGTCCTTCCATACGTCCCCTCTTTTGAAAAGAAGCCAGTCGGGACGCCCGTTTCTTAACAGCGCCTTTGCAGCCTTGACCGTCCTCTTCGGGGTTCGGGGTGATCGCCCGTCGTTGGAATCACGCCCCTCGCTTGAACTGACATAGATGATTCTGGTGTCCTTTGAAGGCTCAAAAACGGTCCAGCCATCTTCAATATAACGCGACGGATGGCCTCCTTCGGTCGGATCGGCATAGTTGTAGCACCCGAGATCGTACTGCCAATCGACAAGTCCGTCTCCGTCGTTATCAATGCCATCGTCGCACTGACCCGCTTCCGCGCCGGAAGATCCAACACCGGCAAAGAGCACCGAAACCACCAGAAGACTTGCCCGCGCCATTGGCCGCACGAATTGTTGTATGTTCATTTCAGTCTCCAGGCCTGCATAAATATGAAATTTGCACGTGCACCATGTAGCGCGGATTGAACTCGACAAGGTACCTGACTGTTGAACGCTAATATACGCTTTCCGGTCTGCTCCGTCACAGGGCTATTTCGGAACGCCATCGAATCAATCCTCGGGGCGCCTCGATCCGGCATACCCGATGCGACAATCACGCCACGGCCCGGCCCAACACGAAGGGCATAAAAGGCGGCCGCCGGTTGCCGTTTTCTATTCCAGCATGAACCAATGCGTTCCTTGCGGCAGCGGCAAAACCAAATGATACGTTCCGTCCGGATATTCCACCGGCAAGGGTCCTCCCTTCGTCCCGTCGGCGGCGAGTGCATAGAGACGCAACCCGCCCGGCGCCCGGATATCGATGTCGCCCGTCACCGGTTCCGACATCATCGGTTTATTGTTATCCTTTCCGGCGACGGCTCTCGCCAGAGCCGTAACGAGCAGGCGTCTTGATCTGGATATCGGGTTGTTGTCCAGGCTCGAGACGACGACGGCGGCCTTGCGGGTCTTGATTCTGAAGGTCACATCCCTGAGCCTGAATTCTTTTTCGCCAATCCGGCCGTGCACCGCCTGGGTTCGCTCCGTATTGATCGATTGATAGCCCTTCGCCCATGACCGGACCAGTTCTCCCGTGTCCGATTGCACGAAGTTCTGGCCCGGCGGTATAAAGTCGACATTGAGATCGGTAACCGGTTTTGCCGCCTTTGGTGGCGGGGTTTCCGAGTCCCAATCCAGTTCCTTGATATCGGGCAGACCAAACATCACCTGGCTTTGTTCGACCAGGGTGCGAAGGCTCGCCATCTTTCCGGGAGTCGTATCGGCATAATACAATTGTTCCCGGTTCAGCTTTATCAGATAGGTGTTGTCGGATTCTTTCACATGCCGCTGCCTGTAAAGAAGCGCGGCGGCGGGCATCAGCCCGGTCAACGCCGGGTCCATGTACGAAGACCAGGTCCCCTGCCGCCCCCGATTGCTGAACGGAACCTGAGAATAATTGTAGATCATCGGCGCATCCCACCCTTGCAACGAGGCGATGCTCGCCACGTAGAGAGGGGATGTAAACCGATCCGCCTTCGGATAGGCGACATTCCACTCGGTGATGGTCGTCGGTTTCCCGGGGACCTGCGCGGTCGCCATGTAGGATATGAAATTACCGGCATATCGCGGATTGACGCCGAGCGCGTTTTCCTTGCCATAGGAATGAACATCGATGATGTCGCCCGCCGTTAGGGACGGCAGTCCATACATTGCCATATTGCCCCACATCTGCGTGGTGGCGACGGGGATTTTCACGCCTATTGAATGAAGGAGCGCCAACATCCGCCGATTCCATCGCCACTCCCGATCGGCGAGAAATATTTTGCCGGGGCCGGGCAACCAGATCTTCCACGTGTCCGCATATGGCCGTTCTCCGTTGTTTTGTTTTCCGGCCGCCGTGTTTTTCGATATGAAGTCCTGAACCGCCGCATTGAAAATCTTGTTGTGAACCGGGTTCTTCTTGTTCGGCAGCATCTTGTTGCCGTAATGATACGTCACATCGTTTTCGTTGGTGATCAGAAGCCCCATGATTGCAGGCTCATTAACGTAGGCCTTTCCTGTATAGGGGTTCACATGGGTCAGGTATTTTTCATTGAACTCCTGCATCAGGGCTTCGATCCGGCCGTTGAAATAGTTATAGCCCCGCCCGTCCGCGCCCGTTTCTGAACTCCGGGCGTGGGCCAATATTTCGTCGGCCCCCGGCCCCAGATCATCGCCCCGCTTAAACCGCCGCCCGACGTGCAGGTCCAGCCAGACGTAGACACCCTCGTCCTTCAGACAGCTGATCCAGTAATCTACCTTGTCGATCATGTCCGGATTCAGATGCCGGGAATCATTTCTGTGCTTGTCGATCACCGTTTTTTTGACCCACCCCGTCGAATCGTGATGATGAAGGCGGACGAGATTGTAACCAAGGCGCGCCAGACGTTTCGCCTGGGCCTTGATCTGCCGCTTGTCAACATCGAGCGCGGCGGCGGCAATGTTGGCGCCCCAGAAACGAATCGGCGTACCATCCTCGAATTCAAAGTCATTTCCGCGCCCCTTTACGAATCCGTGCAGGCCCGCCGGCTTGTCATTGAGGAAGCTCAGATCGACCGGGCTGACATCCGCCCGTAAGGCGTTCGGATACCACCCTGCCACGTTCGCCGGGCCTACCGTCGTGGGAGTCTCCGTCCGTTCCCCATACGCCAACGGAGTATCGGCATTATTCGACACCAGGAGGGCGCTGCCGTGCGCCGCCGGCGAGAACGTCCAGACGGCGACAACAACCGTCGAAGCCGCCAGGAGCCATGATTTCAGAAAAATTTTCATCTAACACAGCCCCGATGCAAGGTCATTGGCCGCCGGCGATTGGCGATTGGCGATTGGCGCCTTTTATTACTGGTTTGCCAACATCTCCGACACCTTGTAGACTACCGGAAAATGGAGGCTTTCTTGGCAAATTATCACAGATTCTCTCGGGCGTCGAACACGGTGACACGCCGGGGCTTTTGTCGTCTGACGGCCGGGATATCCGGGAATGTCCTGCTTGGCTTTGCCGCTCCGCTGGTGTTCCTCTCCAGCAAGAAATCGGCCGCAAAAGAACGGCCCCTCGCCGAGCCTGGTTATCTTGTCGTCAACGGGTGGCTGCTCCGCTCCGATGACCTGACAGACTAGGCGGGATGCCAGTATCATGCTGATTGATGCCCGGAAAAGTGATTTTAGCGGTCCCAGGGTTGTTTACGACGCCTGTATCAGCGGTTCCGGATTTGCCGGTATCACCGTTGCGCGCGAACTGGCGGGCAAGGGCCTGAAGGTGGCTCTGCTGGAGGCCGGGAGCGAAGAGTACACCGATCAGTCTCAGGACATTTATGAAGGAAAAACCAACGAAGGCCCGGACGTCAATTATTGGGGCGGCCTTGCGGCTTGCCGTTTGCGATATTTTGGCGGCACGTCAAATCATTGGGCGGGGTTGTGTTTCGTTCCGGATGCCGCCGACTTTGAGGCAAGTGACCGCTGGGGAATGCCCGGCTGGCCGATCCGGAAAAGCGAGATCGACGGTTTCTTTGACAGGGCCGCCGAGATCATCGACGTAACCGGCCAGACGTTCGATGTCGCGGGCGCGGATCAATGGAAAAGCTCAAAACTGAGAATGGCCGGCCATATTCGCAGCACCCCGACACGCCTCAACGAAAAATACTTCTCGGAAATATCGGAAGACCCCAACATCGATCTTTACCTGAATTGCAATACCGTTGATATCCGCCTGAACGATAACCTTGATCATGTGGAAGAGTTTGTCTGCCGCAATTACCAAGGGACGGAATTCCGCTTTCGCAGCAAACATTTTCTGCTGGCCTGCGGGGCCGTCGAAAATGCCCGCATATTGCTGAACTGCGACACCCAGGTAAAATCGGGAATAGGCAACCATTCCGATTTCGTGGGCCGCTGCTTCATGGAACACCTCAATGTTGAGGTCGGCCGATTTGTCGCCTCTGACGCCGGGTTCTGGAAATCGGGAATGGTTGCACTAAAGCCGACCCGTGAATTTATGCTGAGCCAGGGGATTCTCAACGCCATCCTTTCATTCACACCGGATTCCAATCCCAAGACCTATGGCCGACTCCGCGTACTGAAACGGTATGTAAGGGACGCGGTCTGCAATTCCAAAAGTTTGCTGGATTTATCGCGTCACCTGGCCGAATTCAATTGTCCAGGCGACGGGGTTATTTCGACCCTGTGCGAACAATCCCCCAATCGGAACAGCCGAATTAAATTGGGCGACGAAAAAGACGCCTTGGGACTACGGCGCGTGATTCTCGACTGGCAACTCAATGATCGGGATCGCAGATCGGTCCGTACCGTGGCCATCGAAGCCGCCAAGGAACTCGCCCGCCAGGATCTGGCCCGGGTGCAGCTCAATAGCCGGATCCTCGATGAAAATGAGAGACTTGGAGCGGGCGGGCATTGCCATCAGATGGGAACGACACGCATGTCCAGCGACCCGGCACATGGTGTGGTGGATCCAAATTCGAAAATACACGGGATAGATAATTTCTATGTGGCGGGCAGCAGCGTCTACTCGACCGGTGGCGGGAACAATCCGACGATGGAGCTCGTTCAACTATCATTGCGTCTTGCCGACCATCTGGTTCAGAAACTGGGCGCGTGATTTGTTTAGTGAACCGCTTGTCCCGCATTCCCCGTCGATACGATCCAGATGCCGGCTATAAAGAGCCGCACCACGTCGGCGACGGTCTGGACGGTCGCCGGGTTTGGGGCGAGTCAGGGCTTGCGGCTTGCCGGGAATCTGGTGCTCGCACGACTGCTGATCCCGGAAGATTTCGGAACAATGGCGTTGATCGCCATCCTTATGCAGGGCCTGGTGATGTTCTCCGATGTCGGCATCGGGCCCAGCATAATAAGAAGCGCCCGCGGGAACGATCCCGACTTTCTTAATACCGCCTGGACAATACAGGCCGCACGCGGTTTGGCGCTCTGGATTTGTGCATGCGCCCTGGCGATCCCCTTCGCCGGTTTTTATAACGAACCCAAATTTGAAATCCTCGTACCCGTCGCCTGCCTGAACGTCTTTATTTTGGGTTTCATCAGCACCGCCTTGTTCACCGAAAACCGGGCGCTCAATCTGGGCCGAATTACGTCCATCGAGGTCGTCAGCCAGATCGCCGGATTAACGGTTATGGTCAGTTGGGCTTTTGCCGCCCCGACCGTCTGGGCACTGATTGCCGGCGGGATCGTTTCCTCGACGGCCAAGATGCTCTTGAGCCATCTGATGTTTCCATCAAAACGAAACTGCTTTCGATGGGACCGCTCGGCGGTCTCCGAACTCGTGAAGTTCGGAAAATGGATTTTCCTCAGCACGGCCCTCGGCTTCACCTCCGGCCAAATCGATCGCATTGTGCTCGGAAAACTCGTCCCCCTGGACCTTCTTGGCCTATATTCCATTGCCTTCATGTGGGCCAACGCCCCCTACCAGCTCACCCTGGCATGGTCTTCAAAAGTTTTCTTCCCACTTGCGTCTAAAGCCATCCTTACCGGCGTTGACACCGAGAAAGACAGGTTAATGGCCTACCGGAAAGATTTACTGCTGATCGCGGCGCCGCTCATTGCCGGGTTGATCATCGCAATGCCGAAGCTCATTAAGCTGCTTTACCTGCCGACTTTTGAAGAAGCGGGACCGGTTGGCTCAATTCTTGCCGTTGGGGTGTGGGTTGGCATGCTTTCTTCAACCTATGGCGCGATAAATATGGCCGGCGGCAAGCCCCACTACATATCGATCGCCGCCGGGGCGAAAGTCGTTTTGTTTATTTCGCTCGTTATTCCATTTTACGGCTCATGGGGCGTTCTTGGCGTCGCGGCGGCGGTGATCGTCAGTCAAGCCGGACCCTATATCGTGTCCGCGACAGGCGTGTTCCGTTCCGGATTTTCAAGTATTGTTCATGACCTTTCCTTTAGTGCGATATTGATCGCAGTTTCTTATCTTGTTTTTGCACTGAACAGGTATGCGGAAAAAACATACCATTCCCTGATTATCGATCTCGTGGTCATCTGTGGAATCTCCGGCGCAATATCCGCCATCTTCTTTGCCATTATATGGATTAAATCCCTGCGTCGGAAAAGCCCTTCCGGAGCGTGAGATAAGATCACCGATATCGATCGGAACGACCTTCAGGCGTTTCCCCGTAACCCGCTGATTCTGAACCGGATACCAGGGCCAACGCAGGCGCTCCGGAGAGCCGAATATATCGTTTGCCGACATCTTCCCGGACCCTATAATGCCTATCATATTGTCAATGATATCCGTGAATGCCGAAGGACTGTACATACATGCGAAAGACCTTTAGGAGGAATAAGAATCAACTTGCCGGTCTGGCAAAACGAAGCGCGATATATTTAAAGGCAATTCGCCGCACGTCAGACACTCGGCGATGGGGAAAAGAACAGAATCTGTCTCCAAATTGGGACTCGAGAACCGAACGAATTGCCAGCCTGGTTGAACCCGGAGCGAGTATCATCGAGTTCGGCGCCGGGAGACTTGTCCTGCGGAAATTCCTGCCCGAAAGCTGCACGTACACTCCTTCCGATCTGGTTGACAGAGGCAATGGGACAATCGTCTGTGACCTGAACAAAGCTCTCCCTGATTTCCTGCCCTACGATGCCGCCGTATTCAGCGGCGTTCTCGAATATGTTAATGATGTGCCAAAGCTGATATTTCATTTATCGAGCCGCGTTAACGTAATTGTCGCTTCTTACGCCGTAACAGACTCGAACAAGGACAATCGCCGCAAGCACGGCTGGGTTAACGATTACAGTTCGGCACACTTCATTGACGTCTTCGAAAATGCGGGATTTGCATGTGAATTCTCCGAGGAATGGGAGTCCCAAATAATCTACAAATTTCGCCGGATTTAACAGGCGCGCTCCCTGGTATGGAGACAGGCGTCAAGAATTCGCGGCGTCTTTGTCCGATATCTTTTCTTTCGTCTTGAAAACAACTAACATCGATACAGTGAGCTATTCCCAAGGATTGGATCCTATGGCGACAGCGATCAAAGTTGGCAGACCCGTCGTCGCAATCGTTGACGGTTTTGCCACCGTATCCTGCCCCGTTGCCGGAGAGGGCCTGCCCGATTTACTTTGGTTCCGGGTGCCCGAAGAATTTTCCCGATATGCCGCCCTGGATCGCCCGGACTGGATTCCGGTGTCACTTCTGATGCCGGCGATGCTCCGCGGGCGAGACCTGGAGCTGGATGTTTCAATTTCCGAGAAACTGCACCATTCCCTGGTTGGCGACCTGCAGTACATTCTGGGAGAGCAGGACACGCGCCTGAACACCGTCGATATTCGCACCCGCGGCCTGCTTGACCGGGAAGCGTTTGAGGCTGGAACGGCGGTCGGCACGGGATTTTCCGGCGGGATTGATTCCTTCTGCACCGTCGCCGAAAATTCCGGCGATGAAGCTCATCCCGCCTTTCGGCTCAGCCATCTCGTCGTCAATAATGTCGGCGCCATGGGCAGCGACGATAACGCATCCATCCTGTTCCAACGGAATTGCGCCCGCGCGAGATCCTACGCACAGGCTTCCGGGTTTGGGTTTGTATCCGTCGATTCCAATTTGGCAGACTTCTATATGGATGATTTCACCTTCCAACAAACGCACACCATCAGAAACATCGCCGCTGTTCTGGTTATGCAGCGCCTGTTCCAGCGTTACTTTTACGCCTCCACCTTCAAATACGATGAGCAATTTGTCGGCCCGGCATACGATAATGCGTATGCCGACCCGCTATTGCTGAACCTTCTTTCCACCGAACATCTGGAATTCATATCATCGGGAAGCCGGTATTCACGGCTGGACAAGGTCAAGAGAGTGGCTGAATTCCCGGCTTCCTATCCTCTTCTTGATGTCTGTACATGCAGTCGTGTTGGGGCCTCGCAAGATACCGGCAACGACTATGTCAACTGCTCAACATGCTTCAAATGTCGCCGGCAACTGTACACCCTGGAATTGCTGGGGAAGCTTGAGGAATACAGCGATAGTTTCGATTTATCCTACTACAAGTCCAATCGGACCGAAATCGTCACCGGATTCTACTTCGGTGTGTATACAAAGAGTCTCAATCCAAACGATATGGATGTTATCACGTTAGCGATGGACAAGGGCCAGATAAGCCCCCGCCGCGTTAGACTTATGTCCTTGGCAATCAAGTGGATGCCCGTTCCATTTAGCTGGCGGCTCTGTAAAATCCTCGTTTCCGGCGCCGCGCAGGGGCTGTAATTTTCCCAATCATCCGTTATGCTTCTGCTTTCTTGCACGCATAATAAAGACACCATGATATATGGTGCAACTGGATAGGACTGGAAGAACGCATACCGGTTCCTGCTCAAGTTCGATTTCAGAAGAAATGGCGGTTCACTGAATGTCTGACAATATCGTTATCTGTGGCTCCTTTGGTTTTGGGAATGCCGGCGACGAGGCCGTCCCATTGGCTATCGGAGATCTGTGTGACGCCATCGGCTGGAAGCCCGGAATTGTGTGCGTGTCCCGATACGATACCCCCGCACTGCCCGATGTTATCGGGCTAAATGAACGCTATGCCGAAGAACGCAGGCAACAGCAAGGAGTGCCATTGCTTTTTTCCGGCGGAGGGATTGTTGAAAACGCCGCCAAGGGAACGATCTTAAAATGCGCCCCCCTGATAACCGAACTGAACCCAAGTTCCGTCTGGCTCTACGCCGGCAGCGTTGAATTCGGGGTCCGCTATAGTTGGCCGATAAAACGCAGGCTTCGAGCCATTCTCGGTACCTTCAACGGAATCTACGTGCGCGATGTTCTCTCCGCGGAGGCCCTGTCCGATATAGCCCCGAACGCCCAGATTCAAACCATTGGCGATAGCGTTCTCGGCATGCTGCCATCGGATGGTGGCGTTCCTTTTCCGTTCGGTTCCGAACCGTACATTGCAGTTTGTCTGTCGCCCCGATGGAAGGACAACCGCGAATGGACCGAGTGGATTGTCCGGGAACTGACTGACCTGGCCCGGAAGGAGCAAATTAGACTTGTGTATGTGCCAATGACGGGAAATTATGATGATGACCGGGAAGAGCACAACAGAATAGCCACCGTCATCGCGGAACAAGCGCCAGATATTTCTCAACACGTTATTATGGATACACTGAGACCAAGACAAATTTCATCTATTTTGGGGAATGCCGAGTTGACCATCGGAATGCGGCTTCACGCCTGTATATTGTCTTATTCTCAGAGGACACCGTGCGTCGGAATTAGCTATCATCCAAAACTTTTCGGCTTTGCCCGGACAATGGATATCGATGACTATTTTCTGCCTGTCGCCGCGTCGCACGAACAACATAACGGAACCTACGGCTATCATTTCTCCCCGGCCTTGTACGACGCGGGAGCACTTGTCGACAAATCAATTTCCGCCATGAAACATTTCCCGTTTCATATGTTAAGTGTTTATAGAACGCGGCTATCGGCCGCACTCTCCTTAATTCACTCCTGAAGTCCCCCATCATCAAGAATGAAAATCACCTTCATCCTTCCAGCCTTGAACCTTAATGGCGGAACCCGTGTCGCCGCCATTTATGCCGACCGGTTGGCGGCTCGCGGACATGATGTGATGGTGGTCGCGCCACGCCAAAAACCGCCGACGTTAAGGCGTCGCGTTTCAAGCATGGTAAAAAAGCGACGCTGGCTTTCCTACTCTCCCTACGATGATACGTATTTTCGGAGCAGCCGGGCGCGGATCGAAATCCTAAATGCAGACACCGCCGTGACGGACACCGACGTTCCGGATGCGGACATCGTAATCGCAACCTGGTGGAAAACGGCCGAGTGGGTCAATTCGCTGTCTTCGGCAAAAGGCCTCAAATTTCTGTTTATTCAGGGATACGAAATCCGCGACGATGTTCCCGCAGGCTTAACGGACCGCTTGAAGGCAACCTGGCGCCTGCCCCTTCATAAAATAGTTATCTCGGAATGGTTACAAGAAATTGCTCGCGAGACCTTCGATACAGAACCCGTCGCGCTTGTCCCAAATGGCGTTGACCCGGTGCAGTTTCACGCGCCACCCCGAAGGCGACAGCCCATTCCAACAGTTGGTCTAATGTATTCTTCCCTGCCTTTCAAAGGGATCGATATCTCCCTGAAAGCGATCGCTATCGCCCGTCGGAAACGTCCGAATTTGAAGGTCATGGCATTTGGGACGACACAACCCGTTCCGTCGCTTTCCTTGCCGAAGGATACAATCTACCGTCGGCGTCCACCTCAGGAAGACATTCGCGAGATCTACGCCGGTTGCGATGCCTGGCTGTTTCCCAGCAGAAACGAAGGCTTCGGGCTGCCGATCCTGGAAGCAATGGCGTGCCGAACGCCGGTCGTTGCCACCCCGGCGGGGGCCGCCCCCGAACTGCTCGCCGAAGGTGGCGGTATTCTGGTCAGGCCCGAAGATCCGCAGGACATGGCCGACGCTATCGAAAATCTGTTTTCGATGACCGACGATCAATGGCAGGACCTGTCCGACAAGGCGTTCGCCACGGCGCGGCGATATAGCTGGGCGGACGCCGCGAATAAATTTGAAGCCGCTTTATGTAGCGTCCTGAAGAAAAGCTCATGGGAAGGTTCGTCGGATGCCTGAAAATATTCGCGCCTATATCGTCATATTCGGCCTCAGCATATTTTCGTTGTTCATACTGGACCGGCTGAACCCGCTGCCCGACCACCATAAGCAAAGCCGGCAATGGGCAAGTTACTGGATCATTGTAACAAGCGCGGCGTTCCTTACCTTTAATTACTGGGTGTTTGTCTTCATCGTTTCCGGGCTTCTTCTGGTAGTCGCACCGAAAGCCCCGAACGGGCGTCTTTCAACCTATTTTTTCCTGCTGCCGGCATTGCCCATTCTTGAAAATGAAGTTCCCGGTTTCGCCGGCGTCAGGTATTTCTTCGATATCTCTTACCCAAGACTTCTGGTTCTTTGTATTCTGCTGCCGCTGGCCGTTTCAACGTTCCGAGAGAGGCGTTTGGAAAGCAGAACGTCGTTTTTCCCTTCCGATAAATATCTTTTTGGCTACGTTGGGCTCGCATTGCTGCTTGCTTTCAGGGATCCGTCCATCACCAACAGCCTCCGTTCCTGCTTCTATATCATTCTGGAAATCCTGATTCCCTACTATGTCATCAGCCGGCAAACCCGGTCGCTGGGAGACTTCAAATCGATCTTCCTCGCCATTTTCTCCTCGGCGTTTGTGCTGTCGGTTATCGCCTGGTTTGAAGCCCTCAAATATTGGTTGTTGTACAAAAGCCTGGGCGGGGCGCTCGGCATATCGGTTTCGAGATTTTCCGGCTATGGCAGAAGAGAGGGATTTCTGCGGATAGGCACGACCATGACGACAATCCCATTCGGCTATTTTATGATGATCGGCTTTGGGGCTCTTAGTTTCTTCAAGCCTTATATTTCCGGTTTCCGTTTTATGATTTTTGGCGGCGCGATCATTGGCGCGCTGCTCGCCACAATTTCCCGTGGCCCCTGGGTCGGCTTTGCCGGGCTTGTCCTTGTGTCTGCTTTCTACAGCCCCCGGCGGGTGAAGGCGCTGGCGCTGCTGATAGCGGCCGGCCTTTTCGGCCTTTCCCTGTTAACGGTAATACCAGGCGGCGACAAATTTCTGTCGTTATTGCCGTTCATTGGAAGCGGCGGCCACGCCGCCGAAACGGTGTCCTATCGCCAGCAACTGTTCGAAACCGGGATTGACGTAATTAAAGCAAATCCATTGTTCGGATCGCCGACGTACCGGCAGGATGCCGAAATGGAAGCCATACGTCAGGGCCAGGGAATCATCGACGTCGTCAACTCATTTCTTGCCGTTGCCCTGTCTCACGGCCTGGTCGGTCTTTCATTGTTTATCGGGGTTTTTGGCAGCCTGTTGCTTCGAATTCGAAGGGCCACGCTGCGAGCCCGATCCCTGAGCGCCGAACACGCGAGGGTCGGGCAAGTATTGTTGGCTATTCTGGTGGCGGTTCTGATCGTTATCGGAACGGTCAGTAGCGTCGAATATATCCCGATTTATTACTGGGCCCTGGCCGGGCTTGGCGCGGCTTACGTTAATTTTATTGCGGTAAGCTTGAAGGAGAAATATCTGGAAGAAGCGGATCGAGGCAGACAATCGACGGTGGCGGGCGCGACAACTGCTATTCATTAGTATTTTACCCTGATCGCGGGGCCGGAAGGGCTCTAGTTGGGAACAAAACTCGGCATCACATCCATTAAATCTTGCGAAAAACGCGCTAGTTTTTGATCGGCGTATTTCTCGGTTATATTTTCCCCGAGCGGCATCACCAATCGCACCAGGGCTCCGTCGGTACGGGAAGAGACAATCCCCCGCCAGAGGGTGTTGATCTTCGCCTGGTATGAATTGGCGTATGAATTGCCGCCTTGCTGGAACCAGTAATACACGAGTTGTTTATATCTTTCCTTGGCGATAACGACCCGGTTTATCGGCAACGACGTGCCATTATGAGAAACATTGATTGTCTTCATCGAGGTTATTTTCCAGCCGCCGCCGGGAATACATATCCTTGGTGAATGAGGAGCCTGGCCCTTGGATTGCGCCTCGAAATATCCAATAAAGAGAGAAACCGGCGGTTTATCCGGAGTTTCATAACTGCCGAGGAAGTAGTCCGTCATTTTAAGGACGTTCTGCTCGACCCTCGATAACGTCTGCTTTGTTCCAATCCGGCCATCCAGCTTCAATGGAAACGAAATAAACGATGTGCGGTCGGGAATGACGATCTGGCCATTGCGGGCGATCACGGAAAGGGGGGTAAGCAGTAAGACCAGCGCCAGCGCCACCACGGAAGCAGACCCCGGCGTTGACGGAACCGCCCCGGCATCATCTTCAACCACAAAATAGCCCCTTCCCAGGGTGTTCCATTCCTTCTTGTTCAGAACCAGCCAGCACAGAACAAGTGTGATTGTGAAGGTAACGATAAAGAAGACCCAGCCCTCGAAGAGGTGAAAAAAGCCCTCGGAAACGCCGAGATCCGTCATATCGGCAATGGCGCCGGTCAGGAAAATTCTGACGCTGTTCATAAGAACCGCGACGACCGCCGCGATAAGCAGGAAGACCAGACGTTTTATCCACGAAATGTCAAACAGCATGCCAATCAAGACGCCCAGACCCATCATCGGGTAAAGATAACGAAGTCCGGCGCAAGCCTCTGCGACCTCGAGCCGCTGGGTGCCAAGATCAATAATATTGCCGTCCTGAAATACCGTTATATTGACCGCTCGCAACAGGATGACACTCAGGTCCGATGAAAGCAGCTGCAGCCCCCAGGTAAGATCCACGCTGACGACACCGGGGGGAGGGATGACAAAAACGAGGAGAACCAGCGACGGCAACACATAACTGACATACCGCTTGCCCCCGACCAGCGCAAACAGGCCCAGTATCATCAGGAGAAAGGCATAATGGCGTGGCAGGAGTATCGCCGCTTTAATCGAACCGATGTAGATCAGGGCGGCCACCAACACCAAGCCGATGCCAAACCAGGAGTACCGCGAAGGTCCGTTCAGAAAGAGCGCCCGGCGTTTCCATAGCAAATAGAGCGCCACGGCGAGCATCAGCGGGCCATGGTTGAATTCCTCGCTGGCCGACCACTCTTCCCATAACTTCATTCCGTCGGGTAAGTACGACGCAATGACCAGAGCGACCGCCACCAGCAGGAAGCCCCTTGCTTTCCAAAATGATCGATCTGGCAGGTCCATCGCATTCGTCTCGCTTATTCCAGTCCCGGCTTCAGCATCTTACCCGCGTATATCAATAATACGCTCGGCTTTCTTCTTCCGACTTGTTCAGCAGAACCCCCAGCAAGTTTGTCTGCTGCAGCAGTCTCGAGGCTTCCTTGACATCCGATGTCGTCGAGGCGCCGTTGGCGACCACCATCAGGGCGCAGTCCACCTGCGGTAAAAAGGCCATGGCGTCATCGGTCGTCAAAACCGGCGGTAAATCGAAAATGATCATGCGTGATTCATACCGGTCACGAATATCGGAAACCAGCGCCTTCATTTTGGTCGTGGTCAGGGTTTCAGACGCATTCACCACCGGCGAGTCGTTGGGCAGCAGGGTCAGCCGCGGGACGCCAGGATTAACGAACACATCAGCCAGTTCCGCATCTCCCTCCAGGTAATCGATAAGGGTTATTCCAGGAGGGAGCCCCAGGTATTGCGACACTTTCGGCTTCCTGAGATCAAAATCAACCAGCAAAACCGTTTGCTCGGTTTGCTGGGCGGTACTCAGCGCCAGGTTGATGCTGACAACCGTCTTGCCGCAGTCAGGTGTCGGCGACGTTATCGCCAGGGTTCGCCACTTGTTTTCCTGCATCTTGCGCAAGACCTGGGTTCGCAGCATATCAAAACTCATGCTGCGGGGGTCGTTCTTGGTGTAGGAAATGATCCGGTTCTCTTCCAGGTGCAGCGGGTCAAGCTTTACGACCTTGGTGTGCCGGTACGTGATATTGGAAACATCCGTGGCAGCGACATCGACCTTCGCGCTATTTGCCTTGGGCGATTTCGAGGGTTCCTTGCCACGGATGGCTTTCGCTTTTTCGATCGCTTCTTTTATTCTTTCCACGCCGTCCTCCTGAAGTGCGTCCCCTTATCTCTTGCGATCAAAAGCGGGCGATAATTTTATAAAATATGATATCCAGCGGCATGTAATAGAAGTGAACAGCCGCCAAGGCGGCCGAACCAAGCAAAAGCAAAATCAGCAAGAACAGTACTTTCAGGCGCTTTCTTCTTCGCGCCTCCCTGGTCGTGACAATATAGGGAATCGACGCCAGCGGTTGCAGCTTCGTCACCGCGGCAAGGCTCGCCGTTCCACGAATGCTGCCATCGATCATTTCGACCAGGAAAATGCCGCCACCGCCGGCCGCCATGGCAAGGGCGACGCCAAGGGCCATCATTTTATTGCGATTTGGCCGTATCGGTTCGTCCGGCATGACCGGTGGCTCAAGCAGCACAAAGCGTTCGGCTTTCCGGTCTTCCTCGAGATTCTTCGAAAGTTGCGCCTCCATCTGCTTGGCCCGAATGTCGTCATACTGCCGCTTGGCATTTTCGTAATCGCGATTGAGCGTCTTAAGGGCCCGTTCCACTTGTGGCGTCTGGATGATCTTCGTCTCAATGTCGTTGATCTGGGCCTTTAACTGGGCTTTCTGCTCCTGCATGGATTTGATACGGCTATTGGCGGACGACATTTTCGCCTGCACCGTCGCCATAATCGGGTCGACCCGGCCCTGCTTGTCCTGCTTCGGCGAGCCCGGAACGGGGGCCGCGATCTTCGCTTTGCTTTGAGCCTTCTCCAACGCGGCAATTCTCCGTTGGAGCGACTTTATATCGGGGTGAGATGGCCCATAGACCGTTAGCAGCTCAGCCAGTTTTTCCTTCATGCCAACAATATCATCCGGCGCGGTTATCCGATTGGATTGGGATGACTTTCCGGACGGCTGACGTTGGGGGTTTTCAAAAACGGTCTGCCTGGTACGGTACCCGGCTTTCAGTCCGGCTATTTCAATCTCAAGATAGCGCTTTTCTTCCTGCATCGCCTTGATTTCACGATCAAGCTCCTTGTATTCGGCTTGCGAGCGATCCCGCATCTGCAACCGAAGGTCCAGATTTTCCGGCAAGGCAGAGGCGTTTTCCTGCTTGTAATTGGCGATCTTGTCCTCAATCTCCTGCAGATTTTTTTCAAGCTTGGCCGCCTGCTCGGTCAGAAACTCCGTTGTTTCGGTCGCCCGTTCGGTGCGCGTCTTGACGTTTTCATCCAAAAACAGTGTGACCAGCTCATTTGCAACCTTGGTGGCTATGTCAGGACGCCGATGTTCGAAGGAAACCTTGAACGCAATGGCAACGACGCCACGACGTTTTCGCCCGCCGTCCGAGCTGATAAACTGGACAGATGTCTGCTCGCGCATCTTGTCTACGGCCTTGGTCGTCGAATCGATTTCCCTATTCCCTTTGAATATCTGAAATTTCTGAACGATTCGAAAAAGGTTGGCCCGTGTCATAACCCGTTGCTTGATGATTTCGATCCGTTCACTTGCCCGGCTGGTGACGGTCGAACGGATCATTTCATCCGGGATTTGCGGCGATTCAATCAGAATTGTGCCCGATGACTGATAAACCGGCGGCATCAGAACGGCTACGGCTATACTGCCGCCAAGAACCACCAGAAAGGGCAAAATCAGGTATATATAGCGCCGTTTGAGGATGGCAATATATTCGCCCAGGTGAAATTCGGATTCCATTGATGCTCTGGCGGGCTATTCTGCTGGGAGATTATAATTGAAGACAACCGTCATGCTGTTGGAGGTCGCGGCGCCCGACTGCGGCCGTTTTTGATGCCTGTTTTGCAGATTTAGGCCCGCACGCCACTTTTCGTTGATGGTCCAGTTCAAGGAAGGCGCCACCTGATACTGGGTCGTATCGGCGGACCCTGAGGCGCCGACTTGCGAACTTGTTCGCCAACTGGCATCGACCCCGACATTCATGCTTTCGGCAAACTGATACGTCAAGCCGCCACCAAAGCCGGTGGATTGCCTGACGTTTCCGGCGCCACTGGGGACATTGTCCCGATTGACGTTGGCGCTGACAACAAGCCCGTCCCCGACCTCCTGCCGATAATCGACCAGGGCGGACCAACCCAACTTTCGATCCGTCTGCAATCCGCCGATGGTCACACCCAGACTATCCTTGTCCGATAACTCGTACCGGCCACCGACCTGCAATCGAACGGTATTCGATGACTTTAACACGGGCGAATCCGGGGTATACCGTGAGTATCCAATGCTTGGCGTCAGGGTGAGTCTTTCGCTATAGGCGTTACTGAAACCGAGCAGCAGAGAATTGTTGCGATAGCCGGTGAAGTTACCCCCGGAATAGCTGACGACGGTAACATCGTCGGAAATATTGAAGCCCAGAGTATCGCTCAGTTGTTTGTTATAATTCAGGTTCAGACGCTTATTCGTCCGTGTTACGCCGGTTGTCAGTATTCCGGTGTCGGCGAATTCCGTGTTCTGAACCGTGTCGAACCCGATCCCGAACGCCGCGGCGATGACGGAGGTCTCAAAGTCATAGTTACCCCCAACGTTCAGATCGTAGCGGACCTGGTCCTTGGAAAAAATCCCCTTGGCTATTTCCTTTTTGGATGCGACCAGATTCGCCTGACCGATAATATCGATGCTATATCGATCTTGTGCATATTTTGCATCGACGGCACGATTGACGGTGAAATCCGTCCGACTCTTGGCGTTGTCGGTAACCAATGAGGGGTTATCATTATAGGTCGCGCTGATCAACGAACTGTAATCGGCGGTCCATTCCCCCCCGAAAGCATCAATCGGGGCGGCAATCATCGCCCCGGCGCACAGCGCCGCCCGCCAAGGTAAACGGCGCCACAAAGAGAACGGTTTATCGTGCATTAAAATTCCCATCGGAGGGCGCCCTTACGGTACGATGACCACATCTCCCGCCTGTAACAGGAGAGTCGCCCCAACACCATTTTTTCCAGACAAAAGATCATTATAATCAAAAGAGATATACGTCGCCGACTCGCCGCTACCGCGCAGGATCTTGATCGCGTCTTTTTCGGCAAATCGATCCAGCCCCCCCGCCAGGCTGAGCACCTGGGTGATGTTGGTCGGGGCGTCGAGCACGTATGGCCCCGGTTGATTGACCTTACCGATCACATATATGCGGTTCCCCCCGACGGCAATCACTTGAACCGTCACCACGGGATCGGCGAGAAATTTTGATAATTTATCAACCAGAATTTTCTCGACCTGAAGGCTTGTCAGGCCCGCCACTTTCAGGCGTCCGGCCAGCGGAAATGTAATGTTGCCGTCCGGCAGCACAACGACAGCCTGACTCAAGGTATCTTCTCGCCAGACCGATACTTGCAACTGGTCGCCAGGGTTCAGGGTATAGCCGTCCCCATTATCCGCCAATACCAGTGTCGGCATGACGACAAGAATGGCAATGAAGCCCAACAATATTCGTTTTGGCATTTTCGTGCTCCCACCCCATTTGACAAAGCTGGCGCCGCTAAAAAAAATGAGGGGGCACAGCCCCCTCATTTATTCTTCGGGTTACCATAAGTCTACTTGCATTAACAATTCGTTACAAGAAGTCTCAACCCTGGCGATGAAGGCTTTACCTTAAGCGGCAAGATCCATCGCTTTTTTACCCTTCCGGCGACGCAGAGCGCCAATCCCGAACAGAGCCGTTCCGAACAGCAGGGCTGCAGGCGGCAACGGCACTGCATTAAGCGTCGTCGAATAAGCGCCACCCATGGACAGGAGCGTTCCGGTAACGGTCAACGTGTGAAGACCGGTAGCGAAAGATGTGTACGCCCAGTTTGAAGCCGGGCCGTCTACGCCAGCGGCATCCGTTATCACCATTGTCGCGCCGGTATCCCAGGTGAGGGTCAGGTTCTGGATGCCGATTGATGTCGGCTGAGCGTACGTAACGTCGCCGCCCCACTTGATTTCCTGACCCGGAACGTCGGTGATATTATAAATGTAGACGTCCGAGAAGGCGGCGCCCGCCAACAAAGTACCGCCGACGGCCATCGGATCATGATAGCCACCGTGTCCCAACGTGTCTCCGTTAGCACCGATATACATCTCGGATACACTGGAAGTCAGCACATGCGGTATGCCATCGTTTGCATATACGTGCGTTACCGTCAACGCCTTCGCCGCAACGCCGCTGCCGATCAGAACCATTGCGGACATCGCCGCCATGGATACTGTAGAAAGAATCTTGTTAAACATGCTTCACACTCCCTCGTTAAAATACTCAATACACGCACGGCCATTCAAAACTCAACACGCTGGCCAACACGGCTTCGATCTACCGAACTGAACAGAACCGCCTGCGGCTCGCCGTTCAATTTCGAATGTCTTAGAGTGACGGCCGTGCGCAGTACCGAAAAAAACTGCTCCGCCTCAAACAACATCCCCAAAACACCCGCTCCTGATATCGCGCTGAAATTCCCCTCAGCACCAGCTACCAGATCGCCGCGTTCCGCCCTGCTTCAGGCTCACTAAACGCCTCGATATTCGTAATGTACGCCACCAACATGACAGCTACCTTACAAGTCCAAAATTATTCCAGATTATTTCCAGGACATTTTTTCACCGGATATGTCATTAACCTCAATGACTTACACAAGACAGCGCCGCCGCCCGGTACCATCTTATGCGGCGAGGGCTGCTTCTTGACAGCAAACCTGACAGCTGGCGGCGGAAGAATACGGGCATTTCACGGCCACGGACGGGTCTATTTGGAGGAATCGATAACCTTGGAAAAGATATACTTGGCCAATTCCTTGTCCCGGATCACCAGGGCCGGGCTCTCGACTCCGTCGGAAACCTCGAATTTCCGGGGTTCCCTTGCGGCCCCCGGTTTTCCGGTGTGCATCGGGCCATTCAATGAGAAAATCCCGTATTCCGATTTGTCCCGGATCACATCGTCAACGATTTTCGCCGAAATTTCCGTATCGCCGCCGGAAAAGCCATATACCAGAGCCGTGTCGCAAATGATGTTGATAAGCCTCGGAATACCGCGGCTCGCCTCACATACCCTGTCGCAGGCCTCGCCGGTGAAGATCGGCTTGCGACCTCCGGCGACCTTGATCCTATGATGGATATAGTTTGCAACCTCATCCCTTGAGAGCGTCCTGAGATGGAAGTCCGAGGCGATGCGTTGGGCGAACTGGATCAATTCGGGGCGTTGCAGCAGATCCTTCAATTGTGGCTGGCCAACCAAAACCAGTTGTAAAAGCTGATCCTTGTCGGCGTTAATATTGGACAGCATTCGGAGCTCTTCGAGCGACTTCGGGCCCAGATTCTGAGCCTCATCAACAATCAGAATGGTCCGGTGACCCTTACCGTATTCGTCGATCAGAAATCGGTGCAACTGATCGTACAGGGTGACATGGGATTTATCCTCGAAAGGCTGGCCGAAGGCCATCAGCACCCATTGCAGGAGCTCCCCCCTGTTTTCCTGCGTGTTGGAGACCAGGCCCACGGTGACGCTGTCATCAAGCTTGTTCAACAGGTGCCGGATAAGGGTCGTCTTGCCACAGCCGATTTCACCCGTGATCACCGTAAAGCCGGCCCGGTTCATTATCCCGTATTCCAGCATGGCAAACGCCATTGAATGCGCCCGCCCCCAAAAAAGGTAATCCGGGTCCGGCTGAATCGAAAACGGCTTTTCCGTCAGCCCGTAAAACGCCTCATACATCCAATTTGCCTATTCGTTCGCCCCGTGCGACCGCACGTTTGTGCACACTATCACCCCTAAACCAGCCCGAATTCGCCTCACTTCAAGATTCGATACGGGGTCAAGGCATATGCTCTCATTATGGTTAATTTTGGCCTTCTGCGGTCATCTGCAAGTCCTTCAGGATTTTTCGCACTTCCTTATCCTCGACGAGCGGCTGATCTTTCGAAAGCTCAAGCGCTTTCTCCAGTTCCTTCCTCGCCGAACTCTTCTGCTTGTTCGCCAGATACGACATTCCCAGGTGATATCTGACAACCGCCAGATCTGGCGCCTGTTCGGCGGTGGCCTTCAGCAGCGAGATCGCCTCGTCAAAATTACCCATCCTGTACAGGATCCAGCCGAGCGTATCCTTGAAGAAAGGAACGGGTGAGTTCCTGAAACGCTTGGCTATTTCATAGGCCCGTTTGATACTGGCATCATCGGTGCTGTATTCCGTCAGCATGCTCGCCAGGTTATTGATGATTATCTCAGAATTGGGGCTTTTCTTGTAAAGCGCCTCATATTCCGCAAGGGCGCCGCCGAAGTCCCGGTCGCGCTCAAACAGATTGGCCCGTAACAGGCCGAGCGAAACGTCGTCCGGGAGTTTATCCAACCCCATCGCGACAATTTTCTTCGCCGCATCGTTTTTCTTTTGACTGATATAGTAAGAAGCCAATGTCGTGTAACCGGCGGCTTTGTCGGGGTTGTCGCTGATCACTTCCCTGAATGTCGCTTCGGCCAGATCATGCTTGCCGCTCAGGGACTGCAACTGGGCCAGCAGCAATTTTGCAAACAAGTTTTTTTCCGATGTCTTGAGAACGGCCTGAACGAATTTTTCGGCCCGCCCCAGTTGGCCATTGCCGATATAAGCCCTGACCAGCGAAACCATTGGCCGCAAGGCGTTCGGCGTCGCCGCCTGCGCCTGTTCAAAGGCTTCGATACTTTGTGAAACTTTTTCCTGACCCTGAAGCGCGATCCCCTTGATCTGGCCGACAACGCTCTTGTCGTCGCCAAGACCGGCCAGAATATCGGCCACTTCCTGAGCGCCCAACCAATTCTGCCTGGAAATTCGCACCTGCGCCAACGCCCTGAGCGCTGGAATATTCCGCGGCGATCGGCTCAACACCTTGTTAAGGGCATCTTCTGCCCGGTCAAGCGCCCCGTTTTTTACCAGAAACCGGGCGTAGGTCAGACCGACCGACGGGGCAAAATTGCTGGCCTGAAAAGCGCCGGTCATGCGGTCGTCAGCGAGCTCGGTCGAGCCGTTCAGTTCGTGGGCCCGCGCCAGCATCATCAGCGCCCGAACGGAACCCGGCTGCCCTTTCAAAACGGTCCGGAGATCGACGATCGCCTCGTCGATTTTATTATCCGTGACCCGCATCGCCGCCCGAATCATCAGCGCGTCGGCATTCTGGGTATCTACTGCCAGAATTTCCGCGACAAGCTTCGCCGCCTGTTCCGGCTTTCCATCCGCCAACCAGAATTCGGCCAACCGGTTTTTGGCCTCCAGCGTGGCTTCCTTGGTTTTGCTGGTCCTGATGACATCGAGCAGGACATTCTTCGCATCGTCTTTCTGGCCTGAGGCAAACTGCAACCGCGCGAGGGCGAGTTGATAGGGAAAGACGTTCTTTCCGCCGCGCCCGACAAGAACCGACAAGTGCTTTTTGGCCGCGCCCTCGCCCCTGAAGGTGTTCAGGAAACGGACCACGTCCAGATTTGCCTGAAGATCGTCGGGCGCGTTTTCGGCGATAGACCGAACTATTTTCTCGGCATCATCAAGCCGCTTCTCCCTGACGTAAAACCGCACCATCGCCGTTTTAAACCCGCGCGCCTTGGGATAAAACTTGATCAGTTGCCGTAGAACCGTTTCGGCCCCGGCCGTGTCATTGGCAGAACTCAGCGCCCGAAACTTCATCAGGTTCAGCGTGACGTTCTTCTCGTCTAGCTTCAATCCCCGGTTCAAGTATGCGACAGCGCCCTGGAAGTCCTTCTTGGCAATCCGCTCCGCGGCCAACACGGTGGTCGCCCCGACGTTTTTCGGGTCGGCCTCCAGCGCCTTCCTGGCCATCGAAATAGCCCCCGCTACGTCGTCCAGCCTGTAGAGAACGGCCGACCGAAAGGCCAGGGCTTCCGCTTTGGTGCCATCCAGCGCCATCACGGTGTTGCTCAGGTCGAGCGCCTTGTCCAACTGCCCGGCGACCAACATGAATTGCCCGTATTTTAGGCTCGCGCCGTAATGTTTGGGATCAAGATCCAGGACCCGGCCGAACAGGCCACGCGCCCGGTCGAGTTTCCCCTGCCGTTCCGCAACCAGCGCCAAGCCATACAACGCAGGAACAAATTTGCCGTTGATCTGCAAGGCATTGCGGAATTCCAGGCCGGCCTTGATCAGATTGCCGTCCTTGAGCAAGGCCTGCCCGCTTTCGTAATGGTTCTGAACCTTTTCTTCCGGCGTATCGCAACCGGCGATCAGCAACAGGCTTACACACGCGATGGCCTGCGCAAATTTACGCCCCGAAAGAGTGCTCATGAAGCCAAAAAACATCGCATCCCCCATAATTGCATCCTGAAACGAGAGCAGAACCGCATGAATATATACTCAATACATAAATCACAATAAGCGAATCAGCGCATGGATACTATATTCGTATAACCTGACATCCGGCTGAACGGATCGGCGCCGACCAATTTCAAAGCGCCTTGAGGTAGTCTCCATAGGCTGATTTGCCCAAAGCCTCGGCTGATTTCTCCAGCTGCGCCTGGTTGATGTAGCCTTGTCTCCACGCGATTTCTTCAAGGCAGGCAATCTTCAGGCCCTGACGCTTTTCGATGGTCTTGACGAATTCGGCGGCTTCCAGCAGCGACTCATGGGTGCCGGTATCGAGCCAGGCAAAACCGCGGCCCATTTTCTCGACCCTGAGATCGCCGCGCTTCAGGTAGGCGTCGTTGACATCGGTAATTTCCAGTTCGCCCCGCGCCGAAGGCTTGATGTTGGCGGCGATTTCGAGCACGTCATTGTCGTAGAAGTAAAGCCCCGTCACCGCCCAGTTGGATTTCGGGTTGCCCGGTTTCTCCTCGATGCTAAGGGCGACCCCGTCATCATCAAAATCCACCACGCCATAACGCTCGGGATCGCTGACCCAATAGGCAAAGACCGAGGCGCCCCTTTCGCCCGCCGCCGCCCTCGATAAAAGTTCGGTCATGTCATGGCCGAAAAACAGATTGTCGCCAAGGGCCAGCGCGACGCAGTCATCGCCGACAAATTCCCGACCGATGATAAACGCCTGAGCCAGGCCTTCCGGTTTTGGCTGCACCGCATACGTTAATGAAATCCCCCATCGGGAACCATCCCCGAGCAACCGCCTGAAGGCATCCTGATCCTCGGGCGTCGTGATGATCAGGATGTCGTTGATCCCCGCCAACATCAGCACGCTTAAAGGATAGTAGATCATCGGCTTGTCATAGATCGGCAGCAACTGCTTGCTGATACCCATGGTTACCGGATAGAGCCGCGTTCCCGAGCCACCGGCAAGAATGATGCCCTTCATCTCTTTACGATCTCCCCAATATCCATTTTCAGCATTCCCCTAAGCATATAGACGTTCGATAACATCCACCAGCCGATCCCGCCAGGGTTGCGCCCGAACACCGAACGCGGTTTCGACTTTACCGCAGTCCAATACCGAATTGGCCGGGCGCCTCGCGGGGAGCGGGTATTGGTCCGTGGTTATTGGCCTTACGGATGGCTGTTTTCCCATGTGGGGTTGGGCCGCCTCAAATATCGCCCGGGCGAATCCAAACCATGTGGTCACGCCGGCATCGCAATAGTGATAGGTCCCCCAGCGGACATTTTCACCGGCCGCGATTCGCCGGGCGATCACAGCGACCGCCTCGGCGATGGAAGCCGCCGCCGTCGGACAGCCGTACTGGTCGTCGATGATACCAAGGTCGTCCCGTTCGGCGCCAAGTCTGAGCATGGTTTTGACAAAATTCTGACCGTGCGCCGAAAACACCCAGGCCGTGCGCAGGATGATATGCCGGTCGAGGGCTTCCCGAACGGCGCTCTCGCCGGCCTCTTTCGAGCGTCCGTACACGCTCAGTGGACGGACCGGGTCGTCTTCGACGTAGGGGCCGGATTTTTCGCCATCGAAGACATAGTCGGTGGACATATGGATCAGCGGAATACCCAACATCGAACACGCCGTCGCCATTTCGCCGGGAGCCCCGGCATTCACCGCCATCGCCAATTCCGGTTCGCTTTCCGCCCTATCGACGGCGGTATAGGCGGATGCATTAATGACCAGATCGGCTTTTTCCTTTTCAATGGCGCCGCCGGCGCTACCGGCAACCGACAGATCGGCTTCGCCCCGGGAAAGGGCGATCAGCTCTATATCCGCGCCCCAGTCAATCGCCCGCAATTCCCTGCCGACCTGCCCGCCCGCACCAAACAGGAGTATACGCATCGCTATTTCACCTTCGTTCGACCGGTCCCCAAGCGCTGCCCTTGATGTTTGGTATCCAGAATTTTCTGCCACCAATGCCGATTTTCCAGATACCATTCGACCGTCCGGCGCAGCCCACTTTCAAAGGTTTCAGCGGGAAACCAGCCGAGCTCTTGATTGATCTTTGAAATATCCATGGCATACCTCAGATCATGTCCCGGGCGGTCCTCGACATAGATGATCGAGTCGGCATGTGGTTTGCCGTCATCGGCAGGGGCCCGTTCATCCATGATCGCGCAAATTCCCCTGACGATGTCGATGTTCTGCATTTCGCAGTTGCCGCCGATACAGTAGGTCTCGCCCAACCTGCCCTGTTCCGCCACACGCCACAGGGCGCGCGCGTGGTCTTCCACATATAGCCAGTCGCGCACGTTTTCGCCCTTGCCGTATACGGGGATCGGTTGACCGGCCAGAATTTTCAGAATCACCACCGGAATCAATTTCTCGGGAAACTGATAGGGACCGTAGTTGTTGGTACAGTTGGTAACGACGGTCGGCAGGCCATAGGTCTCATGCCAGGCCCGCACCAGGTGGTCCGACGACGCCTTGCTCGCCGAATAAGGCGAGTTCGGCTGATACTGGCTGTCCTCGGTGAACAAGCCGGTTTCGCCGAGAGAGCCGTAAACTTCATCCGTCGAAACATGATGAAAACGGAAATCATCCCGTTCCATCCCCTGCAAGCCCTTCCAGTAGGACAGTGCCGCCTCCAGCAGCACGAATGTGCCGACAATATTGGTCTGAATAAATTCAGCCGGGCCATCGATGGACCGGTCGACGTGGGATTCCGCGGCCAGATGCATCACGGTTTCCGGCCGATAGCGGGCGAACAACGCCTCAATGCGCGCGGCATCGCAAATATCCACCATTTCCAGGTGGTAGCGGTTGCTGTCCGCAACCGATTCCAGGGTCTCCAGATTGGCCGCATAGGTCAACTTGTCGACATTAACGACCGTCGCGTCCGTTTCCTCGATCAGCATGCGGATCACCGCCGAACCAATGAACCCCGCGCCGCCGGTAACCAGGACCGTTTTCGTCAAAACCCTACCCCTCGCTGTCATACGTGAAATATTGCGGCAATTCCGATAGCGGCGGATGCGCTTTATCCTTATCGCTCAGTGCCGCTTCAGACGCCTCGACCGGCCAGTCAATGGCAAGCGCCGGATCGTTCCATAAAATGCCCTTGTCGTGCGTCGGCGCATAGTAGGCGTCGACCTTGTAGAGAAATTCCGTATCCGGCTCCAGCGTACAGAAGCCGTGGGCAAAGCCTGCCGGGATATAGAGCTGGTTCCATTTTTCGGCGCTCAGTTCCACCGCCACGTGCCGCCCGAAGGTCGGTGAACCATGGCGAATATCGACCGCCACATCGAGAACCGCCCCCCGCGTCACCCGAACCAGTTTCGCCTGCGCATGGGGCGGCGACTGGAAATGAAGTCCGCGAACGGTGCCACGCGGCCCCGACAAAGAATGATTATCCTGAACCGCATTCATAACGATTCCGGCTTCCTGAAACTGCCGGTAATTAAAAATCTCGGAGAAAAAACCACGGTGATCGCCAAATTTTCGAGGCTCTATCAACTTGACGGCGGATATGGCGGTCTCTGTAATGTGCATGGCGATCCCTAAGTCCGGCGTATCTACATCAGTAGGCGTTCTTGTTGATAAAGCCGACGAAGGCGGTTCTCGCCAGTATCTGCAGGTCGAACAACAACGACCAGTTTTCCGCATAATAGGTATCGTAGCGTACCCGGGCTTCCATTTTTTCCAGCGTATCGGTTTCGCCCCGAAGGCCATTGACCTGCGCCCAGCCGGTAATGCCCGGTTTGACCCGGTGACGGGCGAAGTAGCCCAGAATCACCGCGCCATATTCCTTGTTATGATCGACGGCATGGGGCCTGGGACCAACCAGCGACATGGTTCCCTCAACGACATTGAGCAATTGCGGCAGTTCATCAAGGCTGGTCCGGCGAATGAAATTGCCGACTTTTGTGATCCGGGGGTCGTCCCTCGTCGCCTGGACGGTTTCCTGTTCCGGTGGCCGGTCATGATACATGGACCGAAACTTGTAGATATCGAAAATCTGATTGTTGAAGCCGTAGCGTTTTTGCCGAAACAAAATTGGCCCCTTGCTTTCCAGCCGGATGGCGACGGCGACAGCCGCCAATATGGGCGAGAAAACAATCAGCAACAGGACGCCGAGAATTTTGTCTTCCAGGGCTTTCAAGGCGATGTTCCAGCCGGTGAGCGGCATTTTCACCACTTCCATCATCGGCACGCCGGAGAAGTGGTTCTGGGACGGCCGGTAAGGGAAACGAAATCCGACCAGGTCCGAACCCAGATGGATGTCGGCCGGCAGCACGCGCAGCTTGCTGATGATATCGACCAGTCGTTCGTCCGCATTCCAGGGCAGGGTGACGACAATGTCATCGACCCGGTTGTTGCGAACATAGTCGATCAGGGAATCCAGGTTCCCGAGAACCGGCGCCCGCCCCACCGTCGGGCCAATGCGTTCCAGCCGATCGTCGAAAATCCCGGCAACATGATTGAAGCGCGGCCGCTCCTTGGCCATCTGGGCGATCAACTGTTCCGCCTGCTTGCCACCGCCGACGATCAGCACGTTCCGGGCAAATACGCCAATATTGGCGAGATGGCTGATCAAGAAGAAACCGGCGAGCCGCGTCGAAAAAATCGCCGCGAAAGCGCTGGCCCCATAGGTGAACATCCAGACCCGCGAGAATTCGTCGGATACTTTCATCGAGAACGCCACCGCCAGCAGCAACATGAACGACGTGCCGATGGCAACGGCAATCCGGTACATATTGCCGAATGGCGACATGATGGCGTTGAAATCATACAGCCCGCCGTAGTGAAACAAGAACAGCGACACGATCCATATGAAGCAGACGGCGGCGGGATACGGCTCGGCGTTGAGGATGTTCCCACCGACGTAATAGTAAAAGGACGACCATCCCGTTGCGGCGATCCAGAGACCATCCAGCAGAACGAACAAGCCTATGACCACCGACGACGAAAGGGGGAAGCCCTTTTCCCGCGCGGTCAGGAGGTCATCAATGTCGTCGTTGCTGTCCGTGACCATCCAGCCGCCGTTCCTCTGCCTTTTTTCCCGACATTCCAAGGAGTTGTTCGTCGAGATAGATTTAGTGCGCCAGAGGCTAACCAACTGTCCACTTCCAGGCAACCAGGGAATCTCATCCGTTTAACAAAAATATTCTAGCCTATAGCGGCGGGAATACAAACCGATCACCAGCCCCGGCAGGACGCCAAGCATATTGGCAATCACGTCGCCCATCGAAAACAGCCGGCCCGGAACCAAATCCTGGGCAAACTCGATACCAATCGACATTGCCGCCACCAGTAAAACAGACCGGATAATCGGCCCGCCTGAACGGAAAAACAGGGCCGGCACGGCGGCCAACACAAAATACGTCGCCAAATGGATGATTTTATCCATGCCGAGGCCCAACAGGGGCGTCGTCGGAGGCCCCATGTTCGGCATCAGGCTGGCCGTCGTCGTCGCGATCAGGGCGAGCCACCAAGCGACGACGATCTGACGTTTATACCTGTTCACTCGTTGATTCCCCGCCACCGGACCATCCATCACGTTCCTTGGTTAACCGAACGCCCGGATTGATACAAGCCGGGCCTGAGCCTCGGAAAGTCGTTGAAATGACAAATGAATGCTATAAATTCAACCGTCCCGCCATTCAGCCGGTGGCGCCACTTGATTTCCTGCAACGTTTTTTTAAGGGCAACGACAGATCATGAGCCTCAACTCCGATGACACGACCGCACCGCCCGCCAATTTTTCCGGCCTGCTGGAGACATTCAAACAGGGTGCGGCCCACATCGGCATTATTGGCATGGGATATGTCGGACTGCCGCTGGCCATCGCCGCGGTCCGGGGTGGCTTCAGAACCACCGGCTTCGACGTTGACCCGACCAAGATCGAAGCCCTGAACGCGGGTAAATCGTACCTGAAGCATATTTCGATCGAGGCCATTGCCGAGCTTAAATCGAAAGGCACATTCGCCATCACCACCGATTTTTCCGCGCTCGCCAACGTCGACGCCATTATCATTTGTGTGCCGACGCCGCTGTCCGACGATCACGGCCCCGACCTCAGCTACGTCATTTCCTCGACCGAAATGATCGCCGAACACCTGCGCCCGGGGCAATTGGTGGCGCTGGAATCGACCACATACCCCGGCACCACGGCGGACGTCATGCGGCCTATTCTGGAACACGGCGGACTCAAATCCGGCACCGACTTCTTCCTCGCCTATTCGCCGGAACGTGAAGATCCCGGCAATCCGACCCACGACACCCAGACCATCCCCAAGGTCGTCGGCGGCGATGGCGCCCAGGCCCTGGAACTGGCCATCGCGCTTTATGACAACATCGTCGTCCAGACCGTGCCCGTTTCGTCCCTCGATACCGCCGAAGCCGTCAAGCTGACGGAGAACATTTTTCGCTCGGTCAACATTGCCCTGGTCAACGAACTGAAGCTGATCTATGGGAAAATGGGCATCGACGTATGGGAAGTGATCGATGCGGCAAAAAGCAAGCCGTTCGGCTTCATGCCGTTTTATCCGGGCCCCGGCCTGGGTGGTCACTGCATTCCCATCGACCCGTTCTACCTGACGTGGCGGGCCCGACAGTTCGGCCAGGAAACTCTTTTCATTGAATTGGCCGGCAAGATCAATACGGCAATGCCGGCCCATGTCGTCACCGTGCTGGCCGAGGAGCTGGACCGTCGCACCGGCAAAGGCCTATCGGTCGCAAAGATTCTTTTGATCGGTATCGCCTACAAGAAGAACATCGACGACGTGCGCGAAAGTCCGGCTTTCGCCATCCTTGAGTTGCTGGAAGAGCGGCGCGCCGAAACGGCCTTTTATGACCCCTATTGCGCCGAAATCCCCAAGACACGCGAGCACATGTCGTTGGCCGGTCGGCGTTCCGTCAGCTGGGCGCCGGAACGGCTTGACGATTACGACGCCGTCCTGATCTGCACCGATCACGACGACATCGACTATTCCGTCCTGGTAAAGGAAAGCCGACTGATCGTCGATTCCCGCAACGCCACCCGCGACGTCACGGAAGGCCGCGACAAGATCGTCATGGCATAGACGTTAGGGTCATGTCAGGCTCTCGATTGCTTTTTTCGTGAAACTGGCCGACGTCATCGCGAAATCTTTCAGGCGCTTGGCCACGGCCCTGTTAATACTGCCCAGCGGGAACTCGCCCTTGTCGTCGGCGGTTCCGGCCTCGCGCCCGGTCAGCAGTTCAATTCCCTGATCAATCGTTTCCACCGGATAAATGTGGAACGTACCTTGACGCGCCGCGGCGACCACATCGTCGCGCAGCATCAGGTGGATGACGTTGCTGGCCGGTATCAACACCCCCTGCTCGCCGGTCAGTCCACGCCGATTACAGACATCGAAAAACCCTTCGATCTTTTCGTTGACGCCGCCGATGGCCTGAATCCGGCCCAACTGATCGACCGAACCCGTCACCGCCAGTGACTGCATGACCGGCACGTCGGAGAGCGCCGACAAAAGCGCGTAGAGTTCGGTCGATGACGCGCTGTCGCCATCGATACCGCCATAGGACTGCTCGAACACCAGACTGGCCGACAGGGTCAGCGGGAAGTCGCGGGAATAGGTGGAAGACAGATAGGATGACAGGATCATCACCCCTTTCGAATGCAGCGGACCGCCGAGTTCCACTTCCCGTTCGATATCGATGACCTCGCCCTTGCCCATGCGCACCCGGCTGCTGACCCTTGACGGCCGGCCGAAGGCGAAATGATTCATCTGAATGACCGAAAGCGCGTTAACCTGACCGATCACCGCCCCTTCCGTTTCGATGCGCATGGTGCCACGTTCAATTTCCTCCTGCACCCGCTCGCGAATTCTGTCGGACCTGTATTCCTTGGCCTTGATGGCGTCCTGTACGTGCCGGGCGTCGATCACATCGGCTTTGTCGTCACCCGCCCAGTAATCGGCCTCGCGCACCAGATCGACGACGGACGCCATATGCGTCGTCACTTTTTCGGCGTCGCCCGTCAATCGCGCCCCCTGATCAATGACCCCGGCGACCGCGGCGGCGTTCATCGCCCGCAGGCCTTCGCGCCTCGCCAGGCCGGCGATCAGCCGGGCGTAGCTGATAGCGGCACTTTCGTCCCGGTCCATGCGACTCCCGAAATCAGCCGCAACCTTGAACAGCTCACGGAATTCCGGATCCAGGGCGGTCAAAAGATAGTACAGCCGGGGTTCGCCCAGCAGCACGACCTTGACCCGAAGCGGGATCGGTTCGGGCTGCAACGTCTCCGTACTGACCCAGCCCATGGACTCGCCCAGGGATTCGATCCTGATATGATCCGACTTCAAACTCCGCATCAGGGTTTCCCAGGCGAACGGCTGCATCAGCACCTTGCGCACATCCAAAATCAAATAGCCGCCATTGGCCCGGTGCAGGGCGCCCGGTTTGATCATGGTGAAATCGGTGGTCAGCGCGCCGAACTGCGACATGTGTTCGATGCGCCCGATCAGGTTGGGTTGGGTCGGGTGATCCTCGAAAACCACCGGCGCCCCGACGGGGGCTTCCAGCGTTATCAACTCGGAATTATCGACCATGACATTGACCCGGTAGCGGCTAAACGGAATATTGCCGGCAACAACCGCTTGTCGGCCACCGACCGCCAATTTACCGCCGCCCTGATCCTGACTCATAAAATCGCCGGCATTCGCGACAACGTCGGTGCTGACGCTGTCCAGATACTCAAGGACCTCTGGCAGGTCCTCCCAACGCTTTCTCAACTCCTCGATCTGATGACCGACGACGAGCTGCATGACTTTGCGTATGAGTTCGCGGATTCGCTCGCGGGTCTCCTTTTCCCATTTCGGGATGTTATGGATGATGTCTTCAAGTTCTTCCTGCAAGGTCTCCATGGCATTGCCCCGGCGTTCCCGGTCTTCCTTTTTCAATGCCTCGAATTGCTTGGGGCTCAGGACCTCACCATCGGCGACAGGGGCCAGTGCCAGGCCCAAGGGCGTGTGCACCACGGCAATATCAAATTTGGCCGCCCGCCCCTGCAAGCCGGAAAAGGCTTGCTCGTTCTTTTTCTTGAGTTCCTCCTCAATGGCTTCTTTTTGCTCGCGAAATTCCTCGCCCTCGAAGGCGGCCGGAATCGCCGCCTTCAGATCTTCAACCAGATGTTCCATATCCTGGCACAGGGGCCGCCCCTTGCCCGGCGGCAAGCTGAGAGCTTTGGGTAAATGCGGTTCGTTAAAATTGTTGACGTAACACCAGTCGCCAGGCACCGGTTCCTCGGCCGCGCGTTTCTGCAGGACGTCTTTGACCAGACTGTGTTTGCCGATACCTTCCGGACCCAAGGCGAACAGGTTGTAGCCACCCCCGGCCATGCCGACGGCGAAGCGTAGCGCTTCGACGGCCCGGTCCTGACCGACAATTTCGTCAAGCGGTTCCAGGTCGGCCGTCGTTTTGAATGTAAATAATTCGGGATCGGTGCGGGTGCAAAGACGATCCGGATTCAACGCCTGCGGGGAAATCGACGGCTCTGTCATGCTATTGCCTCTATGCGGTCCATGTCGTCGTCGCTGAAGCCGACATGATGGCCTATTTCATGGATAAGAACGTGGCGAATCAAGTGTTCCAGATCTTCGCCGCTTTCGCACCAATAATCCAGTATTGGCCGCCGATAGAGAAACACCATATCGACGCCCGAAACGATATCGCCGACCGATTTGCGATCGAGCGACACGCCCTGATATAACCCAAGCAGGTCGAGCGGGCTTTCCAGCCCCATTTCCCGTACGATGTCGGTGTCCGGAAAATCTTCGACCCGAAGCGCCACGGCGTCAATATGAGGCGTCAACTCGTTCGGTAACATTTTCAGCGCTCGACGGGCGAACGCTTCGATATCGTCCAACGACGGTGCATGGATGGGCGTGTTCATGGCATCGAGCATATCCCGGCTTGTGCGGAGCGCCAAGCGTCCTGCATGTTCCAGGGACACAAAACCTCAAGAAAGCCCCGATGCCCCGAACCGGCACCCTATTCGACACGGCGCGAACAGTCGCCCCGGCCGGCCTCGACGGCCGGCGGCGTCGCCAAACGGGATCGCGCCCTCGCCCGCTTTATCGATGGAATATCCCGGCCTTAAATTGGCGCCATCCTGAGGGCGCCGTCGAGGCGCACCACCTCGCCGTTCATCATCACGTTGTCGACCATGTGCATCACCAGGGATGCGAATTCATCGGGAGCCCCCAGACGCGACGGGAACGGCACCGAGGCGCCCAGCGCTTGTTGCACATCATCGGACAGCCCAAACAGCATCGGCGTTCCGAAGATACCGGGCGCGACGGCGAGGACCCGGATGCCGGAGCGGGAAAATTCACGGGCGGCGGGCAACGTCAGCGCGGCGACCCCGCCTTTTGACGAGGCATAGGCCGCCTGGCCGATCTGGCCTTCGTAAGCGGCGATCGATGCGGTGCTGACGATGACCCCGCGTTCCCCCGTTTCCAGCGGCTCCAGGCCTTTCATGTCGGCGGCGGCCAGACGCATCATATTAAATGTGCCGACCAGGTTGACATTGATGACGCGGGCGAAGTCTTCCAGCTTCATCGGGCCGTCGCGACCGACGATTTTGCCCGGTGTACCGATGCCCGCGCAGCTGACCAGAATACGGGCCGGGCCATGGGCCTGGCGCGCCTCGGCGACGGCACGCTCGGCGCTTTCGGCGCTGCCGACATCGCATTGAACGGCAATAGCCGCGCCGCCCAAGGCCGCTATTTCAGCGGCGGCAGTTTCGGCGGCATCGAGATTGCGATCCAGAATAGCGACGCGTGCGCCGGCCTTGGCCAGTGCGTGGGCCGTTGCCAATCCCAAGCCCGAAGCCGCGCCGCTGACCAGAGCGGCCTGATTATGTGCCTGCATTTTTTTCTCCTGCCGGATGGATGAAAGCGTTGAACTGAAAAAGTTTCCGATACCCCTATACTGTATTGACCCCGGCTCGAGAAGGGCGAACTGTTCGGGAGCGCCGCGACGAGATCCGCCGACAGCCGCCGGATCGACGTCATTACTCGGAAGACGGCCCGGGCGGAACCCTGATCGTCGCCGGTGCGGCGCCGTCCATCGTGGGCTGGCGCAAAGCCGTTCGCGCCGGGCGCAGGGCCTTGCCGCTTTTGACTTCGCGGTGGGCGGTATATAGGGTCGCGGAAAAAATAATGGCCGCCCCGACCCATGTCCACCGATCCGGTTGTTCGGCAAAAACCAGATAGCCGAGGATGGCGGCAAAGATCAGGCGGAAGAAATCGAAGGGCAGAACCGCCGAAATATCGGTCGAAGCGAAAGCCCGAACCATCGACAACTGACCGACCGTCGCAAACAACCCCAGCGTCACGAACCACAGCCAATCCATGGGGGCCGGCGGCATCCAGAAATACAGCGCCGGAAGAAGCGACAGCGGCGTCATTATAAGCCCCATGTAAAGGACGATAGCACTGGCTTTTTCGGTCCGGCTAAGGGTCTTGACGGTCAGCGCCGCCATCGACATGAAGGCCGAGGCGACCAACACCAAGGCCGCCGGCAGGCCGAGTTCCATTTCGCCGGGCCTGAGGATAACCAGCGCCCCAAGGAAACCGATGGCCGTCGCCGCCCAGCGCCGGGCTCGCACCGTTTCGCCCAGAAACAGCGCCGCGCCAATAGTGGCGAACAGGGGGGCCGTAAAACTGAGCGCCGTCGCTTCCGCCACCGGCATCATGGAAACGGCGACGAACCAGCACGACATGGCGATCAAACCGACCGCCGCCCTGAAACCGTGCAGGCCGAGCCGTTTTGTTTTCAGGCCCGCCAGGCCGGACCGCCAGAACCACGGCAACATGAACATCAGGCCGAACAGGTTACGGAAGAAGGCGACCTGAAAAGGATTCATTTCAGACGTCTGATGCCGAATGACCGCCGTCATCGCGGCGAAGCTGGCCCCGGCTAGAATCATCCATAACGCGCCCCGCAAGGGCGCGCCGCCGGACGGAGCTGGTACAGATAGAGTTTGCGGTTTATCAGGCATTTTGGGAATCTATGCGCAGGGTTGGGAGATTACCAGAAGATACGTCGCATAGCCGGGTTGCGTCGAGGCAATCTGCGGCACATAATCCGCCCGACGTCATCGATACAGCACAGGGAAGCAGCCGTGAACACGCCCGACACCAACACCCCCTTATGGCGACCGGACGATCAGCGGATCCGGGCCACCAACATGACGGCCTTTATTGACGCCGTCGAAGACGACTGGAATGTCAACCTGCCCGACTATGCGGCGCTGTATGATTTTTCCGTCGCCGAGATCGAAAAGTTCTGGGTGTCGCTGAAGGATTACACCTGCGTCATCGCCGAAACCTGGGGCGACACGGTGCTGGAAAATCCCGACCGGATGCCGGGCGCCCGGTTTTTCCCGGATGGCCGGTTCAGTTTCGCCGAAAACCTGCTCAGGCGCCGCGATGACGGTGAAGCCATCGTCTTTCGCGGTGAAGACAAGGTCAAACGACGCCTGACCTATGGCCAACTGTACGACCAGGTTTCACTGACGGCGCAGGCGCTCAAGGACCTTGGGCTCGAAAAAGGCGACCGGGCTGGCGGCTACCTCCCCAACATGCCGGAAGCCATCATCGCGATGTTGGCGGTCACCTCGCTGGGCGCCATCTGGACGTCGTGCTCGCCGGACTTCGGTGTCCAGGGCGTGCTCGACCGGTTTGGCCAGATCGAACCGAAGGTGGTGTTTGCCGCCGACGGCTATCATTACAACGGCAAGACCCACGATTCATTGGGCAAGCTTGGCGAGATCCTGACGAGCCTGCCGTCCGTCGAACGCGCCGTGATCGTGCCTTATACCCGCACCGCGCCGCCGCTGGACGATGTCCCGAACGCCGTCATGCTGGGCGATTTCACCGCCGCCTACAGCCCGGTTGACATCGACTTCGAGCGCTTCGACTTCAACCACCCGCTTTATATCATGTATTCATCGGGCACCACTGGGGCGCCGAAATGCATCGTCCACGGGGCTGGCGGCACACTGTTGCAGCACCTGAAGGAACACCAGCTTCACTGCGACATCAAGCCCGGCGATCGACTGTTCTATTTCACCACATGCGGCTGGATGATGTGGAACTGGCTGGTTACCGCGCTGGCCAGTCAGGCGACGCTGATGCTGTATGACGGATCGCCGTTCTATCCCGATGGCAACGCGCTGTTCGATTATGTCGACGCCGAAAAGATCACCCACTTCGGGACCTCGGCCAAGTTTATCGACGCCATCATCAAGGCCGGGCTGGAACCGAAAAAGACCCACTCTCTGGCCAGTATGCGGCTGCTCGCCTCGACCGGCTCGCCATTGGCGCCCGACGCCTTTTCCTATGTCTACCATCACATCAAGACCGACGTCCATCTGGCATCCATCGCCGGCGGCACCGACCTGTTGGCCTGCTTCGTGCTGGGCAATCCGAACGGGGCGGTCTGGAAGGGCGAAATTCAGGCCCGGGCGCTGGGCATGGCGGTCGAGGTCTTCGATGATGACGGCAACCCCGTGCGCGGCGAGAAGGGCGAACTTGTCTGCACCCGCCCGTTTCCATCCATGCCCATCGGCTTCTACAAGGACGACGACGGCGCCCGCTATCACGCCGCCTATTTCGAAAAATTCCCCAATGTCTGGTGCCACGGCGATTACATCGAACTGACCGAACACGACGGCGTCATCATCTACGGCCGATCAGACGCCACGCTGAATCCCGGCGGCGTCCGCATCGGCACCGCCGAAATTTACCGGCAGGTGGAAAAGCTTGACGAGGTCGTCGAATCCATCGTCATCGGCCAGCAATGGGACAACGACACGCGCGTCGTGCTGTTCGTGATCCTGCGCGAGGGAACCACTCTGGATGAGGCCCTAAGCACCAAAATCAAGGCCGGAATCCGCGACCGGTGCACCCCCCGCCACGTTCCGGCCAAGATTATTCAGGTTGCCGATATCCCGCGCACCAAATCCGGCAAGATCACCGAACTGGCGGTCCGCGACATCATCCACGGCCGCCCGGTCAAGAACAAGGAGGCGCTGGCCAACCCGGCGGCGCTGGACCTGTTCGCCGATTTGGCGGAGCTCAAAAGCTGAATCCGCATGAACACATCACTTGGCAAGATCGTTTTTGTTGTTGCGTGGGCCATCCTGACGCTCGCCATTCCCACTACATCCCGGGCCCAGGAAACCGTCCACGGGTTACGTCAAAACGGCTGGGTGGTCGTTAAAAAATCGGACGCCAACGAATGGCGCAAGGGCATCCCCCCATACGAGAACCTGGACCGCCTGATCTACGTGGTCACCTATATCCTTGAAAAGGACGGCAAGACCATAACCTGCACCCTGGCCCGAGACATGATGGCCGACACCTTCAAGCAAACCTGCCGGCCGACAAAATAACGGCTCCACCAAACGAAATAGTCGGCTCCGGTGGCGGAGGATGCTTTTGGCAGGGTGGGGGTTAATCCTGGCTGTCCAGGGTTCGTCGCACGGCGCCGATAAGGTCCGTTTGACGGTAGGGCTTATGCAGCAGGTTTTTCGACAGTTTCTCGAATAAGCGTTCGTCGCCGTGCACCGCCATTTGACGCCGGGCGGTGAAGCCGCTTGTCATCAGGATTTTGATGCCGGGATGGTTGGTCAGCACTTCATTGGCGATGTCGTAGCCGTCAATACCACCCGGCAAGACAACGTCACTGAACAACAGATCGATGCGCTGCCGTTTTTCGCGAAGCGCCTGCAATGCCTGTTCGCCGTTGGCAGCCGTGACGGTTTTGTAGCCCTCTCCTTCCAGCAACGAGGTCGCCACTTTACGCAGTCCCGCCTCGTCTTCGACGATCAGTATGGTTTCGTTGCCGCGCGGCAACGCATCGGCCGCCACGGAGCTAACGGCCGTCTTCATAGTCGCCTCCCCGGTCGCCCGGGGCAGGTAGATATGAAATGTCGTTCCTTCATCCGGTTCCGAATAGGCCTTTATGTGTCCGCCTGAACGCTGCACGAAACCGTAAACCATACTCAAACCCAGCCCCGTCCCCCGGCCTTCACGCTTGGACGTAAAGAACGGCTGGTAAATCTTGTCCATCACGTCGCGGGTCATGCCGACACCGGTGTCGCTGACCGACACCATCACATAGTCTCCCGCCGTGCATTCCAGGTTCGAGCGGGCATAGCGTTCGTCAAGGGCGATATTGACGGTCTCGATAATCAGAGAGCCACCATCGGGCATCGCGTCGCGGGCGTTGAGCGAGAGATTGAGAAGCGCATCCTCGAAGTCGCCAGGGTCTATGTTGACGGCCCAGATGTCGTCCGCAAAACCGGTTACAACAGCGATCTTCGCCGTGATCGAACTGGCGATGATACCCGCCATACCATCGATGCACTCATTGACGTTCGTCACCTGCGGCTTCAGAGAAGTCGTTCCTGAAAATGCAAGTAATTTGCGTGTGATCGTCGCCCCCCGCACGGTGCCCTGGTATGCGCCCTCGACCAGTTCCAGGGCCGCCGGGTCGTCGATCACTTTGCGACGCAGGAGTTCGATATTGCCCATGATCACACTCAACATGTTGTTGAAATCGTGGGCGACACCACCGGTCAATTGGCCGACAACGTCCATTTTCTGTGATTGGCGGAGCTGATTTTCCAGAGTTTTGAGTTCGGATATATCGGTCGTTACGCCGCGGTAGCCCTTGAACGTCCCATCGGCATCAAGGATCGGATAGGCGCTGGCCAGAAATTCACGCTGCTCCCCAGAGGACATCGGGACGGAATATTGGAAATTCTTAACGGGGCGGCGGGCGTCAATATCCGCCAAATGCGGATTCCATATGTCTGGGTCGTTGACGATACTTTCCTTGAAAAAATCGGTGCGTTTTTTCCCCAGGATTCTTTCACTGTGAAATCCGGTGGCGGCACGCGCATCGCCCCCATCCGAAATATATGTATAGATACCCTTTTCGTCAGACTCCCACAGCCAGTCCGCGGAAATCCTGGCAAAATCCTTGAAGCGTTCCTCACTGTTTCGTATGCGGCGGTTCAGCCTTAATATTAAGAGGTGTCGGCCGACCCCCATGGTAAACAGGGAAACGGCCAATACGACGCCCATCAACAATGCAATCCTGGTCGGGTTCCAATACGGGGTGGGCGCGCCGTACCATTTTGCAAGCAGAAACCGGTAGTCGTCGGTCCGCTTGAATTCGTCGAGCCCCTTGTTCAAGCGGTCACGCAGCTCGGTACGCCCCTTCGGCACGGCCATTGCACGTTTAACCTCCCGCAATGAATGGCCGACGGGCTGGATGAGATTATCGAGATGCGCCTTGCGGGCGATCCGCATGAAAGGTTCTTCCGGTGCCGGCAAGGCATCGATTTCTCCACTCAACAGCCCGAGGAGTCCTTCCTGAAAAGACGGGTAGATTTTGATATTGTATTTGCCGGAATGGACCAGACCCTTGGTCAGGACATTGGTCGCCTGAAGTCCGAGTCTTCGGCCGCCGAGGCCGGCAAGGGAGTCGATGCCCCTTACCCCCTTCCGGACAAAGAGCTTGATGTGAAATACTTCATAGGGATGGCCGAAGTCCACAAACTCCCGTCGGGCCGCGCTGACCCCCATACTCGCCAAAACATCCACTGTTTGATTTTTAAGCGGGGCAAAGACATCCTTCCAGGAATCGACGGAAACAAATTCGATGTCCAGGGAAGCCCGCCGCGCGACTTCCTGGACAACGTCGATTGCGAGCCCCGATGGGCCATCCGGCGTCGTGACGAATTGCGGTGGAAAATCCTTCAATATCAAGACCCGAATGGTGTCTTTTTTCTCGCCCGACTTTGCTTCTACGTGAAATATCGGGCCCAAGGCGAGCAAAATGGTAATAGATATAGCAACGAGAACACGACGGAACCGTCCATGGGAACTGTGAAAGATCATCGCAACTGGTTCCTCCTGCTCACGAGACCTTATTACATCTCATATCCGACATTAAGGACAGACTATGTCCGCAAGCCTTCGCCGGCATTTGTACCCAGGGGGCACCGCGGAATGACGACGGCCCCGGGTTGACGGTCGGCATTAGCTGTTTTCATTAAGCGTTCTGCGAACGGCCGTCGCCAGTTCGACTTGGCTATAGGGCTTTCTTAACAGGCTACTGACCGGCGTGTCGGGAATGCCCGCCTCGTCGTCGCGGCGTTCTTCCCGCTTCTTGACGAACCCGCTGGTCAGCAGGACCTTGAGCATGGGATGGTCCTTGAGGGCATTTTTGCCGAGCTCGTAGCCGTCCATGCCGCCGGGCATGACAACATCGCTGAACAACAGGTCAATGTCGGGTCGTTCCCGAAGTACTTTCAACGCCTCCTCTCCGTTGTTTGCCTTAACCGTCTTGTAACCCAGGTCTTCGAGGTAGAAGACCGCCACATCGACCAGGGCTGCTTCATCATCGACGACCAGGATCGTTTCCTTGCCGTATAGCAGATCCGGACATATGGGAGCCCCGGCCTGAACGTCGTCGGCTTTGTCGTCCGCCCTGGGCAAATATATGTGGAACGTCGTTCCCTTGCCCGGTTCCGAATCGATCGTGATAAACCCGGACGATCGCTGCACGAAGCCGTAGACCATACTGAGGCCCAGCCCCGTGCCCCGGCCTTCTTCCTTGGTCGAAAAGAAGGGTTCGAAGATCTTCTCTTCAACGTCATGCGACAGGCCGGTGCCGGTATCCGTAACCGACAGCATCACGTATTCACCGGTGTCGCCGGCCGGATTTCGCTGAACGAACGCTTCGTCAAGAACCTTGTTGGCCGTTTCGATGGTCAATACGCCGCCATCGGGCATGGCGTCGTGAGCGTTGAGCGCCAAATTGAGGATCGAGTCTTCCAAATCGCCTGAATCGATCTGAACGGGCCAGAGATCGTCGGCGAGATGGTTTTCAACCTTGATCGACACCGTCAAGGATTTGGTGATCAGATCCTGCATATCGCCGATCAGCGCGTTTATCGAGACGAGAGACGAGCCTCTTGATTCCCTGCGCGAGAAGCCGAGCAGTTTCTTGGTCAGCTCGGCGCCGCGTCGAATTCCCCGCAAGGCCGTTTCAACGCGCCCCAATGCCTTCGGGTCTTTGGCGACCATGCGCTGCAGCAATTCCAGGTTGCCCTGGACGATACCGAGAATGTTGTTGAAGTCGTGAGAGATACCGCCTGAAAGTTGGCCAACGGCCTCCATTTTTACAGCCCGGCGTAGCTGCTCCTCGGTATGCTTGCTTTCGGTAATATTCGATTTAGCCGTAACATATTTGGTGATCTCACCATCATCATTGATCATCGGGACGATGGTCGTCGCCACCCAATAGTACGATCCGTCCTTGGCCTTGTTTTTGATTTCTCCGGACCAGACCCGACCGGACGAAATCGTCTCCCACAGGTCCTTGAAAAATTCCGGCGGATGATAACCGGAATTCACTATTTTATGGTCCTGTCCGATAAGTTCCTCTCTACTGTACTGGCTGAGTTCGACAAACTTGTCGTTTACATAGGTAATTCTGCCGGACGGATCGGTCGCCCCGACAATTGAGTGGGCCTGAAGAACAAATTTCTGCTCATCCAGATCTGACAGTGCCTTGTTGGCCTGGACCATCGCCTCCACCGCGTCATTCTTCGCTTTCGTAAGATCTTTCTCGTGGCGCCTCATGGCCCACATGTTTTGATCGCGCTCGATAGCGATACTGGCAAGGCTGGATTGGCTTTTGATGAAATCCATATCCTCTTTATCCGGCAGTCGTGAAGATTTGTAATAGACCGCGAACACCCCAAGGACCTCATTGGCTGAAGAATGGATCGGGACCGCCCAACACGCCCCAAGCCCCGCCTTCGCCGCCACGGCCCTGAAGTCCGCCCAATAGGGATGGGTGGAGATAGTCTCCACGATAACGGTTTCGTCCCTGAAGGCCGCGGTCCCGCATGAACCCACCGCCGGGCCTGTTTTGACCCCATCAATCGCGTCGATAAAAAAGTCCGGCAGGCTGGGAGCCGCTCCGCGTCGGAGACATCCGTCCCTGGCATCAAGCAGGAAGATGGTGCAGAGCGCGCCCTGGTGCAGGCGCTCGCTCATGAAACAGATATCCGAGAGAATTTCAGGGAGCGTCACATTTGATGAAATTTTGCTGAGAATCCGACTTTGTTCGGTCTTTTCATCAACCAGTTGTTGTAGGTGATTGCCGGCATCCATCAAAGCGTCTTTCGATGCCAATAATTTCTGATTCACTAAATTAACGTACCTGTTTCGCCAGAGCAATATCGCCAGGAACGCCAGCAAAAGGCTCACCACCATCATGATTGATATTCGGGTGATGCTCCAAAACGGGGTTGGCTCGCCTTCCCATTTTTTCAGGATTTCCGAATACCGCGGGCTTGCTTTAATGTGCTTGACCGCCGTGTCGAGACGGCCAAGCCACAGCGAATTGCCTTTGCGAACGGCCACCCCGAGCTTTACGTCCCAAAGCGGGATGTCCGCTATTTTCAGGTGATTGTCCAGTTTGACGCCGCGGGCTATTTCCAAAAATGTTCTTCTGGGCGCCGCAACGGCATCGACAGTTCCGGAAAGCAAGGCGAGAAAGAGTTCGTCGTACGTTTTGAATTCAGCCATTACGATGGCGGCGCCTGTATTCAAATGCGGCGTCGCCTCATTCAAACGCCGGACCCCCAGAACTCTTCCACCAAGGTCATCCAGACTATTTACAGGCGCCGTTCCCGCCCGCACGAACAACGACATGCGCATGGTGTCATAAGGGGCCGTGAAATCCAGGAACGGTCGTTTCTTGTCCGTTATGCCGACGCTCGGAAAGATATCCGCCCTGCCGCCGGCGATCGCCTCATACCCCTCGTCCCAGGAGTCGACCGTCATATAATGGATGTTGAATCCGGTTATCCTGGCGACCTCCTCGATGACGTCCACCGCCAGCCCGCCGGGCTTGCCGTGCGTGGTCACGTATTGTGGCGGAAAGTTCTTCAGGACGACGACCGTTGCCGTGACCGGGTCAACCGGCAGCGCAGGCGCGGGATCGATAAATTCAATAGATGTAGAGATCAAAATGCCCAGGACCAAAACAACCCGAGCGTACCCGTTGGACGGGCACCCATCGTGACGCCGGGTACGGTCCCGTATGGTTCGCATGGCGGTCTGTAACAACAAATTGCTCACGTCAATTTTCTTGTTTCAAACGATGGGAATCCGAAAACTTCGCAGGCTTCAGTCTGATACAAAGGGTGTTGCTGTTTCCGGTGGGCATTCGGAGACATCTTCTCGGGATGCCCCGCACGCCGCCTGTAACATCCGGGCCGATGCGGCCCTTCCCAAGCCGTTCGACCCGGCAGGCCCGGAAATGATAATAACCGGATTGCCAATCGGCCGGATCAGTTAACGGGGACAACGTCTGTTTTTTCCCATTCTCCAAGCCAGTTCATCAAGCCGTCACCCGGCATCGGCCTGGCCATCAGATAGCCCTGTGCCTGCTCGCATCCAAGTTCCGCCAGAAGATTCCAGGTCCTCTCGTCTTCGACACCCTCGGCGACGACGGTCATCCCCAGTCGATGCCCCAGGTCGATTGTGGTTTCCACGATGCTGCGGGATTCCGTGTCGACAAGGGCATGACTGACAAACGACTGATCCACCTTAAGTTCACAAAATGGCACCCTGGCGAGTTGCTGCATCGAGGAATACCCGGTTCCGAAGTCATCAATCGACAGGCCAAATCCTTTCATCCGAAGGCGGGTCAAAACATCGAGAGATTCCTTTAACTTATCCATCACCGAGCTTTCCGTTACTTCGATCACCACTTGCGATGGATCAAGCCCGTACTCTGTTGTGCGGGCCAAAAGCTTGTCGGGCAAGTCAAGGTCGATCAGGGTTCTTGTCGACATGTTGATGGACCCTTTGACGGTACGCCCCCCGGCCTTCCATTTAGCCAGTTGCTCGAGCGTTCCCTCCGTCACCAGAGTCGTAATGTCACCGATCAGGCCAAACTGTTCCGAAAGGGGAATAAACATGCTGGGCGGGATCATTCCCTTAACGGGATGGCGCCAGCGAGCCAACGCCTCGACCCCGGCCAACGAGCGGGAGGCGATATCGATTTTTGGCTGAAAATGAACAACGATATCTTTGTTCCCGATCGCCTCGCGCAGTTCGTCTATGGATGGTAGTTCCTCGGTGCCATGGTAACTGCGGTTCTTTGCCTGCGCCGGAATGTCATATAACAAGCGTTCCAGATCATCGATAGAGACCGGTTTGCCGAGCGCCCCGGCAACATTCAGGTCTTGACTGACCGCGAGTTCATGCGCGGAGTGCAAAACCCCCTGATCGAAGCCGCTTATCAAAATAATTGAGGCCTCGCTCCGATTATCGGCGAGGAACCGTATAATTTCGACTCCGTCAAATCCTGGCATCGCCAGATCGCAGACGATGACGTCGATATCTTTCGAATAGAGAAGCGGAAAATTCTGCACGTTATCGACCAGGATTGAATCGTACCCCATGCCCTCTGCGACGGAACCGATCAATTCGCAGATGTCGATCTCGTCATCAACGACGAGTAGTTTCGGCCTGCTTTCCAAATTTGACCCAAACATAACGGGACACCTTAAGTTTTGAGAGATCCGAGGGCATACAGTAGTACTCCACTTATCATCAATTGACAAAGGGCGTACTCGAGGCCGGCCCTTGTTGAGTTCAGCCCCTTGGTCCAGCGGCCTTAACGGTAACATTCATCGATAATATGTGCCCACCCGCCCCTAACAAGGCGGAACGTTACACTATACGATGGGTCTGCAAATGTGAAGGTTGCCAGCGGAATGTTTCTTATCCAGAACGATAGGTTCAGGGTACCTGATACGGCAAATTCCCTTCCAATGAAAGAACATTTTCAATGGAATATCGGGCGCCTACCAGGAGGCCCCGCTCCCGTTGAAGCGTCACGGTTAGCGCACGGAAATCACGGTCTTGCCCATGGATTTTCGGTTAACCAGCATCATCAAGGCATCGGCGGCCGCATCCAGTGGAAAGGTCTGGGCGATATGCGGTTTCAGCTTGCCGTCACCGGCCCATCGCAGAAGCTGCTCCATGGAGTCCCGCATCACATCCGGCTTGTAAGCGCGGTAGCCTCCCCAATAGTAGCCGTGCACGGTAATATTTTTTATCAGCAGATAATTGGCCGGAATTTGCGGCACCGTGCCGCTGGCGAAACCGACCACGATGATCCGTGCCCCCATGGCGGCGGACTTCAACGCGGCGGTGAACAAATCGCCGCCGACCGGATCGTAGAACACGTCCGCGCCGCGCCCGTCGGTCAGGTCCTTGATGCGCTGGCGCACATCTTCGGCGCGGTAATCGATGACGTGGTCGGCGCCGTAATCCCGCACCACCTGGATTTTCTCAGGCCCGCTGGCGACGCCGATGACGGTCGCCCCCATCATCTTGCCAATTTCAACGGCCGTCAGGCCGACACCGCCGGCCGCCCCGAACACCACCAACGTTTGGCCCGGCCGCAAATTGGCGACATCGTCGAGTGCAATGTGCGACGAGCCGTAGGCAACGGCAAAACCGGCCGCTTCTTCAAAAGTCAGATTATCGGGAATCGCATAAACGCCGCCAATGTCGGCGATGGCCATTTCGGCAAACCCGCCATGGGAAATAACCGCCAGCACCCTGTCCCCCACGTTCAGGGTATTAACACCATCCCCAACGGCGGAAACCGTACCGGCGATTTCCAGCCCCGGGCTGAAGGGAAAGTCGGGCCGCACCTGATAGGTGCCGGTGATCATCAGGGTGTCCGCGAAATTGAGGCCGCAGGCATGAACCGCTATGGCGACCTGACCCGGGCCCGGCGTCGGGTCGGGCATGTCCTGAAGTTTCAGTGTGTCGGGGGTTCCCCATTCGGTGCAGACAATGGCGCGCATTTTTATTCTCCCTGTTAAAATTTATATCTCGATATTTGCGATGGCGCGATACAGCGATTGCAGGGCCGGGGCCGCCGCGCCGTCGCCGTCGCGGGCGCGCGTCTCCAGCACCTTGACGCAGCCTTCGGTCACCGCCTTCAATTCCGGCGTATCCAGTGCCGACAGGAATTTCGCGGGATCCGTCTTGATGGCGATGACGAAAGGGTTGGTCATGTGGTGTCTCCGATTAACATTTACGTCTTGCCCCCTGCCAGGTCGGCGAAGCGGGATTGCGTTTCCGCCGCCTCGCCGATCAGCCAGTCACGAAAAGCGATAACCTTGGGCCGGCCCGCCGTGAACTTCGGATACACAGCGCAATACGCGTGCTTGGCCTTGAGTTCAATATCGAAGGGCCGCAGCAACAGACCGGCGGAAAGATTATCGACAACCAGAACGCTGCGCCCCAACGCCACGCCTTCACCGGCGACAGCGGCCTGTACAACATGGTTGGAATGACTGAACGACGGACCGCGGCTGACGTCAATACCACTTACCCCCGCGGCTTCCATCCATGCCGCCCAGTCATCGCGCATGTCATCGTGCAACAACGGAAAATGCATCAGGTCCGACGGCTTTTCCAGTGGGCCAATTTTTTCCAGCAGCAGCGGACTGACCACCGGGAACAGGGATTCGCTCATCAACAGGATATTTTCCATCCCCGGATATTTACCATGGCTATACCGTAGCGCCATGTCGATGTCGCCACTGGAAAAATCGACGATGTCATCGGAGGATGAAATTCGCACGTCGATGTCGGGATGAAGCGCCCTGAATTTACCGATGCGCGGCACCAACCACGAGGCGGCGATCGAATCGAGCGTACTGAGCGTCAGCACGCCGGCCTGATCCTGACGGGCCAGCCGGGCGACGGCGCTCGCCAACATATCAAGCGCATCGCTGAGCGGTGGCAGCAGCGATTGGCCTTCGTCGGTCAGCAGCAGGGTGCGGTTCAGGCGACGAAACAGCAGCACGCCCAGGCGATCCTCCAGCCCCTTGATCTGATGGCTGATCGCCGCCTGGGTAACGTTCAGTTCGGCCGCGGCGCGGGTAAAGCTCAAATGCCGTGCGGCGGCTTCGAAGGCTTTTAGGGAATTCAGCGGTGGCAGCCGGCGCGACACGTCATTTTATCCATATAATATTTATCGATTAAAGATACACTTGTAACGGTACAATATTTTATTTTGTTAAATATCAACTACCTATATAAACAAAGAAATTCATTTTAAATTAATTTTTCTAATGAGTAAATGAGATAACATCGTTTGTCGCATAGCGGCTCTGGTTTTAATGTGATGATCAACAAGACGGATCATCACACCCCCACAAAAGGGAGCCATCGCCATGAACGCCACCGTTTGCAGATCCCCGCACTTCATCGAAGGCCGTAACGCCGGGAGCCCGACCCTTGCCGCGCTGCCACGTCAAGTCATCGACACCCTTTATGTCTGGCAGCAGCGCAGCGTTGATCGCCGGAACCTGATGACCATGAGCCATCATCAGTTGGTTGACATCGGCATCGACCGCGCCGAAGCTTGGCGGGAAGCATCGAAACCTTTCTGGAAGCCATAAAACCGAAATGACCGTCGCACTTCTGTATCTAGGCACCGTCCTGATCTGGGGCTCGACCTGGCTGGCCATCAAGTTCCAGCTTGGCGTCGTCGCCCCGGAAGTGTCCGTCGCCTACCGGTTTTCGCTGGCCGCGGCCGTGCTGCTTGTCTATTGCGTCGCAAACCGGCGTCGCATGCGGTTTTCCGTGCGCGACCACATCGGCATGGCGGGGTTGGGGTTGCTGCTGTTTTCGGCCAACTATTTCGTCTTCTATCTGGCCACCGGCTACATGACGACGGGCCTGATCGCCGTGGTCTTTTCCGGCATCGTCGTCACCAACATTATTTTTGGGGCGGTCTTGCTGGGCAATCCGGTGCGGCCCCGCGTCGCCATCGGCGCGGCGACCGGCATATCGGGCCTGGCCATCATTTTCTGGCCGGAAATAACGGCTTTCGATCTGCACAGCGACGGCACGCTGGGACTGCTGCTATGCGTCGCCGGCACGGTGATCGCCTCGCTTGGCAATATGGTTTCCGTCAACAACCAGCGCCGCGGCTTGCCGGTGTTGCAGGCCAATGCCTACGGCATGACCTATGGCGCTGTCTTTATGCTTCTGTTGGCGCTGGCCGGCGGGCGGACATTCGGCTTCGAAGCCACTCCCGCCTACATCGGATCGCTGATTTATCTGGCCGTCTTCGGGTCGGTTTTTGCCTTTGGCTTCTACCTGACCCTGCTTGGCCGGATCGGCGCCGACCGGGCCGCCTATGCGACCGTATTATTCCCGGTCATCGCCCTCGGCCTGTCCACCGTGTTCGAGAATTTCCAGTGGTCTCCCGGCGCGCTCGCCGGTATGCTGCTGGTCGTTGGCGGCAATGTTCTGGTGTTGGGCCGGTCGGTCCGCCGGAAGACAAAACAGGTTGCCGCCTGACCGGGGCGTCCCCATTTTAATTGCTGTTTCGCACGAAGAGGGAGGGGCTCGCTCGTGACCACCGAAAATTCCAAGCTTCGGGTGCTTGACCTGATGCGCCGCAACACGCTGTTTCTGGTGATTTCCGGCGCCTTCGTCATCAGCATGACGATGGGCCTGCGCTCGACGTTCGGCCTGTTCCTGACGCCGATGACCGAAGACCTGGGCATTGACCGCGGCACCTTCGGATTCGCCATGGCCATGCAAAATTTGCTGTGGGGGGCGTTTCAGCCGTTCTGCGGCATGGTCGCGGATCGGTACGGCAGCGGCCGGGTCTTGGTCGCCGGCGCCGTTGTATACGCGGTCGGCCTTTATGTCATGGCGGGCGCCGAAACCGTGCTTGGCTTCAACATCGGGGCGGGTTGGCTGATCGGGTTCGGGCTGTCGGCGACCAGTTTTTCCGTCGTATTGGGCGCGCTGGGGCGTCTGGTCCCGGTCGAAAAACAAAGCGTCGCCTTCGGTCTGGCCACCGCCGGTGGGTCGGTCGGCCAGTTCGTCATGGCCCCGATCGGCCAGAACCTGATTGAAAGTCAGGGTTGGGCATCGGCCCTGATGGTGTTGGCCTGGCTAGCCCTGACCATCGCGCTGGCCGCCATGGTGTTGCGAAGCAAAGCGGGCGACGAGCGGAAAAGCGGCGTCGAGGTATCCACCGGGATCGAACAGAGCTTGCGCGCCGCCCTCGCCGAGGCGTCGCGGAACAAAGGCTACATCTACCTGACGCTTGGCTTCTTCGTCTGCGGCTTTCAGGTCGCCTTCATCACCATCCACATGCCCGCCTATATTTCCGATCTTGGCTTTGACTCGTCGGTCGCCGCCACGGCGCTCGCCCTGATCGGCCTGTTTAATATTGTCGGCACCTATGGCTGCGGCCTTCTGGGCGGCAGGTATTCGAGAAAATACCTGTTGAGCACGCTCTATTTCCTGCGCTCGATCGTCGTGCTGGCGTTCATCGTGCTGCCGAAATCAGAGACGTCAATCTACCTGTTCGCCGGGGCCATGGGCGTGCTGTGGCTGGGCACGGTGCCGCTGACCAGCGGCCTGGTCGCGCAGATCTTCGGGGTCCGTTTCATGTCGACCCTTTTCGGCATCGTCTTTCTGGGTCATCAGGTCGGCAGCTTCACGGGCGTCTGGCTGGGTGGCTATCTGTATGACACGACCGGATCCTATGACGGCGTCTGGTATGGTTCTATCCTGCTGGGCGTGCTGGCGGCGTTAATTCATCTGCCGATCGCCGAGCGCCCGGTCGGGCGACTTGAAGCAAAGGCCACGACCTGATATTTGACGTCCCGGTTTTGCTGGAACAGATGAGGCGTTAAAGCGATGCGTGGCTATTTCGGTGTTGGTTGCGAGGGGATCTCGAAAGTCATGAACGTCGGTTCGATTTTTCGAACCGCGCACGCCTTTGGCGCCAGCTTCGTCTTCACCGTCGCCGCGACCTACGAAGAGCAACTGGGCGGGCGGGCCGACACCTCGGACGCCACCGCCCATGTCCCCTTCTATGGGTTCCCCGATATGGCCTCGATGGTGCTGCCGAACAAATGTTCGCTGGTCGGCGTCGAATTGATGGAGGATTCCGTTGACCTGCCAAGCTTCCGCCATCCGCCACGGGCCGCCTATATCCTGGGCCCGGAACGGGGATCGCTGTCGCCGGAAATGGTCGACCGCTGCGATCACATCATCAAGATCCCGACCCGGTTTTGCGTCAACGTCGGTGTCGCCGCGGCGATTGTCATGTATGATCGGGTGCAGAGCCTTGGTCGTTTCCAGCGCCGCCCGGAACGACCCGGCGGGCCATCCGAGGCGATGCCGGAACCGGTATTCGGCGACCCCAAATTCCGTGTCGCCGCGGAAAAATACCTGACCGACGTTCCCGATTCAGTCCATCCCAGAGAGCACGACTGACCGGTCAGGGCCAGTCGATAACCGACCGAACCGCCCCGACCGGATCGCCGGCGGCGTTTAAAATGAGCGGCTCCATCAGGTCGGCGACTCGGTCAATAACGCCGTCGCCCAATTCACCGTAATGTTTGAGCAGCGCCGCCATGGTCGTTTCCGCGGCCCGCGTCGCCCCGTCGTCAATCTTCAACGCAATGCCATATCCCAGGCGCGGCAGAATTCCCGCGTAGACGCCTTCGGCCCCCGTCTTGGTCACGAAAGCCCCGTTGCCGGCGGTCATCATTCGGGTATCGAAGCAGCCGCTGCCGCCCACCAGTTCGGGATGGGCCGTCATCGCCTGCGCTATGCGACGGCTGGCCGCCGCCCGGGCTTCGGGCAAGGTCGCCGGGGATGCCATCCGGGCCAGCGCCCGCGCCATCGCCGACAGCGGCATGGCGATAACCGGAATGCCGCAGCCATCGATCCCGTGCGGCATCGACGACAGATCGACCTCGCCAAGATCGGACAGGATGGTGCGTAGCCGTTGCTGCACCGGGTGACCGGCGCCGGTATACCCCCTGGTCGGCTCGCCCCTGTGCAGGGCCGTACACAGGAAACCCGAATGCTTGCCCGAGCAATTATTGTGACTGCGACCCGGCGTCGTTCCGGCGCGAACCATGTCGGCGATCCGGTCGGCGTGACGCGGCGGGTGAGCGCCACATTCCAGGTCGTCAACACCAAGACCCATGCGGCTCAGCCAGGCATCGACGATCGCCACCTGCGCCGGTTCGCCACTGTGCGATGCACACGCCAGCGCCAGTTCTTCCGTCGTGATATGGAAATGATCGGCCGCGCCGCTTTCGACCAGCGCCAGGGACTGCAACGGCTTGATCGCCGACCGCGGGAACACCGGTCGATCGATATCGCCCCAGGACGCCATAAGGCGTCCCGCCCCATCGACGACGGCAATGGCGCCTCTATGGCGGCTTTCGACGCCGTTGCCACGGGTCACTTCGACGAGAATCGGGTTAGTCATTTATATGTCCTTTCTGCAAGTGCCATCGTTCTGACAGTCGCAACGGCCCTTGGCAACCCTGCTTCGCACCGTTATCAATATTATGATGAAACCATTATTGCAGAAAATGATCGCGACACTCGCCGTCGCGTTGATCGGCCAGGTTTCGACGCCAGCGGCGGGCGCCGACGGCCTGATTGACGTCTTCGGCGACTGGAGCGCCTTTGCCATCAGGGAAGGCGGCAAGCCCGTTTGTTATGTTGGCAGCGAACCGCAAAAGGCCGTCGGCGCCTACAAGAAGCGCGGTGACACCTTCATCCTGGTCAGCCACCGGCCGGCGGAAAAATCGATCGACGTCGTCAGCCTGCAGGCCGGCTACACTTACAAACCGGGGAGCGAGGTCGAGATTACCATCGGCAGGACCAAACAACGCCTGTTCACCGATGGCGGGCAGGCCTGGGCCTACGACAGTAAGGCCGACAAGGCGCTGGTGCGCGCCATGAAAGGCGGCAGCTCGCTGATCGCCAAGGGCACATCAAGCCGCGGTACGGCGACCACCGACACCTATTCCCTGAAGGGATTTTCGGCAGCTTACGCCGCCGCATCGAAGGCCTGTGGCATTAAATGATTTGGGTTTACGGGGAATATCGCTATATCAATGCCGCCCCGGACAACTTTGTTGATGATCGAAATGAGCGAAACCGACCCTAAATCCGCCCTGATCGGCCTGTCCCGTGATCAGCTGATCGCCCTGATGGCCGATATCGGCGAAAAGCCGTTCCGCGCCAAGCAGCTGTGGCACTGGATCTATCACCGGGGCGAGACCGACTTCGCCAGGATGACGACCATCGCCAAGCCGATGCGCGAGAAACTGGCCGAACAATTCGTCGTCGGCCGACCGACCATCGGCAACGAACAAACATCCAGTGACAAAACCCGCAAATGGCTGTTCCGGTTCGACGACGCCAACGAGGCCGAAACCGTCTTTATTCCAGAAGACGATCGCGGCGCGCTATGCCTGTCGTCGCAAGTCGGCTGCACGTTAACCTGCACCTTCTGCCACACCGGCACCCAGCGACTGGTGCGCAATCTGAGCCCGGCTGAAATTGTCGGGCAGGTGATGATCGCCCGTGATTCCTACGGCGAATGGCCCTCCATCGCCGGCGACCGCCTGTTTACCAATATCGTGATGATGGGGATGGGTGAGCCACTGTTCAATTACGGCAATGTCGCAGAGGCGCTGAAGATCATCATGGACGGCGACGGCATCGCCATTTCGAAGCGCCGCATCACCCTGTCCACATCGGGCGTCGTGCCGATGATCGAACGCTGCGGCGCCGAACTGGGCGTCGGGCTGGCGATCAGCCTGCATGCGGTGACCGACGAATTGCGCGACGAGATCATGCCCATCAACAAGAAATATCCGCTGAAAGAGCTGCTCGCCGCCTGCCGTTCCTATCCCGGAGCCAGCAACGCCCGGCGCATCACGTTTGAATACGTAATGTTGGATGGCATCAATGATTCCGTCGCCGACGCCCACCAGCTTGTCCGGATGATCAAGAGCATCCCGGCCAAGTTCAATTTGATCCCGTTCAACAAATGGGAAGGGGCGGCCTACGATTGTTCCAGCAACAACGCCATGAACCGGTTCGCCGCGATCCTCAACGACGCCGGATATTCCGCACCGATCAGAAAACCCCGGGGCCGCGACATTCTGGCCGCCTGCGGTCAACTGAAATCGGCCAGCCAGCGCGAGAAGATGGCGCGGATGAAACGGCGAATTGAAGCCGGCATTGAAGACGAGCATGGCGCCGTCGCCGCGCCGGTTAGGTAGCGCGGCGCCGCTCATTGCCGAACCTGGAAAAACCAGACGGAAGCCACCGTCAAGGGCTCGCATTTCATTCAGGAGGATTCGCCCGACGAGATCGGCATCGCCATCGCCGATTGGCTGAAGGGCCTGACCTGAGCTTTCTTGAACCGGCGTTCCAGATATAGTATGACGGAGGCTTCATCATGGAGGTCGTCATGGCGCGCAGCAAGGCATTCGATCAGGACGCGGTGGTCGGCAAGGCCATGGAGGTCTTCTGGAGCAAGGGGTACGAGGCGACCTCTATCCAGGATCTGGTCGATGCCATGGGGATCAATCGCGGCTCGATCTACGATACCTTCGGTGACAAGGCGGGCCTGTTCAAGGCGGCGCTGGATCGCTACATGGGTCGCTCGCCGCCCAGCAAACTGATCGCCACGGCGGCAACCGCCGACCCCCGCCAGGCCATCGAGGACTTTATCCGGGCGCAGGTGGACCTTTCCTGCGGACCCGACGGCCGGCGCGGCTGCTTCATGACCAATACGTTGACGGAACTCTGTTCGACCGACGAGAGCGTCGCGAAATTACTCGGGGCCGGCCTGGCCCGCGTCGAGGAAGCCCTTTACACCCTGATCAGGCGCGGCCAGGAAACCGGCGACATTTCGCCCTGGCGCGACGCCCGCGCCCTGGCCCGGTTTCTGCTCGCCACCGTACAAGGCATCAAGGCCCTTTCGAAGGTCAACCCCGGGCGGGATACCTTGAGCGATATCGCCGACATCGCCTTGTCAAATCTGGACTGACACCCGCGTCGGGGGCTTCGCGGGCAGTGGCTATGATAGAACGTACGTTCCATTATGTATTGACTCACGCCCGGTCCATCCCCAGAGTGACTGCAATTGGAACCATCATTCCATTACGATCAACGGCATCAGGAAAAAATTATGAGTATTTTTGGATTACACAGCCCCGAAACGGCGCCCGAGCAGTCCCGCGACGTCATGGCCTCCGTTGCGAGCAAATTTGGCTTTATCCCGAACATTTACGGGGTCCTCGCCGAATCGCCCGCCGTTATTAAGGCCTACACGTCGATGACCGCCCTGTTGGGCAGCACATCGTTTTCCCCCGCCGAACAACAACTCATGTTGCTGACCATAAGTGCGTCAAACAAGTGCGAATATTGCGTCGCCGCCCATACCCTTGTCGGCAAGAGGTTCAGCCTGGACGAGGACGCCATTGACGCCGTTCGGGCGGGTCGCGCGATTGCGGACCCGCGGTTGAACGCCCTGCACGGGTTCACCAAATCGGTCGTTGAAAGCCGGGGCAATGTCACCGCCACCGAAGTCGATGACTTCATCGCCGCCGGTTTCAGCAAGGCACAGACCCTGGAAGTTGTCCTGGCGACCGCCTTGAAGACGATGAGCAACTACATCAATCACTTCGCCGACACGCCGCTTGATGAGGCGTTCCGGCCGGAAGCCTGGAACGCCCCGGTCGCCAACGTCGCCTGATGACGCGGTGTCGTGTGCAAACGCCGACGACACCGCCGCGGGCAACGCGGGCTTTCTTCGTGACAACCTGATAGGACTTAGTCCATGAGCCAATCAAGCCACAGCAAAGAACTGATCTTCGTCGCCGACCCCATGTGTTCCTGGTGCTGGGGATTCGCCCCCGTCATCGCCGCGATTCGCCGCGACTTCGGCGATGTGCTGGATATTTCGCTGGTCGTCGGCGGCCTGCGCCCCGGCACCACCGAGCCCATGACGGAAACCATCAAAGGGGAAATCCGGGATCATTGGGAACACGTAAACGAGGCCAGCGGCCAGCCCTTTGATTTCGCCTTTTTCGAGCGTGACGGCTTCATCTACGACACCGAACCGGGTTGCCGGGCCGCCGTCGCCGTGCGCGAACTGAAGCCCACCGCCGCGCTCGATTTTATGGAAACCCTGCACCGGTCTTTCTACGCCGAAAACAAGGACATCAAAGACACCGCCATCCTCGCGGACCTGGCCGCGGCGGCGGGACTTGCCCCGCAACAATTCCGCCGGTATTTCGAGTCCGACGACGCCAGGAAGAAGACCGCCAACGATTTTTATTATGCCCAAAGCCTTGGCGTGACCGGCTTTCCGACCATCGTCGCCAGAGATAACAGCGCCGAGGAGGCGACGGGCGGCCAATACGCTTATCTGACCGTCGGCTATCGGCCCTATGCGTCGATTGAACCGCTGCTCCGGGAATGGACGGGTAAAGCCTGACAGACCTTGCCCGGCGCCAGCTTTTGCCTATACTGCCGGGCGCACTTACCGCCCCATTTACAGCAAGGTTTCAGAACTCATGAGCGCCGACAGCAAGCCCGATATCAAGAAAGTGGTCCTCGCCTATTCCGGCGGGCTCGATACATCCGTCATCCTGCGCTGGTTGCAGGACACGTATCGCTGCGAGGTCGTCACCTTTACCGCCGATCTGGGCCAGGGCGAAGAACTGGAACCGGCGCGGCGCAAGGCCGAAATGATGGGCATCAAGGATATCTACGTCGATGACCTGCGCGAAGAGTTCGTCGGCGATTATGTCTTTCCGATGTTCCGCGCCAACGCCCTTTACGAAGGCACCTATCTGCTGGGCACCGCCATCGCCCGACCGCTGATCGCCAAGCGGCAGATCGAAATCGCCATTGAAACCGGAGCCGACGCCGTCTCGCACGGGGCGACCGGCAAGGGCAACGACCAGGTCCGCTTCGAACTGGGCTACTATGCCCTGAAACCCGACATCAAGGTGATCGCGCCGTGGCGGGAATGGGACCTGAACAGCCGCACCAAGCTGATCGCCTATGCCGAATCCCATCAAATTCCGGTGCCCAAGGACAAGCGCGGCGAGGCCCCGTTCAGTCAGGACGCCAATCTGCTGCATATTTCATCGGAAGGTAAGGCGCTCGAAGATCCGTGGGATGAGCCCGACTACGATCACATCCTGACCCGCATGGTGACGCCCTATAACGCGCCCGACAAGCCGCTGGAGCTGACCATCGAATTCGAAGCGGGCGACCCGATTTCCATCAACGGCGAAAGAATGTCGCCGGCCACCCTGCTGACCCGGCTCAACGAGTTGGGCGGGGCCAACGGCGTCGGCTGCCTGGACATTGTCGAAAACCGCTTCATCGGCATGAAATCCCGTGGCGTCTATGAAACGCCGGGCGGCACCGTGCTGTTCCGCGCCCGCCGCGCCATGGAAAGCCTGACTCTCGATCGCGGCGCCATGCACACCAAGGACGAGATGATGCCGCGCTACGCCGAGTTGCTCTATAACGGCTTCTGGTTCTCCCCCGAACGGGAAATGCTGCAAGCGGCCATCGACAAGGCCAACGAGAACGTCACCGGCACGGTCCGCCTGAAGCTTTACAAGGGCAACGTCATCGTCACCGGCCAGAAATCGCCGTATTCGCTGTACGACAAGGAAATCGTCACCTTCGAGGAAGACAGTGTCTACGACCAGCGTGACGCGGCGGGCTTCATCAAACTCAACGCGCTGCGCCTGCGCTTGCGCAAGTAGGGTCCGGTCGGGGTCAGCTTTCCCGGCCGAGAACGGGGATACCGGCGGCGTGTGGCCCCAGCCCGGAATTTTCGCCCAGGATCTCCACCGGCAGTTTGCCCAGATGATAGACGTACTCGGCGACCGGCGAATACAGCACCTTGATGCCCTTGAAGGTTTTCAGGGCATAGGAATTCTTGGTCTTGATCCGCAACTGGTCGAGGCCGTTCTTGCGGGCGAAGCTTAGCGGACTTCGAAGGGCCTTGCGGTCCCGGTGGGCATCGTCGGTCCAGTTGATATCGACAACCGTCCAGATTTCACCGGTCGCCTGATCGACGCCGACGATGTTAACCCGACCGCTGCGCCAACGGGCATAACTGATTTGACCGACCGCCCCGAAATGGGCGATTTGCGCGATCAGGGCGGTTTCCGCCAGTTCCGCCATTGCCGTATCATCGCCCCCGATACCGCCGAACAGCGCCGCCCGCAATGACGGGTTGGTCAGGTAGACCTTGAACGCCCGGGCCCGCCGAGAGCGGCTGGCACTTTGATCGACCCGGTGAACGCGATGGATCAGGAACGCCGCCTCCAGATAGTCGAGGTACTTCCGCAGGGTGTTTTTGGCGACGCCGACCGTTTTGGAAAGCCCTTCCAGGCTGACTTCGTTGCCGCTGTTAAACGCCAGCTCCGAAAACAGTCGGTTCAATTCCTGAGTATCGCGAATCGCGTACAGGTTCGGCAGGTCGCGCAGCAGCACCTTGTCGATGATATCGTTGCCGTGAAATCGCATTTGGCCGGTACCGGGTGCCGCCCCGAATATCGACTCCGGGAACCCGCCGCCATTCAGATAACCGAGAAATTCCTCGTTCAGACGACCAATATCCAGCGTTTTTGTCCATTCGTCGGTGCCGGGGTCAAACAGCTCTTCCTCGACCCGCCGGAACCGCAAGTACTCGGCGAAGGTCAAGGGCGGCAGATAAAAATCGGCGAAGCGGGGGGCGGTGTCCTCGGCCCCGTTCGCCTTGATGGCGGCGGCCACCGTTCCCGAGACGATAAACCGGATGCCGCCGTGAGCGGCGGCAAGCGCCGCCAGTTGCGCACCCCAGTCCCGGACATACTGGATGCCGTCGAAGACCACATATAATTTATGTTCGATTACGGAATGACCCTGAATCTCGCGAAATAGCCGAAGCACGGTCGCCAGGGTTAAACCGGCGAATAACGGGTTCTCCATGGAGACGTAAAATATGTTCTGCGGTGCCCTGCCGGTATCGAGGAGGTGTTTGATGGTATGTTGCAATAAAATGGATTTGCCGACCTGGCGGGAGCCGAGCAACGCCGCGGGACGCGGATCATCGCCCAGGACCAGACGGGCAAAGGGCTGGAAATACATGCGGCGGGGTTTCCCGGCAATCGTCTGATCGATGCCACCGCCCACCACCCACCACGGATTGTCGAACAGGATCCGGTATTTGAAGTCGTTCTCGGTAATGTGATGCATCACAGCGCCACCCCCCATGGAGCCCTTTGAAATACTACAGTGTATACGTATTAAGATCAAATAATTGAACCTATAAGAATTCTAAAAGTGCCTCTTCTGCCCGCCTGGCCCGGGACTCGCGCCTCTGATTCGACCGATCTTGGACTCTTCTTATTCATTTCGATTTCGACATTATTTCGATATATCGCGCCACAACGGCGACACCCGCGCCGCGTTGGTCAACCGCAAAATCGCCGGATTCCCGGGCGAGCTTCCAAGCGCGGCCTGGCGGGATCACATTTACGGATCCGCAACACTTTCAGATTTCCTACCAACCCCATTTTTTCGATGTCCAATAGACAGCCTCCGGTGCTACTTTTACCCTCGACGATAATCGCCGGAGCCGCCCCATGATCCATGTCCTGTTCGTTTGTCTGGGAAACATCTGCCGCTCGCCGACCGCCGAGGGTGTTTTCCGCCATCTGGTCGAACGGGAAGGTTTGGGCGACGCCGTCACCATCGATTCGGGCGGCACGGCGGCCTATCACGTTGGCCAACCGCCGGATCGCCGGTCCCAGGCCGCCGCCCATTTGCGCGGCATCGACCTGAGCCGCCAACGGGCCCGTCAGGTCACCCGAGAAGATATCGAGGCCTTCGACTATGTCCTCGCCATGGACGCCGAAAATCACGCCAACCTGTTGGCCATCAGCACGCCAGGCAACCGCCACAAGGTTCGCCTGTTCCTGGATTTCGCCCCGGGCCCGCCGGGTAAAAGTGTTCCCGACCCCTATTACGGTCAGGGCAACGGCTTTGAAACCGTGCTCGACATGATCGAGGTCGCCGCGGCCGGCCTGCTCGACGACATCCGCGACAAACATCTTTAGGCGATGCAGCCCCACATCGAACAAACCATCGAACGGGTAACCGGCAAACGCCCGCGCCACGTGTCGCCGCTTGGCGGTGGCTGCATTGCCGACGTCTATAAAGTCGATCTGACCGGCGACGGCTCGATTGTCGCCAAGGTGGGCTCCGGCCTGAGACTGGAAGGCGACATGCTGGTCTATCTGGGCGACCGGACCGCCTTGCCGGTGCCTGAGGTCTTCTACTGCGACGAGACGCTGATGCTGATGAGCTGGCTGCCGGCATCGGGATCGCTGAGCCGTACAGGCGAGCGCCAGGCCGCCGATCTGGTCGCCGCCCTTCACGCCATCTCGGGCAATCATTTTGGTTTCGATTACGATACGGTTATCGGTGGCCTGAACCAGCCCAATCCGCGGTCGGACAAATGGCTGCCGTTCTTCGCCGATCAGCGACTGATCCACATGGGCCGCCAGGCCATGGAAACGGGTCGGTTGCCGGCGCCGCTGATGGCCCGGCTGGAAAGAATCAGCGACCGGCTGGACGTCTGGCTTACGGAGCCCGATCGCCCGTCGCTGATCCACGGCGACCTGTGGGGCGGCAACGTGCTGGCCGAGCACGGTCACATCAGCGGCTTCATCGACCCCGCGATCTATTTCGCCGACCCGGAAATCGAGTTGGCCTTCAGCACCCTGTTCGGCACATTCTCGGACGCCTTTTTCGACCGTTACCGGGAACATCGGCCAATAAAGCCCGGATTTCTCGAGGAACGGCGCGAGATCTACAACCTTTACCCCCTGCTGGTGCACGTGGCGCTATTCGGCGGCTCCTACTTGGGCTCCGTTGAGCGCATTCTGACAAAGTTTGGATTTTGAAACATGACGAACGCCGCTCCACCAACACTGGTCATTTTCGATTGCGACGGCGTGCTGGTCGATTCCGAGCTCATCTCCAACCGGATTTTATCCCGCTTGCTGACCCAGGCGGGGCTGGAGATCACGGCCGATCAGTGCCGCGCCCGCTTTACCGGCATCAGCATGGCCTCGGTCAGGGCGCTGGTCGAACGGGATCTGGGCCGATCCTTGCCTGGTGATTTCGAACAGTCGGTATTTCGCGCCGACCGCATCGCCTTCGAACGGGACCTGACCGCCGTCGCCGGCGTCGCCGCGGTGCTGCGGGCAATACCCGTTGCCGTTTGTGTCGCGTCGTCCGGATCACCGGAGAAAATCGCCAACTCGCTTCGCGTCACCGGCCTTGCCGACCATTTTGGCGACCGCATTTTCAGCGCCACCATGGTCGCAAACGGGAAACCGGCGCCGGATCTGTTCCTGCTGGCGGCCGAAAAAATGGCGACCGCGCCGAATCGCTGCGTGGTTATCGAAGACAGCGCGTTCGGTGTCACCGCCGGCCTTCGCGCCGGCATGCGGGTGGTGGGGTTCGCCGGGGCGTCGCACGCGTTGGGCGTCCCCGACTACCAAGACGGACTGGCCCGGGCCGGCGCGGAAATCGTCTTTGACGACATGGCCGCCTTACCCGGACTCCTCGGTTTCTAGCGGATAGTCCGACAGCGCCTCGTAGTGGGCTCCGCCGGCCCCAAGGTAACTTCGATACAGTGTGAACGTCGTCACGGTGACGGGACCGGCTGTCAGCCCGCCGTTGGCTTCCAGCCACCGTGCGAGCTTTGATGCCTGCGCCCCCTTGATTCTGGCCAGGGTAATGTGCGGCGTGAACTTACGCCGTTCCGGTTCCAGCCCGATGCGAATCAGCGCCTGCTCGATCTTGGCCTGCAACACCGACAGCGCCGGTTCGGGCTCGATCCTGGCCCACAACGTGTGGGTCCGATGGCCGCGCCCAAACGTCTCAACGCCGGAAATTACGAAACGGAAGGCCGGACCGCCGATGGCCGACAGCGCCAGATTGATGTCATCGGCGAGATGCTCTTCAACCTCGCCGATAAACCGCAACGTGATGTGCTGGTTTTCAGGCGTGATCCAGCGCGCCCCGGGCAATCCGGTTGACAAGATCGCCAATCGCTCCCGAACGTCCTGTGGCAGGGCGATACCGACAAAAAGGCGAATCATTTCAGCGGCTCCTCAATTTCTTTTCCACCCGCCCGGCCCTACGGCGCCGGGTTGCAGATCCGCTTGTGGATCGCCTCTATCCCGTCGATGGCATCGCCGGGAAGCTCAAGATCGATCGAGGCGAGATCAGTTTCCAGTTGCTCCGGTGTCGTCGCGCCGATAATCGTGCTGGTCAGGAACCGCCGGGTGTTGACGAACGCCAGCGCCATTTGCGCCGGGTCCAGGCCGTGCCGGCGCGCCAACGCGACATAGTCGGCGGTCGCCTCGACGGCGCGGTCGGTGAAGTTGCGTTTGAAGTCGGGGAACAGCGCCCCACGGGAACCGGCCGGCGGCGGGCCGTCCAGATACTTGCCGCTCAGCGCGCCAAAGCCCAGCGGCGAATAGGCGAGCAGGCCGCAATCCTCGCGGATCGCCACTTCCGCCGCCCCGATTTCGAATGTCCGGTTAAGCAGGCTATACGGGTTCTGAATACTGGCCACGCGCGGCAGGCCATGGGCTTCGGCCTGGGCCATAAATGTCATCATACCCCACGGCGATTCGTTGGACAGGCCGACGGCCCGAATGTTGCCCGCCGCAACCTGTTCGGCGAGGGCTTCCAGGGTTTCGCCAATCGGCGTCGAGGCATCCTCTTCGACGTGGCTATAACCAAGCTGGCCGAAAAAGTTGGTCGGCCGTTCCGGCCAATGCAATTGGTACAGGTCGATCACGTCCGTGCCCAACCGCCGCAGGCTCGCTTCCACCGCCTGGGCGATATGATGCGCGTTCAGCTTCAACGCGCCATCCCGAACATGGGCGAAACGGTCGGCAGGACCGGTGATCTTGCTGGCGATGACGACCTTGTCGCGGTTGCCGCGGGCCTTCATCCAGGTTCCGATAAAACGCTCCGAGGCGCCCCATGTTTCGGGTGTCGACGGGAACGGGTACATTTCGGCGGTGTCAATAAAATTGACGCCGGCGGCGACCGCCATGTCCAACTGCCGATGGGCATCCGCTTCGGTGTTTTGTTGGCCGAACGTCATGGTGCCGAGGGCGATACGGCTGACGTCGATGCCGGTACGCCCGAGAGTGGTGTATTTCAAATCACGATACCTTTTGGTCTTTGCGGGAAATTACAGGAATAGAACAAGAACGCCGGTATAGCCATACAGCCGGCTGTTGGAGATTTCACCGTTGCCATAAAAGCCGACCAGCGGGATATCGCCCAGCAATTCGGTGATGATGGCGATTTCATGGGCTTCTTCTTCGAACAGCGACGGACCGCGCCCGAGACAGCTGAAATACAACCCGCCGCTGGGTGGGCCGTCAAGCCGTCCCTTCAAATGATGTACCTGTTCGCGCAGATCCATTTCGGCGCTTTCCCGATCGCGGCGCACGAACATCACCCGATCGCCCGTATTAACTTCCTCGCCGATCGCCAGCCAGCCCCGTTCCGGGTCGATGCCGACCAGACTGCGCACCATGTAATCGCCGGTGTCCGATCCTTCGATCGGCAGCCCCACATGAACCAGCCCGGCGACCTGGGCCAGATTGGCGGAAAGGTCGGCCCCGATGTCGTCCCTGAAAACATCCATCGCCCGTTCGCCATTCAACCCGATCAGGACATTATCGACACAGTCCGAAACGACGTGGCTTCCCGAAATCGGCGTGCAGCCCTGACTCAGGCAGGTGGCGACGCCGACGTCGGGCGCGAATACGATGCCCGAAATCCCGCCATCCGTCACCTGTCCGGCGACGTGTGAGGCCGCGCCGGTCGAGGACGTCACGCCGCCGACCAGAAAGCCGTTTGTGCGGCGCGATAAGGCATCGATCAGCATCGGCAGATTCTGATTGGCCGGATCGCCGTGAATTACCCCGAAGTGGGTTTGAACGTCGTCCATCCAGTCAAGCACATCGCCCGGCAATTCATTGACGTCATTTTTGATGGTCGGCAGGATTCTGAAGTTTTCTTGCGGCATTGACATCGCCATCACCGCCGCCGCCGGGCCGTAAAAATATTCGCCGGCGCCGCCCGCCTCGATGGATTCCGCGACCGCGCCCCGGTTGGCGCAAATGCCGGTCCCGATGCTACCGACCCAATATTCGATGCCGGTTTTCTGCCGCAGATAGGTCAGGATGCTGGCCATGTCGTCGGCCAGCACATCGGTCACATACAGAAAACCGAGATTATAGGGGTCGCCCCCGGACGCGCCTTCCAAAAGACCATCGGCGCAAACCTTGGCCGCATGGGCCCAGTCTTCCCCCGCGGTGTGAACGACTTTCAAGGAGATCATTGACGCTTCACCCTTTTTTTCAACATGTCCTTGATATAGGGGAGGATGCGCCCGATTACGATATCGACCCCGGCAGAATTCGGATGAATGGTATCTTGCTGGTTCAATTCCGGGATGGCGGCGACCCCGTCGAGAAAAAATGGATAGAGGAAAATGCCGTACTTGCTGGCCAGATGAGGATAGATGGCGGCGAATTCCGCGCCGTATTCCGGCCCCAGATTGGGCGGCGCCTTCATGCCGGTGAGCAGAACCGCCGGACCTTTGTCGGCCAGGCGGGCGATCAGGGCGTCCAGATTAGCCAGCGTCGCCGCCGGATCCAACCCGCGAAGGCCGTCGTTGGCGCCAAGCTCGACAATCACCGCATCCATTGGCGCGCCCCCGGCCATGGCCATCGCCCAATCGAGCCGCGACAGGCCGCCGGCGGAGGTATCGCCCGAGACGCCCGCGTTATAGACGATGACCGACATACCGTCACGGCGGAGGGCCGCTTGCAACTTGGCCGGAAAGGCATCTTCCCGCGGCAACCCGTAACCGGCGGTCAGGCTATCGCCAAGGGCGAGAATGCGGATCGGTTCAGCGGCGCGAAGATTGGCGGCGAGGAACGGCATTGTCATGACCACGACCAGCGTAATCCCGGCCATAACATTGACACGGCGGCCCATTGCGCCATATCGCATAGAGAGTATTTTCAGAAACAGAGGCATCATGGCAGATCATTCCGAAGCGGCTGTTCACCTCGATGGTGTCAGGCTTACCCTGACCAGCAATGCCGGTGACGTCAATATCCTGCGCGGTATTGATCTAAATGTAGCGCCCGGCGAAAGCGTCGGCATCGTCGGTCCCAGCGGTTCGGGCAAGACATCCATGCTGATGGTAATCGCCGGCCTGGAACGGCCAAGCGCCGGTCGCGTCGGCGTCGCCGGACAGGCCATCGAAGCGATGAGCGAAGACGGTCTGGCGTTGTTCCGGCGCAACCATGTCGGTATCGTGTTTCAGGATTTTCACCTGCTACCGACCATGACGGCGCTGGAAAATGCCGCCATGCCGCTGGAATTCGCGGGCCGGGAAGACGCCTTCGGGCGCGCCCGCGCCGAACTGGAAGCCGTCGGACTGGGCCACAGGCTCGATCATTATCCGGGGCAATTGTCGGGCGGCGAACAACAACGCGTCGCACTGGCGCGCGCCGTCATCGCCGAACCATCGATCCTGCTGGCCGATGAACCGACCGGCAATCTGGACGGCGATACCGGCCGCATGGTCATGGACCTGCTGTTCGACCTGAAGGAACGCTGCCGGACGACGCTGCTGCTGATTACCCATGAACCCGATCTGGCCCATCGCTGTTCGCGGATGATCCACATGCAGGACGGCCGGATCGCCCAGGACGGCGAACAGAGACGTTCGGCGTGAAGGGTCTCGGCCTCGCCTGGACACTGGCCCGTCGCGAATTACGCGCCGGGTTTTCAGGCTTTCGGATTTTTCTGGCGTGCCTGGCCCTTGGCGTCGCCGCCATCGCCGCCGTCGGCTGGATCAGCGCCTCGGTGGTCGGCGGACTGAACGCCAACGCCCGCGACCTGCTGGGCGGCGATGTCAGCCTGCGCTTCAACAACCGCGCCTTCAGCCCGCAACAAGATGCCTGGCTGAACGGCAACACGGCGCGGATTTCGGCGACCGTGGAAATGCGCGCCATGGCGGCGCCGCAAAAAACGGTCGCATCCAACGGCGGCAACGGCCGACACCGTTCGCTGGTCGAACTGAAGGGCGTCGATGGCTCCTATCCCCTGTACGGTGAGGTCACATTAAGCCCGCCGATGCCCTTGCCGGACGCCCTGAACCGGCAAGGCGACGGCAGTTGGGGCGCCGTCGTCGACAAGAACCTGCTGCTGCGCCTGAAGCTTGCCATCGGCGACAAAATCCGGATCGGGGTCGCGACATTCACCATCACCGCGACCATCGCCCACGAACCGGACCGGGTCGCCTCCGTACTCAGCCTTGGGCCGCGCGTCATGGTCATGACGAAAGCGTTGGCCGGGACCGGGCTGATTCAGCCGGGCAGCCAGATCCATTATCACACACGGGCACTTCTGCCCAAGGGGACCGATCCCGCCGTTTGGCGCGCCACCCTCGATGAGACTTTTCCGACCGCCGGGTGGCGGGTCCGCCTGCCCGATCAGGCCGCCCCGGGCGTGCGCCGGTTCATCCAGCGGATGACGTTATTTCTGGGTTTCGTCGGCCTGACCGCCTTGTTGGTTGGCGGCATCGGCGTTTCCAATGCAATCGCCAGTTATCTGGAGGGCCGGACCGCCGCCATCGCCACGTTTAAATGCCTGGGCGCCTCGGGCCGGTTGGTATTTCAGATTTACCTGCTGCAAATTTTCGCCATTAGCCTGGTCGGCATCGCCCTTGGCTTGCTGGCCGGGGCCTTGCTGCCGATGATAGCACTGTCGCTGCTGGCCGATTTCCTGCCGGTCCCGCCCGTCCAGGAATTTTATGTCGCGCCGTTGCTGATCGCCGCCGTATTCGGCCTGTTAACGGCGCTGACCTTCGCGCTGTGGCCGCTGGGCCGGGCCCAGGAAATTCCGGCGGCAACCCTGTTCCGCGACAAGATCGCCCCGTCCGGGCTGAAACCTCGTAGATCGGTGATTCTCGCCGCCGCCCTTGGCGTCATCCTGCTTGGCGGGTTAACGGTGCTGACCGCGACCGAGCAGAATTTCGCCTACTGGTTTGTCGGTGGCGCGCTGCTGACTCTGGCGCTGCTGCGCCTTGGAGCGACCGCTCTGGTGGCGGCGGCGGCCCACCTGCCACGGCCGCGCGGGGCCAGCTTGCGGCTGGCGGTATCCAACATCCACCGGCCGGGCAACAACGCCGGCAGCGTCATCGTATCGTTGGGAATGGGTCTGTCGGTGCTGATCGCCGTCGCCCTGATCCAGGGCAATCTGAGCCATCAGGTCAACGAACGGCTGCCCAAGCAAGCGCCTGCCTTCTTCTTCATCGACATTCAGCCGGATCAGGTCGCGGAATTCGATAAGACCGTTACCGGATTTGCCGGCACCAGTGGTTTCAAACGGATGCCCAGCCTGCGCGGGCGGATCGTCGCCATCAACGGCGTGCCGGTCGAAAAAGCCACCGTCGCGGCCAGCGCGCAATGGGCGATTAACGGCGACCGGGCGTTGACGTCATCGGCGACCCTGACCGAAGGGTCGATCATCACCGACGGCAAATGGTGGCCGAAGGACTATGCCGGGCCACCGTTGATTTCCCTTGATAAGGGGCTCGCCAAGGGCTTTGGGGTCGGCCTTGGCGACACCCTGACCCTTAATGTTCTGGGACGGCGCATCACCGGAACGATCGCCTCGTTACGTGAAATCGACTGGCGCTCGCTACGCTTTGACTTTGCCATCATCTTCGCCCCCGGACCATTGGAAGGCGCGCCCTATACCCATATCGCCGCCGTCGAGGCGCCACCGGCCATCGAAGATGCCCTGGAAGAAGCCGTCGCCAGCCGCTTCACCAATATCACCACGATCCGGGTCCGCGAGGCCCTGCAGGCGGCGTCCGGCATTCTCGCCGGGATCGGCGAGGCGGTGCGCGGCACGTCGCTGATCACCCTTCTGGCCGGTGCGCTGGTGCTGGCCGGGACCATCGCGGCGGGCCAGCGTCGCCGGATTTACAGCGCCGTCGTCTTCAAGGTGTTAGGCGCGACACGGGGTGATTTACTGAAGGCCTTCGTTATCGAATTCGGCATTCTGGGATTGGCCACGGGACTCATTGCGGCCACCATCGGCAGCCTGACATCGTGGGCGGTGATGGTGTTCCTGATGCGGTCGGACTGGATCTTCCTGCCTGGCGTCGTCGGCTGGACCATTGCGGCCTGCCTGAGCGTTACCATCGGCGCCGGATTCTTCGGCACCTGGCGGGCGCTCGGCGAAAAAGCCTCGAGCCATTTGCGCAATGAGTAAGATCGCCGAATTAGGCACCCGATTTCGGGGCATTAACTTGATTTTCGCCATGTTCCTGACATATTAGGAGTACATTATAATTGTTCAACAGCTCGATCATGAGCGAACATTGAGGATGAGGTACAAGATGGCACTAGGACCCGACAACAGGTTCACGCTCAACACCCAGCATATGTCTGCCGGTCAGGCCGCCGCCGCCGGGATGGATGTTGGCCTGCGCGAATATATGCTGAAGGTTTATAACCTGATGGCTTCCGGCTTGGCCCTGACAGGCATTATTGCCTATTTCAGCGCCAACACCCCGGCTATCATCAACATGCTTTACGTCGCCGGGCCAAATGGCCAGGTGCAGGCGACGGGGCTTGCCTATCTTGTGATGTTTTCGCCGCTGGCCTTCGTGCTGGCCCTGTCGTTCGGCATCAACAAAATGCAGGCGTCCACCGCGCAAGCCGTGTTCTGGGGCTTCGCGGGCGTCATGGGCCTGTCGTTGGCCAATATCTTTCTGATGTACACCGGCACGTCAATCGCCCGCGTGTTCTTCATCACCGCCGGTACATTTGCCGGCATGAGCCTCTATGGCTACACCACCAAGCGTGATTTGACCGGCATGGGGTCGTTCCTGATGATGGGCCTGATCGGCCTGATCATCGCCAGCGTCGTCAACATATTCATGCAAAGCTCGGCGATGCAGTTCGTCATCTCCGTGGTTGGTGTGCTGATCTTCGTCGGCCTGACGGCCTACGACACCCAGAAGATCAAGTCGATGTATCTGGAAGCCGACGGCTCGGAAGTGATGTCCAAGAAGGCCATCATGGGCGCGTTGACCCTGTATCTGGACTTCATCAACCTGTTCATCATGCTGCTGCGTCTGTTCGGCGACCGCCGTTAGTCCCGGCTAACTCTGTAACTAAAACGCCCGGTGGAGCAATCCACCGGGCGTTTTTATATATGGCCGCTCAGGCGATCCTGTTCGGCGGTTCCTTGCCGGCAAAAAACACATCCATGTTATCCAGCGCCGTAAAGCCCATGGCATTGCGGGTTTCCAGCGTCGCACTGCCCAAGTGCGGCAGCAGGAAGGCGGTCGGGCAGTCAAGATAGCCGGCCGCGATGTTCGGTTCGCCTTCGAACACATCGAGACCGGCGGCGGCGACCCGACCGGATTTAAGGGCCGCGATCAGCGCCTGATCATCGACCACCGGGCCACGCGCGGTGTTAACGACGACCGGGCGCGGCGGCAACAGGGCGATCCGTTGTTCATTCAGCAGATGCCGCGTTTCGGAGGTTAACGGGCAATGCAGGGACAGGAAGTCGCTGACCGGAAGCAGGCTTTCGAGCGTTTCATGGAACACCGCGCCGTGTTCAATGGCGCCATCCAGACGGCTGCGGTTATGGTAGTGAATTTCCATTCCAAAGGCCCGCGCGCGGGTCGCGACGGCACGCCCGATGTCGCCCATGCCGACAATCCCGAGCCGCTTGCCCGATACCTCGATACCCATCAACTGGGTCGGCGTCCAGCCGGTCCAGCCGTCGCGGATCATCCGCGCCCCTTCGCCGACCCGCCGGGCCGCACCCAACATCAGCAACAGGGCGATATCGGCGGTCGCGTCAGTCAGCACACCCGGCGTGTTGGTAACCACAATGCCGCGTTGCCGCGCCGCCGCCAGGTCTATGTGTTCGTAACCGACGGAAAAGGTGGCGATGATGCGAACGCTGTCGGGCAGCGCCATAATGACATCACGGCCGAGGTCGTTGGTGATGGTGCAGAGCAAGCCATCGACGCCGTCGCAGCGAGCCAGCATGGCCTCGGCATCGTAAGGATCATCGGCGGCGTTGACGGTCGCGGCGTACGAGGCTCGCGCCCGATCGGTGACGGCGTCCGGCAGTTGCCGGGTAATGAGAATTTTTTTCTGTTCTGACATCGTGTGTTAGGCCTTTATAAAGATAACAACTCACCCGGTGTTATCGCCGAGATGACGGGACGCACGCAAGGCGCTCGTTATCTTAGTCTCCGATTGCAGAAGGAAACATCAGAACGTGACGCTCGATCCGTCCCTGCTATCGGCGACGCTGGCGCTTGCATCGGCTTTTCTGTTCGCGTTGTCGATCCAGGTTCAGAATCTGGGATTGAAACATGCCGAACCGCGCCCCGGGGTGGTGGTCAATATCGGCACGACGGCGTTGGTGTTCTGGGCATTATCGCCCCTTTATCTCGACTCATCGTACTGGCTGACCCCGGCAACCGCCCTGTTCGCAATCGTCGGCTTGTTCCGCCCCGCCCTGTCGGTCAATCTGGCGGTCGCTGGAGTCAAGCTCATGGGTCCGGCGTTGACCAGCGGGCTGGCCGCCACCAATCCGCTGTTTGCGGCCTGTTTCGCCATTCTGCTGCTGGGTGAGAAGATGACGTGGCCGATGGCGGTTGGCACCCTCGCCGTCGTCGGCGGGGTCGCGATATCGGCTTTCAGACCGGGCGGGATGGCCCGCGGCTGGCCGGTGTGGGCCATCACCCTGCCCTTGGGGGCGGCGTTCTTCCGCGCCCTTGGACACCCGCTGACGATGATCGGGCTGGCTGATATTCCAAGCCCGCTGTTCGCCGGGCTGATCAGCTACACGGTGTCGATCATCGTCGTCTACGCGGCCTTCCGGCTGGAAGGGCGGCGCATGCCAACGCTGACCAGGGGATATCTTTGGTTCGTCCTGTCGGGTAGCCTGAACGGGGTCTCCATCTATTCGCTGAATTCCGCGCTGGCCGGCGGCTCGCTGCTGACGGTCGCGCCGATCGTCGCATGTTCGCCGCTGTTCACGATCCTGCTGGGTCATTTTGTCTTTAGGAAAGAAGCCATCACCGGGCGGACGGTGGCGACAATCGCCCTGGTCGTCTCGGGCGTTATCCTGATCATCGTCAATCCTTGATATAACGCGCCCTAGCCGCGTCGCAGGCGATCCATGGCATCGTTCAACTGGCTCATCCGATGATGGTTGCCGTGGGTGCTGTCCGGATGATAGATCGTCGCCAGGGTGCGGAACCGCGCCTTCAGGGTTCGCTGGTCGGGGTGGCTGGCCGGCGGGAACCCCAAAATATGCAACGCGTCATCCCGCGTCCGGATGCCGCCCGAAAGCGGATCGAACGACAACACCGAAACGATGGCACGCAGGCGCTCCGCTTCATCCAGGGTCTCCTTCGCCTGTTTTTCCAGCCGCTCTATTTCCGGAACGGGCGGCTGACGGGCCTCCAGCCCCGCGCCCGAAAACCGAATGGCGACATCCCCCCTGTCGATCGCCAGCGCCAACCCCAGGGCGCGGCGCAGCGTCACCACATCATGGCCGGGACTTAGACGCGCCTGTAATCGGGGCTTGCGCCTGAGCGGTTGGCCCTTGGCCTTGCCTGATTTCAGATAGACCGTTTCCCGGTCGTCCGCGGCCGGGCCGCCCGGATCCGCAACTGCGGCGATAATATCGCCCGGCACGACAAGGACCACCGAACGGGCAAGATCGGCGACATTGCCACCCCGGCGGGCGGCCAGATCGATCACGGCGGTCCGGAAGGCGCTGGCGCACGGGATGGTATAGGACTGCTTGTGTAAGGTGTCTGTTTTCTGTTCGCTCATGCCGTCAATGCCGTTAGCCTCAACTTATGGTTAATAAAATATTGATTTGGCACGTAAATTCCCTGTTCGGGGGAGCCGTTTCCATTTTCTACCGATGGCGGTCTATGTGATTTAGTGTCGCTGGCGGCCGGTTACCGGTCTTTTCGCAAATTTCTTACGCCACCATCGCATATAGGACCGTTCGCGGCCCCGCTTTCGTGCCTGAATATTGCCGTTCGGAAGCTCCTTCGCGGCTGTGGCGGCATCAGTCAAACCGTTCGACCGAAGACTGGCGGCCCTCCATCGGACTCCGCCAAACCGACTAACTGCATATGTTGTTGTTTGCGGAAATATCATCAAATGTCTTAAAGAATTCTTTACTTGATAATGTGATTATTACGGAGAACGATCCAATACACTGATAATAAACAATTCTTCAAGAAGCGTTCCGGGCCTGAATCTTAGGATTTGCGGGCTGATAAATGGCCTGCGGGGGATTCTGTCGGCCTCGGATTGGGCATTTTTCCGTAGAAGACGATGATCGTGTGACGGCGCTGATCGATCGGCCGTCGATGGCGAGACCGGATTTCCGGATTGTTGAAGATATGATACGATCCCGGTCTTTGTGCCGGCGCCGGCCGCCAGACCGGCCCCCGATCGCGGTCGTTTATTGTCCGACAGATATGATTTCGCAGTAACCGGCGCGGAGCGCCCGAGCGCGTCCGGACAGGTCTCAATTTGATTGTTCTCCTGTCGGACCAAGCCTCTCCCAATCGCTCTCGGAGCGCCCGGAGAAGCCAAATCCCAAGCCGCAAACGCCGCTGACGCCGCCGCTGAAATCGCCGCCGGCGACCGCCCCGCAATCCCATACCCAGGATCGCCGGCCACCCCGCCGATTATTTCTTTCGGCCGGCACGTTATGCTTGGTTGGCGCCCTATGAAACGGAATTATCCATTATTTATCAACAATATACGGATCCGAAACGATATTGGAGATGACAGTAGATGGCCGCCTTCCGAACGTCTTTCCGGCCCACACCCGGACGCCATGGCAGAAATCCGCGGCCTCTTCATCACCGTCGCCCAGGAAATTTTCGGCAACCGGCGCCGCTTCCGTTTCGATGCGATAACGGAAGCTGGCGGCGGCGGCCATCATCACCCGTAAATCGACATTTGGATGGAGACATGAACGTTCCGTGGATCGATTTCCCAAGATACCGACTCGAAAGCCGAACGACCGCCACGGGCCAAAAAGCAGCTTGTCATAACCGCTGGGCGTTCTTACCTTTACCCCACGAGACCTGGACGTACCATCGAGGAGGCGATCATGGCCAAGGCAACATTTGGGGCCGGCTGTTTCTGGGGTGTTGAAGAAAACTTTCGCAACATCGACGGCGTTACGGACACCGCCGTCGGTTATCTGGGCGGCGATCTGGACGACCCCACGTATGAAGATGTCTGCACCGGTCGTTCCGGTCATGCGGAGGTCCTTCAAATGGAGTTCGACCCCGGGGCGACGGACTATATCGCCCTGCTGGATGTCTTTTGGCAGATCCATGATCCGACGACGCTGAACCGGCAAGGCCCGGACGTTGGCAGTCAATACCGGTCGGCGATCTTTTTCCACGACGAAGCACAACGCCTGGCCGCCGTCGCCTCGAAGGAAAAGCTCGATCAGGCCGGGCTGTGGGACCGCCCCGTCGTCACCGACATCAGTCCCGCCACGACCTTCTTCCGGGCCGAGGAGTACCACCAGCAATACTTTGCAAAGCGCGGCATCGCGCCTTCCTGCCACGTTCCCACTGCCAGACGGAATGCTCGTTAGGCGCCAGAAGCGTTCCACCATAAATTCCATTAGGAAAGCCCCCCGTCATGGCCGACTTGCTCCCATCCGCAGAAGACGTAGATCGCCAGCTCGAAGCAGAATTCCGGCAAGACGTGGAAGACACGCTTAGCGGGTTCGACATCCTTTTGGGAAACCTGCGATCGGGTGGCGAACCGGAAGAGAGCGGCCTGGGGTTGCTCCATAAATATGCTCACAACCTGTTGGCCCAGGGGCGTGGCGTTAATATCGCCGCCGTTGAATTGCTGGCCCACCGGCTCGGCGAGTACGTCGGTGAGATCAAATCGCTGACGCCGGGTATCCTGGGCGACATCCAAACCTTCATCGACAAATTGCATGGGGTTCTCGAAGGCGACATTGGGGCGGCCAACGACACCCCGTCGTTGGTCCGCGAGTTGCCGGCGCGGCAAATATCGAACGTCGATTTTGGCGATATAACCCAGAAGAATATTGAAGTTCTGCTGATCGTTCCGGAACGGTCCATGGCGCGCATCGTCGAAAAGGAACTGGCGGAATGCGGCTATCGAATTTCCAATGCACAGACGCCCTTTGAAGGCTTCAAGATGGTCATGCAGACACGGCCGGATATGGTCATTGCGTCGATGGAGCTGAGCGAAATGTCAGGCGTCGATTTATCCTGCGCGTTCGCCGCCATGCCACAAACCCATGCCATGCCGTTTGCCTTGCTGACCAGTTATGACTGGGGCAACGTCGCACTGGATCGCTTGCCGCCGCGTGCCGCCCTGTTACGCAAGGGCAAGAATTTCGGCACGGATCTGGCCGAAGCGCTGGCCCGGTTCCGCATTACGTAAAGAGACCCGTTCGGGGTCACCTCGCCGCTGCGCGCGCCCTTTCCTTTTGGCGGAACACCACGTAGACGGTCGCGAAGATGATCGTCAGGACGATGAAAATAATGCCGATCACATTAATCGCCGGGCTTAGCCCGAACCGCATGCGCGACCCGATCTCGGTCACCAGCGTGCTGGATCCGCCAATCGAGAAAATCGTCGTGTTGTAATTTTCAAAGGATTGCAGCAAGGCGATGAAGCCCGCCGTCAGGATCGTCGGCCGCAAGAACGGCAGGGTAATCCGGCGGAACACCTGCGCGTGAGTAGCCCCCAAATCCATGGCGGCTTCTTCAAGGGTGATATCCTGTCTTTCGAGACGCGCCATGAACATCAGCATGGTGTACGACGAAATAAACGATGCCTGGGCGATGGCCGCCGTTATCAGGCCACCGGACACGCCGATATTTCGCCAGAATATCAATGTCGAAATGCCCAGAATAATTCCCGGCGTCAACAGGGGCGACACCATAATGCCGTAGATCAACCCGTTAAAGCGGGAGTTGAAGCGGCTGATCAGGAACGCCCCGGCGAGGCCAAAGGGCAGCGACACCGCAATGACGATAGAGGCTATGATCAATGAATTGATCAGCCCCTGCCACATCCGCGTATCCGCGGCGAGCACTCCAAACCACTTCAACGTGAAGCCGCGCCAAACGGTGACCGATGGCGGCGAGAAATCGTTGAACCCCGCCGCCACCATCAAGATCAGCGGCAAGAACATATAGATAAAGAAAATCCCCAAATAGACATTCAGGACAATGCGGCTGCCTTGCCCCATGGAGGTCTGCGACGGCCCGCTCATTTCGCGATATCCTTAATGCCGACCTTGAACAAACGCATCATCATGAAAATAAACATGATGCAGGCGACAAGCAGGGTAAAGGCATAGGCCGACCCGACATTCCAGTCATCGGATTCGAAGAACTTGTTATAAATGAGCTGCGTGAACCAGGGGGCCGCCGTGCCGCGCGTCATGATGTAGGGAACGGCGTACGATCCCGCCGACAGCATGAATGTCATGATGCAGCCAACGGCAATACCCGGCTTGGCATGCGGCAAAACGACCCGCCGATGAATTTGCCAAACCGGTGCGCCGAGATCGCGGGCCGCCTCGATCTGTGCCATATCGAGGGTTTCCACGGCATTGTAGATGGGAAACACCATGAACAGGATGTAGGCGTAAACCATGGCGATAAAGACACCGGCGCCGCTTTCGAGAAACGGAACCGGATCGAACCCGATCAACCCCAACAGGTAATTCACCACCCCGTTGTAATTGAGGATCATCAGCCAGGCAAAAATGCGGAGGAGTTCGTTGATCGAATAAGGAACGATCAGTCCCAGCATAATAAGGGCCGCCTTACCCGGTGTCGCCAGCTTGGCGACGGTATAGGCAATGGGATAGCATACCAGAAACGCAATAAGGGTTACGGCCACCGAGGCCGCGATGGTCTTGAAGAAAATAGCAATATGATTGCCGGTCATCATTGCATAATTTCTCAACGAATAGGCCCTGGTTGATTTTACCTCGTGGGCTTCCAGCTTGCTGATCAGGGCTTTCTTTTCGGCAATGCTGGCTGCGATCCCGGCAATCTTCCGGTCCCGTTCCGGCGATGCCTGCATCGCTTCGGCATCGGCCTTGCTGAAGCCCAGCAAATCCACTTCATTGTAAAGTTTGTCAATCCGCACGGAGACGCCGACCGCATCGCTCGCCTTGGCGTTGTGCCAAAGCGATTGTTCGACCATGATCAACTGGGGGCCGACGATCATGCCAATGATCCAGGTGCCGGCCAGCAGGAGGATCACCGCCGTCATCGTCGGGCCGAACGATTTCAGAAGATTATTCATCCGCCACGTCCCCGGCGGGCAAAATCATTCCATCTTCCGCCGCAAAGCAGAGAGCGGCCTGGGCGGCCGGATCATCGAGCGCGCTACGGGCATTTGTCATGTGAACGGAGAAGCTGTCCGCGCCATTGCGATAAAACAGATTGATAAACGGACCTTCAAGGTCGCGCCGGACAAATTCAACATCGATCGTGTTGGGCGCCCCGCTGCTTGCGGCCAGGGTCTGCATTTTCTCGGGCCGGACGAACAGGAAGACCTCGCTACCGGGGGCCAGGTTTTGCGGGTTTTTACCCCTCAGCAGGCCATACTTTGATTCTATTGTGGCGCTGTCACCGGAGGCGTCCGTGATCGTGCCGGCAAAGGTATTGTTCGCCCCGACAAAGGTCGCGGCAAAAGACGTTGCCGGGAAATTGTAGACGGCATCCGTTGTTTCAACCTGTTCGATAACGCCCGCCTTCATCACGGCGATGCGATCCGACATGGTCAGCGCTTCACCCTGATCATGGGTAATATATATAAACGTCACTCCGGTCTTGCGCTGAATTTGGCGCAGCTCGGAACGCATATGCTGACGCAGTTTCAAATCCAGTGCGGAAAGGGGTTCGTCAAGCAACAGCACGGACGGTTCGACGGCGAGGGCCCGGGCGACCGCGACGCGTTGTTTCTGACCGCCGGATAATTCGGCCGGTTTTTTCTCGCCCTGATCGCCAAGCGCCACCAGATCAAGCAGTTCAAACGCTTTGTCCCGGCGCCTGTCTTTCTGCCAGCCCCGCATTTCGAGACCGAAGGCGACATTTTCCCAGACACTCATCAACGGGAACAGGGCAAGGTTTTGAAAAATCAGGGCGGTTGGCCGTTGATGAGGGCCGACCCTGGTCATCACCTCGCCACCAATTCTGATGTCGCCGGAACTCGGGTTCAGAAATCCTGATATCATCCTCAGGATAGTCGTCTTGCCACACCCGGAAGGCCCCAGAATAGAGAAAAATTCCCCCGCCCGAACGGTTAGATTTGTTGGATGCACGGCGGTGAAATCACCGAACCGCATTGACACATCATTTAGCTCGACATCCATTCCATGCATGATGACCGATGAACCTTTGCTGGCTTTGAAAGTGTATAGCGGAGGGTAACCGAAATGGTTGCCATAGGCCACGCATCACGCCCCCCCCCTGAGTAATCGGGAGGGGGGGCCGCATGCCTGTTTGGCCTAAAGGGCCGTTATCTTCTCGACGTATTCCGAACGAACGCCGGAGAACCAGGGGGTGAACATCGGCCACCACCAGAAGTTCTCGATAGCCCCTTCCGGATAGGCGATCGCATAGGCCGCCTTGCTGGCGTCGGACAAGAACTTGTCGGCGCCGATAGCGGCGGAGTTATAGCCGGTGTTATTGGCGAACATGCCGCCGGCTTCCGGGGTCATCATGAAGTTGATGAACTCGTATGCCTGATCGACATTGGCCGCCCCCGAAGGAACGGCGATGGTGTCCATCCAGGCGAGAGCGCCTTCCTTTGGCGCGCTATAGATCCACTTTTTATCGACATCGTTGTGCAGTTTGATGCCGGTTCCGTCCCAGGTCTGCCCGATCGTGCATCCGGCGTCGGTAAAGGCCGCCGTCGCTTCGGTTGCGTTATTCCAGAAAGCGCCGATATTCTTCTTGTGGGGTTTGAGGAACTTGAGGCATTCGTCGAAAATGCGCCGGGTATCGGCTTCGGACTTATACATGTCCATGCCGCGGTTGGACGGCACTTTCCCGATCGCATCCAGATACAGGGCCAAGGTGATAATCAAGGACTTCTGACGACCGGCAACCTTGCCGTCAAGGCCCGATTTCCACAGATCGCTGTAGGACAGCTCGCCGGGTTTGATGTTGTAAACGGAGCTATCGTAGGTAATGCCTTCGGTGCCCCAGTCAAACGGAATCATATAGCGCTTGCCACGCCGGGCGGCGCCCAGCTTAAGCGAACTGCGCCACATCGCGGGCTGAATCCGATTGACCTTAAGACGGTTCTCGTCGATCACACTGAGAAGGTTGCCTTCGTCATAGCTGGGGCGGGTATCGACCGACGGAAAGATGATATCGAAGCCCTTGCCACCGGCGGCGCGAAGCTTGTTCTGGGCTTCTTCGTTCGAGCCATAGGTCGAAAGGTTAATCTTGATGCCGGTTTTCTTCTCGAACATGGCAATGTGGTTTTTCTCGAGAGCGTAATCGCCCCACGAGAAAACATTCACCTCACCCGATGACGCCAGCGAGCGGCTGATGCTGAAGGGCAGCGCCGCGACACCGCCAACAACGGTAGCGCCCTTGAGAACGGTTCTGCGCGACAGTCCCTTCGCGGCGGTCTTTGTGCCTATATCGGATTTCTTCATAGTCATGGTAACGTGCCTCTCTAAAATTTGATTCCAGCCCAAACGGACTGAACGCACCCTTTAGTGTACTCGTGTTACAAAATAATGATAGAATCGAATATTATACGGGATCCAATCTGAGCGAGGTCGTGGCGGGGTCTATGGAAATGCCCTAAGCGGGCGTTGATTGCCGAACGCCCCCGGAACGCCGGTTCCGCGGCGTCAATATCGCTAAATAATTATGGCATATTCGGTCTCCCAGACGTATCCTGAAGGCCGCTCAAACGTTCGAGAAAAAAAGGATCATCGTGCCGGAACCGTCAGCCATCGGATTGGCAGGAACGAGCCTGGGCCAAGCGGCCCGGCGGCTGTTTCTGGCCACTCGCCCCAAATTTTTCACCGCGTCTGTCCTGCCGGTCCTGCTCGGTTCGGCCTGGGGGTACGGCATCGCGGAAAACTTCGATTCCGTGGCATTTGTGCTGGCGGTGTTTGCGACAATTTTTATTCATGCCGCGACCAATGTCCTGAACGACGTCTATGACGAATTGACCGGAAATGACGGACCGAACGAAAACCGGATTTACCCCTACACCGGTGGCTCCCGGTTTATCCAGAATGGCGTTATGGATGTCGCCCAGATGCGAAGCTGGGGCATCGCCCTGCTGCTGCTTGGCGTTTCAACCGGGCTTATGCTGGCCTACCTCAAGGGTGTCGCGATCATCGGCCTTGGGCTGACCGGCGTTGCCCTTGGCGTCCTGTATTCGGCACCGCCGTTTCGTCTCAGCGCACGTGGAATGGGAGAAATCGCCGTGGCGATCGGCTTTGGCCTGCTGCCTGTTGTCGGGGCCGCCTGGTTGCAGACCGGGCAATTTTCAATCGAGGCGGCGCTATTGGCGCTTCCTGTCGGCATCTGGATCGCCAATGTGCTGGTCATAAACGAGGTGCCGGACGTTGCCGCCGATGCCGGGGCCGGGTGCAAAACCGCCGCCGTTCGACTCGGCGGGGCAGGCACCCGCCGGCTCTATTTGGTCGGCCAGATCGTCGCCGCAATCGCTTCCCTGACGTTGGCAGTGATAGGATTGATCCCCCTTTGGGCCGGACTGGTGCTGGTTTTGACCGTGGTCCCGGCATGGACGGCCGCCCAATCGATTGTTGCGCCGCCGACCGAACGGGACCGCTTGCGCACCGGCATCGAGGCGACCCTGGGCATTCATGCCGCTGGCACCCTCGTTCTGATCGTTTCGGTGCTCTCGATGCTCTGGAGTTAGTCCGCAACCGGGTCATGAGCAGCTATCAGGAACAACGCACGGAACCCTACAGCGCCGAGCAACTGTTCGAGATCGCGGCGGACATCCAGTCCTATCCCGCCTACGTGCCGTCGTTCGTCGCGGCCCGGATCAGCCGACGCGATGGCAATCGATTGCGGGTCGACAACGTCCTTGGCATCGGTCCGGTCCGTTTCCGGTTCGCCACCGAAGCGATCCTTGAAAAACCCCGCCGAATTTCAATCGTTTCCGTTGATGACGCTATTGGCGCGTTGTCGATCGTCTGGCGGTTCGAGACCGTCAGCGACAGGCTGACAACCGTTATATTGCGCATCGACCATCGTTTCGATTCCTCCCTGCTGACCCATCTGTCGAACGCCTTCGCAAATGGCATGGAACGCCGGATCCTCGATGCCTTCGAACGGCGGCTTGAAAACGTCTACGGCCCACCGCTTCCGGATCAGGGATGATCACTCGTCGTCATCGTCTTCTTTATCGTCGCCCGGCACCTGGTCGTCCAATATGGAAAGATAGGCAAGAATATCGCCGATTTGCGCCTGCGAGAGCCCGCCAAACAGGACATCGACGGACTTGTGGTCACGGGCTCCGGCGAGGAAGTGTTCGATCTGCCGGCCCAGGTATCGGGAGTGCTGCCCGGCCAGCAGTGGCCCGCGTTTGGTCCCCGTACCGGTGTTGCCGTGACAGCGGGCGCAGTCTTCATCATAAATCTTGCGCCCCGCGACCAGATCACCCGGTGCGCGCGGCACGTTCAGCGTCTTTTTGGTTTCCAACAAGCGTTCCAGGGCATCCGTCCCTTCCTTCATCGGCGGCAAATGCGTCGCCAGCGTCAAGGAAGAAATATAGGCCGCCACGTCGCGGATATCCTCGTCCGGCAGTTCCCGTTCCGTCGTGAAGGGCACCATGGGGATGTTCTCACGCTGACGGCTTTTGAAATAACTCAACTGGGCGAACAGATAGAGTTCCGACATGCCGGCAAGTCGGGGATAGACGCCGCCACCGCCGCCTTGTCCGAAGGGTCCATGACAGGGCGCACAGACCTCGAATATTTCCTGCCCGTTTTCCAGATCCGCGGCATCCACCGGCGCGGTAATTCCACACCATGCGACGGCGGACAAAATGGCAAGCGTACGTCGTCCCCACATTAGTCGGGCCACCCCGTCATAACAGGTCGCCGCGCCGGAACACGCGGTAACCAATGGTCGCGCAAACGGCCCCCGCTACCGCCGGGTACAAGGCGCCGTAGGCCCGCACCCCAAGGACGCCAAAGACGTCCAGTATTGCGTGCGACGACGGTCCCATCAGCATCAGCGACGGATCGAAAACCGCCATCGAGGCAACCCGAAAGGCTTGCAGCGGATTGGCCAGCGAGATTCCGATAACCAGATCGGGCGGCAATTGCCCGCGGACCATGATGCCCAGCAAGATAACATCGATGAACAGAAGCAAGACAAGCCAGACCACGAAGGCCGCCCCCTGGGCAATATCGGAAGAATGAGTGAGGCTGGAAATCAGGATGCCGACGCCAAGGAAACACCAGATCAGCGACAACAGCAGTAAGACATTGAGGGCGAAGGCCACCCACGGCACGTCATGACCGCTTAGCACCGCATACGTGGCGGCGGCGACCATCGCCAGGAATACCGGGGCAAAGACCACGATGAAGCGTCCCAGCAGTTTGCCCCAGTACCACGCAAACAACGGGATCGGCAGCGCCAGCATAAATTCTATGACGCCGGCTTCGCGGTCACCGGCGACGGATCGAACGGTCGTCAGCAGGATGAACACCGGCAGAATCGCCATGCACAGTTGCACGTAGATGATCAAAACCCGGGACAGTCCGGAAAATCCCATGACGCGCGAATCGGCCAGCCCCGACACCATCAGCAGGACCAGCGCGCCGCCAAACACCAGGGAATAGACCAGGAACCAACGCGCCCGTATTGATTCCACCAGGTCCAGTTTCGCCGTCAGCCACAAATATTTCAAAAGCCGTCGTCTCCGTCAGCGTATCTTGCAAATGTTGTTGGGACCGTTCGACAGCACGGCCGCGACCATCTGCTCAAAAGGTATCGAGCCTTCGACCGCGGTTTCCACCGCCCCGAAGCCATAGTTCATCGGGGTCATCCTGGCCGGGATATACCGTGCCGTTCGCGCATCGAGCCAGGTCAGATGTTCCCGGCTGCTGGATACCTCGGCGACCCATATTCTGGTTTTTGGGTCCTCGGCCCACGGCTGCATATTCAGCCAGTTCATGGCGCAGCCTATGTCATCGAATTTTTGCAGCTCATTCTTCGGCCCCCCCCGGATTTCGGAAACGTAAGCGGCGTCGCTGATCATCATCCCACACAGGGCGCAGGCGTCACGGTCCCAATGGATGTCTTGCGGGCCGTTATCCTGTTCCAGGCATCCCGCCAGGGTGAACACGACGGCGGCGGCCAAAGCGACGGCCGTTATACGGAAGCGCTTGATCATTGTGCCGCCTCGTCCTGTTTGCCGTGTTTTTCCTGCAAGTTTAGGCCGGACAGGATACCGGCATAACGCGACATCATGGCCAGGAAGCGCAGCCGGTCGGGCCCGGGCACCGTGCCCTGCCAGGTCAGGCCGCGCTCGCCGTCATGAAAGCCCCACTCGGTCAACGCCTTGGCGAGAGCCGGTTCGGGCCGGCTCAGTTCGATCAGGCAGGTCAGCATGCTGTTCAGGCCGACCGCATCGGCGACCCGGTCATCCAGCACCACCTTGCCCCGGTCCAGTTCCACCACCCGGTTGACCAGGGCCGCGACTTCATCCAGGCGATGGCTCGATATCAGCATGACGGTCTGCGGCGGCAGCTCGCTTAACAATCCAAAGAAGGCGCGGCGGGAATCCGGGTCCAGATTGGCCGCCGGTTCATCCATTACCAGCACCTCACAGTCACGCCCCAACACGAGGCCGATCAGAAGTTTCTGTTTCTGGCCGCCCGACAGTTTGACAAACGGCTGACGGACAATCGACGCCACATCCAGCCCCAGCGTCGCGCTGGCGGCTTCCATGCGAGCCGGGTCGGCGCCGCAGGTTCCGGCGGCGAACCGAATGACTTCGCCGACTGGCATTTTCAGCGGTGGCGGCAACTGCGGCACGAAACCGATCTTGCGCAGCACCCGCGTTCTGTCCTGTCGCGGCGATATGCCCTCGACGGTTACCGTCCCGTTGACGGTATATTCGCCCAGCAAGGTGCGGATCAGGGTGGTCTTTCCGGCCCCGTTGGAACCGACCAGAGCGATTCGTTCCCCCGCCGAAATATTCAGGCTGACGGAATCGAGAACCTTGGATTTCTTGAATTTTTTGGAAACCTGATCGAAACAAATCATCGCTGTCGCCGGCATCTCCGTAATGTTCTACAGGAGATGCTTCAGCCCCCTGACTTCAAAATTAAGAGAGCTTGTCGGGCAGATGTCAACGCACATCCCGCATCGGGTGCAGTCGGCCCCGATTGCGACATCGACATCCTTGGCGAATCCTTTTTTCGTGACCTCCAACGCATGGGGCACCAGACAGACACTTCGGCAATCCCCTTCATGCAGGCACTCTTCCAGATTATAGGTCACCTGCACCGGCGATGTTATTCCGACGACACCATAGGTCAAACCAATCGGGCAGATATAACGGCACCAGGCGCGCCGTGTCACAAAGATCTCGAACACCAGCAGCGCGGCGACCCACAACAGCGCCAGTCCCGGCCCGTAAATCAGCGCCCGGCTCAGAATTCCGGTCGGCGAAATGGACTCAAAAACCGTATAACCGCTGACAAGGGCCATAAGGGCAAAAATCACATACAGTACCGTTCTTGTACCCCTGTGGAGCGAAAAGTCCCGGACGATATTCATCCGTGCCAACGCCAGATGAATCTTTTCGGCCAGTTCCGACAGCAGATGATAGGGGCAGACCCAGGAGCAAAATGTCCTGCCGCCGAGCAACCACCACAGGATCAGGACCGTCGTGGTTCCGATCACCAGATTGATCAATATAACCTTATAGGCCAACATCACCTGCAGCGAGGAATTAAGATCGGCAAAATGGAACCCGAGCACGCGCGACGCCGTCAACGCGCCTTCGACCAGCTGGATGTCGAAATGATACGACAGCACAAACAGCAGGTTGACGACGATAATCGAGGCCCAGCGACGGTTGCGCCATTTCTTCGAGGGCTCCGCATCGCGTTCGGCCTTGATGGCCGCGACCCGCTCTTTCTTACCGGTAATAGCCCGCTTAGTGCTGTGGATATTGCGCGCCGCGGCCGTGTATTCACGTAGCCCCGGCTTGCGTGGCGGCGGCGCCCCCAGTAGCTGTTTGATTGAAGCCAGCATGCTCATGCTTCCCCCTTCCAGCTTCCGCGGATATCGATAACGATAGCCGGAGGATCGGCGGGACAGATCATTTCACAAACTCCGCAACCAACGCATTTCTCGAGGACCACAGGATACCCGGACAGGGAGACGCCGCTGCCGACACGATTGACGACGATGGCCCCCTCGATCGGGCAGACGCGGGCGCACAAATCACACAAATCCAGGTCGTAGGGATGGTCGCTGATTTTGACGGCGTGCCAGCGCGAAATTTCAGCATACCGCAACCGCCCTTCGAAATTGGGCCCTCGCGCCGGCCCTTTTACGCCTTGGCCAAGGCGCGCCAGGCATGCATTGGGGCGGGCCACCCGCGCAACGCCCATGCGGACCTCTTCTTTCTTGCTGATGTCCTGAGACAAGGCCCCGGTAGGGCACGCCAACACACACTGCACCGCGTCACACGAAAAGTCGCAGGCCTGGTCGCGGGCGTGAATGTAGGGGGTGCCAACGCCGAACCCTTCGTCCAGGTCGCCCAGTTTAATGGCTTCGACCGGGCACACCTGAACACACTGGCCGCACTTGATGCACGCGGAAAGAAACTCGTCTTCCGCGATCGCTCCGGGCGGCCGCAGCCTTTTCGTCCATTCCTTGAGCACCGGGAAAAATCCAAGAACCGAGGCGCCGACGACGCCGACCCCGACCGCCAGCGAGCGCAGCAACGTGCGCCGGTCCCGGCGTTGCCGACGACTGAGGGCAGGGCTGGACGCCCCGGGTTTGTTTTTGTCCGTCATACCATGTCCCCTATTTGCCGAGCCGTTGCTTCAGGCCGAACGGATCCAGGCGCCGATGGCCGGGTTGCGTCGCGTCCTCGGCCCCGACGGATACCTCGGTGGCGGAAGCGATCATCTGTGGTTTCCTGTCACGCAACAGAACAACGGGTTCGGAAAATGGCGCCAGCTTTTCCAGAAAGTCAATCAGGCTGAGCAACGGCGATGCCCGGTAATAGGCGGCGACGGGAACATCCATCCATAGCTGATCGGCATAGACCCGCATCTCATAGGCGGTATCGCCGACGCCATCCCGATTGCGATCAAACCCGTGGTAGTCGTCCCAGAAATTACCGTCCCAATCATTGCGCCGGGCCGACGCCCTGGCATCGACCGAGACCTGCACATAGTTGGCGGAAAACTGATTGGCGCGAAACACGTTTCCGATCCAGTCATTGTGGAACAGGACGCCAATGCCGTTGTAGGCGATGCGGTTTGCGGTGAGATGATTGATGCTGCCGGGCTGATAGGGTGAAACATCCAGATAAATTCCGGTCGCGCAGTAGACGATTTCGTTGCCTTCGATGACGATGTCACTGCTTTCCTTCATACCGATCCCCATGCCGGTCGAACCCAGTCCGTGGGAAATATGATTGTTCCGCAGCACCACGCCATCGCTGTACATCAGGAAGACGCCGACGGAATTATTTTCGTAACGATTTCCTTCGACCAGATTTTTCTTTGCGTACATGAAATGCAATGCATACCGGCCGCCGGTGACGGTATTGCGGGCGATGATATTGTCTTCGGAATACCAGACAACCATGTCCCGGGAATTGGAAATATGATTTTCCTCGATACGATTGTTCTTGCTGTACCACAACCGAATACTGTCGCCCCGGATACCGAGCGGATAGTCCTTGGAGCTGATCGTGTTGCGGCGAATAATGTTGTCGTCCGATTGACCAAGATCGACACCGAACAGCGCATTTTCAATGACATTGTCTTTAATGACATTAAAATTGCCGCGAACCTGAATACCCGAGTCAATGTCGTCGTGGGAACCGCCCGAATTAATCAATCGCAGGCCGCGCACCGTCGCGCCGTCGGTTTCCAAATGAATGATCGAGCCCTTGCCGCCCGCATCGATGGTCACCCGACCACGGCCATCCAGAACGATCGCCTTGTCGATTTCGATCGGCCCGGCATAGGTCCCCGGCGACGGCGCCACCACGTCCCCCGGCCTGGCCGCATCGATCATGTCCTGAAGCGGCTTTCCCGATGCGGCCACGGCGTGTGGCGTAACGGCGAGGAGCAGGCAAAAAAGCCCGACGCTGAGAGAAATTTTACTCATGGTTTGCTCACGGATTGTCTATGACCAGGAGTCACTCATCCTCATCTGCCATTTGCTTGCGGCGAATGAGCGCCGCCAATCCCAGCGCCAGACCCGCACCAAACAGCATACCATAACCATAGTGCGGGTAGGAATAGGTGGTGAACTGCGCCACTTTACCATCGCCGAATACGGTCGGCATGAACGGTTTCACGGAGAATGCCGCCATGTCGTTCAGGTTGTGGCCAAACCACCACAGCCACGCCGCATATTCGATGACGAAAAACACCGGAATCAAAGCGGGGATAAGGATCAACAACCAATAGAATTGCCGAATTTTCCAAAGCCCGACCACCAGCACGGCCATCCCGGCGAGGATCAGCCAATAAACGCCGTGGGCTATCGTCATCATCAAATCGACCCGCTCGGCAATAACCACCCGGTCCCTGAAATAGCGCCCCAATGCTTCAGTATAGCTTTCCTGAAGCGTTTGCAAGGCGCTCCAGTTCGCATATTCATCAAAATTCAGCTCCATCGTGTCCCTGAAATCCGATATGTAGTTCGGGCTCATCAGCAGGACCCCGCCCTTGCCGTAAAGCGCCATACTCATCCAGACGGCGATGGCGGCACAGCTTACCGCGAAAAATCCCAATCGGACCTTCGGGTTCGGGATCACGAAGGCCAGTAACATGACCACCAGCAGACTGAACAGGAAAGGCGAGACGGTCCTTTCCACCGGCCCCCCGGCCGCAATCGGATACATGCCGACGTAATGGTTGATGGCATCCATTTCATGCTTGCAGTCGAGTGCTTCATCTTCGGACTTTTCGGCCGATTCGATCTTTTTGCAGCCGCTGAAGACCCCATCGATATGGAAGTGGATACGGATGCCCTGGGGAAAGGCGGTATCGGGATATTGCGGCGCCCGCAACGAAACCCACCATATCGGAGAGAAAAAGGCGAAGACGATCAGCACCAACCCGATCATGGTCAACAGGCGATACGCCATTATCTGTTTTTGCTGTAGTCCGGTAGTCATGCTGCATCAGACCGGGCTGAATTGCCCGGCCCCTTCCTTTCAATCCGGTCATACTTGTTTTACATAAAGTCTGGATTTTCCCAGCCCACCGGCGCGACATCTTCCTTCGGCGGTTTCTGGCGCGATACAAAGTCCATCACAGCCCGCATATCCTTATCGGAGAAATTCTTGATCTGCTTGACCATGTCCGGGTTGGCGTTGCGCCGCTTGCCATCGCGAATCCATTCAAACTGCCGCACCAGATATTTATAATGTTGGCCCTGGATACGCGGGAAGAATTTATCTTCATTCCCTTCGCCATTTTTGCCATGGCACCGCACGCAGTTATTTTCATACAGCTTCTTGCCAAGTTCCAGGTCGTCGCCCGCGCCCAACCCCGGCTTCGGGTTCATCGGCAACTTGGTGATGTAGGCGGCGACGTCGGCGATAGACTGCGCCCCGCCAATGGATGCCGGCAAGGCAAACGGATACATGGTTGGGTTGTCCCGGTTATGGGCCCGGATATCGGCCAACTGCTTGATCAGGACATTCTTGTGCTGGCCCGCCAGCATGGGGAAGGTGCCATCCGCCATGCCCCAGCCTTCCGGCATATGGCAGGCAGAGCAAACCTCGAAAATATCGACGCCGTTTTCCAGATTAGGGACCAGGTGTTCCGCGGCATCTTGCTCGCCGCCGCCCGGGTTCCAGGCGCCGGCGGCGGATGCCGGGCTCGGGGCCAGCAACAGCGCAACGGCCGCCGCGATCAGGTTTTTTCCGATTGTCGTGTTTGTCATTTTCAGTCTCCGTCAGATTCTTGAATTCGATGTTATTTTTTTGTCCGGTCGACCTGCGACAGGTAATTGCTGATCATCGCAATCTGTTCGTCGGTCAATTTCCTGACAATGCCGGTCATCATTTTGCTTTTCCCGCTGGTTCTTTTTTTGTCGCGGATGTCCTTGACCTGAACCATAAGGTAGGACGCCTTCTGTCCGGCGAGATAGGGGTAACCCTTCCTCGGTTTCGTACCGTTCTTACCGTGACAGACCCGGCATTTCTTTTTAAAAAGATTGGCCCCCTGCTTGATTTTTTCCGGGTCAAAAGGCTGCTTCGGCGCTACTACCTTGGCCGGTTCCAGTTTGGCCAGCCAGCTTACGATCTGTTTGACTTCGTCGGTGGAAATACGCATCTCGCCTTCCGACGTGACCAGTGCGCCCCGCATGCCCTGGGTCCGCGGATTGCCGGAGCCGTCCAGGCTGCCGACACGTTTGCCGGAAAGAATATATTTGACCTGTGCGATCATGTATTTCGCATCCTGACCCGCCAGGTTGGGATAATCGATGATCGCGTGCTGGCCATTCCGGCCATGACAGGCAATACAGGTCTTGCGCAAATATAGACGCTTCCCCGGATCCCGTTTTTTAGCTTTCTTTTGGGCCTGCTGCGCCACCTTCGGCGTTTCGGCGACGGCGGCGTGAGTAGCGATCCCGGCCACAAACGCAACAAGCGCCGAAAAAAGAACTGTTGTAACAATCGTTTTGGTCTTCATAAATTTTACCTCATTACGGATTTGGAAAAAATGGGGGACGAAACCGTCGCCCCCCATTTCAACCCGTTTTCCTACGCCTTACTTCACGGGTTTGGCGCCGTGCTGTTCGAGGTAGGTCTTGGCGCGCAGTCCAATATCGGCTGCTTTAACCTGATACTGCCACCATTGACCGGCCCAGAGAGTGGCGTTTTGCCAATCGGATTTGGCGGCAAAGCCTTCCGCCTTTTTACGGGCATCGGCGGCAAAGTTCAGCTGATCGGTCGCATCCTCAACCAAGGCAACCACCGGCTTGAAGTCCTGATAGTTGTGGCCGGTGATGAAGCCGACAACGCTGTCGATAACCGCCTGGGTATCCAGGTTGGTCTTATGCTGCTTGTCGTAGTCCGCCTTGGTATAGATGGTACCCTCGACGCTCTTGACCGAGACATCCTTGTAGCCCTTCGGTTTGACCAGAAGGTAGCCCTGCATTTCCAGGTGCAAGGCCGAGCAGAACTCGGTGCAGTAGTACGGATAGACGCCCGCCTTATCGGCGGTGAACGTCGCAGAGGCCGTTTTACCCGGTTCCAGCGATAAGTTCACATTGGTGCCGCTGATGGCGAACCCGTGGGTCTGGTCTTCCGCCCGCTCAAGGTTGGTAAAGTGCACGGAAACAACGTCACCTTCTTGAACATTGATGATTTCGGGCGTGAAGTGTGACCGGATCGCCGTTCCGTATACATCGACCTTGTTGCCGTTACGTTCGACACGTTCCTTCCCCGGGCGCGTCCGGAACTTGGACCGCTTGTCTGTCCGGCTGTTCCAACCGCTCTTGTAACGAACCTTGGGTTTCAGTTTTGATGCGCTGATCGCCACGGCATAATGCGGTTCGCCCAACGGCACGGGCATGTCATACAGCAGTTCCATGGTATCGCCCGAAATATCGATCAACTGATGGTTCTGCGGATGCAAGGGGCCGACCGGATTGAAACGGTCAATTGCCAGCTTGTTCAACGAAACGAGATACTTACCCTTCGGCGAAACAGTATCGCCTTCCATCGTCATCACGTGACCGACGTTGTAGTGGATCGAAAGTTTGTTAAGAACCTTGCCTTTGCAATAGTCCCATTTGGTGATCTGGCTGTCCACGTAGATCGAGGTATAGACCACGCATTTCTTGGAATCGTACTGAGTATGAAGCGGGCCCAGTCCGACTTGCACCTGGGTGTGAAGAGCCTTCTTCATATCCAGGATGGGGATACCGTATTTATCTTTACCGGCAAAATCCTTGGCATTGATCAGGGCCATGGCCTTTTCAAAACTGAAAACATAGGTATGGCTGTCCAGCTTGCCCGATACGATCATGAATTCACCGTCCGGGCTGACATCGATGCCATGCGGGCTTTTCGGTTCCGGAATCAGGTACAGGATGCCTTCCTTGATGGCGGTATCCATCATGATGACGTTGTGGCCGTTGATCTTTTTGGCCTTGCCCGCCTTGACCAGTTCCGCCGCCTTCTTCCAGTTGATCATATGCAGGTAGTCGGTGTCTTTCTGCGAGCAACCGGCTTCGAAGGGCGGACGCCCTTTTTCGATGCCGCCGATGTAGCGTTCCGAACAGAACGAGTTGGTGAACGACCAGCCGTCGCTGGGGCCTTTGCCGAAATCGGAAAGGTCCTGGCTATAGGGCGGCAATTCGACCGAGAACGAATTTTCCGGCTCGATCCGGCCTTTTTCGCGATTGAATTTCCAGTAGGTGGTGGCGCCCCGATAGCGTTCGTTGAACTCGCTCAGCGGCACATATTCGTCCACAAACGGTGCCGGATACTGTGACGCCTCGATGATGTAGTCCGTGTTCGGCGACACAAAGGTACCGCCATGTTCGGATTTCATAATCGGGTTGACGACAATCTGCTTGGTTTCAAAGTCGGACAGATCAATCACCGCCAGACGGGGATTGTTCTTATCGTTAATAAATACGAACTGGCCGTCGTAATTGCCGTTGGTCTCGCTAAGGGCCGGATGGTGCGTGTCACCAAACAAAATGTCCTTGCCGTCAATTTGCCCCTGCTTCAGGACCGCCTTGGATTCATCGTCGAAGCCATAACCCTGCCAGGGTTCCGGCGTAAACACGCCGACATACTTAAGAATCCGCATCGACGGGATGCCGTACACGATCAATTGGCCGCTCTGGCCACCGGAACTGAAGGCAATAAATTCGTCGCGCTTTCCGGTCGGCACATATGTCTTGGCCGCCGCCAAAACGTCTTTTTCCGTTAATCCACGGCGTTTCATCACATCACTCAGGCTGTTTCCCGCCTGTGCGGTGCCTCCAAATGAAAGGCCCACGCTGAACGCTGTCAGCACGAGCACGCTCTTACCCCATGAGAAATTCATCGACTCTTATCTCCTGATTTGATGCACGTTCGTCGCAACGCACACACGCCCTACCCTGCCGCCAGACTCTCCCTTGGCGAAACAGGACAACAAAACACTAACGATCTGTATTTTAGAGAAATCGAATAAAAGCTGGCTTGATCCACATCAATTATGTGGGATTCTCATGGCGAGTAATTTATCATTAGATGGATCAGATGGATTTTGGACCCACGCGAAAAGGAGCCCGGAGCAAATTGGGAACGATTGTCACGTTTGTCAGATGTATTTTCGCGGGTCTCATCGTGGTATTGTCCATGCCCGCGCCCGGCCACGCCCAGGATACCGCGGCGACGGCCGCTGCCCTTGGCTCGCGGTTTATTCTCGTCGATCAAAATGGCACCGCCGTAACCGATAAGGATTTCAGCAATACCTTCACGCTGGTCGCGTTCGGCTACACATTCTGTCCCGATGTCTGCCCGACCGCGCTGGCCGGCATGGCCGCGGCGCTCGATGCGCTTGGCGACGAAGCCAAAAAGGTCCAGCCCATCTTCATCACCATCGATCCGGAACGCGATACGCCCGAACGGCTGCGTGACTATGTCTCGAATTTTTATCCCCGCCTGATCGGCCTGTCGGGATCTCCGGCGATGATTGCCCGTGTGGCCGCCGGATATCATGTGAAATATAAAAAAGTGCCCGCGCCCGACGGCGACCCGGAAGACTACACGCTCGATCACACCGCATCGATCTTTCTGATGGGGCCCCACGGCGATTTCAAGGCCAAGTTCCCGCACGCCATGGACCCCGAGGCGATGGCCCGGCGCATCCACGAGTTCCTGCAATAGACGGACCCGGGCCGGTCGGTTGGCCGGTCTGCGATTCTTAATCAGCTAAACTAACTCCGGTCGGCGCTGCCCGGTTGGTGGGGCGAGTTGCGGTTGGACCACGATTCTTAATCAGCTAAACTGCGGCCTCTTCCCGACGTGACGTAAACGACGTTGCGGTTGGACCACGATTCTTAATCAGCTAAACTGCCCTATTCACGCAAATACGACCGGTTACGTTGCGGTTGGACCACGATTCTTAATCAGCTAAACTCTATCCTTGATCAACCCCCTGATAATCAGGGGGTTTTTCTTTGCGGTCCGCGTAAAAAACCGGGGCATTTCCATTGCAATTCTCAATAAATCGTCAAAAAAGAACAAACTGTTCCGGGTTTTTGTTCCTTGGCCCCGGATTTCCGCCCCGGAAGCTGACAATATTTTCATATTGTTTATCGGTAAACTGAAGAATATCCACTTTTCCATTGGGCGGGATCATAGCTTCAACCTTTTTGGTCATCGCCGCGACGGCTTCCTTTCCCGAAGTATAGCGCACATAAACGGAAAATTGGGCCATTTCAAATCCCTGATCCAAAAGAAAATTCCGAAAACCGGTCGCCGCCTTGCGCTCTTCCGGGGCCGTCACGGGCAGGTCGAACAACACCATCATCCACATGATCCTGTATCCACTTAAGTGGCTCATTGTGTGCCAAAGACGTTAAATAGCGCCAGGGACGGCCCCGGAAGTTCGAGGTCGTCCCGTTGCCCCATGTATACCAACGCCAGCGAGGTCGCGAGGCGATCCAGACACATTTGCAAGGGGGACGCTCCCATGGGTCCTTCAAGATCGAGGGTCGTTACCTTGACGATGGCCGCCTTGGCGTCCCGGTCAAGCCCGTCTCCCGACGTCGCCAACAGTTTTTTGACGATGCCATCAACATAGGGGCGGAACGGCTCCATCACATCATCGGCCAGACGCAACGCGGTCCCCCGGCTTTCGTGATGGACGGAAAGAGAGGGATGCAAACCCGCCGCCAGGATTGATCGTGCCGTCGCCGCCCGCAGGATCATGTAGCCGTAATTCAGCATGGCGTTGGCGCCGCCCGAGTCCCGGTCGCGCCGGAAATCGTTGCCCATCATCAATGGCCAATACCGCCGCGCCGCCGCGCCTTCGATGTTTTGTGGGTCGCCCGAACGGACTTTTCCAGCCAAATCCCGCAGGGCGCCGGAGCGTTTCCCAAACGCTTCGAGCGCATCGGCCTGCGCCAGAATTTTGGCTTTGACGAGGCTTCGCCACAGCCGTTTCCGCAAGGGCCGGGGGGCCTCTGCCTGCGCTTGCATGCGCCGCCCCTGTTCATAATGTCCGTCGATCGGCCAGAGCAGTGCGACCGGGGAGTGGTTCGATCCGCAAATAACCATCGGCACGCCGCGGTCGGCCAAACGGGCGGTCAGGTTCGCCGACCAGGTCGCACCGTGGCCGTGAACCACGAGGGCCGAGATGTCATCGAGCGCAACCTGACCGATTTTCTCACGGTTCTGACTGACCGCCATGAACCCCCGGTCAACGGAAAGATGAACGCCGTCGGTGGCAATCTCGACGATCCGGCCGATCATTCGCCCGGCCCCGGATCGAACACTCGGCCCGCCGGGCTGACATGAACCAGCCTGGCCTTTAGCTTCTGAAGGCTTGATGGCCGGATTCTGGCGTACTTAAAAGGGTCTTCTTTATCGGCGTTCCTGCTTTTTAACGATCCACCTTCACGATGATCGGCCAGGGTGATCTCCCCGGTTGATATTTTGACGACCCGCAAGATGTGCCTTTTCCCGGCCTCGTTGACGGCTATCATATCGTCCCCCCTAATGCGCATGATCAGCGGCGTTCCGTCGGGCAAGGCGCGGGCGTTAGGGTTAAATTCTTTTTGATTGGCCGCAAAACGGGAGACGACGTTACCCGTCCATTTTCCCTTTTCATCGCGGAAAATGTCGTAACAATAATTGGCGTCGCCTTTGTAAGCCTTGCGGATTTTTCCCGACGTATCGGTAATGGTCGGGATAACGCTCAGGGTTTCGACGATTCGTACTTTTCTGACCGGCGGTTCCATCGCCTCGCCCGCCATAATAAGGGCATCGGTAAAGTCTTTCCCTTCCAGGCCTGCCGTTTGCCGCTTCAAATGCTCCCGGATCAACGGGTCCCGAATGATGTCGAGCTGTTTCGGCTTCAGGCCGTTCAATGGAACGCGGTGGACGACCTGGGAGCGACCGCTGGCATCCGCCGGCTCGACAATGCCGTAGGCCGTGTCATTATGCAGCGCCCCCTGCACCCCGTGGTCGGGTTTGTGGCTGGCGACGATCTGCTCGACGCTCGCCCGTACCGTGTCGCGGAAGTCGGCCCAGGGGTCGTTGATATCGGCCAGATAGCGTTTGTCGAACCGTTCTTCGGCCCGCCCGGCGACGGTCGCCACGTGCTTCAAAAGGCCGCGATCGGTCAAGGCGACGACGACGGCATCGATGGCATGGTGACGGTGGTCGTTTCTGTTTTTCTCCAGATCGCCGGCTTCTTCCCGATTATGCCCGGCAAGGACGGAATCGAGCCCCCAGGCCCAGCGCAGGTCCGACGTGAAGCGTCCCGGCGTCACCCAGACATCGGCGCCGGTGCGTCTTAGATAAAGAGTGGCGAGGCGGCTCATGTATTGGGTGTCGGTCAATTGCCGGGCCAGGAAATCCCGCTCGTCGTTATCGTAGCGGTCCATGGCGTCGGGATTGAATCGCCAGGATTTGTTTTTCGGCAGGTTGGTCGCCCGCGCCGATATGCCGGCCCAATCGTATCCTTCCGGCGAAGCGGCGAAGGCCTCGAACGGCGTTTGCTGTCCCTTGAAGCGGTTGGCGCGTCTTACCGACAGCGTCTTGTTGCCGACGCCGTCATCAAGGGTGCGGGAAAAAGGCAGGATATGTTCGATTTCGACCTCTGCCGAAAACACCCTGTTTTGAGCGATCTGCTCCCCGGTGTAGGGGCAGCGGCGATCGAGCGGATTGTCCGGGTTCAGTTCCTCCCACAGGCGGAGCCGCATACGATTATCGTAAGAGTCCGATTGTCCCATTTCCGCCAGAATCTTGCGGCGGGCGTCGTTGGCGTTCTGGTTCTGCCGCTGGGTCTTGTCCAGATCGGATTTTCCCTTGGCCGACAACGGAAGATCGCGGGCCAGTTCGACGACGATCTGGTCCGGCGCGCCGAACCTGTCGATCAGGTCATTGATCACCCGACGGATCTGGTTAAGGGCGACATGAACCGTCGGATTGGCAATCTTGCCGTAGCGTTTTTCGGGAAGATCCGCCGGTTCGCCGCTGCCGAAAGAAACATGACGTTCCAGGACCTCGCCATAATAGGGCAGGGCCGTAAAGGCCTCGCCGTCGAAATCAAGTTGGGAATGGCTTGGATAACCGGCGGCGGCGACCGCCTTGTCATAGCTGATCACATTTTTTTCAAGTTCCGCCAACACCCGCTTCGTCGCCGTCGGGCCCAACTGCCCATGACCGTCGGGTAAGGACGACGACGCCACCGCTTCCGCCGTTTCCACGGTAAGGCCGAAATTGGACATCAGCCAATCCAGCAACACGCTTTCGTCTTCTTCGTTCAATAAGTCTTCGACGATCCTTTCCTGATCGTCGACCGGCAGGCCCCGCCAGCCCGTGCCCCATCGTTTGGCGCCGGCGAGGACGGCGGCGGTCTTGTCGCCGTCCAGGTGCTTGCGTTTTTTGCTTTCCAGATTGAACAGGGCGAGCTCGGGAAGTTTCAGGGCCGTGCGGGCGGCATCGAAGGTCAGTTGTTTCACCGCCAGCGCCTTGTCGGCCAGAATATCCCTTTCCGCAAGGCTCAGCGGTCGCGCCGCTTCACCGGGCAGGCTGACGGTCAGATGATTGATTTCCTGATAGATGCGCAGCCGTTGCACCGAGGGCAGGGCCTTGGGAGCGCGTTCCTCCGTTGGGTCGAGCGAGCATTTGCCGACCGGTTGAGCTTTCAGCTTGCGTTGGAAAAACAGGATGTCATGCAGCTCATCCCGCGCGATATCGCTCAGGGCGCCGTCGTGGAAGTTCTGTTGCGCCGCCCACAGACAATTGAATTCCTGTTCGATCAGATCGCGCGTCGGGTAATAGTCATAATGGGCCTTGGCTCCGGACCCTTTCAGGCGGGTACGCACGGGATGATCATGGGCCCGCTTCGGGTCTTCGACGCGGGGAGTAGCGAGCAGTTCCCCCAGGGTTCTCGCCCCGGTTTTGTCCATGGCGGCGGTGACGGCGGCGGCGGCCGATTTGATTTTGCCGGAATCATCGTCTCCGCCCGTATCCGTTTTGCGATTCGATTTAAAACCCCGCCGTTGCTGCAAATGAAACAGCGCGCGGCCCAATTGATGCAGCGACAATTGTTCGTCGAGACCCTTTACGCGCAGGGTCCATGGATCTTCATGTTCAAGGGCTTTTCTGTGTTCGCTGTCGCCCGGCATCAGGCCGTGCTTGACCAGGGCATTCATGAAGTGGGTGCGCCGCTTTAAATATCGATCGCGCATCCTGCGGTGCTGGCGGGGCAGGCGGCGGGCGACGGCAAGGGATTGCCTGTCTTTGGGGTTCCGGCCATCCGAAAAAATCCGGACGCCGCTTGCGATAATTCCCGATGGTTGCCACGCCCCCTTTTCACCAATAAGCGATAATGCCGCCCACCCGATAGAGTTGGTTCCAATATCAAGTCCCAGTCTCCAAGCCATAATTGCATCCCCGATCCCAATGTTTTAGGTAAAGTTGCATTAAATACCTTGAGTTTTATTTTGAAAAGAAGCATTCTTGATACTTCCTTTTTTAGCTGATTAGGAATCGTGGTCTTTCCGTTAACAAGAAGAAAGATTCACAAAATAAAAGGGTGGTCTTCGGGCCGCCCTTTTTTTTGGGGCCACCCTTTTTTTCTTTGCCGGTGTCCCATTGCAGGGATGACGTAGACCTCCGCCGGTGTCCCACCGTCAACGGAAGTCGCTCGCAATTTATTCGTGACGCAGTGCTTCAATCGGACTTAAGCGCGCCGCGCGCCGTGCCGGAAAATAGCCGAAGACCACCCCGACGGCGGCAGAGAAAACAAATGCGACCCACACGATATTCGGCTCAAAAATGAAAGGAACCTTGAGGATATTAACGGCAAGCCCGGCAAGCCCCAATCCCAGCCCAACACCGATCAGCCCGCCAAACAGCGACAGCACGACCGCCTCCACAAGAAATTGCATCAGGACTTGATTTTCTTGCGCCCCGACAGCCAGACGGATGCCGATCTCGCGGGTCCGTTCGGTCACGGAAACCAGCATGATATTCATAATGCCGATGCCGCCGACGAGCAGGCTGACGGCCGCCACGGCGCCCAGAAGCCCGGTCAGAACCTTGGTTGTTCCAGCCATCATATTGGCGATTTCGGTCATGTCGCGGACCCTGAAATCGTCGTCTTCAAGCGGTGAAATCCGGCGTAGTTCACGCATCAGCAAGGTAACGTCGCGGCGGATTTTACTTGTAGAGACTCCGTCTTCCGCCGACACATAGATGGTTTGGATATCCTGGTTACCGAGAAAACGGCGCTGCACGGCGCGGATTGGCATGACGACAATATCGTCCTGATCCTGTCCGAAGCTTGACTGGCCTTTGGCCGCCAGCAAGCCAATGATTTCACACGATACGTTTTTGAGGCGTATTTTGGAACCGATCGGATCGGACATGCCGAACAGTTCCTTGCGTATGGTCTCGCCAATCACGCAGACCGCCTTTCCCGATCTTAGCTCGGTATCGAAAAATTGACGCCCCTCCGCAAAGGTCCAGTCCTTGGTCACAAAATATTCGTTTGTGCTGCCGGTTATTGTCGTGCTCCAGTTTTCGTTTCCGTAGATGGCGCTGGCGGCCGCCCGTGAAATTGGCGCGATGGCCTTGACGCCGTTAATCTGCTGACGCAGGGCGGCTAGATCGCTGGCGACGAAATTAGCGGCGGTCGTTCTGGCGCCACCGGGACCGAAACCCTGACCGGCGCTGATGAACAGCAAGTTGCTGCCGAGCTTGGAAATGTCCTCTGTGACCTTCACGGTAGTGCCGCTGCCCACCGTCACCATGGTGATCACCGCGGCGACACCGATGACAATTCCAAGAACGGTCAGAAAAGACCTCAGGGCGTTTCGAGAGATCGCCAACAGGGCAAGCTTGACCGTCTCCCAGATCATCAGGCGGCCTCGTTCGTTTGGCCATCGGAGGCAATTTTGCCATCGACAAACATGACGATGCGACCGGCATAGTCGGCCATGTCGCGTTCATGGGTCACCATGACGACCGTAATGCCCTCGTCCTTGTTGAGTCTGGTCAACAAGTCCATGATTTCACGGCTTCGGTTGGTATCGAGGTTACCCGTCGGTTCATCGGCGAGGAGCACATCGGGTTGAGTCGCAATGGCCCGCGCGATGGCGGCGCGCTGTTGCTCGCCACCGGACAATTCACCAGGGGTATGTTTTTCCCGGCCTGCAAGTCCGACCTTGTCGAGCGCCGCAAGCGCCAGGGCGCGACGCTGCGCCTGGCGCATTCCACGATAGATAAGAGGCAGTTCCACGTTCTCCAGCGCCGAAGTGCGGGCCAACAGATTAAATCCCTGAAAGACGAAGCCGAGAAAGTTGCGGCGTATGAGCGCCCGTTGATTGAGGCTGAGCGCGCCGACATCGACGCCTTTGAATAAATACTGACCGCCGGACGGGACGTCCAGGCATCCCAGAATGTTCATCGCAGTCGATTTTCCCGAACCGCTCGGGCCCATGATGGCGACGAATTCCCCGCTGTCAATACGCATATCCACGCCTGCCAGGGCATGGACGGCGGCCTGGCCCGAGCCATAGACCTTGCTGACATCCTTGAGTCGCATCAGCGACCTGGTGATACTGTCTGCATTCCTGTGCACGGGCGCGCCCATTTTATTTTGCCGTTGTCAGATTATCGACGATCGCCCGATCATCCGATTTCAGGTCGCCGCCCAGAACCTGGGTTTTGACGCCATCGGTGACACCAACACGAACCTGCACCGCCACGGGCTTGCCGTCCCTGAGAATCCAGATACGCCGCTCTCCGTTCCTGGCCTGATCGAGCTTGGCCACTTCCGCCGAGCGTGGCGGACCCGGCAGAAGAGACTGGATAAAGCTCTTGCCGGACTTCGCCGAGGTGTCCGCAGGGGGCGCATAGCGTAGGGCGGCATTGGGGATCAACAGGGCGTTCTCAACCGTCTGTACGGTAATTTCGGCGGTCGCCGTCATTCCCGGCCGCAGCAACAGGTCTCTGTTGTCAATCGTCAGAATGGCTTTGTAGGAAACGACGCCTTCAACTGTTTCCGGGGCGAATCGCAGTTTCGATATTTGTGCGGGAAACTCCCGGTTCTGGTATGATTCAACCGTGAACCTGGCCTGGTTGCCTTCCTTGACCTTGCCAATGTCGGCCTCATCGACATCGACCTCAAGCTGCATCCTGCGCAGATCGTCGGCCAACGTAAACAGGATGGGCGTCTGGAAGGACGAGGCGACCGTCTGTCCCGGATCGACATTGCGATTGAGAACAACGCCATCAATCGGCGAGCAAATGCAGGCCTTTTTCAGATTGGTTTCGTCGAGGGTGAGGTCGGCTTTCGCCACGGCAATATCCGCCACGGCGCTTGCCACCCCGGCGACGGAGCGATCGTAGGCCGCCTTTGCAATGTCGAGGGCCGACTGAGATGAATACCCCTTTGTCGCCAAAGGTATTATACGTTCGTATTCACGCTTCTTCTCGGTCTGCGTGGCTTCAAGTTCGGTCAATTTTGCTTTTTTGGCCCCAAGCATTGCACGCGAACGGGCGATCTGAGCTTTCAGTTTGTCGGTGTCGAGTTCGGCGAGAACCTGCCCGGAAGTTACCTGATCATTGTAATCGACGTTGACCGACTTGATCATCCCGGAAAGCTCACTTGAAATCTCGACTTCATTCGTCGGCTCAACCGTCCCGGTCGCGGTTACCGTGACGGTAAGTTTGCCACGGGTCACAGCCTCCGCCTTGTATCGGGTGTTTTGCGATGTGTCGCCACCGGCCAATAAGGTGTATGCCGCCATCGCCATAACGATCAGCAATGCCGCTAATCCAAGCGTTCGCCATGATCGCCACCATGGGACAGGCTCTGCACCAATTCCAAGGATGCCTTCAATGTCTTCATGCTCGGTTTGTACCATGGGATTGCTCTCTTCGCGCACTTCCCGCCAAGCCCATTGAGTTTGGGTATTTCAAGCGACAGAGAAGGCCGGTACGTTGAGTAGGGTCAATTGGATCGGTAGGAAATTCTACTCTAACCGAGTATGGCGGCACAACGGCTATATGGCTTTGGTGTCCGGCCTGGATAGCGAGCACTCGCCGCCGCCGAAACAGGGCGGGTTTGACGTTTGGTCTTTTGGCTCAGGGAGCCTTGCCCGCGCCGATGATTTTCGTCTCAAGGTAAACGACCGCGCCTGAAAGGCTTGCGAGTCTGGGATAATCAAGCTCAGGCACCTTTAAACCCAGTTTTCGTTCCATGATCAGTACAAAATTGAGGTAATCGATGGAATCGAATTCAATCTGATCGCGGAAGCTTTCGTCGGGATCGAGCCCATCCAGGTCGGCCTCGGGCGCGACTTCTTGCAGGCTTTCCAGAACCGCCGCGCGGGTGTCCTCCTCGGTCATGGCGTTAATCCTCTTCTTCCAACATTGACACGTCGCCCTCGGCAAGCCCCAGTTCGCGCGCCTTCAACAGCCGCCGCATGATCTTACCCGACCGGGTCTTGGGAATTTTCCGTTCGAAGGCAATCTCTCGCGGTGCAATCGTCGGGCCCAGGCGCTGACGCGCATGCGCCATCAATTCGCGTCGCAATGCCTCCGAAGGTTGTTGCCCCTTCCGCAACGAAACATACGCCTTGACGACCTCCTTGGCTATGGGGTCGGGCAGGCCTATGACCGCGGCCTCGGCAACGCTTGGGTGTTCCATCAAGGCGCTCTCGACCTCGAACGGACCTATTAGATGTCCGGCCGACTTGATCACGTCATCCGCCCGGCTGACGAACCAGAAGTAGCCATCGTCGTCTCGTTTGACGATATCCCCGCTCAGATACCAGTCACCGGCGAAGCACGTACGATAGCGCTCCTCTTCGCCGAGATAATTTCGGAACATCGAAGGCCATCCGGTCTTTAGCGCAAGTTCGCCCTCGATCCCGGACGATGAGAGTATCTCGATTCCGCCACCATCCCGGCGGCGAACGATTGCCGCCTCTATGCCCGGAAGCGGTTTGCCCATGGAGCCCGGTTTAATGTCGAGAGATGCATAGTTGGCGATCATGATGCCGCCGGTTTCCGTTTGCCACCAGTTGTCATGAAAAGGAAAGCCCAACGTTTTATCACCCCAGGTAACGGCCTCGGGGTTCAGGGGTTCGCCGACGCTGGCGGCGAAGCGAATTCGCGACAGGTCGAATGATCGCGGCAGGTCCGCGCCGGCCCTCATCAACATTCGAATCACGGTGGGGGACGTATACCAGACCGTCACATTCTCATCCTGCAAGACACGATACCAACGCTCGGCATCGAAGCCCCCCTCATCGACGATCATGGTGGTGGCGTTGGTAAGGGGAGCGATGATGCCGTAAGAGGTGCCGGTCACCCAACCCGGATCTGCGGTGCACCAAAAAACGTCACCGGGATGGAAGTCCAGCGCCAACCTTCCCGTGATGTGGTGGGCGATCACGGCGGCGTGGACATGAACCGCCGCCTTCGGCTTGCCGGTCGTGCCGCTGGTGAAGTGAAGAAGCGCCATGTCCTCGGGATCGGTGTCGGGAATTCTAAAGCGATCATTCGCGTTCGCCAGCAAATCATCAAAAGAATGGCAACCGGAATCGGCTGGCAGGCGTTCCTCTCCGACAATCAGAACATGTTCGAGGCACGGCAAGTCTTTTCTTATCGGTGCGATCTTGCGTCGGTAAAGCGCCGCCGTCGTCACCAAAACCCTGGCGGCGCCGATGATCATCCTTGTTTGTATGGGCTCGGGACCGAAAGAGGAGAACAACGGACAATACACGGCGCCCCTCTTCAGCGTCCCCAATGCGGAGATATAGAGCGCCGGCACCCGACCGCACAGGGAGAACACCCGATCACCCTTGCCGACGCCAAGGCCCGACAAGACATTGGCGAAGCGGTTGGTCAAGGCAGTCAGATCCCGATAGGTAAAATCCTGCTTTTCTCCTTTACGGCCCAGGTAGCGGATGGCGACGCGGCCTGCGGCGGGGCCGTGAAGGTGCCGGTCAAGCGCTTCGTAAGCGATATTGAGTCCGGTCCCATCAGGCACATCCAGTTCGGCGCGCGCCCGTTCCCATGTGAACGACCGTCGCGCCTCATCATAGTCCGGCATATTGCCGTCCCGTTCCTTGCCATGCGGCGCTTTGCGGATCAAGGTCGGTAATTTCATCGTTTTACTGTTTCCTGCGGCGCACATTGTCGCACATACTGGACACTCGGGCCTAGGATAGCATTGACAAGGGAGGTAGAGACATGACGATCCGAAACCTCGATGCCCTTTTCAAGCCGGCCGCCGTTGCTCTTATCGGGGCGACCGATACGCCTGGCTCGGTGGGCAGCGCCATCGTCAACAACCTTTTTGGCTCTGAGTTCGGCGGCGACATCATGCTCGTCAATCCAAATCATCGGTCGATTGCCGGCATCTCCTCCTATCCCGATATTGACTCGCTTCCCAAGACGCCGGACCTTGGCATTGTCTGCACCCCTCCGAATACGGTACCTCGGATTATTACGGAACTCGGCGATCGCGGGGCACGCGGTGCGGTGGTTATTTCAGCCGGTTTCGGAGAAGGGGGAACTGAAAAGGGAAAGGCGCTCCGGAAAGCGGTTTTGGAAGCGGCCAAACCACACCTCATGCGAATAGTGGGCCCGAACTGTCTCGGCATTCTGGCGCCGGGCTCAAACCTTAACGCCAGCTTTTCGGCAACGGTGCCGACGCAGGGAAAACTGGCTTTCGTGACCCAATCGGGGGCAATCGCGACGGCAGTCGTCGACTGGGCGACCTCGCGCGGCATTGGCTTTTCCCACTTGGTCTCCTTGGGCGATATGATCGACGTGGACTTCGCAGACATGCTGGACTACCTCGCCAACGATCCCGGGACAACCGCCATCCTTCTCTATATCGAGGCGATTACGTCGGCCCGCAAGTTTATGTCCGCGGCGCGGGCGGCGGCGCGGATGAAGCCGGTTATCGTGGTTAAGGCGGGACGACACGCGGAAGGGGCACAGGCGGCTGCGTCACATACGGGGGCGCTCGCCGGTGAAGACCGCGTCTATGAAGCGGCTTTTCGCCGGGCCGGAATCCTCCGTGTCCTGACTTTGGAGGAATTGTTCGATGCGGTTGAAATTCTGGCTGTAGCCAGACGGCCCAAGGGCGACCGGATGGCGCTCCTCAGCAATGGCGGTGGCATCGCCGTCCTGGCTACCGATTCGTTGATCGACGAGGGCGGACGGCTCATGGAATTGTCGCCGGAGCTGATTGGACGACTCAATAACGTGTTGCCCGCCACATGGTCTCACGCCAATCCGATCGATATTATCGGCGATGCGCAAGGCGACCGCTATTCCGCCGCGCTTGAGGCGCTGTTCGACAGCAGGTCTATCGATGCCGTCCTCGTTCTGAATTGCCCGACTGGCGTGGCCTCTCAGGCGGAGGCGGCCGAAGCCGTCATCGAAACGGTCAAGGACTGGCGCGATCCCTTTGTCCTGACCAGTTGGGTCGGTGGCCAAACCGCGCGGCAGGCGCGCCGCCTTTTTTCGGATAAAGGCATACCGACTTACGATACGCCGGAGCAGGCTACGCATGCCTTCATGTATATGATCAAATACCAGCGGTCGCAGAACATGTTGATGGAAACACCGCCGTCTGTGCCCGAGGACTTTTCCATGAACACTGCGTTGGTCCGGAAACTCATCGAGGGAGCACTCGCGGAGAACCGGACCTGGCTGAACGAATTCGAAGCGAAAACCGCACTTGCCGCATATGGGATCCCCGTCGTTTCGACCGAGATCGCGAAAACACCGAAAGAAGCCGCTCTTCTGGCGGCAGGGATCGGTGGTCCCGTGGCTCTGAAAATTCTTTCCCCGGATATCACGCACAAGTCTGAAGTCGGCGGCGTCGCGCTTGATCTCGCCGGGCCGCAAGCCGTTCAAACGGCCGCCGATATCATGAAGGCGAATGTTCTGAAAGTGTCCCCAAAGGCCCGGATTGATGGATTCACGGTCCAGCCCATGGTTCGCCGGCCTGGCGCCTTCGAACTTATTGTCGGAATGAAGGAAGACCGTCAATTCGGTCCGGTCATCCTGTTCGGTCAGGGGGGGACGGCCGTCGAAGTGATCCGTGACCGGGCCGTCGGACTACCGCCTCTCAACATGCATCTCGCCCGTGACCTGATGTCGCAGACCCGCGTTTTCCATCTTCTGGAGGGATATCGCAATCATGCGCCGGCCAATTTAGACGCGATCGCAATAACATTGATTAAGATCGCTCAATTCGTTACCGACCACGCCGAAGTGATCGAACTGGACATCAACCCGCTCTTGGCCGATGCCTACGGCGTCATTGCCCTGGATGCCCGGATCAAAGTTGCCGAACAGGAACAGTCTGCGGTGGCCCGGCTTGCCATTCGTCCCTATCCCAAAGAATTGGAGGAACGCATACCAATCGGCAAACACCGTGAACTGTTGTTGCGCCCGGTGGTTCCGGAAGACGAACCATCCCTGCATCGGGGCTTCGCCAAGCTTACGCCAGAAGAGATCCGCCTCCGTTTTTTTGTTCCCATGAGTACGATGTCGCACGTGACGGCGGCGCGCTTCACACAAATTGATTACGACCGGGAAATGGCCCTGATCCTCACGGACCCTGGCGTCCCCGGGGAAGGGGATATTTATGGCGTTGTTCGGATCAGTGCCGACCCGGACAACGAAAGCGCGGAGTATGCCATCGTTGTACGACACGACATGACTGGCTTGGGTTTGGGGGTGTTCCTGATGCGCAGGATCATCGACTACACGACCAAACGGGGAATCGGTAATATTTTCGGCCACGTACTACGTGAGAACACGACCATGAGAAAACTCTGCAAGGCTCTTGGGTTCACGGAATCGAGGGAACCGGAGGACCCCGGGGTCGTCCGGGTTTCACTGGATCTCAGGCCATAATGTGCGGCCGGCCGCAAAATAGGGGCCGCGCGAATTTGCGGAAGATCAATTACGGCCAGACTTACCTCTGATAAAAGGATCTATAGCAAACCGGCGAAATTGACCCGAAATTCGACAGTTCTGATGAGGGGAGATTATGGAATGACCGACGATGCCATTCGTGAGGCTGTTGGCGTTTTCAGCGATGCCGAAGCCTTGGAAACGACCATCGATGAACTGCAGAGTTCGGGCTTCAACCGTGCCTTGATCAGCATTTTGGCCGGCGAGGACACGGTTACGGAAAAGCTCGGCCATATTTATGAGAAAACCAAGGAATTGGAGGATGACCCGAGTGTTCCGCGAACCGCTTTCGTTTCGACCGCCGCAATCGGGGATGCCGAGGGAGGGTTAGTGGGAAGCTTGCTCTACGTCGGTGCGGTTGCCGCAGTTGGAGCCGTGGTCGCCACCGGAGGTGCGCTTGCTACCGCGATTACGGCCGCCGTTGTCGGTGGTGGAGTCGGCGGTGCAATCGGTACGGCCTTGGCGGCCCTGGTCGCCAAGCACCATGCGGATTATCTACAGGAACAGGTCGATCGTGGCGGCCTTCTGTTGTGGGTTCGCACCATGGATGCGGAACATGAGGAAAAGGCCAAGGCCATCATGTCCAAGCATTCCGGTCAAGATGTGCGTATCCATGACATGCTCACGGGTGCCTGACGCAAGCATCCACGCCATTACGAGAGGGAGCCAAGCCATGATTGTTTTCGGGCCCGTGCCATCAAGACGCCTGGGCCAAAGTCTTGGTGTCAATAACATCCCTCCCAAGGTGTGTAGCTATTCATGCGTCTACTGCCAGGTTGGCGTGACCGAGAAGCCGGAGACGGAACCACGCGCCTTCTATCCGCCCGAGCGGGTGGCCGCGGAGGTACGTCAGCGGGTCGAGAATCTCCGCGACCGTGGCGAGACCATTGATGTCATCACCTTCGTTCCGGACGGCGAGCCGACTCTTGACATACACCTGGCAGACGCCATCGACCTGATCAAGCCGATTGGCCTGCCGGTGGCCGTCATTTCCAACGGCTCTCTATTATGGCAACCGGAAGTGCGCGAACGTCTCGCCCATGCCGACTGGGTATCGCTGAAACTGGATGCGGCGGACAAGGCAACCTGGCGTAAGGTCAACCGCCCCGCCGATGACCTGATTCTGGAAAGGGTGCTGGAGGGAATACACGCTTTTGCGACCGGGTTTAAGGGGTTCCTGGCTACCGAAACAATGTTGGTCGCCGGGATAAACGACGCGGAGGAGCAAGTATCGGCGACCGCCGGAGCGGTGGCGTCCCTGCAGCCAGATAAAGCCTATTTCGCCATACCTACCCGCCCGACAGCGATGCCCGGCGGACGTGGTCCCGACCCGGAAAGTTACGCTTGTGCCATTCGTACCTTTAAAGCCAAGGTCAACGTGGTTGAAGAACTGACCGACCACGTTGCGGGAGCCTTCGGCTTCAGTGGTGATGCTGAGGCCGACATACTTGCCACCACCGCCGTACATCCGATGAGTGAAGCCGATGTTGCGGCATTCCTGACCAAGGCCGGCGCCAAACTCGATCTGGCCGACGCTTTGGTCATGCGCGGGCTGTTGAAAAGAGTCCGGCACGGCGAGCAGACATTTTACGTAAGAAGCCACGGAGAAACCACATGACCTCATCCGCAGCAAAAAGGCTGGCGTCAAGTGCGCGAAAAACGGCGAACAATTTTCTCAGTTCGGCCCCGGTGCTGATTGCGGTCTTGTTGCTGGCCGGACTCCTGAATGCGCTGACGCTACCTTCCGGGCTGATGGAGGTGCTGGAAGGGGATGGTCTTGGCCCCTTGCTTGCCGCCATCGTTGGCAGTATCGCCGCCGGGCATCCGGTCACCAGTTACGTCCTTGGCGGCGAACTACTGGCGAAGGGCGTTGGCCTGACCGCGGTGACGGCGCTGATTGTTTCCTGGGTTACCGTCGGATCGGTCCAGTTGCCGGTCGAAGCGGCTCATCTGGGGCGCCGTTTCGCCCTTGTGCGCAACCTGCTGGCTTTCATCTCGGCCCTGGCGATCGCCTATCTGACGGCCACCACGATAACTGGACTTGCGCCATGAGCGGGACTGCCATTCTGAAGCATCTTCCCGGCCGTTGGTGGTTTCTCATTGCCGTCGTTACCTCGTACGGCGCGGTCGCCCTGGCCGACGCCGAAACGGCGCGATCGGGATTCGAATCCTTTTTGTCCCTGCTGGGCCATGTGCTGCCGGCGTTGGCCGTGGTCTATGTGTTGATCCTGGCCTTCAACGCCTTCGCCGAACCGACGTGGATCACCCGTTACGTCGGCCGAAATTCCGGTCTGAAGGGATGGGCTGTGGCGCTCATCGGTGGCATATTATCCCTTGGCCCCATCTACCCGTGGTACGCGCTACTTGGGGAGTTGAAGGAAAAGGGAATGCGGCCGTCACTGATTGCCGCTTTCCTGTATGCCCGCGCCGTCAAACCACCGCTGTTGCCGCTTCTGGCGCACTATTTCGGACTGGTCTTTGCTGTCGTTCTGGTCGGGTACATGCTGGTGTTCGCCATCCTCAACGGGTTGTTGACGGAACGCCTGGTCGGACGCCTGGAACCGCGAGGGACGCCCTGACCGAGGCCGGCCAACGGCGGTTCGTCGGACACTTTGTGGATAAAAGGAATCAAAACATGAAAATTGCAGTTGCAACGGACCAGGAGGACATCAACGCCCCGATAAGTCCACATTTCGGTCGGGCATCGTATTTCCTGATCTTCGACGCCGATGGTCACTTGCTGGAAGCGATCTCCAACGCCCCGCCACTCGAGGCGCACGGCGCCGGACATCGTGCGGCGCGATCGCTGGCGGACGCTGGTATAACCCACGTCATCGCAGGCCATATCGGCCCGAAGGCCGAAGCCGACCTGGCGGCCGCAGGGATAGAAATGTTCGAACACGAAGGACGGGCGATCGACACCGTGCATGAACTTCGATGACCACAAGTCCGTCAGGAATCAAGTCAACGCAAGAATGCCCCGAAGTTTTTTCCCGGCGCGCTTGGGTTACTTATGGGCGATGGGCTTGTCGGTGAAAATGTAGTCTCGCAGTTCCTTGTCGAAGGTCGGATCCTTGCGGCGGATCCATTCGAGCACCATGGCGGCGTGTTCCTTTTCTTCGTCCCGGTTGTGCGCCAGGATTGCCTTCAACCCGTCATCCTTGCACGCATCGACACGCTGATTGTACCAATCCACCGCTTCCAATTCCTCCATCAACGAGACGATGGCGCGGTGCATATCCCTCGTTTCATCGGACAACTCACCGATGGGCTCGTGGTAACCTTCGTTCGACATGGCTTTCTCCTGTTGCCTTTCTTACAAACCTTTTAAGGCCCTTATCGTATCATGATCATGATGGCAATTTAAGGCTCCGGAATCAATATGGTGAGCGCCATATAAACCGGCAAGCTTATCGCCGCCCCCACCGCGAAGAGCCCGGGACGGCCATGCCGCCGGGCCATTGGCAAAAGTTCATGGATAGAGATGAAGATCATTGCCCCCGCCGCGAAAGACATGAAAAGCGGATTGAGGAGCGGGAAGAAATCAACGGCCACCAGGCCGATAACGGCTCCAACTGGTTCCGCGAGAGCGGAAAGCACGGCGGCGCCATAAAGAAAGAAGGGCTTCTTGAGGGGCACGACCGGAACCGCCATGGCGAATTCTTCCGGAACGTTGTGGAGAGCAATCGCAAGTGCGACCATAACCCCCAAAGAAGGGGAGGCAATATAGGAGTTCGCCATGGCAAAGCCTTCGGGAACGTCGTGCAGAATCAGGCCGAACACGACAAGATAGGCCGCCCTGAGCGCGGGCATGCTAATCTTCCCTTCTTCCTCGACCAGATGCGTATGCGGTATGACGAAATGCAGCATCCAGATGAGGGCTATGCCGCCCGCAACGGCGGCGAGCGTTGGGTATAAGCCGGTGTCCGTCAAGGATCCCGGAATAAGCTCCAGGAACGAGATCAAGAGCATGATCCCCGCTGAAAAACCGATCCCAACGGTGATTCCTTTTACGCTATCCTGAAACCGAATAGCCAACGCAACCCCGATGCACGTCGTCAAACATGACAAGGAGGCGAGCAGGACAACCGCGACGTATGTAGCGGTCATTGAAGATAGTCCGGTATACGTGGGTCCATAATTTTCATCCCCGGGAACGGGCCGATCTCATCGCTTGAACAATAATCCAATTGAGTCGCGGACAAGGGTGCAAAGAACGGCCTTGGCGGACTTGTCATACACATGCATATCATTTTGATAGGACGATTCCGACGGCGACCAGCATGCCGATAGGGGTCGTCAGGGCGGCCGCCAGGAAAGCCAATCCAAAGGCCTTCGACTCACTGAAACCCGCGCGGAGCAGAAGAAGGTAGGTCACGATTCCCTCTGGAAATTCGTGCAGTACCATCCCGATAGCGGTCAGCGTTCCGGTGAAGATGCTCACCGTAAATGTGACCGAATAAATCGCCCCATCGAGAAACGAATGAGTGCCGATCCCGAGCATCGGAACAAGGCCAATGGCGTAGTTAGCTCTCTCCGGACGGTCGCACACGAAGGCGGTGATGAACCTATTGGAGATATACATCGCCATATAGCCGGCGAGCACCAATGCCGGCGCGTAGGGCTGCATCTCGAAGGACATGGGAATGATGTGAAGGATCGAAACCGTGATCAGGATGCCGGCGGCAAAACTGACGAAGTAAGTGGAATTTTCGCGACCCCATCTTTCGAAACGGCGTATGACATAGATGCCGGCGGTGGTAACGATTGCAGCCAGCGCGCTTGCCGTAAATGCCGTAATAAAATGATAAGACATCGACCCTCGACCTGTTTCCTGATAAACTCGAGCCGGCAGACGCCACGCCAAGGCCGGAAACTTTTCAACCAAGCCTTATTATATACCACTACGTCTGGACCGGCCCAATGGCATCCAGTGCAGAACCAGGCATGGTGATATCACCGCCATTCCCGCCATCTCTTTCATTTCCCTTTGGCCGCCAAAGCTGATTTCTATTTTGTTGCTTCAAGAATATATTGAATTAAGAATGGAATCGTTCGTAGGGGCAGGTAAAAAGGGTGCCATGAAGTCATGTGCGAACTGTTCGGTCTTTCCAGCAATCTTCCCGTTACGGCAACCTTCTCGCTCGAGGCCTTCGCCCGACACGGTGGAGACACCGGGCCACATCGCGACGGATGGGGCATCGCATATTTCGAAGACGGGGATGCCAGACTCATCAAGGAAGCCGGACCCGCCGCCGAGAGCGACTGGGTAAATTTTGTCAAGCAACACCACCTGCGGAGCCGCATCATTCTTTCGCACATCCGCAAGGCCACAAGGGGTCAAATATCTTTCGCCAATACCCAGCCGTTTATCCGTGAACTTGGGGGGCGCATGCATATCTTCGCACATAACGGTGATCTTGGTGGGATCGAAAGTATCGAAACGTTGTCCTACCAACGGTATCGACCCGTCGGAGAAACAGATTCTGAGCACGCCTTCTGTGCCCTGCTCGAACGTTTATCTGAGCTTTGGCTCGATACCACCGGGGTTCCACTGCTGATCGACCGACTTGAACTCGTCAAGCAATTCGCAGCCGATATCGGGCCACTCGGTCCTGCCAATTTCCTCTATGCGGATGGTGATGCGCTTTTCGCGCACGGTAACAGGAGAACACAATCCTCCTCGGGGAAAATAGCCCCGCCGGGTTTGTTTCGGCTATGCCGGCAATGCGCCCCGGAATCCGCCTTTGATGTTCCGGGGTTACGCTTGGAGAGCCAAGACCAGCATGTTGTGCTGGTTGCCAGCGTACCGCTTTCGGGCGAAGACTGGGTGCCGCTGGATGAAGGCGAGGTGCTATGTTTGCAAAATGGTGATGTAATTTTTCCGTCAGCCTGAAATTGAAATATTCCAGGCCGCCTCTAGCCTAACGCCGGGCACTGGAACCTGTTAGGGGAAGATATCCGCCTCCGCTATCGAGGTGAGAGAATAATATGGGGCGAGATGGAGCCTATTTAGGGCTGTCAATAAGGGCTGTTGTTGACCCGAAGGAAACGTCACGGCCCAACCAAAAGCACGGTTGCCGCAAGTTAGGCGGCTTATCTTGAATAACCACATCCATATGGATAAACCCAAGCCCGAATCGCGGAAATCCCGGCCTCCGTCATCGTTCATCCGCACCCCGCCGTCGTCGGCCTGCGCGCCATCCTCGACCAGGAAACGGGGCGCTCGAAAATACAGGATGACGAAGCAACATAGGATACTCAGGCCGTTCCCTCTCCTGCGTAGGTGCCGGCGCTTGCCTGGCTGTTGAGGCGGGCGCGTTGCAACAGGGCATCGCGCGCCGCGGGCTCGTTTTCCGCCTTGCCGCCCCACGCCCTCAGGGCGCTGGCCTGCAAGGCGCGGCCATAGGAAAAGCTGAGTTGCCACGGATTGGGGGAAAACTTCGCATTCATGGCGTTCAGGTTGGCCGTCGCCTCCACTTCCGTCTGCCCACCCGACAGGAAGGTGATTCCCGGCATGGCCGCGGGTACGCAACGGCGCAAGGTCGCCACGGTCCTGGCCGCTATTTCGTCCGTGCCGACCTGGGTCGGGCAATCGGAACCCGCGGTCACCATGTTCGGCTTGAGGATCATGCCTTCAAGCGCCACGCCATGATCCTTGAGGGCAGCGAATACGGCGTCCAGGGTGGCCTCGCTCACACGTTGGCAGGTGTCGATGTCGTGGGCGCCATCCATCAGCACTTCGGGCTCAACCACTGGCACCAGGCCACCTTCCTGGCAAATTCTTGCGTAACGGGCGAGGCCGTGGGCGTTGGCCTCTATGCCGGTCGGCGTGGGATAGCCGTCGCCGATGTGGATGACCGCGCGCCATTTCGCGAAACCCGCGCCCAACGCCACGTATTCATTGACCCGCTCCGCGAGCCCGTCCAGCCCTTCCGTCGCGGTTTCCCCGGGAAATCCGGCCAGCGGCTTCGTGCCCTTATCGACCTTGATGCCGGGAACGATTCCCTGGGCCTTGACCAGGTCGATGATCCCAGTGCCATCCGCCGCAGACTGGCGCAGAGTTTCATCGAACAGGATCACGCCGCCAATATAGCGGCCCAACCCCTCGGCGCGCATGAGGTTGGCTCGGTAATCACGTCGATGTTCCTCGGTCGAAGACACCCCGATGGTCTCGAACCTCTTTTTGATGGTGCCGCTGCTCTCGTCGATCGCCAACAAACCCCTGTTGTCGGAGACCATTTTATGGGCCGTCGCGGCCAAAGCATCCAAGTTCATTGGGCTTCTTCCTTCCTGTAAACTGACATTCCCAACTCAGCCTAACGTCGGCCAACCCTAACACGGACGGCAAGAGACAATCATTGATCCAAATCATGCTTATTACAACCGGGATATGGCGGTGACCGGGGAGCCGCCACGATGTCGCGCACCGGAAGCGCCCTGTTATCGACGCGCTCCACTGCCCGTCCGGTCAGATAGATATCGATCGGCCATTTACATAATTGCTACTAGCCAGTTTATTTGACACTACAGACATCATTCCCCATATATAGAATTGCTACTGATAAGTACATAAAATCGCTCCCTGTCCGGCATAGGCACGCCGAGCAAGAGAGGAGGCGGTCTGTGTGTTCATCATCACAGCGATGCGCGGCGATATCATTCAGGAACTGGTGGCCGGCGACACCCTGAACAACCTGAACGAGAGCGACGTGCGTCTGGCCATATATCCTACCCGGAGCCATCGGCGGACGATGAGTCCGGGGAATTTAAACCTGCAACCACGGAGGCTGATATGGAGACGATTGATTTAGGCTTGGGGCAATCGGCGGTTGAGCACGGCGTCGAAGCCGGCGATGTCGATTGCCCCAGATGGCCTGTTTCCAAGGCGGAATTCGCGGCGCTCTCCGATCTTGGCATGTCCGACACAATGATCGCCAAGTATTTCAACGTGACGCCCAGTGCGATACGGACCCACAGGCTGGGCTTATTGTCGGCCGAACGTTTTGACTGAAATGGGTGACAAAAAAGCGACCAAATCCGGGCAGAAAAAAGATGAACGAGCAGACTGACAAGGGCACAAAAAAACATAGTGGCGGTAATTCCATGCCATCGGAGCAGCAAGCCACGAACGCGGCCCCTGACCCGTTCGGAACCGATTTAGAGACCGGCCTCAGCCAAGCCGAGGTCACGCATCGACTATCGGAGCATGGCCTGAACGCCCTTGCGGAAAAGCGCACCAGCCTCTTCACGAAGTTCCTGTCCTTCTTCTGGGGCCCCATCCCGTGGATGATCGAGGTCGCCGCGGTTCTGTCGGCGGCCGTACAGCGCTGGGAAGACTTCACGATCATCGTGATCATGCTGCTGATCAATGCCGGCGTCGGCTTCTGGGAAGAGTTCAAGGCGGACAACGCCATCGCCGCGCTCAAGAAAACCCTGGCGCTCAAAGCCCACGTCTTGCGCGATAGCGCCTGGCGGGACATTGCGGCGCAGCGGCTTGTGCCGGGCGACATCATCCTGGTGCGCCTCGGCAACATCATCCCGGCGGACGTCAAGCTGGTCGAAGGCGAATACCTGAGTGTCGATCAATCCGCCCTGACCGGAGAATCCCTGCCGGTCGACAAGGCCGTCGGCGACACCGCCTATTCCAGCTCTATCGCGAAGATGGGCGAGATGAAAGCCATGGTGACGGCCACCGGAGCCGAGACCTATTTCGGCCGCACCGCCAAGCTGGTCGAGAGCGCCGGCGCCGCGTCGCACTTCCAAAGGGCCGTTCTCAGGATCGGAAACTTCCTTATCCTCACGACCATAGGGCTGGTCGCCCTGATCCTCACGGTCGCCTTGTTCCGCCACGACCCCCTGGTGGAGACCATCCTCTTTGCCCTGATCCTGACCGTCGCGGCAATTCCCGTCGCCCTGCCCGCCGTCCTTTCCGTCACCATGGCTGTCGGCGCCGTCAGGCTGGCGCGCATGAAGGCGATCGTCTCCCGGCTTGTATCCATCGAAGAAATGGCCGGCATGGATATCCTCTGCTCGGACAAGACCGGGACGCTCACCAAGAATGAGCTGACCCTGGGCGAACCAGTCGCCATCACGGCCAAGGGCGCCGAGGAGATCATATTGGCGGCCGCTCTCGCCTCACGAGCCGAGAGCCCGGACGCGATCGACCAGGCCGTCATGAAAGGACTGAAGAACGCCAGTGCGCTGAACGACTATGACGTCCTCAAGTTCGAGCCCTTCGATCCCGTACGCAAGCGGGCCGATGCCGACATCTCCGGTAAGGGTGGCGAATTCCGCGTTGCCAAGGGCGCCCCTCAGGCAATTCTCGATTTGGTCGGCGCGGATTCCGCGCTCGAGGCACAGGTGTCCGAGTATACGGATACCCTGGCAGCCAAGGGCTACCGTACGCTCGGGGTCGCTCGATCCAATCCGGACGGAAAGTGGCAGTATCTTGGCCTATTGCCCTTGTTCGACCCGCCGAGGGACGACGCGCTGCAGACCATCCACCGAGCCAGGGCCATGGGTCTGGATGTTCGGATGGTTACCGGCGATCACGTGGCGATCGCTCGGGAAATCGCTGGAAAGCTGGACCTGGGAACCAAGATCGTGGCTGCGGACGAGGCGTTCGATAAGGACGGCCAGCGGCGCGATGGCACCAAAATTGAGACCGCTGACGGGTATGCCCAGGTCTTCCCCGAGCACAAGTTCAAGATCGTCCAGGAGTTGCAGGCCCATGGCCATATCGTCGGCATGACGGGCGACGGCGTCAACGATGCTCCGGCGCTCAAACAAGCCGACGTAGGCATCGCCGTGAGCGGGGCCACCGACGCGGCGCGGGCCGCCGCAGACCTCGTTCTGACCGATGTGGGCCTCTCGGTCATCACCCGGGCGATCGAGGAAGCACGGAAAATCTTCGAGCGGATGAACAGCTATGCGGTCTTCCGGATCGCCGAGACAATCCGCGTGCTTCTCTTCATGACCCTTTCGATCCTGGTCTTCAACTTCTACCCGGTCACGGCGGTCATGATCGTGCTGTTGGCGATTTTGAACGACTTCCCGATCATGATGATCGCCTACGACAACGCCCCCGTGGCCGAGCGCCCGGTCCGGTGGGACATGCATCGGGTTCTGACCCTGAGCATCGTGCTGGGCGTCGTCGGTGTAATCGAGACTTTTTTGCTGTTCTGGTTTGTGGACGACTATCTCGCAATCCCCAGAGACGTCATACAAACGATTATCTTCCTCAAGCTTCTCGTTGCCGGTCATCTGACACTCTACGTGGCCCGGAACGAAGGCTGGTTCTGGGAACGGCCTTGGCCAAACTGGAAGCTGCTTGTTACGACCGAAACCACCCAGGTCATCGGCACCCTGGCCGCTGTATACGGCTGGTCGGTTACGCCCATCGGATGGAAATACGCGCTGGCGATCTGGGCCTATGCTCTGATTTGGATCCCGATCGAGAATGCGGCGAAGATCTACGTCTTCCGCATGATCCACCATCGAACGAGGCCCGAAGCGCGCCATATCGGGCGGATCGAGGCGTGGTTGCACCAGCATGGGGGCGTTGGACGATGAGGCTCCTCACTGAAACCAAAACTGCGCAATCGGATTGGCAATACCACGGAATTCCCTTGAGAAATTTCGTCCTTTCGCCGACCGAAATCACCCGCGCCGGATACACCGGATGCGACTACGGAGATAGGCAATGACAAACCCGTCGGCAAGACCGAACCATGTTTTCCCCATTGACCACTTTCTGCACGCCAACGAGGCGCGGTTGACCGGTGGCCTGTCCCCGTCCTCCGCCCTGGCGGCTTATCTGGACTGGGCCGTGCATC